>Ga0326760_1000449_pt1 | contig 22137 bp, 20 predicted proteins | sample GCREP_S_FD_207668 | JGI IMG/M metagenome (GOLD analysis project Ga0326760, IMG submission 207668) | Hot spring sediment microbial communities from Geyser Creek Basin, Yellowstone National Park, WY, United States - GCR.EP_S | ecosystem: Environmental > Aquatic > Thermal springs > Near-boiling... | reverse complement strand
AAACCTCTCAGGGCCTGAGCAGTAGAAGTAAGCCTCCCTATTCCTTATGAAAGCTTTAGGAGGAGATTCGGCTATAAATAAAATTGTAATCTTACTCGGAACATGTTTTTCATTTAGTTCAAGAGCTACGTCCCGCGCTTTTAAACGATCAGCATACTCCTCGTTTTCATATAGTGGGCAACCCTTACAGTGCACATTGCTACGTACGCGCTGGATAACAGGGTTTATCAACGTCATTCACCCATTACCACCAGGGCTACGAACGTTATATAACTGTAGAAGGATGGGTTTTATAGCATCCCACTTCTTACAGCTTAACAATACCAGCAGGTGGTGGAAGTCTGAGTTTAAACCTCTCCAAGCATCTTCACGGGCTGTAGGATCGGGGAAGCCGCGCGGCTTAGGAGGCAGGACGTGGATATAAAGAGGAGAGCAGTAGTCATTAGGCAGCTTAAGAAGCGCGGGGAGTTCCAGCGGGTGGTACCAGTACCAAGCAACCTCTACTGGGAGATACTGACTTACTACCTGGAGCGGACCGCCGAGGACAGGGTCTTCAACTTAACTGTAAGGCAGGCGAGGAACGTAGTCTACTCCTTCACAGAGAAGTACTTGAAGAAGAGGATCAGGCCGCACGCCATTAGGCACTCCTACGCGGTTGCAGTATTAAAGGCAACTAAGAACCTCGAGGCCGTTAGGAGGTTGCTAGGCCACAGAGACTACTCAACAATCAAGGTGCACCTAGACCTAACGCAGGAAGACCTAGAGCAAGAGCTATCAAAACTATTCAGTTAGCTTAAAATCATTGAGAGTAAATAAGGGAGGGACTCGTGTCTTCTGGCAGTGGCAAAAGACTTAGGGAGAATGAGATACTAAGTTACATTGAGAAGCACATAGATAAGATCCTTGAAGTACATGGATTAAGTAAAGAGAATGCGCTGTTTGTAACAGAACTCGTATTCCCGCATGGAAGAGCCGATGCTGTAATTTACGGGCTCTACGAGGATCTATACGTTGTACCAATAGGTATAGAGGTAAAAACATCAATTAAGAGCGGAACTGAGCTATACTACTATATAAATCAATTAAGAGAAACGTACGAGTACGCTTTTCCGATAATATACTTGGCCACTAATAAGTTAGAGAATGGAGAGAGGAAGAGGAAGGGAAAGGAGAGTAAGAGGAGGAATATCATAAGAGACTACCTAAATGAGATAGGATACGGGCTTATAGAGGTAGATCGAGATGGCATTAACATATCGTTACCTGCGAACCCCAAAAAGACTCCTAAAAGCGAGTATGACTACTGCGAGGTCGCATCAAAAGGGCTACTCTACTTAGCTACTGATAAGGTGCTTAAGGAAAGGGGCTTCAAGAGAGAGCATTTAAATACGACATCCACGTGGATTGGCGTTGACGCCTTCATTAGCTACTGTGGTTTTAGAAGGGGTAGTTATGCTGTATTTGGTGTTTACGCACTAGGTTTAGATAATGTAAAACAATTACTGGGGTTCTTACTTGATAAGGAGTCTTTAATTAGGGATCTGGCTAAAGCTGGGTATAGAATTTACATGGAGTCTTATCCAGCTATGGGAGGAGTTAAAGGCTACGTCCGCCACTTAGACGAAGCATTATCTATGAGCACATTAAAAACTATTCATGATATTGTAAAAAGAGAGATAAATCGTCTCTGATTAGAGGATGGGGAATAGGCTTGGGAATATATAAACCACTCTGGGAGGCATTCTTCATGCCGTCATACCCTACTGCCCTGCAAATGATTAACAGAACTATGGACGAGCTTGCGGACTTTCACGACTTGGTAGCTAGTTCTCTCCGCGAGAAGCCAAGCTGGGTCAAAAGAATAGACTTCTAAACCTGTGCCTAAACCAGAGCAGGTCCTTGATATACGTGGTCGAGGAGTGTACAGGTATACAGCAGGATGTTCTCCATAGTTAAGACAGGATCTTGCACAGGTTTTGCAGTAGGGTCTACAATACTATTACGTTATGCCCTTACATACATGTTAGTCTTTCAAGGATGGAGCCACGCCATACCGATATTTAAGTACGTATAACCGTAATATGACTTCAAACATCGAGAGCTTCATAGACTACGAGACGGGAGAAGACGTTAGTCTCGAATGCGGATTCCCAGAAAAAATTAGAACCTGCAGTAAAACCACTAACTAAACCCAGAAGGAATAAGCAAAGGAACTAAACAACGTTTTCATGCGACATGGAAATAGAGCATATGTTGTAAGCTCCGAGGCCTTCTTATCCCAGCCCAGAGACTGCTCTCACCATACATCATAAAAAGGTAAGTTTAAAACCAAGCGGCGGTATTGCCGCTTTTACCTTACGACCCTAAGGTAAGGGTCTCATAAACATCGATGTAACTTAAACAATAAAGCAACCGCGGAGGGAAAGGAAACCTTCATCACGGGTTTTCTGAACTTCTGTTTCCTCGGAGTTAGACAATTAAAATTAAATAGAGAAAGCTCCCAGTTTACAGGGGACCACTTAATTGGAGCATTAGTTTCAACGAGATGACGAGGTTTTCATTACCCTGTCGTCTAAAGGACTCACACCTGCTCGCCTCGTCGGTAGCGAGGAGGTCTTGGATGCGAGAACTACCTCAGCCCGGGGTCGCGGGAAACCGGGACGCGAACCTCCCCCACACTCCCGAGGGAGTTTACGAGGTCTAGTGTATCAGACAGCACTATGCCAGTATAGAAGAGGTCGTCCTCGTTTATCCGGACCTCATCGGTCCATCAAGTATCAATTCCCCCCATTCCAAACATCATCGGTTAACGTGTTTATCCACGTTCTATACGGAGAGCTGGCTATTTGGGATAGGGGCTTGAGTAGGGTAACGCTAGATCAGTTCGAGTTGGTGGAGAATCCGTGTTCTGCCCGTAAATCTTTTCCCGTTGCGTCTATTAAGCCGTCGAAGCCGGCATTATAGAGGTTGCAAAAGTGCTTGTTCCCCATCACACATAGCGTATGCAGGTACTCAGCGTATTCATCGGCTTTGACTGGTTTATCGCGAGTAGTATATGTGAGGTCAAATACGTACCACGTCCCGTTAACCATAACCTCGGGAAATGCATGGTTTTCCGTCTTAAACGCTACTACTCTAGTCTCACACCCAAGCGAATCCCTTAGAAGCCTTGCTAGTCCACGTGCAAAATCCTCGCAAGCACCTGTTCTCACCACAGCTTCAAAAGGATCAAGCATTCCTTCAGGTATCAGTTCATACATCTGTGGCTTAGGCTCAAGTTTGCCGTAGGTATTATGGAAACTCCTGCTGTACTCAAGAGCCGCAGCCCATGCAGTATCCAAAGAACAGTGAACGCCGTAGCGTGCTCTCATCTCCTCGACATACTTGGGGTAGAGGTAGTTAACGGAGATGGCGAGTTCAAGCCATAGAGTAGCCGGCACAATGAGAAACGCCAACACTAGCGATACCAAAAGCCCATCCACGGTTCTCAACTTACGTAGCGCAGCAACTACTGCTACAGCAATAACAAGGGGCATAGCTTCTAGAATGTATGAGACCGCGCTCGAGATCCTAATCCAGGCATAATACAGAAAGTAACCGGTACACGAATAGATTACTAAGATTAGTGCGATACCACTAGCGATACCAAGATAGAGCACGCTCTCCAGTAATTTAGTACGTAAACGCTTGACTAATAGAACTAATAGGATAGCTAGAAAAGCTACTGATGGTACTGCTAGTGACACCAAGCATAAAATCTTACTGCCACAAATGTAAAGAATATCTAAAACAACTTCCCAGTAATGTGCTGGCACAATTATTAGTACAGTTATCAATATCGCAAAGGACGCAATTAACGTAAGTAATAGGAGCTCGGCTTGGCTAACTTTCGTACGTGCTATAGGCTTTCACCTAGTGCCTAGAAATGCGTTTACAACTAAACTTCGAGGAACTTTTCATTAATTCGGCCAAATCGCGAACCTGAATGTTACTCCACACGAATTCTCTTTGAAATGCTGGAATAGCAATTTTACCAGATTCAAAATCGGATACAAGGTTAGGGATATCTTCAGCCACGTACTTGCACCAACTTTTTATACTAAGATGCTAAATATTTATACCTTAAGCAAGTTCTTTGAGAACTACATTTAATACCTTATAGGAGGCGTGATGCTTGAAAGCACGCAGACTGAGGTACCTCTACAGCCTCGGTTACGTAGACTAGAAGGTCTTAACCACAGCTGTGGGCATTGCCTCGGTAGATACCGGTACGTACTACGAGGTAGTTATGGAGGGCTTCGGGTTAAACCTCGGAAGCCTAGGGCTGCGGTAGTAGTTGGTGTTGAGGAGATATACGTTGCAAAGCCTGGAGAGTACGGTAGAAGGATAAGGAAGTATGTATAGTTGTTAAGGTTATATATTGAAAAACTACGATTTGATGAATATTACTCTACCTACTCCTCTTCCTCCCAAACCAGTATATTACTCCAGCTATTACCCAGCAGATTACCGTGCTTATAGGTGTGAAGGAGTAGTGCGCGTAGTAGCCTAGAAGCGATGGTTTACTTGCTGGTGCTGGTATTAGAGTGGTTACCCCTAGAACTACGAAGACTACAACGCCAACCCAGTAGTACCACCTCAACTAACCGCACCCTCAATGTAGTAAGGTACGTTGCAAGGCTTAAATAATTCGATGAAGTAGCCCCATCGCATACTACAACTCTCCATTAAATAATCAACATTATGTTGCTGCACATTAATTTGATCATATGTGGCACGGTGAGTGATCGATATCTCTAGATATCCCGAGCTTCCTTGGAGAGCTATGGGTCGAGATAAAAGTTGTGCAAACCTATATGGAACCCCCTTTCTCTATCGCGTTAGCCTCACTACGATCTCCACCTTTTCGAAGGGGCTTGGCCAGTAGGTTATGTAGAGCTTAAGCGGGGTCTCACCCTCCGGTACGATGTACATGAAGTCCCCCTCAACGAACGTCCCGGGGGCGAGCTTCGAGAAGATATCGAGGGCGCTGTACTCCACAGCCCTCTCAACCACCTCCTGGCTGGGGCTCCACAACCTCTTCAGCTCGTAGGTATACGCTGTGCCGCAGCTCCTGTTGGTACTTGTGATGAGTACCGGGGTACTGAGCTCTGCAGGGCCGAACGGGTAGCGGACCTCGGTACCCGCGTTCTCGACCCTCAGCCTAACTATAACGACCCTCGTACCCTCGGGGGCCTGGTAGTAGCTCCAGCTACCGAGAACCATGGCCTTCACGTAGGTAGCCTCCCTAACGTACAGGACGGCCACCCTCCAAGGACCGGCCGACACCACCTGCCCGACGGAGGCCTCGACGATCCTAGACGTAGGTCTGGGCGTGTACGTAGTCGTTACCGTAACGGGTACGGTGATGGTGGTGGGCCTAACGGTTATGAAGGTAGCAGTCTCCGTAACCCTCGCCGTAGCGGTGAGGGGGCTTAGGAACGTCACTGTAACCGGGCTCGCTACGGTACTCACTACAGTCCTTACAGTAGCTGCCGAGCTACCGAGCCCGTAACCTACGGCGGCACCTACGAGGAGCATCGCTATGGCTACGACTAGGGTTAGGGTAGTAGGTCTCAAAGCCGTGGCACCTCCATAGAGCACCATCTTAAGGGGAGTAATAAAGGCGGGTGTAGACCCAGATAAACGTGGGGAAACCGGTGGACCGCCCTAGAGGGTGGGGACTCCCTAGGGCGGAGGGGAGTAGTTCGTGGCACAGCTAAAGCGCTTCCCTGCGACCTCCTCGACTGGTAGGTCTAGCGGGTAGATGCTCCTTGGTAGCTCAGGCACCTTCTCCTTAATCACCAGGTAAGCCTCTCATATCAGACCCCAGGTACTACCCCCGTGGGTGAGCTGGTTGACGAGGGTGCTAGCTGAGCAGGCCCCAGCGCGGTCTTTAGCGGTGGTCGGGCCGGTGGTGGGCCGGGTACTACCGGTAGCCGGAGGCACGTAGAGGTGGGTTCGATGGTGAACTACCACGCTGTCTACGCGTTCCTCTGGCTACTCGCGGTGATCGCCTACTCACTACCTTGGGCTACCGTTGACTTTAGGTCGTACGTTGGTTGGAACCTTACAGTACCGTTCTCGATTACGTACCTCATAGGGCTATTACTGGGCCTGGCGGTTCTCGTAGCGAGGTTCGAACCCGTTACTATGACTATTATCGCGGGGGTCCTCATGCTCCTAGGCGTAGCAGGGGCTCTCCTAGGACTCGGGGCCGCAGCTGTACTAGCAGGACTCGCGGGGGTAGGGCAAACCCCGAAGCCGGTATGGGCCTAGCGCTCGTGGTGTCGATGGTGTACACTATTTTAGGGGCATACGTGGGTAGGAAATTAGTTGTGAGGAGGGCGAAATAGCTTTAGCGGTAAACCAATATCTTTAAGTCGTTTTGATCTCCTCGCAATGTAACTATGAGTAGGCCTATAGTGGTTAGAGGCTCTAGATCAGGACTTCGACCCCGATACGTTTGAGGGGTACAAGATTAGGGGTGGAGTATCGGTAGTCACCGGTAGGTAATGCGAAGTGGTCGCGGAGGACTTCGAAGGCAGGCCCCGGAGACCTAGGGCTGCCGTAGTTATCAATGTCGAGGAGGTTTACACGGTAAACCCGGGAGGTACGGTAGGAGGGTGGTGCGACAGGTACAGAAATTCGAGAACACCCGTCACAGCAGAGCGGTCCTAGAGCTACCCGATGGAATAACCTCATCAACCGACTACTCGATCGCGGTGTAGTCTAAGGCTACTCTTCGGGGAGACTGGTCCTGGAGCGGGCTAGAGCCTAGAGTAACCCTCTGCTAACTTATTAATAACGTACTAACCAGACCCTCTAGAAACTAAACCTATGTGAACTGATGTAAAGTACCACATACCCCTACGGGGTCTAGTACTACGGTATTACCTTTAGTGCTCCGAGATTCTGCAGAAGCTGTTCTAACCTTCTTTTTAACTACTACTTCTATATTGGACTACTTGGTGTAGACGGTGGGCACGGAGTTCATAGGCTGGATTGTTATCGCTTCCCTATATGTACTACTCTTCCTTACGTTTTGTTTCTTGCTTCTATTTCTTACTATGAGTACACCAGATCCCCTAGCAGAAGGGGGGCTGCAGTATTTCGTCATTTATGCTGTACCCGCCGGCTTCGCGGTTTTGCTTTTAGTAGGTGTGATACTCTCTGGCTTATACTCGCTACTGCTGTCAATATCGACTTTCGCTGTCGTAGTTCTCTTTATCCCCGGTGGAGTCTATATGATGAGATCTAGAGGGGGGTTCTACTGCTCTAAGGAGGAACCGGTATCCGTTAGTGGCTTAGATTTCGTGATGTGTTATGAAGGGCCTGTAAGTGCGTGGTATAACTACAGGAAAGGGAAAGTCTACATAAGCGATAAGCTATTGAGAATATTAAATAATGAGGAGCTGAAAGCGGTATACTACCACGAGGAGGGCCATAGGAGACACGAGTACCTTGTGCGGTTTTCAGGAACCATTATGGGGGTTTGGCTGATCTTCTTCCCCTTGGCGTTCACAGTATTCGTGCTCACCAAGTTTAGAATCTTAGATGTCACTTTCTGGGACTATGTATTCCTCCTGGTTATCATAGTTTCGGTAGCTGCGAGTCTCTCAGCTGTAAGCATCATGTGGAATTGGATCTGTGAGCACGAGTCTGATGTATATAGCGCTGGGAAGGTCGGGGCGAAGCCTCTTACTGTTGCCCTCGTAAAGCTCTACGTGCATAGATGGCTAGAGAAGAGCGGTATCCCTGCCTATAATGCTAGGGTCTCACTCGACCTAGACGTAGAGGCTATAGTAAAGGAGCTGGGTAAGCCGAGGTTTCTACAGATATTCAAACTCCTACTCAGAAGATCCCTCCATAGCGCCCTAGGGGTAGTAAGGGCTACGAGTATCTACGAAGTCCCCATACCGGATACCCACCCACCTCTAGATACCCCCCGCTCACCAACCGCTACCCCTCAGTTTCTCTAGTTGATAGTTCTGCTCAGTCGCTTCTCCGGGAAGCCCGGGGCACCTGGAGGCTGTTACGGTCCTTAGTGAGAGCAGACCCAGCTGGACTAGTCGGTGGCTAGCCCGACGGGCACTCGACCAACTCAGGGACTACCCGTAGTTTCCCCCAGAGTAGAGCTAGGGTCGGTCTAACGGGGGGTCGTTGGCTTAAGGAGGGGGGTACCGGGTTGCTGAGGTAGTTGAACCCTAACCCCTAATCACACCGGCAATCACACTCTAATCACCCGTGATTGTCTCCCCTAATCACCCTATGTGATTAGAGCGTCTCCCTGTTAATCGCCGGGTGATTGGAGGGTGATTACAGGGTGATTAAGGTAATCACTCAGTATGATTGCCGGTGTGATTGGAGAGTGACTTCTCTTTTAAGGTGGGGCTCCGCGTTAGACGGTCTATCGAGCGGACCACCCCACTCAACTACTTTACTACTAGCTGGTGTAGTAGTCCGCGGTTGCTCAAAGCACTACACGCTGGTTAAAAGAGTAGTCACGCCCCGTGACTACGGCGTGACCAGGGGCGTAACTAGTTAGTCACGCTACATAAACTCCAGGCAGCGTGCGGACCGCGGTTGTAGTCACGCCGTGACCAGCGTAGTCACAGTCTGTAACTATACTGTGATTAGGTGTGTGACCAGCTAGGACCCTTAGTCGAGGGTGTGGGGTAGTCCTAGTCCAGTAGTTGGTGTAGACCTAGAGCCAGTAGCGTGGGGTGGGTAGTAGATGGGGGTGTATCCCCGGAGCATCTCCGGAGTATTCCCTCTGAATATGGGTTATCTAAGGGGGTTTCAGCACACCCCACCCCCAGCACCTCCTACCCTAGGTAACTACAGCTACAGTCCGGTACTAGGTTGGGTAGTTGGGTGTAGTAGTCTCCCGGACTACCGCACCGGATGCGCGTAGAGACGGGCATTTAGCACAGTAGCTCTGGACTACCTACTAATACTCTACCGCAACGCTGCGGGTACTTTAGTACTCTATTAGTACTCTAGTACCTACTCCCTAAAGCCCACCCCCACCGGTACCGTTAGTCAGGGTAGCCGTAGCTAGGCTTGGAGAATTCGAGAACCTCACCGATGGGTAGTGTTTGGGATCCCGTAGAGAGGGCTTACCGCGGAGGTATTAAAAGCCGGGTACCGGTAAGACATACCGCGGTAGAAAACGCCCGTTTTCTCGGAACTTTTATCTTATGCTTGGAGGCTAAGAGTGAGAGACGCCTTATAATTGCGGTAATTCTGATTAGTACTACTAGCAACTACTGCCCCGAGCCCTGTTCAGGGGGCTAACACATACAGACGACATAGACAGTTGTAGAGTTAGTTTTATAAATACTGAGGTATACAGATATATAGGTGGTTAGCAGGTGAGCTCCCTGGACCTCAGAGAGTGGAGACTTAGGAGAGCTAGGGGGGCTATTGAGGAGTACGTTAGGGGGGTTAGGAAAAGGACTGATATCAGATGGGTTCTGGGAGTACTAAAGGGCTTCTTCGGGGTATCAAAGGACGAGGCCCTGATGCTCATAGAGCAGATCAGGAGCGATAGGACGTTCATGTGGAGTCCCGAGAGGTTGAAGAGACTTGAGGAGCTTGAGAAAAGAATTAGAGTTGAGGAGTGGTGATCGTTCTAAGATCTTGCTGAACTTGCTAACAACTCTAGTGCTACCTTCTTTTAAATAATGTGTGAACCGAGAAAGAAGCCGAGTGGGAGGGGGTGAGCACGGAAAAATCCTCCGAGAATGAGATTATGGCTATTTCAGAGAAGTTGGACAGGCTTAGGGAGGAGATTCTAAAACTAGAAAGAGAGCTCAGCAAATACAGTTTTGACCCAAGGAGAGGCATAGAAAGCTATAGCATGTCTGAAATAGAGAAGCTTCTTAAGAGAGCAGGCCCTAACTACGTGAGGATTAAGGAGCTTTTATACGAGTTGGTATGCGCCCAGGAAAAGCTATACAGGGAACTATACAGTTCAGCAGGTCTTAGAGAGCTTAATGTGGATACCGAGACTCCTGAAAAGAACCTCATAAGATTAAAGAGGTGGTTGCTAGCAGGAAGAGACGTAGAAGCTTTACCTGCTAATAACGTCACCAAGTTTGATCAGGTCCTAAGGGGAATCGCAAGGATCCTTCGAAGATGCCAGGACAACTGCGTGGATGAAATTCTGATCGCTTTGAAGAGCATGTACAAGCGTGATTATGATCGCTATCGAGTAGTAAAACACATCGCAGAGAATTGTACTGCTCTGGGAGGTCTTGAAGCCGCGATCGTGGAGAAAATAGAAACTCTCCCGCTGGAGAGAGCTGTAGAGGTTATCGTTGAATGCTCCAAGAAAGTAGGATGTGTTAAATTGGCAACGTACTTGGAAGCTAGAGGTGAGAAACGGTGAAGTCTAAACTTCTCACAGCGGACCTCTTTAGCGGTGCGGGGGGCCTTACTCTAGGTTTCAAGTTGGCTGGTTATAGTATAGTCTTTGCTCTCGATGTGGATTGGGACGCTATGTACACATACACAAAGAACAACCCGGAGGTAGCTTGGCTTTGTAAGGATGTAAGAAAAGTCTCGGTTGCCGAGATAGAGGACGTCTCTGGATTGAAGAAGGGGGACTTGGATATCGCAATCGCCGGTATACCGTGCGAAGGCTATTCTCAGCTCAATAGGAGATACGATCCCTCGGATCCAAGGAACTATCTCTTCCTAGAGTTCCTAAGGATCGTTAAAGCTCTAAAGCCTAGGGCGATCCTAATAGAGAACGTGCCCGGTATGTTCAGGAGAAGTGGCGGTCTCTTTAAACGTGCGGTCGAAGATGCTCTTCGCAGACTGGGATACCACGTCTACACCATGGAGCTCAATGCAGTAAATTACGGTGTTCCTCAGAAGAGGGAGAGAGTCTTCTTTGTAGGCTTCGTGGGTTCTCCAGGGGCTTTCTCACCCCCTCCGCCAACGCATTGCATTCCCGCGAAGAGCATTCTCTCGTACTCAGGAAAGCAAGACGTTGTTGGGTTTGGGAAATGTTTAACCGTGTGGGATGCTATATCAGACCTACCTCCCCTAAGACCCGGTGAAGAGAAGCAGGAGTATGAGAGCCCTCCGAGAACTGAGTACCAGAAGATTATGAGGGAAGGGGCTACCAGATTATTTAACCACGCAGCACCAAAGCACCCTGAGTGGACGATTAAACGCATCGCCTCGACGCCGCCGGGAAAACCTATATATAGTACCTTCAAGCAAAGGATAAGGCTAAGCTGGGATGAACCCTCCCCGACCATTCCAGCGGGTGGAGTGAGACCGCAATGGTTCTTTGCACACCCCGAGCAGCCTAGGGGATTAACCGTGAGAGAAGTTGCAAGGCTGCAGTCTTTTCCCGATGTATATGTATTTTATGGAAACATGGTCAAGCAGAGAATACTGGTTGGTGATGCTGTTCCCCCTCTCCTGGCCAAAGCTATAGCGGAACACCTCAGAGGGTACCTTTATGAACTGTGAATAAAGAATTGGTGGGTGAAATTCATGGAACTATGTAGTGAGGAGCTATACAATGAGATCGCTGCAAGGCTGCAGAGCTGGTGCTCAACGAAATGTCGCAAGTACCCGTGGAGAGAAAAAGTAGATCCCTATGCCATCCTACTCGCGGAGTTCCTACTGCAGAGAACAAAAGCAGAGACTGTTGCTAAGTTCTTCGTTCAGGTGCTCTCGAGATATAAGGATATCAGAGAATTAGCGTCGGCTAGGAAGGAGGAGTTGAATGAGTTCTTCTCCAAGCTCGGACTCTTATACCGTGCAGAGAGAATCCTAGAGACAGCCGCGATGATTGTTGAGAGATACGGAGACGTGATCCCGTGCGATATGAACCAGCTCTTAAAACTACGGGGTGTAGGAGTCTACATGGCCTCAGCTATCTTAAATTTTGGTTGCGGCATCCCCACTTCAGTAATAGATAAAAACGTGATGAGGGTTATGAATAGGCTTTTTAACGTAACGAAGGAGAGCGTAGGTCGAGAAATAATACTAAAGCTCTACAAATATGGCGATCACAAAGCCTTAGCGTACGCTCTTATAGACTTAGGTGCGACGATATGTACGGAGCCTCCGCGATGCAGCGAGTGTCCCTTGGACTCTATATGTGCCAAGCACCCTCTCAGAAAGAATGAGTGGAGAATGCTTCGAAAAGATCTGCGATGTGGGAAGGTGATAATTTACGAGCAACCCGTAAAGTGAAGGGCGTTCAGATACGAAATTATGCGACGGCCTACTAGAAGATATGACCTAAAAATTAGCTAGATATTTTCTAACAACCGTTTCTTTCTCTACTTCGGTAGCTGTGTAAGTGACTGGTGGAGGTTTAAAGGGTCTTGTTCGAACATCGACTTTGGTTAATTCGAGCTCTCTCGTGTAACACACCTCTTTTCCGTCTCTTGCTCTATCTTTAAGTATATCCTCACAATTTTTGATATCGTACTTAAGCACTATGGGGGGCTTGACTTCTATTCTCAAGCTCTTTACAGTCGTACTTAATGTAGGGATACGCACGTAGTTGAAGTCTAAGCTGTAACCATCTGGGACGTACCTCAGTTTACAATCCACACCAACAAGTATTGGGTAAACTTCCACAACGTTAGAATAGGTTACCTGATTAACAAGCACTTGAGCGACCCAGGGCACGTAAAGCAGTACTTCCGCCAAGGACTTTTTATCCACATCACCCTTCTTAAACTCGAAGAGATAAATGGCGTATCTTCCTCTATGATCATCCCATAGAGTCAAAGAAAAGTCTGCCGTATCGCCTGTATAACCCCAGGGAAATTCTGTTGTCCACCACTCTACCTCTCCGAGAGGTATTCTTAACACGTGTTGTACCGAGCTGCTGGGGTTATCAATATTCATCGCAAAGTACAAATTTAAATGAAATTCGTGTTCGAGTTCCCACCTCCTATGTCCCTCACTTCGTACTGCTCTAAGAAGCTCTACTGGTTTGCCGTTATAATCGGTTATCTGACCCCCTGTACTCCCCGGATACTGTTGAACTGTCGGGTGATCGATAGCTTGGGAATCCTCCGTTGCGAGCATGTAGGCTATTTTGACCGCCTCTTCGGGCAAAAGAGTTCTAATGGTCGACCCCTTTCCTGCCCCCATAGCGTTGTCTGTTCTGCTAATCCATATTAGAGGAGCAATAACAAGGTCGCTATAGACCCTATTATCGCCTGCTGTTTTCTTAAACACTATAAGAGGCTTTATTAAAAACCTAGCAGAAAGAACCACCTTTGAAAATTCCTCTTTACCCATTTTAACCGTACCGTAATCAGCGCCGCAAAGAAGACATTTTCTTGAGCTTCCCCGCACCCCTGCCCCCTCTCCGAAGTTGAATGGGGTGCCGCAGCTCGGGCATTTCCCTAATATTTCATAGCCTGTCGTGCTATGCTTAATTGACGTTAAGTCCCTAAAAGGAGGAGTGATGGCGATCCAAATACCTCTAAATCCCCTTCTATTCCAAATATCCTTTGGATACTGGGGGTCTGCTTGGAAGAAGAATATCAGATCACCAGGTCTCACGCTGAAGAGGTATGCTAGCATGGAGTACCTCCTTTTACTCCGTTGAGTGACGAATCTCGGCTGGGATCCTCTGGTCACTCTTAGCTCTGTAGGGTCAGGTACCGCCGCAAACCCGTAGTCTCTCTGAATAGGATAGGTCAATCCGTTGATCGTGAAGAGATGTGCTCGTGGCGCTGTTCTTCCTTGGCGAGGTTTTAAGTAATTCCAGATGATATTACTAAACGCGACGGGGTCCTTAAGGGGGTCTATGCCGTTTATTTTATCCATCAGCTCAGCCACTTGGCTCTCTACGTCCATAGTAAGCTCCCCCCTGCGTACGGGAGAGGCTGAAGTAAAAAGCGTTATCGGTTCATAGCACCAGGCTAAAGTCTGTGTGCCTGAGAGCACAGAAATTAAAGGGGCTCTGTACTTACGTGCTGAATGAGAACCGATTCAGGTTCGGCTCTTAGTGGCTTAATCGCTCAACTACTATAAATGCCCATAAATACTTTAGTGTTTTAGTCCTTTAGGTGCTTCTATGAGTACGGGTTAGGAGGGTCTTTTAATATACACGTGCTCCCAGTCTAAACATCCACTTAGGCTTCTCGGGTAGAGTATAGTGTCTTACACCAATGGTTTCATAGTACTCCCTTAAGACTTCGGTATACTCCTCCCAAACAGAGTCTGCGACTTCTATCCAACGCTTTAACTCTTCTTCAGTAAACTCGAAATAGAAGTTCCCAGGACCTCTGATAGCCGTGAAGTGCTGAGGCAGTATTTTCGCCACATTCTCTCCGCATAAGTACCTCCTGGAAACTACTGTTTCCTCGACTTTATCGTGATCTTGTACACTTCTCTCAAGGTTTCTGTGGCTAAAGAGGTTTATTAGTGGTATGTAGAATTCTTCAAGTCTTTTCTCTAGAGGTAGAGTACTAGTTTTATGGAGATCGCAGTCTACGCGGTAGCCACTTAACCGTATCAGGCGCTATTCTTGGTAGTCAGTTCCGGTAGGCTCTCTATAATCCTAATGAGGTAAAAGTAGTATGGTGGCTCGGTGCTCGTAAACCCCTCTCTACTCCTCCTAAGGGGGGTGTCGGCGAGTAGTATAAGTCCTTTCACCAGCAGAGGCCTGATCGCGTAGGTGAGTACGTTGAGCTCTATTCTCTGGTCTGGTGATTTTCCGAAACGCCTGCTAATTGCATTCAAGACTGTCTTGGGTTCGTTGGCTAGATCTATTACGACCTTGTGTTCTCCGGGCTCTAGAAGATGCCTTAAATACTCTCTCTCGCTTGAATCCTCCCTCGTGAACGCCAAGTAGTACTCGGGCTTCCTATTAAAGACGAGCAGTAGGTACTTCCCACCCTCCTTCACATAGTACTTTAGCCTCAGGAGGTCTGCCAAAACCCGCCCAACATTCCTAGCCTTTACCTCACCCGAACTCTTTCTCTCTGCACCACCAAAGAACTTTACCTCAATCCAGTTCTCCTCGCATACCCCGCTCTCGCTCCACCTATGGAGGATCTCTGGTGGAAGCTTATCCTTGGGAATCCTGAAGTATATATCGACTGCTGGTTTCCTCCCCCGCTTAACCCTAATCGGGTACGGCCTCTCGAACTGAATGTACGGTAGTAGGTATGGAAAACCCCTATTCTGGAGCTCCTGGTAGATCGCCACAGCGAATATGAACGCGACCTGCGCCTCGTATAGCTCACTAGGAGACTCCACGGACTGAAAATAGTCCGAGAGCTTGAAGAACGCGCCCTCAATCAACAAGCCAAACACCCTCAACAAACTACATATAGCAAAATTTAAGACCGGCTAAGAAAGCCCAAGCAACTGCGAAACTAGCTTGTTGATCTCAGCTATCTCAGCCTTCAAAGCATCCCTAACCTCCCTCCTCCTATAAGCCACACCCTTCTTAGTAAGCTTAATCCTAGAAGCCTTCTCATGGCACGCCTTGCTAAGCTCAGCTAACCTCCTATGAACAGGATTGTTAGGGTCAAACTTTGGTATGGGAAGCATAAACGGTCTTCTTACAATATCTCTCTCACCCTTGCTCCCCTTTGATTGTAAAGGCTTAATGAGCTCGTTAATTACATCTGAGTTAAGCACAGCACAAAGATAGTGTGCCCCCAACTCATTATCGGTCTCATAGAACATAGTAGTTCCATCTGCCACAAAGCTGACAGGCTTTATAGTAAAGTTATTAACTTTGAATAATGGTAGAACTTGCTTATCAACAACGCAAGAGGTGAGGTCTTTCCCGCTTCTGTCGTATAGTACGACGTATCTCTTGTTTGGATTTTGAGAGCTTAATGCCTTTTGATGATCAAGTCTCTTTACCACTTTGGGAAACAACTTCGCTGACTTTTTAGTTCTTAACTTTTCCCACAATTTCTGTGTTTTTTCAAGCCATAACGCCATGTAGTTATAGCCTTCCCTTCTAAGATCCTCCACATCTAATATCCTATAACCCGACGCCATGGGTTTTATTGGTAGAACTACTGGTTTAGGTTCGTATCTAAATGGTAGTAGATTTCCGCTTAGTACAGTAGCATAGATGAATTCTCTTTCAACATTACCTTCTAGGGTTATATGCCTCCAAGGTTCCTCAGCATACATTAACACCTTCGGATCTCCTGTTGTCTTACAGTATGGTTTCTCTACGTCGATACCTAATGTAGGGTGAACGATGAAGTCTATAAAGAAGAAGGTTCTGGGATATATGGTTGCACCCGCTTTAAAGAGTTTGTCATAGGGACTTACGCCTTGTTGCACTTGTGGAGGTTGATAACTGTACTCCTCTACTTTTAGGTATCGCGTAGCTTGTAGGAGTTTTAGATTCTTTTCAGGTAATTTTCCTGAAAACGCTCTTGCAGGAACAGGGTACTCTGTTTTACCTCCCTTAGACGCTATTAAAACACATGCGGGGATGTTAAACAATGGCGTGACCCTCTCAAGGTCAAGTATTTTGTGTAAGTTCATGGGAGGCTTTCTGAATTTCCTGAATTCTGCATGTTGTAGGGCACCTGTTAAGATGCTTCTTGGCATTACAAATCCGATGATGCCATTATCCTTCAAATAGAGGTCGCTAACTCTACAGAAGAATGCTGTAGCTATCTCAATTGCTGTGAAGAGATGTGTTTGATCTCTACGTAATAGCCCATATGATAAGAATAGTTTTTTAACAAAGTCTTGGTACTCTGCATTCTCTATATACCTCATGATCACCCATGGAGGGTTGCCCACAACTATGTCAAACTTCGATTCGCTTAGTGCTATAGGTATATAGATGTTGCTAAGCATGTATACCCATATAGAATCTCTTCCACCATCTATCAATGTCAAGATACTGTTTAGCGTGCTCTTAAGAATCGCGAGCTCGGCTTGGGTTACAACCTCCTGCAGAGCTCTTTCAAACAGTTTAAGTACTTCGTCCTTCTTTCCACTATTTCTGTACGCATCTATAGCCTCTTTAAAAGCTGCTAAGACCTTTCCAAATCTTGCTCTATCCTTAGCTACATTAGCGGGTACCTGCAGACGGTAACCATTAACTTCATATTCGTATACAGGCTCTCCTCCGCCATAGAGTGTTCTCTTCACTTCTGGAAGCTTTATAGAGTCTGCAACGTATACCGGTATTGTGATAGAGCCTTTGCGGTGGCTCAAGAGCTCTCCTAGAGCAAATAGGTAGTTCGCCCTCGCTATTGTTACGGCAAGCGGGTTTATGTCTACTCCTACAATGCTTGCCAGCATGTAGCTCAGTACGTCCTCAGGTCTCCAGCCCCTGCTCTTTAGTCGATCCTTCATAATGCGTATAGCGTTCACAAGGAACGTTCCAGAGCCGCACGCGGGGTCGATGATCCTCGGGGGCTCGTCACTCTTACTCCACCAAAGCTCTAGAACCTCCCTAAGTGTTAGCTCCGCTAGCCACTCCGGTGTATAGTACTCCCCAATCCTATGCCTCTGACCCCTCTCGACAATGTTCTCGTAGATCTCCTTAAAGAAGTCCTCATCGATCTGTGTTAGGTCGTATTTAAGAAGCTCTTTAGCTACGCCCGCAAAGAGCTCCAGCGCTTCGTCAACCACCTTCCTGTGCAGGATCCATGAGAAGAAGTCTTCCTCTATAAGGTTGTTTATACCGTATTTAACGAAGTACTCTCCTCTTAATACACTCAGTAATCTGTCTCTAGATACTTTATCGTCACCGCTTAGCCAGTAGTACGTTACAAGCTTTACCAGCGTCACTAGATACGTCTGCTCAATAAATGCATCCTCGCTCGGGGCGCTCCCATACACTACCTCCATGTTCTTCTGCCACAAATCGAACCTCAGCTTAACATCCTCCACATCCTTAACACCGCTCCACAGGGTCTTCAAGGTCTCTACAGCTATTGCATAGGTTGGGCTTCCAGGGCCAAACCTAAACCTGAGGTCGGCAGCAGTTGGTCTAATCCTAGGTTTTGAGAATATGTAGGAGTCTAGCCACAATATTGCCTCCGTTGGGGACGCTTTTTCGATATCTATAGATGAAATCTCCTTAACATCCCTTACAATACCGTTTTCAACTACCGGTATAAACGCTTTGAAGTTTATTAAGTCGGTCGCAATGCCAACTAGCTTCGCATTGGGGTTGACCTCTAAGAGTGCTTGGAAATACTTCTTTAACCCTGCCTTAGCATCCTCTAACTCCCTCTCTAAATCAACCTTAACCTCGAATACCACATTTGAATACAGGAGGTCTATTCTTCCCCTAACACCGAGGATTCTACTGCCAACCTTCTTCTCTATTCCTGGAATCAGATCTTCGAGTTGAACACCGAAAACCTCTTTCAATAAGTTAGCTAGTATTATCTGTTTGGCAGTATGCGTATTCGCATGCCTAGCCCTAGAAAGGTATTTGTTTAGTGAAACAACCGAGGACATCTACCCCACCCATATACTACTCTTTACATAAATCGTAAATTTAGGTTTCGTTTCAGGTTCTGTCCCAACCACAAACTTTAACTCTCTCCGTAGGACTTACCCCGTAACAATGTGAGCTAACTACCGCCTCAACATCTCTGGGGCTAATTCTATACTCCATGGAATTCCTAACCCACCTCAGAGCCCAGCTCATTTCAAAGAGGGAGTTAGACCTGACCAAGCACACCACCTGTGGGGTGACCCACACCCCACCGAGTACCTAGGGGAAGCAAGACTATTAAAAACGCTGCCCATGGTGAAATCCATCTACGTAGGAGCACTTTTAAACCCCTCGCCGAGTTCCGGGGACTCACCTGCGCCTCCCTGTGGGGGCGAGTTCAAGTACGGCGACTCCGTAGTGAAGTACGCCCTCACTAAGGCTAGGGAGGAGGGCCTGCTGTGGTGCGTGGAGGTGGGCGGTAGGAAGGGTAGCGGTTTCTTCATGGTAAACCCACTTCTCTACAAGGAGTAGCTGGACCGCCTATGCGCCCCGCTTCCGTTTAGGTACTCACTCGGATCTCAGCGCAGAGTTCGGATCAGACCTCTGGCAAAGGTTCCGGATCGGAAGCCGGCCCGGAGCCCCCACCCAGCCCGGTCGAGTGGGCGCGACTAGCCGCTGCTCCCCCCGGTGCTCTCCCCGGTCGAGGACCTCAGTAAGCCGAAGTACCTCGCTATCTCCTCCAGTAGCCTCCTGTCCAGCCCTCCCTCCTTGGGATTGGAGAACTTCTCTATAACGGCCTCGACTGGGTAGCCTCTCCTAGCGAAGTTAAACATCGCGAACAGGGCTGACCTGTACAGACCAAGCTGACCCCTGGGGATCCGGCTCCCGAAGGCCTCGACCATCCTCTCGTAGAGCTCCTTGTAGACCCCGTAGCTGGCGCAGTACTCGGCCGTGCCGATTACGGCCACGGTCCTGGCGCGGTCCTCGGGCATCCTGCTGCGTAGGGTCGCCTCCAGCTTACCCATGTACCTCAGCGCCGAGCTACCCCTCCACCTCCTCCTACCCATGCCCACGCCGCCGAGGTACATGTTCTAGAACACTTAATTTATAATTTAGATCCGCTACGCCTGCCGACCGCCCCAACCCGCGGGTGCCCACCCCCTTTCCCAGCTTAGAGAGGGCCGCGTGCTGGCGTCCGCGGTTCACTACGCCCTATGTGTTCACGCCTATATGAAAGCCAAGCAACACACCCGCGTCTAAACCGTTTTTCCTAGAGCTCTTTTTCCTAGCTTTCTCCTAACCTAGAAGAGGTCTTAGTACTTCTAGGTACTTAGGGTAGTAGGTATCTGCCTCGCTCAGCAGGTCCTCGTACCAAGCCTCGGATACCTTTAGCTCACTCTTGAGATGAAGCTTGGTAGAAGTGCCGAGCGTCATTCATATCAGGATTTCCGTCACGGTTCATACCACTGGACCCTGTAGGGTATCCTTAGTAAAGTACTTGGTCGGTCGACTAAGTCTATGGACATGTGTTTATAACGCGTTTATGTGGAGTGATCTAGGAAGCCGATCGGTCCCACAACGTCCTCTCTACCGGACCTCGAATACTCGGAGAGAAGTTGCTGGGAGGTCTGGAGTAGGTTCAATGATGGTACTAACAGCGTATCACGAATAGCAGATCGGAACCTGAGACCGTGCGCACCCCGGTAAAAGCTTCGAGCATTTTCTCTTAATTTTTAAGCTTAGGCAGTATTCCTATCTGGAGAGCTCTCCTGGGGTTTAGTATGGCGTCAGCTCCATTCAGTATCGATAAGGTCGTGATCATTAAGGGTTATCTGAGCAACTTCCGTAAGTCCTTCTGCGATGCTCTTGAGTCTGGGGTCTTCCTCTGGGGGTTTAAGGAGAGGGAGGACCTCAGAAGGGTCTTAAAGGACCGTGCACACCCGGTGATCTTTTACGTGGTCGGCTACGGCTTCGCTATGATCGGTCGCATTAAGGAGGAGGTCGATAAGAATAGGCATGGGTTGTACTGGGAGGATGAGATTAAGGCTGGGAGTTTTATATACGAGTACAGGTTTTTACTTGAACCGGTTAAGGTCTCTAAGTACCTCAGCGCGGAGGCATGCAAGGAGGGTGCTGAGCTAAGTGCTAAGCACTTCGTTGGTCACAAAGATGCCCGTAATTACATCGCAAGAGGATGCGGAATGCCTCTGAAGGGTCGGGGGAGTGTTCGTATACCCCTACGTTTAAATGCTAATATCGTAGAGGGATGTATAGCTGAGAAGCTACTCGAGTACCTAGGTAGGGAGTTCGTGGAGTTCAAACCCCTACGGGTGGTCGACCCCCTCTTCGAGAGGCTTAGGGGGCTCTCCATAGGTAGGCTCGTACTGGTGGCCCACCTAGCGGCCGGTAGGGGCCTCCTCCTCGTGGGTCCCCCCGGTTCCGGTAAGACCAGCCTACTGACCGACCTCCTGCGCAGTCTGGGCATAGGTTTCAGTATCGAGACCGGTAACCCGGAGTGGACCCCCTACGATACCATCGGTGGCCGCGATATCCGGGGTAATGTGGTTGAGGGCTTCGTAACTAGGGCTATCCGTAGGTGCTCCGAGGAGCTCGGGTCGAGCGGGGTCCCGCACTGGCTGATCATCGATGAGGTGAACAGGGCTAACGTAGACCTAGCCTTCGGTAAGCTGTTCACCCTCCTAGACCCGGTTTACAGGGTATGGGAGGGCCTCGTAGTTGGGGATGGGGAGGTTGGGGTACCCCTATCTTTTAGGCTGCTGGCGACTATGAACAGCTTCGACAGGGCCCTACTCCACAAGCTGGGCTACGCCCTCATGAGGAGGTTCGCCGTCGTGAGGCACGAGCACCTAGCCCACCTCGAGGCGGCCGAGGGGTTCTACGGTGGGGTCGGGCTGGAGGTGCTGAGGGGCTACGACAGGGGCGGCTGCCTGGAGGAGGTCGGGGTGGACATGGAGCGCGTGATGGGGGAGCTCAGGCTGGGCGGGGGTAGCGACTACCTAGTACTCTCCCCAACGCTCCACAGGAGGCTCGCGGAGGGGCCCGAGGTCTTCTCGGTGGGCGGGCTGAGGCTGGACAGGGTCCTGGCCTGCATCTCCAGGGACGTAATCGACGGGAACCTAAGGGAGTACGGGGACTGCGAGGTTTGCCCGGTCCAGGTGACCCCCGGGGTCCTGGCGGACGCGCTTAAGTACGTAGCGGTACTCAACACCCTACTCAAGGAGTTTAGGCAGGGCCTGGACCCGGGGGTACACGCTAGGCTCGTACTAGACACGGCACTAGCCTCATACATCATACCCCAGCTGGACGTACTGGCGGACCACGCTAGGCTCGAGGAGATGTCCGGGCAGACCAGGCCCGGGGAGGGGGCCGGGGGCGGGCTCAGGGGCGTACTGTCGAGGGTCGCCGAGGGACTGAACAGCCTGGGGCTTAGGCTATCCGGGGAGATGGTCGGGAGGCTTGCCAGGGGGTACCACACAGTCTAGGGGGTTCCGGGTCGAGGTCCGCGGGAACCTAGTTAGGGTGGTCGTCGAGGAGGACGCTAACTACAGCTGGGAGGAGCTTAGGGAGGAGCTCAGGGCTAGGGGGCTCGGGGGTATCTCCGAGGAACTGGAGGGCGGGGTCAGGGAGCTCCTGGA
>Ga0326760_1000448_pt1 | contig 22199 bp, 23 predicted proteins | sample GCREP_S_FD_207668 | JGI IMG/M metagenome (GOLD analysis project Ga0326760, IMG submission 207668) | Hot spring sediment microbial communities from Geyser Creek Basin, Yellowstone National Park, WY, United States - GCR.EP_S | ecosystem: Environmental > Aquatic > Thermal springs > Near-boiling... | reverse complement strand
CCAGTACACCCTAGGACGATGGATAGACTTCAGAGGTATGGGCTCTTAGAAGTCGTTAGATCACATATTCGCCTACTCAACCCCCTAGGCTACTTCCAATTCCTAGGATTACTAGCTAGAGCCTCCACGGTCTTAACTGATAGTGGTGGTGTGCAGGAGGAGGCATGCCTTCTCGGTGTACCAACGCTCACCCTGAGATACAATACTGAGAGGCCTGAAACTGTGCTAGCAGGTACTAATGTTGTTGTAGGTGTTGAAGTTGAGAGGGTTGTTGAGACAGCCTTGAAGATCTTGGAGGTGCGAGGTGAGATCGTGAAACGTAGAGGTTGCAATAACATGCTTGGAGATGGGAGGGCTGGTGAGAGGATAGCAGGTATCCTCAAGGATTACGTGGAGGGTAAGCCTACTGTGGAGGAGCCTGATACACGCGAGGATCCATACATAGTCCATGTGCTATTCAACGGCATGCCGATTGAGGGAGCAGATGTTATCATAGCATATGGGGAGGATGGCATGCCGACATTTGAGCTATCTAAAGCTAAATGGTATCTACTAAGAACTCCAAGGTCGAAGCTTACAGGATGGCCGGAGAGCCCTTAAGGGTGCTAGTCATACCTAGTAGCGACTACCTAGGTCATCCGTTCCCACAGAGGCATAATCATCTATTTGAGAGAGTTCATGATGGTAGGGATTTTGAGGTTCACGTTATAAGATTCAATATATTCGGTAAACCCAGGTTGAACTCTAGATGTGTTGTACACGAGATACCATTAGAGCTTAAGATCGGGAAGGCAGCCCCATATTACCTTGCCAATGTGGTAAGCTACACCTCCGAGATCTTAAACATTGTGAGAGGAGAGTCTATTGACGTGGTGTTCGCGGGGAACCTCCTACCACCGCTTACATTCTCGCTTATCAATGGTCTTAGGGAGAGGAGGATCCCCGTAGTATTCGATCTCCAAGACTACTACCCTACATCAGCTACAGGTTACATAGTAGATGTTGATAACATTGCGGGGAGGGTGTTCAAAGGCTTATTTGAGGTAATGACGAGGTATTTGATAGGGAAGGCTGATGTAGTAACGGTTCCTGGAGTGGCTTTAGCCCTCTACGCTAGACGTGTTGGTGCTAGGAGTATCAACATAGTACCCAACGGTATCTCAGAGTACTTCCTCGTAAAACACGATGGCGGTAGGGTTAGGAGAGTTCTAGGTTATGATGAAGGTGATATAGTTGTAGGATATATCGGTAGCATAGAATTCTGGCTTGACATGGAGTCTTTGATAAAAGCTATAGCTAAGGCTAGAGGTAAAGGGTTACCAGTAAGACTCCTACTCGTAGGAGGTAAACTCCAGTCAGGCTATCCTAGAAAGGTGAAAGAATGGCTGAGCAGGTATGGTGTAGAAGGTGTAACAACATGGCTAAACTTCATACCACACGACCGGGTACCAGAGTACATAGCGGCCATGGACGTAGCAACCATACCCTTCAATGTAAGCAACCCTACAGCCTACTATGCTGCACCAAACAAGCTATGGGAGTACCTATCCCAAGGGGTTACAGTAGCAGCAACACCAATACCAGAGATTCTCTCATACAAGCACCTAGACTGCCTACACATCATTAGAAACACGGAAGACTACATAACCATACTTAGAAGGAAGGAAAGATGCTGGAGTTCACGTATACAACAACTACTACAATCAATGCTGTGGAGTCACAGTGCTACAAAGCTAAAGAGAATCCTTAGAAAGCTAGCTAACCCTAAGATTAATTAACCATAATCCTAGACATGAGGATACTCCAGATAACACCTCTATATCACCCACACATAGGAGGAGTAGAATATGTTGTGAAGTCAATAGGGGAAAGACTCAATAGGATGGGCCATAACGTGACGGTCTTAGCCGGAGAGCCTGAGGTTGAGAGGCCGAGGGAGGAGGTTGTAGGGGATGTCAGGGTTGTAAGGTGGCCTACGTGGAGTCCGGGTAATGCATACCATGTACCGCGGTTGAGGGGAGAGCTTAGAGGGGTGCTCCTAGAGCTAGCGAGGTATGCTGATGTGATCCACGTTCATAGTGTTCACAGCATCATCTCCATGTACGCTTTAGGGGTTGTGAAAGGCCTGGGTGTTAGGGTTGTAGTAACCCTCCACTATCACGGTACGGGGCATACGCTCCTCAGGAGGCTACTATGGATCCCCTGGAGGCTTTATGTGAGGGGCTTGCTGAGGGACTGTATTGTCCACTCTGTTTCAAGATTTGAAGCTAAGCTTATCAAGAGGGATCTCGGTTATAATGCTACCGTCATAGAGCATGGTGTTGACGAGCTAGTCAAAAGCTTCACCTGGAGCCCCGAGGATTACGTAATGTATAGTGGTAGGATTGAGAGGTACAAGAACGTAGACCTACTAGCGAGGGTCGTGAAGAAACTCAACGAGAAACACGGGTTAAACCTTAGACTAAGGATATTCGGGAGAGGACCTTACAGGGGTAGGCTAGAGAGACTCCTGAAAGAGCTAGAGATTCCATTCGAGATAGAGGATTTCAAACCCTACAAGGAGTACATAGAGACCTTATCCCACGCTACACTCTTCGGCCTCCTCTCCGAGAGAGAAGCCTACGGACAAAGTGTTAACGAAGCTAACGCAATAGGAATTCCAGTAACCACAGCCAAGCCATGGGGCTTAAATTTCGAAGGAAGACCACGCACACTAACAATAGATCTAAGGTGGAGCGTAGACAGGATAGTAGATGAAGTCTACAGGCTCCTAGAGAGAGCTCCCAAGGAGAAACCAGCAGATATACCAACATGGAGTGATGTAGCGAGAGTATACGAGGAGAGACTTTATAAGGGATAACTAGAACGCTTCCATCCACTAGAGTTGATGTTAACGAGGATGGATAACGTTATACTGTCTCTGGTAGCGTTTAGCGATCTGCTTGCCAAAGCTACCTCCTACCATTTTAATGTGCGTCCTATTACTCTTCGTGATCAGAAATGTCTAGTTGATGCTTCATTAGCCTGGCTCTCAGATCTTCTGAAAGGCTTGCAGAAGCCTCTTGAGAGCCACCTTAGGTGTAACATGATTGTTAAGACTTGGGATGGTTTCCTCTTTATGGTGAGGGCTGGAACCCCTGATCTCTATACTGTAGCTGTTGCTGAAAGGTATGAGCTTGAGAATTGGTTTAAACCTCTTGCTATGGGGGTGGTTGTAGATGTGGGTGCATATATTGGGACGTATACCGTTAGGGCTTTGAAGACAGCGGATTTAGTTATCGCAGTTGAACCCCTACCCTTGAACTTTAAGGTCCTCAAGGTTAACGTGGGGCTCACGATCGTGTGAGGAGAGGTGATGTAATACTAGTTGAGAAGGCTGTAGCCGAGGTTAAGGGGAAGACTCGAATCTTCATACCCCTTGGAGGGGTCATCGGAACCTCGGTGGCGACCCTGAAGTCTATCGAAGGAGCTCCAAGCCTGACTATAGAAGCTGATACCCTTGATAACATCTTACAAGAGCTTGGAGTGAGGAAGGTTGACATGCTTAAGATCGATGTTGAGGGCTACGTGTTTAAATCTCTTCCTGGCATGGTGGAGTCTCTTAGACGGACGAGATGGCTCTTCATAGAGCTGATTGGCTCTGATTTACAGAGTGTAACAGTATTGAGAAGGCTAGGCTTTAAACTACAGTCTAGGCATGGGGCCAATTTTCTGTTTAAGAATGAAAATATTTTATAGGGGCTCTTTAAGATCTATAGGTCGAGGTTTTCCTTAGCTAGTGGAATAGGGGTATGTGGTTGTCTACTATATTCATGGTCTCCTCAGGTCTTTCACTAGCAGAGGAGGCTGGAGATGTCAAGATCGTTGTCTCACCTCATTATCACGGATCTGGCCACACTGTTTTAAGAAGTCTCCTAACTTCTTAATAAGGCTGAGGTTGTTCATGCGGTGAGTAGAAGAGAGGCTTCAATGCTAAAATCTCATTATCCTGGGACAAGTAGAAAGAGTATTGTTGTATCAAATGGTGTTGAAGGAGATGTTTTGTGATATAGATGAAGTGGGCATGATAGTGATTGCATGATGTATGCTGGCAGGGTCGAGAGATATAAGAGACTTGAGCTGGCGATTGAGATAGCCAGAGAATTAGGTCTGAGACTTACGATAATGGGAAAGGATCTTACAGAGATAAGCTGATGAAATATACTGAGAAAAGATACAAAGGATCAGTTGTTTTCATAGAGCCACAGCCTAGAGAGACATATCTAAAGATGCTGTCAGAAGCAAGATACGCTATCAACCCAAGCAGACACGAGGCGTATAGCATATTCATAGCAGAGGCATTAGCAATAGGAACACCTTCTATAATAGCAAAAGAAATAGCAGACAATATAGAGGCAGAGACAAAATCATTTGACAAAGAGCTTGTTATAACAGAAAAAGCTCCTATAAACACTTGGAATGAGATAATATTAAAATATATGGAAAGCCTCTACCAGTAGCTTTATATATGGATACTGACTTCATGATAATAATGGTACCGGGGAGCGATTCAAAACCTACTGAAGGCGTCAGCAGACATGTATATGAAATTAGTAAAAGGCTAGCGAGCAAAGGAATAAAAGTTCTCGGTATAAAACCATCATTAAGCAGTGCGAAACTTACTCACATTGAAAACCACATGGTTTTTGAGGTACCAAGCAAATACTTTTTCTTGATATCCCAAAGGATCATTAATAAGATATCAGCGCTTCAACAATTACTATACTATCTAAGTTATAAGGAGGCTACAAAAAAATTGTTGGATTCTTTATCTAGGTCACCTATAATTTTACATACACATGGATTTTATGTATTATCGCAAACAACTAAAAATTCCAACACAGTAAAAAGACTGTGTACATTTCATGGCTCTATACCTCTCGACGTCGCTTTTCAAGACAATAAATGGTCATATAAAACAAAGTACATGCTGTATTTACTTAGAAAAGTGTATAGCAAAGCTGACCATTACATAGTATTTGTAGAGCCATTGAAAAGGATCTTTGCTGAACTTTACGATATAGACCCTCAACATATTGATGTTGTCCCGCATGGGGTTGACGCACGATTTTTCAGAGAAGATCCTGAACCTGTGGAGGTCAGAAGTATAGAAGAAAAATACAAACTGGATAAACCTCACCGGATACTATTTCTAGGACACTTAACAAGGCTGAAAAACCCAGAGATCATGCTAAAAGCAATGAGAATCATCTCTTCAAAGAGAAACGATGTGATGATGATAATAGCGAGTAGATGGGGTGATTATTATTTGGAGGCGATAAACCTTATCAGGAAACTAAATTTAGAGAGGACGGTTAGGATTATTTCAGAACCAATCTTTGGCAAAAGACTTAGAGCCTTATACAAAACTGCAACAGCATTCATAAATTTGCATTCTATGCCCTCAGGTTATTCAACCGCCTTGCTTGAGGGCATGGCATCAGGAATACCTCCCATAATCTATGAACATTCTGGCAACAGGTATGTTGTCGACGAGTCAACTGGTTTTATTTTGAAGAGGCTTAACCCCTATGAATTAGCTTATTTAATTAATTACATTATCGAAAGCGAGGAAGAAGCGAGGAAGAAAGGTAAAAATGCCCAGACGAAAGTTTCCACTCTATATGACTGGGACGGGGCTGTTATTCCGAGATATATGAAAGTGTATAATAAACTCTTAGCTAATAGTTAGGTGCGCGAGGCGTAAATATACTTGCAAATAATGACGCTGAGAAGAATCCAAATATACCAAAGATCCTAATATATTCATTATAAAAATAAAACTTAACTAAGGGGTAAGATCTTTTAAAAAATTTATATGTAAAACTGTAAGGCTGAGGTTTTGACGTCATAGGTTGATCTTGAGAAATGATCATAATGTTTGATAATGCTGTGTATCATCACGCTTTTTCAGAACTCTTAAATACTTACAATTTGTTCGCTTATTGCTTACACGTATTCGCACATGATACAAATTCTATGTGATATATTAAGGTTGATTAGCTTACATAGCATAGTTTTGTTATTTAAGAAAGTATTAGTAAACAGTTAAGATTCAATTGAAGCCTTAAATTTCTGTTTATAAGAGCTATTGATTAACCGAGTTTGGAGAAATCTTCTATTAGAAAGGAAAGAAAAGAATGAAGACATGGATAATATTCTCATGCGTTATAAAGATGTTCTCGAAGATAGATACGTGAAAGGTTCTTCTTATACTTTGTCTGCTATACATCTGCTAAAGCCTGCACTTGAATATCTTAAAGATAAAAATATAAAGGTTTTGATGGACTTAGGTTGCGGCTATGGTGTATTGACCCTTATCATTGCAGATTTCGTTGGTACTGAAAAAGTATATGCTGCAGATATTGATAGGAGCAGATTATCTTTTCTCAACGAAGCTAAGGATAGATCATTGGTAAAAGAGGTTGTAGCTTTACCTCACGATTTTTGTGAACTGATAAATATTGATGAGAAGGTTCAGCTAGTCACAAGCCTCGGATCTCTAGAACATGTCACATGCTGGGATGATGTGTTTGAAAATATTAAAAAGATTCTTGCTGACCAAGGCTACCTCCTGATCTCAATGCCTAACTTAAGTAGCTGGGTAAACAGATTAGCATTATTGCTAGGCTACCAGCCGAGAGACCTAGAGATATCTACAAAGAAGCTTTACGGTGTTGCACCACCATTTAAAAACATGGGACAGTAGGTCATGTTAAAGTTGCAACTTTTAAGGCTTTCAAAGAGTATCTTATAGATAACGGCTTTGAGATAATAATGGCTAGACCTTTATACAGCAAACAGAATCTATTAATTAATGTTATAGACAGACTGTTGTTTTCACCATCGATCTCAAGAAGATTCATAATATTAGCAAGAAAAGTGAGATAATGTTGAAGAAAACTATGTATCACATTTGTGATAAAAAAACAGTTATTTTAGCCGTGACTACGTTTACCGCTTACATTATTTATACATTATCTCTTTTTATGTGGTGCAAAGGATATTACACATATGAAGATATGTTCGGACCTTTATCAAAAAATGCTATAATAGCTATAAGCATAGATATATTTTTGCTAATGTCGTTTCTATTTTTATATTTCTTATCTAGTAAATGTGATGATTGTAGAAAAGATTTTATACTGTCGATAATAGTTATAGTGTTATTGATCACAAGCCTACGTATACTTCCAGATGTAGCAGATTCTTATTATGATCAAAACTTTTATGATGCCGGAGGACATATAGTTCGAGGTGCATTCGTAACACTCACTGGGCACTCAGATCCTGATGTTGACGGTTACTTTGATCTACAGCCAGCATTCTTCTGGGTCACAGCTATTTTTATAAACGTTGTATACGGATCTCCAGCATCTCCTAGCGATCCTATTTTTGACTTTTTTGTAAAATGGTTCAGCATAATAGCTATAATGATATACATTCCAACACTTTATTTGTCATTTAAAAAATATGGATTGAAGAAAGGTGAAATATATCTAGCGTTCTTTCTATTCTTTAGTCTTAGCTTTGGTAGGTTCCATTATGCTGCACAGACATATGCCGATGCTCTTTTCTGGCTCTCACTAACATTACTCTTCGATATAGTAATGTATAGAGAATTGAAAAAAATCTTCATGTTAATGCTGATTTTTACTGCAGTAATATTTATACATGAAGGAGTAACAGTATTCATGATCACAACACTCATATCTATTATCATAGCTCTGCTTCTCTCGAAGTATACAAAGAGATCTCTTTTTACAGCCTTGGTATTGTTTACATTTTTTTTTTGTGTCATGGTTTATCTACTTGCTTTACATATCAAATTTTACTCTATCAACTTTTACTAGTCTGGTCATATTTGTAATAAAAAGGTATTTATCTGAGGGTGTCTCGGGCGTGGTATCGCAGGGAGTATACAGGCCGTGGAGACCGTGGGAGAATGTTGTTAGGTTCAAAGCAATATATATGGGCACCCTCATACTCAGCGGAACTCTCTTAACAGTTTGGATGTATAAAGCGACGAGGAATAATATCTATCTATTTAAAATATTTGTGATCCTTGGGGTCTCAACACTAATAGGAGCCGTCGCAATAGGACTTGGAGGAGCGGCCTATATAGAGAGAGTCCCTGGATTATTATTACCTCTCTTTTCAGTTGCGTTCGTGGAAGCATTTAAACAATTTAATAATCAAAAATATGTAAATACATTTAGGAAAGGTTTTATCGCGTTAATGTTCTTTTTTATAGTATCAGCTCCTTTTGTATATTTTAGCGGAAGAAACTTCCAATCGAGTACTTATGCAGAGCATTATGCGTATTTTTATTCAGCTACATATAGTCCCAAAGATTCTTACGGTATTTATACTAACTTAAATATCTTAACGTTAAATACTGCTATTATGTTAAAATTGTCAAACAAATCAATAGGGGAAATGTATGTAAGTGTGCCAAGAAGTGCTATAATAAATACCCTTTACTATACATATGGAGATATAACAAAAATAACTATGTATGTAAATGAATTAATCCTAGAGAAAAATATCGTTTTTATGAACTCTGATTATATGCTTTTAACATAAACTGGCGAAGAGCCATGAAAATAAATAAAAAAATCATCATCATAGGTCCGGAGGAGAATATTTTTAGAACTCGTATGGGTTCTATGTATAAACTTACATTCAATTTAATTAGATATTTAATGCATAACGGCATTGATGTTTATTATATAGGGGCGACTGACAAAAATAATTTGAGGGGATTATCTCGCTATTTACATAACTATATAGCATTTTCACTTAAGCTTAGGAAGTCTATAGAAAAAATTCTGGGAGACGATTCGATCATTCACTCGCTCAATTTCTATAACCTAATGTTTTTTAATATACGTAGATATCCCTTGATCATATCTGAATTCAACCATTATCCGTGGATCAAGGAGTACCTATATTACCCTACGTTATCAGTTTATGAAAGGATCCGCTGGGATATAGATTTTAACTTTCGTATACAAGCAGCACGCATGATACTACCTCGTGCAACTGCTATAACAGCTGTTAGTAAATATCAAGCAGATAAAATGAGTTATTATGTACCTGCTATAAGAAATAAACTTAAAATTATACCTAACGCTGTAGATACAAATTTCTATAAACCTCAACCCGATTTCAAACTGAAAGAAAAAATCTTAGAAGATGCTGAGATCTTAGCCACTTATGCCGGTAGGCTTGCCCCTCATAAGGGTTTACATTTATTATTTGAAGCTCTAGCAAGGATTGATAAAAATACAAGAAAAAAGATTAAAATTCTAATTATAGGTCCAAAAGGTTCTTTGTTTGGAGCGAGAGAGGAGAAGGGAAAATATATTAATTTATTGAATCACATACTCGAAAAATATAAACTAAAAAATATTGTCACATTCGCTGGTACTGTTCCAGAGAATCAAATGCCTAAATACTATTCAATAAGTGATTTTCTAATTCATCCAAGTCTTGTAGAAGCTTTTGGACTAAGTATTGTTGAAGCGATGTCCTGTGGAACTCCTGTCGTAGCTTTTGATATACCTCCTATTAATGAAATAGTCAATCCACAAGTGGGATTATTAGCCAAGGTTTCAGTCGCAGATCTCGCTCAAAAAATTGAAGAAATGATCATAAACGATAAACTAAGGAAAAGATTAAGTATGAATACCCGTAAATACGTCTTAGATAGATATTCATGGAAAAATATTATTAAAATGTATATAAAATTATATAGAGATGTCTAATATTAACGTTTACTTAAATACTCTTTACATGTCCAAAGATTATAGAGAAGTTCTTAAATTTTACAGTTACTTTGAAACAGCATACGATCTTGTTGAATGGATGAAGAATAGGCCTTCAGCGCCTGTGAGAATACATGAAATAGATGGAGATACAGATGTCATTATTGTAATACCTACCGCAAATATTGAAGGATATTACGCTAGAAATGCATTAAGTATGTTTAAAAAGAAACATATAATATTTGTTGAGAGTAAAGGTCCTTTCTTTAATTTTGCTAGGAGTTCTAACTTAGGGATTACTCGAGCTTTAAAGTACAAACCTCGATGGATAGCCTTGTTTAACGATGATATTTATGAAATTGATCCTTTAGAAAAGCTTTTTAATAAATTGCTAAAAATAAATGAGAAAAATGTGTTCATAGTGTATATAAATGATTCGAAAAACAGAGTGGTATCCTACCCAGTAATTCTAGCTAGATATGCACGAAGATCTCTCTATTTATACAATTTTATGAGAGTTTTTAGGAAGAAATGGGATTTTATGTATAGAATGTTATTAATTTTAAGAAAATATAGGGCAGAATATACTTTTGCAACATACGATATTAAACAGATACCTTTTATAGAAACAACGAAAGTAACATTTCTAACATCAGGAATAAGTAACATCATAAGCTACTACTATGCTAAGAGATTTAACGGAAGGATATTCGATGAAACCTATATAAATGGAATGGAAGATATTGATCTACACTTTTCTGCTTATCTAACTAGAGAGCCGAAAGCTACGATAAATTTTAGATTAGGCGCAATAATTGGTGGTACTCTAGGTCGAGATCTTTCGAGAAACGCTCGAGGTATAGCAAATCTTATATATTTTAATTATAAATATAAAAATATACTAAATTAATTAGAATAGACGATCTGAGACATACTTATAAAATCTATTCAATCTAATTATGATAGATAAGCCCTTAATCTCTGTAATAATCACGGCATACAACAGAAAGCAATATCTGCTACAAGCGGTAAGCTCCGTTTTAAATCAGAAACTAGATAGAAGGTTATATGAAATAATCGTTCTAAAGAATTTTAAAGATGAAGAAATAGATAAGTTCTTGGAGATAAATAAAGTTATTAATTTATATGATACATCAAAAGAAATTGGTAAAATGCAATCCGTAGCTATAAAAATAGCAAAGGGCGAGATAATATCTTTTCTTGATGATGATGACATGTTCACCCCCGACAAGCTTTCTGTAACATTCAGAATTTTTACTATGTGTGATAAAATAGATTTTTATCATAATGGAAGAATAATCATAACTGACCATCATGACAATATATCTTTTGATAATATTGGTCGTGCTTTCATGTACTATATACGTAGCAGGAAAAATAAATGTGATATAAATAAAGTCTTCAATATTATTAGTGCCCTAAATGCTAGTTCCATCACTGTTAGCCGAAGACTTGCATTGAAAGGTATTAATATTCTTGAGAAAGTTAAAAGGGTGCAAGATCTTTTTTGGTTTTGGTTTGCCTGCGAACATGGAAAGATTTTGCTTGTAGATAATAGGCCATTAACAATTTACAGATTGCATACTTCAAACGTTTCTGCTAAGCTAGGTTCTTTTTTTGATGCAATAATTGATGTTAAAAATCTTAGAGATCATTTTCATGAATCCTACCAAAAAGATGTATGGTTTTTAGTATTAAGTAACTTATTGTGGTTTGTAATTGAAAACAATATAAAGATTCCAAAAAATATTATAAAAAATATTTTGCTTTCAATGCTCTATTCCAAACAATGTAATAATCCCAGAAGGCTATTTTTATGTACGCTTGGTTTTCTATATTTAATTGAACCTCGATTGGCTAAAGCTAGTTTAAAAATAAAGAATTATATTAAAATTTTTACTAAAGGTACATATTAAGAAGCATGAGGTGATATTAATATTAACATAGTGATGATGTCTTCGTTATGGCCTGAAGGAGGTGGAGGAGAACTCGCGTCTTATTTGTTCGCTAAATTATTAACTAAAGAAGGAGTAAATTTAAAGATAATAACTCCAATGCAACAACAATATCCTAAAGAGCTTGACGTCCATCCTATTAGTTTTATCGGTTTTGGAAAATTTTCAATACCTTATATTGACAGAAAAGCTAGTGAAATAATAGCTTCTGCTGAAGCCATCTACGTAACTTCTAACTTCTTTTCAGTAATCCCCTATATTAAGAAAAAATTTAAAAAAGCAGTTGTTGCCCACATTCATTCGTATTTTCCTTCATGCCCTGTGGGACATTTATACAACTTTGTTCATAAAAGCATCTGCTCACCACAAAAGAGAAATTGTTTTAAATGTATACTACTATACGAAAGAGCAAGAAGGAACTTTATTCAGTCTATGGAGTCTGCCATTTTTAACTCCGCTCTCAATAAAATTTTTATAGGTAATATATTAAAAGCAGACGCCTTAATCTATGCCTCATATGCACAAAAAGCTCTTTTTGAAAAACATATTAGTTTGTATAGCTCCTACTTACCAAAAACATTTGTAATATTTAATCCTCTTCCAAACATTCGTCCGGTGCCGATAGAGGGAGACGACATAGCATTTTTCGGAGGGTTAGATCCAATAAAAGGATTTAATATTTTATTGAACGCTTGGAAATACGTATATAAAGCAACGAAAAGTAAAATTATTATAACCTCTTCTCGAGCGATACCTCATAATCTTGAGGAAATAGGTTTTGTCAGGTACCCACTCCTAAGAGGTGTTGCATTAAAGAGAATATACAAGAAGTCGAGAGCTGTCGTCGTGCCCTCTATAGCACCTGAAACAGCATCGTATGTATCTCTGGAAGCATGCTTGTATGAAAGGCCGCTTATAGCCTCTAGCATAGGGGGTATCCCAGAATACGTTGGTGGGTTGCCTGGGGTAAAACTTATATCGCCAAATGTTACTGCTTTGATTAATGCTTTAGAATGGGTATTATCATTAAGTAAAGAAGAAGTGCAAGATTTAGGAGCAAAAAATAGGAGCTATTTGATAAAACGCTACATTAAATATAATCCAGCAAAAGAACTAATGAAGATATTTGAATCTATTCAAGCTTAATGGTATAGCGAATAAACAAAGCTAGAATTCTAGTGCATAAATATGCTACATAGATTTATTAGGCTTTGCAAAGTTGCTTTATCAAGTAATGGGCTTTTTAGAAATTGGTTTACTGTTGGCTTAAAATATTTTTTAGTTAGCAGAAAACTTATAAGCCTTAGAGATATCGTAGTTAAATGTAGGGATGGCGTTGAAGCGTCTATACCATATACTATATATAGTTTGATAACCAATGCATACTATGAAAAAGTTATTGAAGATTTCTCATGTAAGGATCGAAAAGTTATAACAAAAAGGTTCGCAATTCCATTACGTGAACTAGAGACTAGTGACGCTATTGTTGATGCTCTTAAACGTGGCTGGGAATATGATGAAATATGTGGTGCTTGGGTTAAAGACGGCGTTAGATTTAAGCATATGAGGTGGGTCATAATTGAAGTTTTCGATCTTGGTGAATATAGGCAACTTGATGTAAAGAACAAGGTTGTTGTTGATGTTGGCGCAGCTTATGGAGATTCAACAATTTATTTCCTATTAAGAGGAGCAAAAAAAGTTATTGCTGTTGAGCCTTGCCCAGAGGAGTTCAAAGAGCTTCTCGAGAACCTAAAGCTGAATAATGCTGTAGACAAGGTTACACCTATCAATGCGGCTCTCGCAAGCAAGCATAGTAGAATTAGTGTTGAATGTCCTTCTGTAAAAGCCTTTATAGATACAGTCACGCTCGAGGATATAGCTAAAGTTGTTAATATTGAGGAGGCTGTCCTCAAGATGGATTGTGAGGGCTGTGAATACGATGTAATCCTAAATGACTATGAGCATGTAAGGTTATTTAACGAGGTTTACTTTGAGTATCACGCTTTTGCGACAGGGATATCTATAGATATATTGCTTAAGAGACTATCCAAGGACTATAAATGCGAAATTGTTAGCGATGAGGAGTTCTACAGGAGGCATAGATACAGCGAGAAGTTTCTAGGTCTAGTCAAATGCGTTAGGGTATAACTAATATCGTAGATCGTCATTTTTAGGGTTCTCATCGCAGCCTTTTCTACATTTGTTTCTGTGTTTCTGTTTGGTTTTGCTTTTCTCTTTGTTATGTGCCTTGGTCTCTTGGTTGGCTTAGATTAGTTGATTCAGCCTTCTGGGCTCTCTTTATAGGCTCTATGTTTGTTGGTTTTGCTAAGATGAATAGTGGCATCTTAGCGCCGGCAATAGCACTAGTTGTCCTCCTTTCCAGATATGACCACCCGCTCGCAGTTTGGGATTCTGGCTATCCATGGAAAATCGTGCAAACTTAATATTAAAGGCGACGGATCTTAAAAACGTAGCTGAAACAGTAGAAAAGAGTTATGATCTCATATTCATAAAGCTTTCCCTTTACCCGCAACTCCATCTATACGTTAGAGATCCCACGAATATCGAGATGACATATGAGAATCCTCCAACTTTGCTTTCTGCTACAGATTATTTAGTTTTGAGGAACCTTTCTAAAGTTATAATAGTTACCTAGGTGAACATGTCTAAGTAGCTAGATGATTTTAAGGCAAAACCGGAAAAGTATAATTCGACCATGTTCGATCTGCTCGCCAGGATAGGACGTTCCAATTGAAAATATATGTTATGAGCTCATCTATAGCCCGATCTGTTTAAGGGTATATTTAGTTTAGCTAAAAGCCGATGGATGCCGATATTAATTTCCTTGACAGAAAACAAATTGAAAAATACAACAAAGGAAAAATATGAAAGACTGGAGCAAGAAGGCGGTGTGCTAATTCGATGATTCTCCAATTTTCCATAATATGACTCAACTACAATTCCTTAAGCATGATGCCGATCGTTTTGAGGTCTCTTGAGTCCATTGCTGATTTCAATTATGTTTATTGCCGTAGCGATTTAGCTTTTTATTAGTAGCAAGAATTTAAACAAGTTTAAAGCTGTAGATTTGTGTATACGATTAATACAATGCAGTCAAATCACGAAAAGGGCAAATCCGTGTTGTTCATACTCGCTTTTATAGAACAAAATAATTCAATAGTATACGAGCACTATACTTTGAAGTTCACACTAGAAAATTAAAGTGTTTTGCGTTTGAAATTGCATGAGGAAACATTTTTAATCGTACAAAATTAGCTTAGGTGTACGTTGTGCGATGAACGATACCCCCATTATCAGATCGAAAGTAGCTGCTCTAATCGTGGCACATAACCCGATATATACTGCATTTGCTCTTGTCCTAGGATCGGTTGCCAGGCAGGTTGATCGAGTGATAATTGTTGATAATGGATCAGACAACAGGAGCTCTCTGGAGGATCTATGTAAGAAACTGAGCAACTGCGAGTTCATTGAAGTAGGATTTAATTCAGGAGTTGCTTATGCATTAAAAGTAGGTGTTCGGCATGCAGCTATAAAACATCATCCAGAATGGCTTCTTTTTCTTGATGACGATACAGTAGTGTTGAATGATGCGTTAAATAAAGCATTTAATATTGTTAATAGCCTCCCAGTTAATGTAAAAGAGAGAGTAGGAGCGGTGCTATTATCATCTTTCGTTGGCGACTGCACAGTCAAAGAAACTAGATACGGGATTTTCTCAGGGACTTTAATTAAAACACAAGTGGCGCTGGAGACCTGCTGTAGAGATGATTTCTTTTTGGATCAAGCGGATTTCGACATGTACTCTAGGATCAGGGAACTTCATTATTTGGCTCTGTCTATTAACTGCAAGCTTGTGAATCACAGGCTCGGGCAAAAACGTTGGATTAAAATACTCTCAAATATATCTCGCAAGCCGTCAGGCTATGAACCTCCGTGGAGATATTATTATATAGTTAGAAATTCAACAAAATTACTATTGGAGAACAAATTAGACTTTAAAACCTATATAGATCAATTAAGAGGCTGGGGAATTAGAATAATATTCGCAGACGGAATTAAAGCATTTATTGAATCATTTGGACTTGGCTTAATACATGCTTTACTTAATAATTAGGTTGTTTAGACTAAAGAATATTTGAAAGAGGTATCCAACTTTGTTAAAGGCTCTATTAAATGTCTATAAATTAAAGTACATATTGATGTATTGAATAGTAGAGATCTTTTTCAAAACTGGTTGTCAGTTGGCGTAAAATATTTGTTGATAAGATATGGCTTGATCAAAGATAATATTGCCATCGAATGTAGCAATAATGTATTTACTTTGGATCCTAAGGTTTACTTATTTATTGTCAGTGCATACTTTAACGGATATCTTGAAGACGTTTCCTGTGACGATATGCCGAGAGGAAGACTTTGGGATACCATAGATCTTGTTATTTTAAAGGATGGGAGAGGGTTTCTTAGGATGCCTGGTGATGCCATAGTCTCTCTCGAATCTTTTGATCGTACTGTTATCTCTGAGACTTGGCTCTTTGATATTCACTTTCTTGGTTTTGATTTAAACGGATGGCTTATCGTGGATGTTGGTGCTTATATTGGTGATACACCTCTCTACTATGCTAAACGTGGCGTTTTTGTTATCGCTGCTGAGCCTCTCCCCAAGTAATTATGAGGTTATGCTTAGGAATATTGAGTTGAATCCTGATTTAAAATCTAGGATCATGCCTATCAATGTTGCTATTGGTGCTAAAGATGATATTATTGAGTTCAGCTATGACTCGTCTGTTGACGGTTCTGAAGGTATATATAGCAGAGGCAAGTTTAGAGTTAGAGTGAGACAGATGAAGCTTTCTACTTTTGTAAAAGAAATTGCTAATAGAGGCGTCAATCTAGGTGATTATAAGATTAAAGTTTTGAGAATGGATTGTAAGGGTTGTGAATATGATGTTATTAATGAGATAGATATGCTCAGGATCTTTGATATCATCAAAATTGAGTATAGCGGATATCTCAGAGATAAGACTTGTCATGAGCTTAAAAAGGCTCTTGAGAACATAGGTTTTAAATGTAGAGTCTGGGCTCGTAGTGAGAATGCACTTAAAATCGGTCTCGACAGACATGGCATGCTTACTTGTGTTAAAAATCGCGAGGGATTAATAAGATGAATGTTGCTGTGCTAGACTTTTTCTTGAGAAATGTTGACTGTAAAGAGTTTAACGATAGAAGAGTTCTTGAGGTTGGTAGTAAATTTGTTAATGGTAGCGTAAGACCTTTGATTGAAAGATTTTGTAAGCCGAAGGAGTATATAGGTGTTGATATAGAGCCTGGGAAATACGTTGACATAGTTTTGCCTGCTGAAAAAATTGTTGAATATTTCGGCGTAGAATCTTTTGATGTTGTAATATCCGCAGAGACCTTAGAACACGTCTTTGACTGGAGACTTGTCATCAATAATATGAAATATGCTCTTAAACCTAATGGATATATAACGACTAGGTCAAGAGGATTCATATATCATGGATATCCGTATGACTACTGGCGTTATGAGATAAACGACATGATCAAAATATTTAAAGACTTTAAGATAATAAGATTAGAAAGTGATTGGGAAGGGCCAGGAGTATTTTTAAAGCAAGAAAACCGATTAATTGGAGACCTATAGACCTTAATGATATAGCTTTATATTCCATAGTTCTCGGCAGAAGAATAAAAGATCCATCATTATCTCACGCGCCTTTATCAAGAAAATTAATGTTAAAAATATGCACAACAAAGATCAGATGGCTACTGCCAGGCGCTATTTTAAATATGCTGAAAGGAAATATTGCACATAATCTGATTTTCTGATAGCCCTCATGTGACTGATGTTATGACTATATATTGTGATGTGTCAAATTTGACGCACTAAAGATATGATCAATTGAGTTGCGAGAATCTCTTACCCTCAGTATAACTTTGCTCAGCAAGTCAATAGTCATATCAGCCTCGACTGACCCCTGAATGGCTAAGGTTCCTTGAGGAAAGTTCATAGGTTCTCCTGTTTACTCGGGTTTTCATCTGTAAAGACATCAGTTTTAAGCTTTAGTAAGACATATTAATTAGTAGACACATCTTAAATATGTTTGGAGTCTATAGGGTAAGGCTGGTATGAATAGTTTGGAGGATAAGATTTCTAGGTTAGAGGAGAGAGTTGGTAAACTAGAGGAATCTGTTAATGCTCTTAGAGAGAGTTGCCAGAGTTGAAGGTATTGTTGAGCAAATAGATAAAAGATTAAACCATATTGAGACAGAGTTGAGAGATTTTAGGAAAGAGGTTTTCGGTGAGATCTCAAGTCTTAGAAGAGAAGTTTTAGTGAGATTACAGGTCTTAGGAGAGAGTTTAACACAAGATTTTACTGGTTGATAGGAATACAGATATCTATGTGGATAACAATAATATTGACAATACTGTTTAGAGCTTATTAACATATGACCTCCTCTTCGCCCTATAATAGGCAAATCAGGGTCTATGATAAAACGAGTGTTATACCGAGGAGTAGTCCACGAGTTACCCATAGTCTTCAGCATTGTTCTTGAGCTCCCAGAGGAATACTACATCCTCCACTACCCCTCTTGGCCTAAATCTAAACCTGGTATTCTAAGCCTACCTTGAATCCCTTGAATATTATCAGCATGCCACACGTTCAAAGATTAGAAAGGCTCTATGGAAGCTTACACCCCTCTCAGCACCCATGACCGTCATGTATCATATAATTCTGATGATGAAGGGGAACCCCCATATAAACTTATGCACACTCATAAGAACTATAGACACTTATTCATCCTATGAGATCCTAATGCATACATTAACATTAACTAAGTTTAGGGGAGGAAAAGGGAGCGTAAACTTTATATAAAAGTACGGGTTAATTACATTATTAGAGCGTAAACTTGGAGGTGGAGAGCTACGAGTATGTTAAGAAGACTTAAAGTGTTAACTGCTAGTAGGGATCTATTCCATAACTGGCTATTAGCAGGCATTAAATACTTTTTAGTTAAACATGGTTTACTTAAAGGTGATGTTATTGTTAAATGTGATGATGTAATCACTCTTAATCCTAATGTTTACTCGATCATTGTTAATGCGTACCACGATGGCTTGTTAAGAGATGTTTATTGCGATAAGACGTTGAGAGGTAGACTTGGGGGTGCTGTAGACCTTGTTATTTTAAAGGATGGGAGAGGGTTTCTTAGGATGCCTGATGGTATTATAGTTTCTCCTGACATTATAGGCGCCTTGGAAGTTATCGAGACTTGGCTTTATGACATTCACTTTCTCGGATTTGATTTAACGGAATGGCTTATCGTGGATGTTGGTGCTTATATTGGTGATACACCTCTCTACTATGCCAAACGTGGTGCTCTTGTGGTTGCTGTCGAGCCTCTTCCTAGTAACTATGAGGTCATGCTCAGGAATCTTGAGTTGAACTCGGATCTCAAGCATAGGGTTATACCTGTAAATGCCGCTATTAGCGGTAGGGATGGCTTCGTGGAGTTTAGCTATAGCACGCCTATGGATAGTAGTGCTTCCATCTATGGTGGTGGTAGGTTTAAGGTTAGGGTTAGGTCTATGAGGCTATCTACGCTGGTTAAAGAGGTTACCGGTATGGGGTTGGATCTAGGCAAGTTCAAGGTTAGGGTTTTGAAGATGGATTGTAAGGGTTGCGAGTACGATGTTATCAATGAGGTTGACGTGCTGGGGCTCTTCGACATAGTTAAGATCGAGTATAGTGGTTACTTAAGGGGTAAAACTTACCATGAACTTAAGAGTGTTCTGGAGAAATTGGGCTTCACATGTAGAGTCTGGGCTCATAATGAGAATGCACTTAAAATCGGTCTCGACAGACATGGCATGCTTACTTGTGTTAAAAATCGCGAGGGATTAATAAGATGAATGTTGCTGTGCTAGACTTTTTCTTGAGAAATGTTGACTGTAAAGAGTTTAACGATAGAAGAGTTCTTGAGGTTGGTAGTAAATTTGTTAATGGTAGCGTAAGACCTTTGATTGAAAGATTTTGTAAGCCGAAGGAGTATATAGGTGTTGATATAGAGCCTGGGAAATACGTTGACATAGTTTTGCCTGCTGAAAAAATTGTTGAATATTTCGGCGTAGAATCTTTTGATGTTGTAATATCCGCAGAGACCTTAGAACACGTCTTTGACTGGAGACTTGTCATCAATAATATGAAATATGCTCTTAAACCTAATGGATATATAACGACTAGGTCAAGAGGATTCATATATCATGGATATCCGTATGACTACTGGCGTTATGAGATAAACGACATGATCAAAATATTTAAAGACTTTAAGATAATAAGATTAGAAAGTGATTGGGAAGGGCCAGGAGTATTTTTAAAGCAAGAAAACCGATTAATTGGAGACCTATAGACCTTAATGATATAGCTTTATATTCCATAGTTCTCGGCAGAAGAATAAAAGATCCATCATTATCTCACGCGCCTTTATCAAGAAAATTAATGTTAAAAATATGCACAACAAAGATCAGATGGCTACTGCCAGGCGCTATTTTAAATATGCTGAAAGGAAATATTGCACATAATCTGATTTTCTAAGTTTTCGCTTAGTTAACGTATCATTATCCATAAAGATCGAAGAACCATCTATTAAAAAGAAAATACATATAACAGTCTCAGGTGCTGATGGCTCTGGAAAACTACTGTTGCCAGGCTTCTAGCCTCCTACCTCTCCCGTCGCGGTCCTACTTGTGTTCACTAGTTTAGGGGTTCCCATCTGCTTGCATCCCTCCTCTACAGGCTCCTCTCCCGCTTTGGCTCATTTAGGGGCGTTTGTAACCCCTACTATGGGGTTTGTGTTCCGGGGAGGCTTAGGCCCCTATGGGTTCACGTTGAGTTCTGGTCTCTAATACCACATGTTATCGTGAGGCTTATTCTAAGGCGTTTCTGTAGGGTGCTCGTCTGCGATAGGGGTTTCATGGACTTCATTGTATAGGTTGTAGTAACCCTAGAGCACCCATCGTTCTTTTCGAGCACTTACGGTAGGTTCCTCCTAAGGCTTACGACCCTTGAGGAACCCGTATATCTCTACGCTGACGTGGGCACGTTAGCTGGGAGAGCTGATGTGCCGAGAAGCTTTATTGCTAGGGAGCTCATGGCATACAACATACTAGCCAGGTACACGTCTAGATGTAGCATTGACACCGGTAGGAGGAGCCCACAAGCAGTTGTAAAGGAGATCCTATCATGCGTAGAAACACGTCCAGCAGAGAATAAGAGCTCTACTAAGGGGAAGGCCTAACCCAAGGGTAACCTGGGAGGAAGTCTCTGGTGTTCCAGGAGGGTTTACTGTGTGGGTTCCAGCTGAGGTGTTTGGATGTCTTTTGAAACGGGTGCTGTGAGGCTTTTGTGGACTCTGTATGGTTTGTATAGGCCTTTGGGCTGGGAGGTTGAGAGGCTTGCTTGGCTTTCTAGGTTGAATAAGGTTTACCTAGCTTACCTTAGGAGGGTTGGTTCTCCTGAGGGTGAGTTTTTACGTGAGGAGCGTAGGTACAGGTGGTTTGTGGGGAATACTGTGGAGGTTGTTGGGGTCCTCGGGGGGGTTGACTATGCCTTGTTTAAGTTTAGGAGGCCTGTTGAGCATGTATCGGTGGATCTAGACGTGCTAGTCGATAGAGGTTGTGTTGGGAGGGCTGTTAGAGCCCTCAAGTCCTTGGGCTTCGAGGTCGCTGTCTCAGAGCCCTACACTGTAACGTTGTCTAGGAGGGGTTTCGCAGCGGACCTGTACACACAACCATCATTCGCCTGGACAGTATACCTGGATGGAGGTAGGCTGCTGAGGGAGCATAGGGAGGAGCTTGAGATAGGAGGCATTAGAGCCTATGGTCTGACGAGGGAGGCTGAGGTCGTTGTGGCAGCGGCACACGCAGTATACAAGGAGCACATGGTACTACTCCTAGACTGCATAACAACGTGGATGTGGACTAACAAGAGGACGTGGGGTATAGCCTTGGAGCTCAGAGCACGGAGGGCACTAGAGGAGCTCCTAAAAGCATGCAACATGATAAGGGAGGGGTTGGTCGAGGCACCCTACAAGCTCAAACCACACGTTATACTCAAAGCTTACACAGAGAAGATGATAGAAGACCCGGTATTCAGAGCAACAACACCGAACATGCTAAGATACATTACAACATGTAGAGCGGGAGCACAAATCCTATCAAGGCTAAGGAGGAGAAGCTACTAAGATAACGCTAAGGTATAAGATGGGGATACTCCCCTTCGAGAAGCATGTTTATAAATTTAAAGGATTTACTACTCACTTTTTAACGAACTGTAGGTGTACTGATTATGCTGAGTAGGCTTCTTTACAAAGC
>Ga0326760_1000447_pt1 | contig 22266 bp, 30 predicted proteins | sample GCREP_S_FD_207668 | JGI IMG/M metagenome (GOLD analysis project Ga0326760, IMG submission 207668) | Hot spring sediment microbial communities from Geyser Creek Basin, Yellowstone National Park, WY, United States - GCR.EP_S | ecosystem: Environmental > Aquatic > Thermal springs > Near-boiling... | reverse complement strand
GCTTTGCAGAACATATTTAGTTCTACTTCACTAAAAGGGTAAAATTGAATACCAACCTTTCCATTATCTTTCAAAACATAATAAACTCCTTCTGCAACTCTTTTCATATCATTCCACTTTTTAACCCGTTGAAGAGCAGAAATACTTACAACATAATCGAAAGTTTTTTCTTTAAAATGCTTCTCCAATTCTCTGAAATCCCCTAAAACAACATTCAAGCCTTTGACTTTAGCTTTTTCAATCATCAGGGGGTTTATATCTATACCTATAACTTCGAAACCCACTTCTCTTAACAGATTAGTAGAGAAGCCGGCCCCACATCCTAAATCTAGCACTTTAGCTGGAGGTTTCATTTCAAGAAGCTCAACAACTTTCAAAGTTAATTCTTCTTGCGCCTTTTTCATCGAAGAAGATTTGGAATACCTTTCTACTTCTTCCTCTGTGTAATAGTCATTTGGAGAAGAAAATAGTTCTTCAGGCCTTAAAGTTTTAACTATCCATTTTTTGTCCTTTTTATCTCACTTACTTCATAAGAAATTTTGTAAATAAAATTTAAATTCTAATAGGTGCAAATCTCTTATTATTGAAGGGGATAATATGGCAAAAATTGTAAGAGAGACAAGAGGAAATAGATCATGAAGATAGCGATAGCTAGAATTAGGAATTCTAGAATTTCTTTGAAGCACGCAATTACAATTTGCAAATTTTTGAAAAATAAGAAGTTATCGAAAGCAAAAACTTTTTTGGAAAATGTTTTGAAGCAAAAAGAAAGTTATGATGGAAAATATTACACTAACGCTACAAAGGAATTCATTTCTCTTTTAAAGCAAGTTGAAGCCAATGCAAAGAAAAAAGGCTTGAATATTGATAAACTTTTTATAAAAACGATAAAGGCAGATAAAGGAGAAACGATGTATTTGCCAAAAAGAGCAAAGTTTATTCCGAGAAGAGCCAAAACAACACATCTAACTGTAATAGTGGAGGAAAGATAATGACAGTAGAAAGAATATTCATCAGAGAAGGAATAAAAGAGGCCGAACTACAGGAATATTTAAAGAAGAAGTTCGAACATTTAGGATATAGCAGAGCGGAGATTGAGAGAACTCCTATTGGAACTAGAATTATAATCTATGCACACAAACCTGGCTTGATAATTGGAAAGTCTGGTAGAAAAATTGATGAGCTTGTTGAAGAAATAAAGGAAAAGTTCAAAATTGAAAATCCGTTAATAGATGTTAGAGAAGTGACCAATCCTTATTTAGATGCGCATATTACTGCAAAAAGAATTGCAAGAGCAATTGAAAGAGGAATAAACTACAAGAGAGTTGCACTCTACTACCTTGATCAAATCATGAAGGCTGGTGCTGTTGGAGCGCTAATTACTATTTCCGGAAAAATAGTTGGAAAAGAAAGATCGAGAAGAGTTAAGTTTAAAGATGGTTTTATTGCTACGAGCGGTGAATATGCTGAAAGGCTTGTTGATAAAGCTCAAGCTCAAGCTTTAATTAAATTTGGTATTGTTGGTGTTGAAGTAAGAATAATGAAAGAAATGCCAAAAGAGTTTATTTTTGAGAAGAAAATAGAAAAAGGTGAAAAGCTTGAGAAAGAAAGGGGAGTTTCTGAAGAAAATAAGGGAGGAGTCTCTGGAACAATTGAAGAAAAGGCTCAATGATTTGAGGTTAGAACTAATGAAAGAGAGAGGTTTTGTAGCTAGTGGTAGAGCCATAAAGGATACCTCAAAAATAAAAAATTTGAGGAAAAATATAGCTAGGATACTAACTGTGATGAGGGAGAGATTCGGACGATGAAAAACATAACTGGATTGCCCGAAGAGCTTGGGATTGAAGAAGCTTTAGAAAAAGAAGAAGTAAAAATAAGAGTTTACATTGAGACAAGAAGGTTTGGTAAACCAACAACAATTATAGAAGGAATAACAAAAGACGTTAAAACTATTCTCAAAGAACTTAGAAGAAGATTGGCTTGTGGCGGAACTTTTAAGGATAATCATATAGAATTGCAAGGCGATCACAGAAAAAGAATTAAGGAAGTTCTTGTTTCTTTGGGTTTTAAAGAAGAGCAAATAGAGATTTTATAGCAGAATTAAAAATCAAAAAATGATAAACGAGAGAAATTTAGTTAGACATGAGTTAATTGGTTTGGAAGTAGAAGTGAAGAAAAGCACTAATAAAAGTCAAATTGGAATAAAAGGAAGAGTTGTTGATGAAACTTACAACATGCTTGTTATAGAAACGAAGAAAGGAGAAAAAATGGTTGAGAAGAAGAGTTGCGTTTTTGTTTTTAAATTACCTAATGGGAAAAAAGTTGAAGTCGAAGGTTGGGTGCTAGTTGGAAGACCAGAAGATAGAATAAAAAAGAAGTTGCCGAGGTTTTGAATTAATGATATGACTGAGTGACAAACCAAATATACGATTGGTCAAACAATCAATTTAAAAGACACTATAAATGAAATGATTTTCCTTATTATCAAGAGGGTTATGAGGGTAGCATAAACCTAAGGCTCTCTTTTTCATCGTAAATAGTGTGATGGTTGGAAATAAAAACGAGTCTACGCCCCCGGCGGGATTTGAACCCGCGACCGTCACCTTTCATCCTTTTGTCAAACCTTCTCGATAGAAGGGTGCCGCTCTATCCAAGCTGAGCTTTCCCCAAGATTTACGGGGGCGTCAGCTTGGAGCGGCACCATAACATTAAGTGTTTCCCACTTTACTTATTTAATCTTGTTCTTAGGATTAATAAACTTTGAAGCTTGTTTGTAAAGCTTTAAACTTAAGCTTTGCAAAATTTAATTAATGAGCTTAACATTCGAAAAAATTAAAAAAATTGAGGCAAAATGGCGAAAGAAATGGGAAGAAAAGAAGGTATTTGAAGCCAACATTAACAGGAAGAAAAAGAAATTCTTTATAACTTTTCCCTATCCTTATGTTAACGGAGCACCGCATATTGGCCATACGTTTTCTCTCTTTCGAGTAGACTCATTTGCTAGATTTAAAAGACTGCAGGGATTTAACGTTCTGTTTCCGCAAGGCTTTCACGCGACTGGAGAGCCAATCCTTGGAACTATCGAGAGAATTAAGAAAAATGATGTAACACAAATAGAAACATTTAAGCTTTTTGGTGCAAGCGATGAAGACATAAAAAAATTTGTTGAGAATGGTCCGGCATTTGTTGCAAAGTACTGGATGAGGAAGTGGATAGATGTTCTTAAGAAAAGTGGAATGAGTATTGATTGGAGAAGAACATTCATAACAGCAATTACTCCACATTACAACAAGTTCGTCGAATGGCAATACAACACATTAAGAAAGAAAGGATATGTAATTCAAGGAACACATCCTGTGATTTGGTGTCCTCATTGTCAAAGCCCAACAGGTGATCATGACAGATTAAGAGGGGAAGGAGAAAGCCCGATTCAGTTTTATGTTATAAAATTCAAGTTAGAAAGCGGAGAGATTTTACCATGCGCAACTCTGAGACCTGAAACAATTTTTGGTGTTACCAATATTTGGATTAAGCCAAATGAGGAATATGTGGTAATAAGAGTAGACGGAGAAAAGTGGATAGTAAGTAGGCAGGCTAAAGAGAAGTTAAAGGATCAATTAAGAAAGGTTGAGGAAGTTGAGAGAATTAACTCTGAATGTTTGATTGGCAAACTAGTTGAAAATATGGTAACAAAAGAAAAAGTTCCTATTCTTCCTGCATCATTCGTTGATGTAGAATTTGGTACAGGAGTGGTGATGTCTGTACCTGCTCACGCCCCTTACGACTATATTGCATTGGAGGACTTGAAGAAAACCGAAATAGGGAAAAGGCTAAACGTAGAAAATATAGTACCGAAGAAAATAATAGAAGTGCAAGACTATAAGGATATTCCGGCTGAAGAAGCATGTAAAGCTTACCATATAGAAAATCAAAGTCAAACAGAGAAATTAGAACTGGCGACACAAGAGGTTTACAAGAAGGAATTTCACAAAGGAAGAATGATTGTTGAACCATTTAAAGGTTTAGCCGTTAAGGAAGCTAAAGAGAAAGTTGTAGAACTATTAAGCTCTGCTAATGCTCTAGATTACATGTGGGAAACTACAGGAATTGTGATTTGTAGATGTGGTACAAGATGTCATGTGAAAATTTTAGAGAATCAATGGTTCTTAAAGTTTTCTGATGAAGAATGGAAGAAGAAAGTAAGAGAATGTATAGGAAGAATGAAGTTTTATCCAGAAGAGATAAGACAACAGTTTATCAACACTGTTGACTGGCTAGAAAACAAGGCTTGCACACGAAAAACAGGATTGGGAACAAGATTACCGTGGGATAAAGAATGGATTGTCGAAACATTGAGTGATTCAACTATTTACATGGCTTTCTATACAATCTATCCCTATTTAAAGAAGATTCCTGCAGAAAAACTAAATGACGAAATCTTTGATTATGTATTCCTTGGAAAAGGAAACCGAAAGGAAATAGCTAAAAAATACAATATTAAAGAAGCTCTTTTGAGAAAAATGAGAGAAGAATTCGAATACTTTTATCCAGTAGATATGAGAAGCTCCGGAAAGGATCTTGTGCAGAATCATTTAACTTTCTATCTTTTTCATCATGTAGCAATTTGGGATAAAAAATACTGGCCAAAGGCAATTGCTGTAAATGGTTTTGTCAATGTTGGTGGTGTAAAAATGAGTAAAAGTAGGGGAAATATAATTCCACTTTCCGTTCTCCTTAAAGAATTTGGAAGTGACTTAACAAGAATAAACATAATTTCCTCTGCAGAAGACTTGAGCGACGCCGATTGGAGGGGAGAAAACATAAAGACATTCCTAGAAAGAATAAACTTCATTTTTGCTCTTATTAGCTCTCTAAAAAATATGAAAATTCTGAAGGAAAGAAATATTGATAAATTTTTAACTGCGAAAATCAACAAGATAGGAAAAGAGGCGATAGAAGCTTACGAAAAACTTAAGTTTAGAACAGCAACTCAACTTTTATTCTTTGAATTTTTAAACGATTTAGAATGGTATGTGAAGAGGGTTGGAGGAATAGAGAATGCTAACAGAAAAGTGCTGAAAGATGTTCTAAAGAAATTTGTAGTTTTGATTTCTCCGTTAATTCCTCACTTAGCAGAAGAATTTTGGGAGAAATTAGGGGGTAAAAAATTTGTATTTCAAGCTGGAATTCCTAGGTTTGGTAAAGTAGACGAAGAAGCTATCTCCGCTGAAATTTTCCTCCAGCAATTGATTGAAGATATAAGAGAGGTAAAAAAACTTGTGGAAGGTAAGCCAAAAGAGGTAGATATAATAATTGCAGCAAAATGGAAGTTCGATTTAGTTGAAAAAGTTAGAAAAGGAGAAAAAGTTGAGCTTAGAGAGTTATTAGAAAAGTTCGAAGAGAAAGAAAGGGAGAAAGTCATAAAGTTTTACAAGAAGCTTCTCATGTTGAAAGAAACTCCAACTATTCTTTCAAGAGAAAAAGAAATAGAAATAACAAAAGAAGCAGCAGAGCTTTTAGAAAAGGAAGCCGGAGCGAAGATAACGATAACGGTTGAAGAAAATAGTGGATTAGAAAAAGCTAAGCAAGCAGAACCATTTAAGCCAGCTATCTATTTCTCCTTCTAGCTAATTATCGCAAGTGTTTCCACAACAGCTCCGAGGAGCAAAAATACAGTTCCTAAAGCGAGCAGAAATAAGCAATCTTCTATTAAAACTTTCGCTTTCTTTCCTTTCATCAGATGATAGGAAGCTATTCCTCCTGCTATTGCCGCTAGAAAATAAGCGGTAATTTCTAAACAACCGTGAGGTAGGTAGGAAAGTAAAGCTAAAGGTAATGCACGAATTCCACCTAAGCTTCGAGCTAGCATGCTAGCAGCCGTTGCTAGTATACTAGCATTCCAAGCAAGAATGAAAATCGCTCCGGAGCCATAAATAAAGGAAAAGAGAAAGGAAAGGAAAAGAACACCAATGTTATTTATTAAAATAGTTTGAAATGCTCCACCAAACCAAAAGTAGCCTCTAATAGCTTTAATCTCATTTATCTGCGTCTGAAAGCTTTTTTCAGCAATGTCGGCAGGTAGCAAGAGGTAAAGAATAGAAAAAACTAAAGTCATTCCAGAAAAAATTGCAACAAATGAAATAACTATTTCTCTGTAAAAAGAGAAGAAAATTAAAGAAAATAGAAGAAAAATTCCAACGTACAAGAAAACTAGTGCCAAGATACTCTCTATGCTTTGGAAAAAGAAGAGAGCAAGTATGAATGGTAGTGCTATTAATGTTGCATACTTCACTACAACTTTTCTATCTTTTGCGTAAAAGAAAAGAATGTCACTAATTCCTCTTCTCTCCTTCAAATCTGTTTTTTTCCCTTCGTATAAATTCAATTTTGTCATAAAAGGAGTTAGTCCAAGCGTAGTCAATATTACTAAGTATAAACCTACATCCTGCTTGAAAACGAGAAAGGAAATGACGAAAGAAACAAGAGAGACAATAGATGAAAGATAAAAGATGCTCCAAGGATTTTTTATTCCTTTCTTGAGAGAAACTAAACTTTCAAATACCATAATATATCTTCAAGCAAAAATTTTAATTTGTTGAAAAAGAAGGTTTATGAAAGTTGAAAGAAGAATCATATGTTTACTTCTCATTCTAGTTATGTTTCTCTCTACTTTTGCGTACTCGTTAACTCAAAAACTCGGCTCTTCTAAAGAGGAAGAGAGCTTACCCGCTGAGAAAATAGTGTCTTTTCTTTCTGAAAAGCAGCGAGCACTTGCAATTTCAAATGGATTTACCATTATTTACCTTAATTACACTTCTCATAATGAAGTAAAAGCCTATTTAGAAGAGTTAGGAAAAACTTATCGTATTTATTTAATAGAAAATTTTGCTGATGAAAACTCACTAAAGGTAGAAAGCTTAAAAGGCTCAAGAGAGATTAAAAATCCTACTCTTAACCAAACAATTAACCTTCTCTGCCAAATAATGATTGAAAGACCACTTGAATGCATAATGAGGGAGATAGAATGAAAGTTGAGAAAGAAGAAATTTATATTTACCTAGAGAATGACAAAGCCTTTTCGACGAACCAAAGCTTAAGAGAAAGTTTTATTGGTGAGCCAAAAGGCAATAAGATATACTTACATCCAATAGAAGTTCTTTACCTGGCAAACATCAGGAAAGCGAAAGTGTTTGAAAACAGACAACAGCTCTCTCTATCTCAAGTTTTCCAACGTTTTTATTCCGCTGGTATTTTTGCTCGCTACAATGTTTACAGGGATTGGAAAGACAGAGGCTTGTTCCTTACATTTCCGGAGAGAAGCAGAATGGAGAATTTTGGAAAAACTCCCATAAAAAAATACCCTTCTAAGCAGTTTTCTTTTCAAGCGAACTTTCCGATATTCTTCGTGAAGGAAGAGTGCTACTCTTTAGCCTTTGGAAAAGATGCAAGAAAGTTTTTTGAAGAATATTGGTTTGGGCAGTGGGGTGTGTATAAAAACATAGAGAGGGGCAACTTATTGACGTTAGATGCGATAGAAACTTTATACTTGTCGAAAAAAGGGGTCGAAACTATAGATGTCTCTTCTAATAAGAAAATGCCGTTCGAAGATGTATTGAGAGAAGTGGAGAAAAAAATACCTTATGCTTCGAGAATGCTAGAAATTTATGAGGATTGGAGAGATAAAGGTTTTATATTGAAAACTGGTTTCAAATTCGGCACGCATTTCAGAGTCTACTTTCCTGGAGTTAAGCCAGTAGGTGGTAAAAAAGAATGGCAGCATTCAAAGCATGTAATCCATGTGTTTCCTAAGGAAGTTAGCATGCCCATGAGCGAGTGGTCCAGAGCCATTAGAGTCGCTCATAGTGTTAAAAAAACTTTCATAATGGCTATTCCCGGAATGAAAAAGGAGGACTACCTTAAGGAAAAAACGCCAATAGACTTTGTTGCCTGGCATAGGAAAAGTGGAAACGAAGTAGAGAGACCATCAAAAGATTCTCCCTCTTTTCTTATTCTTTCTTTAAACGAAGATGAAAACTTGAGCGGGAAAATGCTTGCTAGTGCTTTAGACAGAGCAGACGAACTTGGTTTGAGATTGCTCATTGCAATTAATGATAGAGAGACTAGTGTAACTTATTACTTAGCTAATAGAATCGAATTACCTGGCTCGGAACACAAGTATTACGAAATAGAGTGGTTTACTCCTTAGCTACCACATAGTAAAGATATTTAAACTTTTCGCTTCAATAATAGTCATGAGTAGAAAACTGATTATTTTATTTACATTTTTGCTTGTGGTTGGAGCAAGTTTAGCTCAGCCACAAATTTTGGAGAGAAGTTGCGAGGGGGACTATGTAGCTGCAAAAGTTAATGATAGCGGAAGTATAGGATATAGAATTCTAGAATATTGCCACTATGGTTGTAAGTATGGGATTTGTTTAAGCAAGAGGGAAATACCAATCATTGAAGTTAAGGAAAGTTACTCTGTTACCCCATGCCAAGACAACCTAATTTTCATCTCAATAAAAAATGTTGGAACTAAAGGTGAGATTAATTTAAGTATTGATGGAGAAGTAGCAAGCTGGATTAAGTTACCAAGGAAAATAAGCTTAGAGAGCAATCAAAGTAGAGTAATAGCATTAGTTGTTTCTGTTCCCTGCAATGCAAGTGGAATATATCCTTTCACTCTAATAGGAAGCGGTGCACTTACTTTTTATGCACCATCTATCCTTAAGGTTACAACTACTTCTCCCTTACCAATAACAACTACAATCAATTTTTCAAATCTTAAATTTGTATTCCCTGTTGTAACTGTGCTACTCGCTCTCTTAGCGTATAAGCATTGGATTAAAAAGCCTGTGGGGGAGGAAAAAGTAGAAATGTAATTTATGTTTTCAACTTTTAACATGGAAATTAAGTTTTTTGACGAAAGAACAAAGAAATTTTATAAACTCGTTCCAACAAAAACGTGGCCCACTCTAGAGATATCAGGCATTCATATGCATAGAATAAAGAAAACTGATCCTAAAACCGATTCAGAAATGAAAATAAGATGTTTGGGAAGAATTTATGGCAAAATACTTGACGTTTGTACCGGTTTAGGATATACAGCCATCCTCGCTGCCAGAAGAAAGGCGGTGAAAAAAGTTATAACGATAGAGAAAGATGAAAACGTTATAGAAATTGCTAGACAAAGCGAATTTTCAAAAGAACTTTTTGAAAATCCAAAGATAGAATTGATAATCGGAGATGCGACTGAGATAATAAAAGAGTTTGAAGATGAGAGCTTCAATTTTATAATTCACGATCCTCCAAGATTTTCCCTCGCCCCAGAACTTTATTCTCAACAATTTTACTTTCAACTTTTCCGAGTTCTTAGAAGAGGGGGGAAAATGTTCCACTACATCGGTAAGCCTGGAAAACTCTCCGGGAAAAACTTTATGCGGGGGATAGTAAAAAGACTCCTGAACGCTGGTTTTAGGAAAGTAGTCAAAGTTAAAGAGGTTGAAGGAGTAGTCGTGCATAAAACATAAGAATTTAAGATTTTCCATGCATTTTATTAAATGAGTTTAAATTTGCGTAAAATTGCTATATCTTTCCTGATTTTTATCCTATCTTTAAACATTGTACACGCTACCCAATATGGCTGGTTAAAGATTAGCGTTGTGGATTGTGAATGTGGTAATCCAATAGAAGGAGCAAAAGTATGTGTGGAAAGATATGATGACACATGTGATTTTACAGACAAGAACGGTTTGGTTAGTTTTTACTTGCCAATAGGTTCTTATAACGTTCAAATCAGTAAAGATGGCTATAATTCAAAGAATGTGAACGTAAGAATAGATTGTAGCCAAACAGTAGAAATAAGAGTTTGTCCTTGAAAGACAGTATGGTAATTTAGAAGTTAGAGTATAGGCAATGAGTGCTATAAAACTTGTATGGTTGGATCATGTCAAGAAGGATTTTGTAGGTAGTTTTACTAAAATTTTATTTAAATACTCTGAATAATCTAAGAGATGAAAGGCAAGTTTATTGTGTTTGAAGGGATAGACGGGGCGGGACTTACAACACAAGCCCAATTACTTGAGAAGTACTTGAGAGAAAAAAGATATGATGTTGTTTTAACAAAAGAACCAACAAATAACCTTATTGGTGGGTTGATAAGAGCAGCCTTAAAGAAGGAATGGACGACATCAAACATAACATTGCAGCTCCTGTTTTCTGCTGATAGAGCTCACCATGTTGAGAAAGAGATAATTCCCGCCTTAAAAGATGGCAAGATTGTTATTTCTGATAGATACTTTATATCGACAATAGCATACGGAATGATAGAGATGGAAAAGGATTGGTTAAAACTCATAAACTCGAAGTTTTTGCTACCAGACTTAATTTTTATAATTGATGTTCCTGCAAGTGTATCGATAGAAAGAATAAGAGGTAGTAGATTTGGTTTTGAACTCTTTGAAGAAATAGAAAAGCTTGAGAAAGTTAGAAACAACTTTTTAGAACTTTCTAAAGAATACGAGAATTGTTTTGTAATCAATGGTAATAAGAGTATAGAAAATGTTCACAAAGATATAGTTAAGATAGTGGAGGAAAAGTTAAAACTCTAATTCGCTTAATCTTTTCAACGCTTCTGCTTTTTCTTTTTCCCCTGCTTCCAATTTTTCCAAAATTTCTTTTAGCGTCTTTATGCTTTCATCATACGTTTTCCTATCAATAGGATACGGGACTCTGTCTTTTCCACCATGCGCAAATGTATATTTTACAGGATCTACCCAGCTTGCCTCTTTTCCATAAACAAGTTTCGCTATTAACGCCAGGGCTCTAACCGTTTTAGGACCAACGCCCTCGAAAGCAACAAGCTCTTCATAGTTTTTCGGATTAAACTCATGAAGTTCTAATAGTTTCTTGTACACTCTTAAATCAAAAGTATGCTCAACTGGCATTTTCAAGAATTTATAAAGGCTAAGGGGTGAAACAAAGAACTTCTTGAACTTTCTAACGTCTTCCTTAACAATATCAACACTCGCTTTTCTTGCTTCTTCGCTTTCTTTAGCAACCATGTTAAGAACATTCTTTTCTTTAAAGCCAACTATTGCAACATGTGGCTCAACAACAAAAGAATTAAAAGAAAATGAAAGCCAATGGTATCTTCTTGCCAATTTATTAACAACATTCATTCCTTGCTGAACTACTGCCCATTTTCCGTCTTCTGTCACAAAAAATGAATGATGATAAATTTGATAACCCGCTTGAATCAAAGAATTGTCCACTTTTGCCGCCATTTTGCTTGCATATTTAAGCTCTTCGATTTTTCTCGTAGATAACCCAAATTCCTCTCCAACTTTTTCTATTTCCTCTGGAGTTTTTCTTGATGAAGAGCCTTTTCCACCTAAAACTTTAACACCAACATTTTCTTTATTTAACCCTTCTTTTAGTGCTCCAGCTAGAGTTGTTGTTAAACCACTAGAGTGCCAATCGAAACCAACAACGCAACCTAAAGCTTGAAAGAAAAATGGATTTGAAATTCTCTTTAGAAATTCTTCTCTCCCAAACTCCTGAATTATTAACTTTGAAATTTGGGAGCTTAATTTAACCATTCTTCCAAAAAGCCATCTTGGACACTTTCCATAGTGCAATGGCAATTCTGCTACTCCAACTCTCATAAAATCTTTTAGGGTTCTTAAACGAAAAAATAAAAATATGCGCCAGTCGTCTAGCCTGGTAGGACACGAGCTTCCCAAGCTCGGAGCCCGGGTTCAAATCCCGGCTGGCGCAAGGCTTTAAATTAAGAATTCAACTATGTTTATGATTTTTGGCAGAAAAGGAAAAGATGCTTCTCTCGAAGAGAAGTTAAAGGAAATAGAAGAAAGAGTTAAAGGGTTAAAAGGAAAAGAAAGCGTACCTTTATCACAATCTGCTTCTGTTCCTCAACGCACTGAGGAAAAACCAAAAGAGAAGGGTGAAGAAGAGACGCAGACTCCTCTTTTCATAAAACTAGACAAATATAAGACTATAGTTTCTTCGCTAATCCAACTTAAAACGCTCTTAATGTCTTTAAGGAATTCCTTAACCAGCCTTGAGCAAATAGAAAAAGTAAGAATGGAAGCGCTTAATGCGATTATAAAAAATTTGGATAAAATAAGTGAGAGGCTCTCGATATTGGAGAAAGAAATAGTGAAACCGATAGGAAATTTAGGGTTACCTCTTCTATCTTACCCATCTTATGAAGAACTACAAAACGTTGAAGCAACCATAGCTAATCTAAAAGCTCAGATAGAGCAATTAAAAACACAACTAGATTCACTTGAGTAAAATTCTAAGATGAAGTTATTAAAATTCTTGATACCAATATCTCAAATGCGGGGGTCGCCTAGCCTGGTCGATGGCGGCAGGCTCAAGCTAGGTTTTCTTGAGCTTTGAAATGATGATAAGAAACCTGCTGGGTTAGTCCCTTCGTGGGTTCAAATCCCACCCCCCGCAATTTTTTAATTCAACAAAACCGAAACAGATGAAATGGAAATCGAAAAAATTATAGAAAACCTTAAAAAGAGCATTGAAGAAAGTGTTAAAAGAAGATTAAAGAAATTTGAGAAAGGAAAAGATTTGAGTATAGAAGAAAAATTCGTAGAACTTTGTTTTTGCATACTAGTTGCAAACTCCTCAATGGAAAAAACTTTCAAAATTTGGAAAAGAATAGGAAACGAATTTTTAAAACTCTCAGAAGAACAGTTGTCTCAAAGGTTAAGAGAGCTTGGATATAGATTTTATAACAAAAGAGCTGAATATATAGTTGAGGCGAGAAACAAAATTAACCTATTAGAGAAGATATTAAAAACTAAAAATGAATTTGAAGTAAGAGAAAAACTTGTTGAGAATTTTAGAGGAATCGGATGGAAAGAGGCGTCACATTTTTTAAGAAATATTGGTTATAAGAATTTTGCGATAATAGATAGACATGTTCTTAGAACTTTGAAAGACTTCAGAATTGTAGAAAAAATTCCAAAGTCATTGAATAAAAAAACGTATCTTGATATTGAAGATAAGCTGAGGGAAATGGCAAATAAGTTAAAAATAAGTTTGGCTGAATTAGACTTTTACTTATTTTACATTAGTTCTGGTAAAATTCCTATTAAGTAGCTTATTTCTTCTTTTTCTTTCTCCTTCCCCCAAAAATTTTCTTAAGCCAATCTAAGCACATAATAATTATTCGCACGAAAATCTTTTAAACTTTTGACTGAATAATTAAGATGCAAAAAGGGGATTTTGTATATATTAGCTATGTCGGAAGAATAAAAGAAAGTGGAGAAATCTTTGATGTTACTAGCGAAGAAATTGCAAAGAAAGAAGGAGTTTATAATCCTCAAATAAAATATGGAGATGTTCCAGTTATAGTTGGTGCTGGCTTTGTAATTCCAGGATTAGACGAGGCTCTAGAAAGGATGAATGTCGGAGAAAAGAAAGTTGTAGAAATTGAACCAAACAAAGCGTTTGGAGAAAGAAGAGAAGATCTTATAAAGTTAATCCCTGAGGTTGAATTCAAAAAGCGAAATATAGATGTAAAGGTTGGAGACTTCGTTAGCGTTAATGGTGTTACTGGAAGAGTCCTTAGCATAAATTCTGGTAGGGTTAAAGTAGATTTTAACCACCCATTAGCTGGTAAGACTTTAATTTATGAAGTGGAAATTAAAAAACAAATAACTGATATTAAAGAGAAAATATATGCGATTTTAAAGTATTTCTTGAATCTAGATGAAAACACAGCAAACGTTAAAATAGAAGGGAGTACAGTTGAAATTGAAGTTAGAAATCTGCAAATCGCACCCAAGGCTAAAGAAAGCGTAATCCGAACCATTTTTGAATGGATAAAAGAAATAAACAAAGTAAAGTTTTCTGAAACTTATGAAAAATGAAAAACCCAAAAGCTAATTATTTCTATGGCAATAAAACAACTAACTTCTAAAGGAACTCACCCCCAAGATGAGGAGTTAAAGAAATTTGTTGAAAAGACGAGAATAAAAATAAAGGTTGTTGGCTGTGGGGGTGCTGGCAATAATACTGTTAGCAGACTAATGCAAATGGGAATAAAAAATGTTGAAACGATAGCGATAAACACTGATGCCCTGGATTTGCTTTACACCGATGCCCATAAAAAAATTTTGATTGGAAAAGAGACTACTAGAGGTTTAGGAGCTGGTGCTAATATTGATGTGGGTAGAAAAGCCGCAGAAGAGCAAAGAGATGAAATAAAAAGTGTAATAAAAGGTACTGATTTGCTTTTCTTGACTGCAGGACTAGGAGGAGGTACTGGATCTAGTTCAATTTGCTTACTCAGCCAGCTTGCAAAAGAGATGAATATTCTAACAATAGCTATCGTTACGCTGCCATTTTTAATGGAAGGAAGACATAGGGCAGAAAATGCAAGGATTGCATTAGAAGAATTGGAACAATATGTTGACACTTTAATAGTAATTCAGAATGAGAAGTTACTTGAAATCGCTCCCAATTTAAGTTTAGCCGAGGCTTTCAAATTCGCTGATGAAATTTTAGCAAATGCAGTTAAAGGGATAGTTGATGTAATTATGAATCCTGGTCTAGTTAATGTTGATTTTGCCGATTTAAAAGCAATTGTTAAAGAAGGAAAATTTGGAGTTATTGGATTGGGAGAGAGTAATAGTGAAAAAAGAGCTGTAGAGGCTGCGGAGAAAGCAATTTCTCATCCTTTATTGAATGTTGAAATCAGAAATGGTAAGGCTGCCTTGATTGATATAATGAGCGATCCTTCTTTAACAGTAAAAGAAAGCCAAAAAGTAATTGAAACTATTGCTTCCAGATTAACTGAAGATGCAAAGATTATCTGGGGTGTACAAATAGATAAAAGCTTGGACGGAAAACTCAAAACCTTAGTTGTCATAACTGGCTTAGAGAAACCAGAGTATTTTAAGGTAAAAGGATTTAAAAAGAGAAAGGAAATCGAGAAATATCTAGGTGTTGAGTTTGCTGAGTAATTTATTTACCAAAATAAAAGAAGTGATAGAGCACTATAGAAGAGTTTTAATAGTAGCAAGAAAACCCGACAAAGAAGAATTTATCAAAAATGTAAAAATTTGCTTGATGGGAATGGGAATTATAGGTTTTATTGGTTTTATCCTCTACGTTTTTTCAATTTTATTCCTGACTTAGGAAATTTAAATTTTTGAAACAAAAGATTGAAATGATATTTGCAGTGAGAACTATTGTTGGGAGGGAGGAAGTCGTTTTAGAAAGCCTCTATAATAGAGCTATTAAAAATAACATTCCTGTAAAAGCTTTAATTCATCCGCAGGAGATTAAAGGCTATGTTTTTGTAGAGGGAGATATAGAAAGTGTAAGAGAGTTGATAAAAGGCGTTGTTAATGTTAGAGGCTTAATCACCACCCCAGTTAATATTGATGAGCTTAAAAAATTTTTGAAACCCAAGGAAAGTAAAATTGAAGTTAGTCTTGGTGATATAATAGAAGTTGTTAGCGGTCCTTTTAAGGATACAAGAGGAAAAGTTACGAGAATAGATAGTATAAAAAGGGAGATAACAATAGAGCCTTTAGAAGTTTCTATCCCTATACCAATAACAATTCCAATAGAATTTGTAAAAATAGTTGAGAAAAAGAAGTGATAAACATGGAGAAAATAAACTTGATTGTAGACGCAGGAAAAGCAAATCTTGGACAGCTTTCTAATAAGATAAGTTCTTTAGGTTTTAATGTAAACGAAATTCAAAAAGAGATAAACGAAAAAACAAAGGAGTTTTCTGGGTTAAAAGTTAATGTTATTTTAGCTTTAGACAAGGACAACAAAAAATATGAAATAAAAGTTAAGGCACCGAGTGTTGCTGAGTTAGTTAAAAAAGAGCTTGGCGTTGAAGTGTTAAAGCTTACTGAGGAAGACAAACAAAAAGGCAAAACTTTTGTTGGGAATCTAACAATGAAGCAAGTTGAAAAAATAGCAAAGATAAAAGCAGAAGAGCTTGGAGAAAAAGATTTGAAGAAAGTCTTAAAAATGGTCATAAGTTCTATTAATACTTTGCAAGGAGTCCTAATTGAGGGGAAAAAACCGAAAGAAGTTTTAAAAGAGTTAAAAGAGCGTTTGTAAGCTTATTAAGTTTAAAACAAAATCAATAGATGAGAAGAACAATCTATTTTTTTCTTCTTCTGTTTCTACTTCCAATTTCTTTGCTAGCTTTTCAAAAAAATGTGGAAGCTAAGTTAACACAAGATGAAGCAACGACATCACCTAAATTAACCAAAGAGGAGATACTATCATTGTTAGCATCAGAAGAAAAGTATACACCCCCAGATTGGGTTAAAGGAGCGGTAATTTGGTGGTACATATGCTTAATAATAGCTTTTATTCTGCTAGTTATAGCAATCATTATTCGCTCTTCAGCGCTGCTAGGTGTTGGTAGCTTCTTACTGGGAATAAGTGTGATTATAGTAGCTGGTACTTATCTCTATGCATATTTTTTAGAAGAGACGGAAAAAGTCACCTACGCAAAATGCAAAGCTATGTTCATTCCGGACGTTTCGATTTTTAGTGCTCCAGGTGTAGTCTACACCTTTTCCTGCATTCTAGCTGGTTATGTTCCTACAGAGCTAGATTTGCTGACAGCTGTTACGCATGTTATTTTTGGCATGATACTACCACTGGCCTTTCTTTTTATCATTTTTGCGAGTCTTATTCCAGAAGCCCTAATTCCGAGCATCAATGCTAGACGTGCCCTTGGCGCTATTATGAGTTTGCTTACCTTCAGGGTATTTTTGTCTACTCTTCTCATTTATTTTCTTACGTATGGAATTGGCGGAATAGGAGCAATAGCACTAGGAACGCTACTTGGTGGCATGATCTATAAAGCAGCCTATGGCCTGGTTGCTCCAGCTCTTCAAATCAAGAAAGAACTTGCGTTTCTACTGGAAGCAAGAAGAAAAGAAATATTAGAGGAAATAGACAAGTGCCTAAAAGTTTTGGAATCACCTACCGCAAGTGAGGAGTTAAAGAAAAAGGCAGAAAAGACAATAGAGGAGTTACAAGAAGTGCTTAAGAGATTGGAAAAGTGGAGGTTTTAATAATATTAGGAAAGAAAAGCTTTAAATTCTCTGACTAATAACTTTCCATACCGCTTAAAAGGTGAGAGTTAGATGAGCACATTATTGGAAGCAATAAAGAAAGCTAGAGAAAGTAGTAAAAAGAGAAACTTTGTACAAACTTTTGATTTGATTGTTAATCTGAGAGGAATAGACACCAGAAAACCTGAAAACAGAATTAACGAAATTGTTGAGCTGCCATATGGAATTGGCAGGGAAATAAAGATTGTAGTTTTTTCGGATGAAATAAAGGAATTAGAAGGAGTAGAAATTGTCAATTCTAAGGAAATTGAGGAAATAGCAAAAGACAAAAGATTAGCTAAAAAATTAGCAAAAAATACAGATTTCTTTGTTGCCGATCCGAAATTGATGTCAATTGTAGCTAAGAATTTAGGTAGATTTCTAGCTCCGAGAGGCAAGACCCCAAAGCCAATATTGGGTGATATCAAGAAAATGATTGAGAGTTTGAAAAAAAGCGTTAGAATAAGGATTAAGGATGCACCAGTAATTCAATGCCCTGTTGGTGTTGAAACTATGAAAGACGAAGAAGTTGAAGCAAATGTAACCAAAATTCTTAGATTTTTAGAAGAGAGACTTCCAAAAGGTAAAGCAAACATAAAGAATATTATAATTAAGTTAACAATGGGAAAGCCGGTTAAAGTGGAGGTTAAAAAATGAAAAAGGAAGAGAAAATTGCGTTAGCCGAAGAAATTGCAAGAGAGATGAAAAATTACAAAACTGTTGGAATTATTGATTTGTATAGAATTCCAACTAAAGAATACAAGGAAATTAAAAAAGCTATAAGTGAATTCGCAAAACTTAAGGTTATAAAGAAGAGCACGTTAAAGTTCGCTGCAGAGAAAGCAGGAAATACATTCAGAAAACTTTTAGAGTTAAATCCTAATCAATTTGCAATTCTTTTCTCAAATGAGGAACCTTTCACGCTTTTCAAGAAAATTTCATCAGTCACTTCAGACACATATGCAAAAGAAAATGACGTAGCTGAAGAGGATATATGGATTTACGCTGGCCCAACTCAAATTAAGGCTGGACCCTCAATAAGCGAGTTTGCAAGACTAAAAATACCTGTAGGTGTGGAGGGTGGTTTTATAGCTGTAAAGAAAGATACGCAGGTAGCAAAAAAAGGAGATAAGATAAGCAAGGAATTAGCAGCTTTGCTGAGAAAACTAAAAATTAAAGCAAAAAAAGTTAGACTCAATATTCTTGGGCTTCTTCATAAAGACGTTTTATATTCAAGGGAAATGCTGAACCTTGTATTCGAATATCCTAAACTTCTCCTACAAGCTTATCAAAATGCTTTGAATTTGACCACTAATATTTCTTACCCGACAAAAGAAAACATAAATATCTTGATTTCGAAATGTTACTTGATGGCTAAAACATTGGAAAAGCTGGTGGTAAAATGAATGAAGTATACGCAGCTTTAATATTGCATGAAGCTAAGAAAGAGATAAACGAAGAGAATATTAAAAAGATACTGGAGGCGGCAGGCGTTCCTATAGAAGAGGCAAAAATAAAAGCACTGGTGGCAGCGCTAGAGGGAGTTAATATCGATGAAATATTAAGGCAAGCAACAGCAGTTCAGCAGCAAGCTACAGCAGTTCCACAAAAGGAAGAAAAGAAAGAAGAGGAGGAAAGTAAGAAGAGGGCAGAGGAAGCTGTAGCAGGACTTAGTGCGCTTTTTGGTTAAATCTTGCTAAGTGGTAGTTTAGAATGGATGAAGAGGCAATAAGAAAGCAGAAGGAAGCATTCAGTAAAATGAAAGTTGTTTTAGAGTTTGCAAAACAACTAGTTAAACCGAACATCAAAATTCTAGATATTGCTGAAAGTATCGAGAAAAAAATTTTTGAAATAGGTGCAAAGCCTGCCTTTCCTGTGAACGTAGGAATCAATGAAATTGCCGCCCATTATACTCCCTCGCTAGATGATCAAACTGTAGTAAAGGAAGGTGATATGGTTAAAGTGGATATCGGATTGCACGTAGATGGATATATAAGCGATTGTGCATTTACTGTTTTTGTCGGTAAAGAATCTCATCCACTAATAGATACAGCAAGAAGAGCTGTGGAGGAAGCCAAAAAAGTTCTGAAGGAAAACGTTAAAATAAGAGAGATTTCTGAAGTAATAGAAACTACTGTCACTTCTTCTGGCTTTAATGTGATTAGAAATTTAACAGGCCATTTTCTAGATAGATATGTAGTTCATGGTATTTCAATACCAAATGTTAAGAATAGCATAGAAATACCAATACCAAAAGGACAGGCCATTGCCATCGAAGTTTTCGTTACAAATGGTTCAGGATGGGTAAAAGAAAGTTCTGAAGTTCAAATTTTTCAGTTTAAGGAAGATAAAGGCAGTAGAACAAGGGAGGGGAGGAAAATCATTGAAATTGCAAAAAAAGAGTTTGAAGGATTGCCCTTTGCAAAAAGATGGCTTAAAAACATTCCTAGAAGTAAGCTTGAATTAGCACTCAAAGAATTAGTAGAGAGAGGATGTATTATTGAGTATCCTGTTTTAAAGGAGGAAAGTAAAGGCTTGGTCGCACAATGGGAAGAAAGTTTCATCATTGAATAGACCTAGCCTCTTTTGCAAAATTTAGCAAAGGAGTTGCAATAAGATAACCACAATGAACACATCTTCCTTCATTGGCTAGAACAACCTTCTTAGGAACAAGTTTACCGCAATTTGGACATTTAATTTTCGTATTGACAATTGGCATATCGAAAAGTGAAAACGTGTTAAATAAAGACTTCTTTCTTCAGAAATATATAAAAGAGAATCTATTTCAGGACAGATTTAACCCACTTACAATAATCTTTGTTAACGCTTACATTCAATATCCCAATAAATGGAACTGAATAAGGATGGTTTTTCTTAATAAGTTCCACTAGTTTATTAATTTTATGTGCTAGTGTTTTTGCTATTAGAACAAATTCTTTGGTTTTTTCAATCCTATCCTTCCACCAGTACAAACTTTCTACAGAAAAAATGTTGCAACACGCTACCAGCTTGCTTTCAAGTAATAGTCTAGCAAGTTTCTTGGCTTTTTCCCTTGTCGGGAAAGTTATGTAGACCATCTTGAATTGAGACAATGCCGTCACCAAATCCCGCCCCAGGGACTCGAACCCTGAACCTCCCGGTTTCGAGCGCCTGCTTTTGAGCCTCGCGAAAGCAAGGCTCTACAGCCGGGCGCTCTGCCAATTGAGCTAGGGCGGGATAGAATTATTTTCTTGAGAGTTTTTTAACTTTTTATGTCTTCATTCAAGCATCCTTTTTCTTCCTTTCTCATCAATGTAAGTAACCTGAGTTTTTGGAATCTCCAGCGAAACGATTTCAACCAAAGGAGAAGCAATATAACCCATTACAACTTCTTCATCTGGCTTAAGCTCCCTAATCTTCCAGATCAAATATCTTTTTCTGCCGAGTTTCTTCTCCTCAAACTCTAACCCTATATTAGATTCGATTTTTAACATGGGTAAAGCTTCCTCGCTAATCTCAACATTTTTCATTGTTGATTTAGACTTGTTTTTCAATTTAATGTAAACTTTTATCTTTCCTTCTTCTTCTTTGATTGTCTTTACTAACGCTGGTTGAAAAGCTTTTCTGAAGAAGAAGAAAATTACTAGCAAGATGATAACAATGCCCATCCAAGTTTGCCAAAGAGAAATCTCATATTCTATTATAACACTTTCTCCTGGAGCTAGAGGTCTTACTAGCCATTTATAGACAATTGTGCCGACCTCCAATTTCTGCTCAGTAGATGGAGTATGGAATCTTACGAAATCTTTCATGAAAACTGGCAACCTTTCTTCTACATAAAATGGATTACTAATTACGTTTCCTTCATTCTTAATTTTAATCGTTATTTTGGTTGAGAGGAGAGAATATTTTACTTCTTTCTGCGTATATTCTTGTGGCAATTTAACAACAGGCTTAACCTCAAATTTCGTCTTGACACTATCAACATACTGGCCTTTCAAATCCTCTAACCTAACATGAACATCGTAGGTTCCTGCTTCTTGATATTTATCTGCAAAAAATTCTTGAGAAACTTCCAGCTTCCCGTTTGCCTCTATAAAATCTGTCAAAACTTCTTTTCTCAAAACTTCTTTACCATCTTTATATATTGAGAATATCAACCTGTAATTTGGTGTGATTTCGTTTTTTGCATTTTGTATTGTTACTGTTATTTTTGTGCTATCCAAAGGAAGAATGCTATATTTTGATAGAATAATAGAAGAAATGTAAACTGGATATTTTCTCAAAACCGAAATAATTAAACTCTTCTCTATTTTTTGAGTGTCAGAAGCTATTGTTAAAGTAAATAAATTCTGTGGAGTTTCTCTTGCCTCTTTCGAGACAAAAATGTAAATAGTTATTGTAGCTTTCTGATTAGGCGATAATTCTACAAGTTTCGGATAGACATCGATTAAAACGCCTTTCTCAGCAAAATAGGCGGTTGGCCCAGTTAAATAAATATTGAATGTTTGAGTTTGAGTTCCACTATTAATAACAGTGTAGTTTATTGTTTTTGTTTCTCCAGCATAAACTGTTATTGTCTCTGGTTGAGCGATTGATATCGAAAAAATCAACAATACAATCAAAAACAAAATCAAATATGCTCTCATTTGATCACCATTTTTCTATCTTCTATTTTGTTTTTTAGCTATAAATTCTCTAATCTTTTCAACCTTTTCCATTATTAGCTCGTGCAACGTTTTGAATTCAAACTCAAACTTTTTACCATAATACTCTAAGAAAGCGAATCTAGAATAGTCCACTTCCTTTTTTTCTGGCTCTTCAGCAGGATAACCAACTGTTATTATTGCTATTGGTCTAAGAAAATCTGGCAATCTCAAGATATTTTTAACATCTTCTTCGTCGAAAGCACCAACCCAACAAGTTCCTAAACCAAGGGCAGTGGCAGCCAATAAAATGTTTTCTATTGCAGCTGCACAATCCTCTAAAGAATAAACTACCTCTCCCCTCTTTCCGTATCTTAAGCTTAAAACTTCTAAATCCGAGCAAACAACAATTAAAACTGGTGCTTCTTTAACGTGTTCCTGTTTTAATGCGGCATTATAAAGCAATTCTTTAGTTTTCTTATCTCTAACAACAATAAACCTCC
>Ga0326760_1000446_pt1 | contig 22329 bp, 24 predicted proteins | sample GCREP_S_FD_207668 | JGI IMG/M metagenome (GOLD analysis project Ga0326760, IMG submission 207668) | Hot spring sediment microbial communities from Geyser Creek Basin, Yellowstone National Park, WY, United States - GCR.EP_S | ecosystem: Environmental > Aquatic > Thermal springs > Near-boiling... | reverse complement strand
AAACCCAAAATTGGAAAAGTTTTAAATGAAAAGCACAGAAAAGTTGGATTAAAACTTCCAAATCTCAAAAAAACGCCGGGGGTGGGATTTGAACCCACGCGCCCAAAAAGGCACCGGCTCTCAAGGCCGGCGCAGTACCGCTCTGCAACCCCGGCCAATTTAAGATTACTAGGTAAACTTATAAACATTTCCAAAATTTTTAGAAAAGAGATGGAGGACGTGATCAGAAAAATAGCAATCGAAATAGCTCTGAATGCAAAAGATAGAGAAGAGGCAATTGCGATTAAAAAGAAACTTGCAAAAGATTACAAACTACCAAAAATGCCTTCAAATGTTGAAATCCTCAAAGAAGCAAAAGGTAGCGATTACTATAAGAGATTACGAGAGATTCTCAGACTTAAACCTGTAAGAAGCCTTAGCGGAGTTGTCGTAATCGCTGTCATGAGTTCCCCGGCTAGATGCCCCCATGGAAAATGCGTTCCATGCCCAGGAGGTGTCGAATTCAACAGCCCCCAGAGCTACACCGGCCTTGAACCGGCTGCTATGCGAGGAAAGCAGCATGAATATGATCCATTTAAGCAGGTAACTTCAAGGCTGCGAGAGCTGTATGAAATAGGACACGACATCGATAAAGCCGAAATAATAGTAATGGGCGGAACATTCATCGCTAGAGATGATGAATACAAAAAGAAGTTCATCCTAGGGATATACAATGCACTAAACTGCTTCAGGAGCAGAATGAAGATGGAAGAAAACATTGAAAGAGCCAAAAGAAAAAATGAGAGAGCAAAAGTTAGATGCGTGGGCTTAACTTTCGAAACTCGCCCAGACTATGCAATGGAGGAGCATATAATCGAGATGCTACGTTATGGAGCTACTAGAGTAGAACTCGGCGTTCAGAGCATATACGACGATGTCCTAGAAAAGATAAAAAGAGGACACGGAGTAGAGGAGACAATAAAGGCTACAAAGCTTTTGAAGGATTCTGCTTTCAAAGTCTGTTACCACGTAATGCCAGGTTTACCCGGTTCGGACTTGGAAAGAGACCTTAAAATGTTTAAGGAAATATTTGAGAGAGAAGAATTCAAACCTGACTACCTAAAGATATACCCGACTGTAATCGTAAAAGGAACAGAGCTGTACGAAATGTGGAAAAAGGGTGAATACAAACCTTACGAAACCGAAGAAGTCGTAGAGCTCATCGCAAAGGCAAAAAAGTTCATCCCAGAGTGGGTCAGGATTCAGAGGATACAAAGAGATATCCCAGTCCATGCAGCTATAGGCTTAAGAGTAGGAAATCTACGACAACTTGTGCAGAAGAGATTGAAAGAGCTCGGTTACAGTTGCAGATGTATAAGGTGCAGAGAAGTAGGCCACAAAGAAGTTCCAGAGGAGGAATACAAGAAAGCAGAATTGAAAATAACGAAGTATAGAGCTTCGGGAGGAGAGGAAATTTTCATCAGCTACGAGATTCCAGAGTACGATGCGCTGGTGGGATTTCTCAGATTAAGATTTCCAGCAGAGCCTTTCATTGAGGAGATCAGAGATTGCGCTCTAATAAGAGAAATACATGTTTATGGAAAATCCACCCCGCTCGGAGAAATTGAGGCATTCCAGCATCGCGGCTTTGGCGAGAGTATGCTAAAAGTTGCAGAGGAAATTGCAAAAGAGAGTTATGATGAAATTGCCGTCATAAGTGCGGTAGGTGTTCGGGAGTACTACAGAAAGTTCGGATATAGAAAGAGATTCGAATACATGGTCAAAAGGCTGTGAGCTTCTAAACTGCTGTTCCTAAAAGCAGTCTTTCAGTTGTGAGCCACATACCCTGAAGAGCGAGGTTTTCGGTTATAACTCAACAACTTCTGCCTTGGGTTTCCTCCTTTTTAGCACAAAATCTTTAACAGCAACAATAATTTCACAATAAGGCGGACAATTCCTCGAAACATAAATTCTACAGAAAGATTTTCTGTTGCAGTCAATTACCCTGTAATTTTTAGTTTCTTTCTCAAAAAGAACTAAAGCCCTCGTGTTTTTTAGTGAAACAGAGAGTTTCACTGTTTTTAGGTCTGAGATCATAATTGCAGTCTTTAGAAGTTATGATATGATTTTTCATCTTTTTTATAATTGCAATGTTGAAATTATTGACCCAAAATTGCTAATTAAGCTAGAAAAGGATAAATAACCGGAAAATTTCTGATTATTGTGGTGGTAATAATGATATCAGCGAGGGACTTGTTCGAGGATGATATGCTGGACAAAAGAAGGTTTTTAAAAGTAATTTCCCGCAATGGGATAAGCGACATCCTCTTTGCCCTCGAAAGAAGTCCCCGAAGATTTTCCCAGCTAATGTTCGAGACAAAACTAAATCCCGGTATTCTCGACAGACATTTAAAAGCTCTGATGGAGTTAAAAATAGTCGAAAAGAATGAAGAAACTTATGAACTGACAGACACTGGCAGAAGGTTAATATCAATTCTACGTCAACTTTTCGTCTCCATTAAATAATTTTTTACGAAAAGTTTTTAAATTTTGATGCTAAGAAACATTATGCCGAAATGTTCAAAAGGTGGAGGTAAGAAAAAGGCAAAAGAGGAAAAGAAGGCGGGGTATTCAAAGGGAGAGGAAAAAGCGAAGAAGTAAGTTACTCTTAAGCCTTTAGCTGCTCAGGTTGAAGCTATAGTATTTATTATTTTTTGTACCAAAATTATTTAAAGCTTTGAGTGCTGAGAACAGGTAAGTTTTTTCGGTTGCGAACACTTGCCTTTAAAGGCAAAGCTTCCGGGTTTTAAGCCTTTATCTGCGGTTCTTAAGAGCGCATAAAAGATGGCTTAGCCCTGAATCTGGGATCAAAGAAATGCAGTTCATCAGGCCGCAGAGGCTCACAAATACGAGAGACGAGAGCATTGAGAGAATAAGGCAATCTAATAAGTCTCATTTCACCGCTAGTAACCCATTCATCGATACCGAAGTTCGAATATTGTTCGGCTATTTCCCTTCTTTCTTCACGGGATAGTTTGAAAGCTTTCTCGTCGAGTACATGGATGTGAAAACCTCTACCTGAGAATACAACTTCCATTTTTTTGTATTCCTCACTGAGCTCGCCAAAAAGTCTTAAGGCATTCTTCCTAACTTTCTTAAATTCAATCATACAGAAGCTAACCGTATCCTTTCTCGCCACCTTGTCCTCAAGCGATCCATGATACGGACAGTCAACATTCTCTGGATCAAGGTCAAATGCGAGCTCTTGTCCGAGAAAGTTCTCGCAATCCCAACAATCCTTTGAGCAGTTTTCGCATAGGCTAAGATCTCTGTAAAGATTCCTGTCGTAATAGACGCCTTCAGGAAGATAGTACAGAATATAATCCAAAACACCATTCAGATCCTTATGATCCGTTATGATGAGTGCCTTGTCTTTCTTTTCATAGAATTTCTGAAGATACACATTTGTCTTCCTTCCTATAATCACAGCAAAAGCAGTATTCCTTATATCCCTCCAAGAAAGCCAATTTTCAACTTTCACTAGATCAAACTCTTCCCTGTAAAATTTTTCTCTCTCCTCTAACTTTGAAATTCTCATTCCTCTCGGAAACTTATATTTCATCTCCAGAAATCGCTTTCCAGACTAAATATTTTTCCACAAACGATTTCCAGAAACTTTATGGATTGGAAAAATTTTTATATCGAATGGAGTAAAGAGAATCATGGCAAAGAAGAAAGAGAAGAAGGCGGAGGAGAAGAAGGAAGAAAAGAAAGAAGAGAAAAAGTAATTTCCTTTTATTCCCTTTTTCCAGTTTTTTAAACAGAATTTTTTATTCTGCAATATTTTGGTTTTATTTAAATGGGAATTTTTATAAAAATAACAAAACTACAACTCAGAAGATTTTGAAGAAATAAATCTTTCAAGCCTGTTTAAGAATTCCGAGATCTTTTCCCTAGAAGTTGCATAACTCAACCTTGCCCAATTTTTGAAAGAAATACCAAAAGCCGATCCGGGCGTCAAAGCAACGTACTCTTTTTTCAAAAATTCTTCACAAAATACATCTCCATTTCTCCGGACATCCATGAAAATGTAGAATGCACCTTTTGGCGGAGCATAGCTTATTCCAAGCTCATCAAGTCTCCTCATTATCATGTCCCTTCTAGCCCTAAATTCTGCCACCATCTGTTCTAGAAAGGAGCTATCACTTTTCAAGGCTTCTAATGCGGCATACTGAACAAAAGACGTTGGATGACTTACCGAATGGGACTGGATAATGTTCATTTTTTCTATTATCCACTTCGGTGCAACGGCATACCCAATTCTCCAGCCCGTCATGGAATACGTCTTGGAAAAACCATTTATCGTAATTGTCCGGTCAAACATATCATCGAAACTTGCAAGGCTGTAATGGGTGCCCTCAAAAATTATCTTCTCGTAAACCTCGTCAGACATGACGAAAATGTTCTTTTCCACAGCTATATCCCTTATTTTCTTCAAAAACTCCTTTCCATAAACCACACCAAGTGGGTTGCTTGGGGTATTGATTACGATCATCTTTGTTTTTGGTGTCACAAAGTTTTCAACTGGTGCATCGCTGAAATCTTCATTATGCGGAACCCAGACTACCTTCCCTCCAGCCATTAAAACGCAGGCTTCATAGCTGACCCAAGATGGATCCAAAAGAATAACCTCATCTCCTTCATCTATTAGCGCCATCATCGCTTCGTAAATCGCGTACTTAGCGCCTGGTGTTACTATGATGTTTTCTGCCGTTGCTTCAACATTGTTCTCCTTCCTCATCTTTTCAGCGATAGCACTAAGAAGTTCAGGAATTCCTTTGGTTGGTGTGTAAAAAACTTTCCCCTCATTCATCGCTCTATATGCTGCCTCTATTATTCTCTGGGGTGTCTTAAAATCCGGTTCGCCAACGCTCATGTCGATTACGTCTTTCCCCTCTCTTGCAAGCTGCTTTGCTATTGAAGAAATTCTGAGCGTCGCAGAGGGTTTTACCGCTTCAACTCTTCTTGCCGCTCTCATATTCCCTCAACCTCTTAACAAGCTTTACAGCAGCTTCAACTGCCCGCTTAGCGTAGTCAACTCTCTCAGCAGCTGCTATTCTTCCCATTCCTGGACCGCTTATTCCTAGGGTTACTGGTTTGCCGTATTCGATGCTCAGATCCATTATCTTCCTCGCCGCATGCTGGGCCACTATTTCATCATGCTCAGTTTCCCCCTCAATTACACAGCCTATTGCGACTACAGCGTCAACGTTTCCTTTTTCGAGCATTTTCTTGACGGCTATAGGTATATCGAATGTCCCTGGAACCCTTATAACCTCGCTGACTTCAGCTCCCAAAAAGTCAGCATGTTCCTTTGCGAGAATCTCCATCATGTAGGTAATATCCCTGTTGAACTCCGATACCACAAAGCCGAGCTTGACTTTTTCCATGCTGTCAATTTGCTCAAGCTTTTAATACTTGTCGCCCTAGTGACTTTCATGAGACTTGAAAGTTTAAAGTGGGAAGATAGGGGAGTTTATAGAGTTGCAAAAGGCTTTGAACTCTCAAATGACTGCTTTACGCAGATAGTTGAGGTTAAACCAAAAAAGGAGGTTAAAAAGCATTACCATGAGAAACAGACAGAAATATTCGTTATTCTTGGCGGTGAGGCAATTATGGGTATAGGTGATAAGGTTTACAGTGCCAAAACAGGAGACGTTTTCATCTGCAGACCAAAGGAAAGACATTGGGTAAAAAATTACGGCAACGAACCATTTAGAATCCTCGTTTTTAAATACAATTACGCAGAAAATGATATTTTCTGGGAAGAGTGAGTTATCCAGTCTTTAAAGACAATATTATATATATTCAATCTTTTCCATCAAATACCATTAAACAAAGAAAATTTCATTTCTTTAAACAAAAAAAGATCCCCAATTCACAAAACTTTATAAATCCCCTCTCCAAACCATTCTATGCGATTTGGCCTCATTGCCATGCTGATCATTTTCCTAATAATTCAGCCAGCTCTCGCCTTTGAGATGCAAAAATCCATAAATGCTGTAGCTGTTACTTCAGGAGAGAAAATTGAAGGAGTTGTGATAAAAATAACGGTTTTTATAAATCCGGGAACTGGTAGGGTTTTCGTTTCTACAACCCCCTTTACGGAGATAGACATGCAAGGAAGTGCACAGTTGGCAGCACTTACTGCTTGTGATCTTCTGGGGATCGATTTTACAAAATACGACTTTTTCTACGTAATTGAGGCTGAAGCACCAATAGTTGGCGGTCCGTCGGCTGGAGCAGTAATGACGATAGCCACAATCGCAGCTCTGAAGAATTTAGAACTTGACGAAAGAGTGTACATGAGCGGAATGATCTACCCAGACGGCTCCATCGGACCAGTGGGTGGTCTAAATTACAAACTCGAAGCTGCTGCACAAAAAGGTGCTAGGATATTTCTCATTCCAAGCGGACAGAGCGTTATAACCGTTGAAGAGAAAAAGGTAAGAAAAATTGGGGTTGTCAATGTAATAACAACCGAAGTTAAAGAACTAGATTTGGTGGAATATGGAAAAAAACTGGGGGTTAAGGTTTTTGAAGTAAAAAACATAAACGAGGCGCTCCGTTATTACACGGGCTACGAAATCTCAAGAGAGGAGAGGAAACTAAACATAACTCTCTACTCCGGCGAATTGAGATATCTTGCAGAGAAAATGAGAGAAGGCATTGGAGAGCTTCGCGGATTTGAAACAAAGGAGGCAAATGAACTTATTAAAAAGGCGGAGGAAAATTATGCACTAGGCAATTATTATACGGCAACTAGTCTTCTCTTCCAAGCCAAAATTCTTATGAGATACGAAATGTACAGGAAAACCCTAGTGTCTTCACAGCAAATAGATTCCGAAATTCAGAAGATCAGCGAAGAAATTTCGAGATTGAATGATTTTCTCAGAAACGAACCCATAGGGATAAATTCGATTCAGATAATTGCTGGGGCGCAGGAAAGGGTTGCAGAAGCTAGTAAAGCAATAGAAAAAGCAAAAACAGCAACAAAAGCTGGAGAAGTTTTTTACAATTTGGCGTATGCAAAAGAAAGATTGGAAAGTGCAAAAGTTTGGCTCTCTCTTCTGAACCAGCTTCGGGATGACCAAAGTCTGAATGCAACCGAGATAAAAAGGAGAGCAGAGTTCTACATCAATCAAGCAAATTCTATAATAGTCTATGCGTCTTCACTCAACGGTTACCCGGATTTACTCGAAAGTGCATCTGAATCGCTTGAACTGGCAAAATCTCTTTACTCGCAATCCCTGTACGCCGGTTCGGTATTTGAGGCTCTGAATGCAATAGTTGACGCCAGTCTGTCGATAGAAGCCAAATACGATGTTGCTGCAAAAATTGAGGAAAAAAGAAAAAGTGCGGAAACTGCAATTGCCGAAGCTGAAGAAGTCTGCTACCCGATACTTCCGATAGCATACTTCGAATTCGCAGAAAACTCCAAAACAGATTACGCGAAGGTTCTCTACTATTCCCTCTCAGAGAGAATTGCCAAGTTTCTGTTGAATGTTGCCAAGTTTAAGGAAGAGAAGGAACTTGTCCACAAGGGCTATGTTGAAACTGTGCCAAGCGTTAAGACTCCAGTCGGATCTGTTAAAAAAATCCTAGAAATTCCGGGATTTGAGGCAATTTTAGCAGCTTTTGCGATTATTTTCGCTCAAAGAATAATAAGGAGATAGCAAAATAGGCCTGAAAACAGGGTTGCAATAAAATTCACCGCAGAATTGTTGAGGTAACCCTTTTTCTCCAGAGTTGCACCAAGAAAGCTATCCACATGGATGCCCAAGAAAGAGGACAATATAACCGGCAACGCATAGTTAAAATCCGCCAAACCGAGCAAGAGAGAGAAAAGAAATGTCATAAAACAACCGAGAAAAGCTGAAAGTTCCCCGATAAGGGATATGCCCCCGCTAGTTCCCGGTTTAACTTTTTTGAAGTTCGTAATCAAATAGACATTTTTAGCCGTCTTACCAACTTCGCTCGCCATTGTATCCCCCAAGGCCGCTGCAACAGATGAAATGAAGGCCAAAGCAAAAGTAGATTCCCTCGTTACTCCAAAGTTCATAGCGAAGAACAATGGGGCTAAGCTGTTCCCAAAAACGTTTGAAAAACCCCTAGCACCGCCAGAGGGTTCTGCGATGTCCAAAGCAGTTTTCAACGAATACTTGTACTTGGTAACGGCGGAACCGAGAATATAGAAAAGAAGGAGGACTGAAAAAAATCTTAGGTCCGTAAAAAGGATCGTTATTGTCCCAACAATTGTCGCGCTGATTAAACCGCTTTCATCAGCAATTTTTGCCTTCAAAGCCAGAAGGGATAAGACGAAAGATACTGCAAAAGCGAACGTCAAATCTAAAAGGGATGCGGAAGGTATGTAGATTCTGAATATTGCGAATGTGGTCGCAACACCTATGAGCATTGCAACTCTCTTCTCTTCAACTCTAACAGTTTCAACAAGAGCTGCTGTCAAGGCCCCAGCAAGGGATATAAAGATTATGTATTCTGGAGCCAAGAAAATTCCGTTTATCAAGCTGAAAAGAGAGAAGTAAAGAATTCCAGCCGAGGTATATATTGCTATATCGACCAGTACGTTTTTTCTGAACTCGTAGAAAAACAGAAGGAAAATGGAGGCGTATATTATTTCCCTCTGCATCACACAGGCCAAGCCGGTAAGAACAGTGGAAGTCATTAAAACTTTGAAATGTTCCCCCGAAAAACGCGATGAATGAAAGAGAGCAACTATAAAGGTAATCGCAAAGATAAGCCTCGGATCCAAGTATGTTCCTAGAAGTGCTAATAGGGAAAGCAAAGCAATGAACATTGAAAAAGGTTATGTAGATGGACATTTAAATTTTTAAGTGTGCTTAGGTTTCTGTATCAGCTACTGCTAGAGAGGGATGTGAAAAAAAAGGGCAAGTTTCCAAAACATATAATGATTATATGCTCCGAATTGGGGGAAGGTTTCCAAAAATTTTTGAACTGGTGTAAAAAATTTGGAATTCAGGAAATTACCATCTGCTCCCGCAATATTAAAAAAATAAACTACGATATTGACGGAATTAAGATAAATTTCGTAGATAAATCTGGTAGAGAAGAAATAATCGATGCAATCAGGAAGATTGCAGAAAAAGCGATGAGAGGAGAAATAAAAGCCGAGGAAGTAAACGAGGATATTTTCGAATCCCTCTTAATATTAAGATCGCAACCAGACATGATAGTGAAGGCTGGAAAAGAGGTACCAGAATTTATGATCTGGCAGAGTATTTATAGCGAGCTACTTTTCATGGACGTGGACTGGAAAACGATTAGATACATAGATTTCCTAAGAATGATGAGAGAATATCAAAGGAGGGAGAGAAGGTATGGCAGATAATCTGAAAATTGTCAGGACAATTGCAGATTACCAATTCGGTCAAGGAGCAGGAAAAGCACTCTTTCCCGAAACTTGCAAGTTTATCCTTTCAAGCAATGGAAAGATAAGGCAGATATTCGACAAGGGAAAGAGAATTGCAACTCTAAAAGCGGATTCCGGACTCTTAACCCTTAGCATAGAGGGGGCAAAGAGGCTGCAGTCCCATTTTCCCTTTCCAAAGCTTAGAGTTGTTGTCACAAACGAGGTATCGGATTTCATAGCCGAGGGGAAAAGCGTATTTGCAAAACATGTTGTAAAAGTGGATGAAAGAATAAGGGCAAATGATGAGGTTATAGTGGTGAATGAGAGAGATGAACTCCTAGCAACTGGAAAAGCTATTCTCTCGGCCTTTGAAATGCTCTTGATGAAAAAAGGGGTTGCGGTAAAAATCAGGCAGGCGATTAGATGAGCTACCCCTTAAAATACCAAATTTCCAAAAAATAATACCCATTTAGATGAAACCATTCTGTATCAAACTCAATGGTAGAAGTTTTCTATGAATTGCCGTTGCAATCAATACGCCCTCGCAACCCATCTCTTTCAGCCTTTCTAAATCCGAGAGACTCCCAATACCTCCCCCAAGTAGAACCGGATTATCAGAAAGCTCCAAAATCTCCGAAACAAGTCCAAAATCTGGTTTCAGGGATCCAACTCTGCGCAGATTCAGCACTATCAAGCCATAAAGCTCAAGGCTGTTTAAAAACTCCACAGCATCTTTCCAGTTTTTGAACTTTCCAGAAGAGTCGAGAAACGAGTCTCTGAAATCGAGGCTAACGTAACATTTCCTGTCTATCTCCGTTATGTCAAAAGTTTCGGTTCCTACTACGGCCTTGAATTTCACAGTCCTCAGCTCTTCAGCATTCCTGAAGCCGCAGTCCGCGATTACGTCTTCAACTAGACTAGAGAGATTCTCAATAATTTCAAAATTATCACCAACTCCGGAAATCCTGTCGAGATCTGCTACATAAAGAAATCTCGGCTTAAGAACTCTTACTATTTCGACAGGATCGCTTGATTTAACAACCAAGCTCTTCTCGCTCAGCGGTCTATATTTTTCTCTTTCTCCTTTCTCAGCTAAAACGGCCTTACGTTCTTTGATGTCAAGGACAAAGAAAATTTTCACAAACTCTGCTTTATCTCCAATTTAAAAATTTTTTTCATACAAAATTTGATATTAGTGTCATCTGTTATTAAATTTCAAATTTTTATTCATAATTATTCCGTTATAAAAAATACTGATATTAAACTTCGAAAAAGCTTATATGCGAGTTTTAAAAAATGAATATGGTGATTGGATGGTTCTTGAACTGAGGAAAGGTGCGATATTTGTTGATGAGCTAAGGAATGTCAGCATAAAAATAGGAGAGGTCGCAGAAGAGGAGGAAGAATGGGCGCCAATGGGTCCAACACCTTTTCCACAGATTGAAACGCTGAGGAATTGGGATTTCATTCTTCTAAAAAGATACAAGCCCTTCTATGCCCCATACTGCGATATGTGCTGTCTCTGCACGATGGGAAAATGCGATTTAACAGAAAACAAGCGTGGAGCCTGCGGAATAAATCTAGAGGCCCAGACAGGTAGAATCGTTGCAATCGCCGTTGCAATTGGAACCGCTTGCCATACGGGCCATGCAAGGCACATGCTCCACGACATAGAACACGTTACGGGGAAGAAACTTGAGGAGATTCCAGTAGATCTCGGTCCGGAAATAGCTGAAGTTGCTCCGCTGACACAGCTGATAACGGGAATAAAGCCAAAGACACTCGCAGATTTAGAAAGGGCCCTGAGATACGTTGAGGAGCAGATAACGCAAGTAATGGATTCGATCCATACAGGTCAGGAAGGTAGTTATTTGGACTATGAATCAAAAGCATTCCATCTGGGCATGATGGATGCTCTTGGCAAAGAAATAGCCGATATCGCCCAGATAGTCGCGTTCAATCTGCCAAAGGGAGAGAGCAACCAACCCCTAATTGATGTTGGAATGGGAACTCTGGATAGAAACAAGGCAATAGTTCTTGTCATAGGCCATCATGCTCCTCCAGCGTTTAACATAGCCGATTACATCGAGCAAAACAAGCTAAACGATGAAGTTGAACTTGCGGGGGTCTGCTGTACAGCTCACGATGTAAGCAGATATTGGCCAAAAGCGAAGATTGCCGGTTCACTCGGAAGACAGCTGAAAGTTGTGAGATCTGGACTGGCAGATGTGATTGTGATAGATGAGCAGTGCATAAGGGCCGATATTCTTTATCATGCCGGAAAACTCGGAATTCCCGTTATCTGCACAAATTCAAAGGCGATGCATGGTCTGCCGGATATGACGAGGAGGGATCCCAAAGAAGTGATAAAATACTTGCTAGATGGTAATCCAGGAGTTGTTGTTCTAGATCCTCTAAAGGTTGGAGAAATTGCGGTTGAGGTTGCAAGAGCGAGGAGGAAGAAGAGGGGAGAGATAAAGCCGGTGCTAAGCGAAGAGCAATTCATGAACTACGCAAAGGCATGCACTCAGTGTGGAAATTGTACAATCGCCTGTCCGCAGAAGATAAGAGTTGGGGATTTAATGGAGGCTGCAGAAAAAGGAGACAGAAAGCCTCTTGAAGAGAAATGGGACGTCTGCATAACCTGCGGAAGATGCGAACAGGTCTGTCCGAAGAAAATACCCATAATCGACATGTTCAACTTCGCAGCATGGAACAGAATTCTAAACGAAAAAGGTAAAGTCAGGCGTGGCAGAGGACCTGTTAGAGATTCAGAGATAAGAAATGTTGGTGCTCCAATAGTACTAGGAACGATTCCGGGAGTTATAGCAATAGTCGGTTGCAGCAACTATCCAAACGGTACAAAAGATGCGTACACGATAATGAACGAATTCGCATCCAGAAACTACATCGTCGTAACCACTGGTTGCATGGCGATGGATGCTGGACTGTATAAGGATGAAGAGGGTAAAACCGTTTACGAGAAATACAAAGATGACTTCAACGGTGGTTGCGTCGCAAATCTGGGAAGCTGCGTTTCAAATGCACACATCCATGGGGCAGCGATAAAGGTTGCAAGGATATTTGCAATGAGAAATATAAGAGCGAACTTCGAGGAAATTGCAGATTACATACTCAACAGGGTTGGAGCCTGCGGAGTTGCATGGGGTGCCTACAGCCAGAAAGCCGCTAGTATAGCAACTGGTGTTAACAGGCTCGGGATTCCGGTAGTTGTTGGACCGCACGGAAGCAAGTACCGCAGGGCATTCCTTGGAAGGCCATACAATGATGAAGACTGGATGGTATACGATGTCAGAAGCGGGCAAAAAGTGCGCATCGAACCGGCCCCGCAGGATTTGCTCGTGGCAGCTGAAACTGTTGAAGAGGCTATTCCACTCATCGCAAAGCTCTGCTTCAGACCAAACGATACAGACAGGGGCAGATCGATAAAGCTCACACACTACATCGATCTGAGCCTCAAATATCTCGGTAGAATGCCAGATGACTGGCATCTTTATGTTAGAACCGAAAGCGATCTGCCCTTGGCCAAAAGGGAAGAGCTCCTCAAAGAACTCGAGGACAAGCACGGATGGAAGATTGACTGGAGCAGAAAGAAGATATTAGAGGGACCAATAAGGCCATATCATGCCGGATTCAATCCGACCTGCGTTGAAAGGCTCTTCAAGGAAGGTTTCTCAAGCTTGGCAAAGAAGTGAGGTGATAGCATGCCAAGAACGATAGAGCAACCTTTCGATGCTGCAAACATTCCCGGTCCAAAGATGGCAATGTTGCTTGAAAAAGGAAAACCGGTGGCAATGGCAATAAAGAAAGCAAAACACCCGCTGCTTGTTGTGGGTCCGGATGTAACACCTGCGATAATAGAGAGAGTCAAGAAGTTTGCAGAAAAAGGTCTTACAGTAGTTGCAACCGGAAACGCTATAGCTAAATTATCCCAAGCCGGCATAAACGCAAAATATTCCGTACTGCATGAACTAACGCAGTTTCTGCTCGATCCCAACTGGAAGGGCTTTGATGGAAAGGGGAACTACGATCTTGTACTCATGATAGGTAACATATACTACCACGGTTCCCAGATGCTTGCAGCGATCAAGAACTTCGCGCCGCACATAAGGGCAATAGCCATAGATCGATACTACCATCCAAACGCTTCAATGAGCTTTGGAAACCTGTGGAAAAAAGAGGAAGAATATCTAGCGCTGCTCGATGAAATTTTAAACGAACTTTAATTGTTAAAATTTTTTAAAATTTTTTAAACAAATGAAAAAAAGTTAAATCACCTTTCTCAACTTTACTTCATGGCAGCTGATGCCGCCCTTGCCTTGGTGTTACTGTTCCTAGGGATAGTCTACGGTTACACAAGACCCGGCAAAGAGGACAGAGTTGCAATACTGAAAAAAGCCGTACTCATTGGAGTAATTCTAGGAGTTATCCTTGGCTTAGTGATAGGAATAGTCGTACCTGGCACTTCGGTTGTTGGAGCAACTGTGGGCACAACAATCGCGGTATTGATAACAGTGGTCATATTCACGATATTCTTCATTGTAGGCACATTCATCGGAGACTACCTCGAAGAGAAGTTCAAGAAAAAAGAACAGAAACAGCAATGATTTCGGACTTCAAAAATTTTATTTAATTTTTATTTTTCAATTTAAAAAATTTAAAAATATAAATTTTAATAATCTAACCAAAAATCTTGGGCGGCACGTATTTGTGAGTTCCTTCTACTATTTCTATTCCCACTTTTTCCTTTATTGCCTTTAGTAGGTCGTCCTTTCTTGGGCAATAGTTCATAATGCAAGTGCCAATATGCAAGACATCTGCTTTTTCGTTCAAACCCATCAAAGCGCTGTTTAGAACTGCAAGACTGCACAAAACCCTGTTTCTGTTCCCTTCACAACCCCCGCAGTCTACAATTCCAACTATTTCCGCCTGTTCATTCTTGTATCTAGCAAACTCTCCTTCTCTTCTGTTAAATGCAACAAGACACTTTGCATCCCCTACGCAAAGATTTTGATCGCGGATATTCTCACAGGCCAATATAACAACCTTCTTCATAAATAAAATTTTTGGAGAAACTATATAAGGTTTTTCAAACTTCAAATTATGAACTTTGCAAGCTCCGATATTTTCCTCCCACAGTAATGACATTTCGCAACAACTTCATTCCCTTTCAAACTAATGTAAAAAATACTTTCAACCGGTTCTCTTGCATTTGAAATGCACATCCTGTTCGGACATTTCAGTATCCCCCTCACGACTTCTGGAGGCTTTACTTTGAACTTCTTTTCGATCCTGTATTCCCTAACGAGGTTTATCGTTGCACTAGGGGCTATTAGAGCTATCTTGTTCAGCTTTTCTTCGCTTATAAAAAGGCCTTCGACCTTCACTATGTCCTTTTTCCCCATTTTCCTACTCGGAACATTCATTGCCAGAGAGACCGTTTCCCTAGTTTTTTCATCAATTCCGAGTATTTTCAATACTAGAAGCGCTTTTCCTGCATTTATGTGATCTATAACTGTACCTTCCCTTATCTTGCTTATTACGAGCTCTCTTTCGGTCACAACATCACCTCCGTGAGAATTGCCATTCTTACCGGAACTCCGTAGAAGGTCTGCTTGAAATACTTGGCCTGTTTAGTGTAATCAACTTCAACCGCAATTTCGTCAACTCTCGGGAGAGGATGGAGTATTATAGCGCTTTCCTTCATTTTTTTAACAGTTTCCAGTGTTATTTTGTAGCTTCCGGTAACTTTTCTGTATTCTTCCTCGTCAAGGAATCTCTCTTTTTGAATTCTTGTAACATAAATTACGTCCACATCCCCCACTATCTGATCCAGCTCCGCCTTCTCAATGTCCCCGCCAAGTTCCTCCAGAAATTCCTTTGGTAATTCAAGAACCGGAGGGCTCACTAGGTATATCTTTGTCTCGAAAAGAGTTAGAGCCTTTATCAATGAATGAATCGTTCTCGAGTACTTTAGATCGCCCACAAGGGCTATTTTCAGCCCATCAATTCTTCCGATCTCTTTTTTTATGGTATACAAATCCAAAAGAGTCTGCGTTGGATGCTGTCCTGCTCCATCGCCCGCATTTATGACCGGAACTCTCGAATGCTCTGAAGCAAATCTTGCAGCTCCTTCCAACGGATGTCTGATAACTATGGCATCGCAGTAATTTGACACAACCTTTATAGTATCTGCAAGCGTCTCCCCCTTTGCAATGCTGCTCGCTTCCTGAGCAGAGACGTTTATAACTTCTCCCCCAAGCTTTTTCATTGCCGTTTCAAAACTCATCCTAGTCCTAGTTGATGGCTCGAAAAAGAGGTTAGCTAGAATTTTTCCCTCCAAAATTCTGGACCTTCTTTTCCCCAGAGCAACATCTTCGAATTCTTCAGATTTATTTAGAATTCTAATTATATCATCTTTATTTAAATCTTCGATCGATATTAAATGCCTCATCGAAATCTGTAAGAAATTAAATATATAAGGATTGGCCACCTATCGCATGGATCTGCTGGAACTGATCGATGAAGCCAGGAATTTAATGAAGGTGAAAATGCTAGAAATACAAGAAGATACTTGCACGATAATCGGCGACATCCACGCAGACATCGAGGCATTGGAAAAAATAGAAAAAGAAATAGAGGGAAAGGCCATTTTCCTTGGTGATTATGCAGACAGGGGAGATTATCCAATGGAAGTATATGAAAGGATACTTTCCATGTTCGTAGACGGAAAAGCCTATCTTTTGAGGGGAAACCATGAGACGGAAGAAGTGTATCCACACGAATTGCCGTGGCAGTTGAGTGGGATAGAGAACGGTGAAGAGATATACGAATCCTTAAAAGAGCTTTGGGAAAAAATGCCAGTTTCCGCCATTCTAAACGGTGAAATATTCCTAGTACACGGCGGAGTTCCGTGTGGTGATTTAAAAAAATCCTCGCTCGAAAATCCAAGCGAAGAAATAGCGCTTGAATTGATGTGGAACGATCCCTGGGAGAGAGATGAATGCGGAGAGAACTTCAAGAGAGGTGTGATGTACTTCTTTGGCAAAAAGGCCACCAAAAGGCTATTCGAAAATCTCGGGACAAGACTTGTAATAAGATCGCATGAACCTTACAAGATACTGAAAGTCGAACAAGAAGGAATGCTTATTACCGTGGGCTCGTGTGCAAATCCCTATGGACTAGCAAACTTTGCAATACTGAAGTATGATTCGAGGACTGGTTTTAGAGATGGATGGGACTTTGTAAGAAAATTCGGAATCGAATTCAGCGTTTAGAAAACTTTATTTTTCTCCCCGATTTTGCCTTTGCATGAAACTCCTGCTGATCCATGCCGATTACATGGAATACGAAGTAAAGGAAAAGACAAAGTTTGCGGAAGATTATCAGGGAACGGGTGATAGAGTAGAGGAAGTATTAGTGGCGTTCGTTTCGGTTGAAAAAGGGGACAACGAAGATGTCGCTAAAAAAGCTGTTGAAGAAATAAAAGATGTTGCGGAAAAGGTTGGATCCGAGAGAATTCTAATCTATCCGTATGCCCATCTATCCCCAAATCTTGCAGATCCGGAAACGGCAATAAAGATTTTGAAAATTCTAGAATCCGAAATAAAGGACTTTGAGGTAAAAAGAGCCCCATTCGGATGGTACAAATCCTTCAGAATTTCATGCAAAGGTCACCCGCTCAGCGAACTCTCAAGAGAGATTAAAGCGGAAGAAGAGGTTACAAAAGCGCTCAAAGACGAGAAGGAAATAGTAAGCTACTGGTTTATTCTCAAACCCGATGGAGAACTCGTAAAGGTTGAGGAATTCAACTTTGAGGGATATGAAAACCTGAGAAAATTCGCAAAATACGAGATGGAGAAAAGGAGGGCAGTAGACACTATACCGGCGCATGTGGAATTCATGAAAAGGCTTGAATTAGCGGATTACGAAGGTGCAAGCGATTCAGGACATATAAGGTACTATCCAAAGGGTAGATTGATAAAAAGCCTTCTAGAACGTTTTGTGACTCAGAAATGCATTGAATATGGCGCAATGGAAGTTGAAACGCCTATAATGTACGACAGAAATCATCCTACACTCAGAAGATATCTCGAAAGATTTCCCGCAAGGCAATACATTTTGAGCGGGGATAAAAGGGAGTTTTTCATGCGATTTGCCGCCTGCTTTGGACAATTCCTCATGCTTGCAGATTCAACCATATCATACCGAAACCTGCCGCTTAGAATTTACGAGCTAACGAGATATTCCTTCAGAAAGGAGCAAAGAGGGGAGCTTGTTGGATTGCGAAGATTAAGGGCTTTCACTATGCCGGATATGCATACAATTGTAAAAGACATGGAGCAGGCGATGGAGGAGTTCCTGAAGCAGTACAAGCTTTCAGTAGAAGTTCTTAAGGAGATAGGAATTGAACCCGAAGACTATGAGGTGGCGATCAGAGTAACAAAGGACTTCTACGAGCAGAACAAGGATTTCCTCAAGAAAATTGCTGGATTTCTCGGAAAGCCGATACTTCTTGAAATGTGGGATTCTCGGTTCTTCTATTTCGTTCTCAAGTTTGAGTTCAACTTCGTCGATTCTCTTGACAAGGCCTCGGCCTTGTCAACTGTGCAGATAGATGTTGAGAACGCTGAAAGATACGGAATAAAATACGTCGATGTTGATGGAGAAAAAAAGACTCCCCTCATACTGCACTGCTCTGTCAGCGGGGCCATAGAGAGGGTCATGTACGCTTTGCTGGAAAAAGCAAAGTTCATGATGGATAGGGGAAAACTTCCAATGTTGCCAGTATGGCTATCCCCAACGCAGGTCAGGATAATTCCCGTAAGCGAAAGATTCCTTGATAAGGCAAAGGAGGTGGCCGAAAAGATTGAGGCCAGAGTAGACGTGGATGACAGAGATGAAACGCTCAACAAAAAGATAAGGGATGCTTCAATGGAATGGATTCCCTACATCGCGGTTATAGGCGAGAAAGAAGTTCAAGAGGGGAAGTTAAGCGTCACGATAAGAAGCGAATCGGATTTAAAGGAGCAGAAGAGGGTTATGATGAGCATAGAAGAGCTGAACGAAAGACTTCGAAGGGATTGCGAAGGCAAGCCATTCATGCCGCTCACTCTGCCAAAACTTCTGTCCCTGAGACCATCATTCAGGTGATGCAATGAAAGACTTGCTAAAGGCCCTGATTCCAATACTTTTGGGCTCAGTTGCCGGAATTCTTTCCATGCTCCTGACACAGGGTTTAAGGGAGAGGGATCCGTTTGGAATAATTATCCTAGTACTGTCCATCTATGTTCACAAGTTCATATTCCCGAAAATTGGCATTAAGATAGAGCCGAAAGACTGGGCCGGAATCTCATTTCTAAGCTTTGCGTCCTGGTATATATCCTGGACCCTACTTCTGAATTCTTAGCGCTTCAATTGCAAATTTTCTTACCAGTCCTATTTCCGGCCTAATTCCCGTCCAAATTTCAAAAGATTTCTGAGCCTGATAAACAAACATTTCCAGCCCGTTTATCACCTTACAGCCCCTTTCCTTTGCTTTTCTTATGAGCGCGGTTTCCAAGGGATTATAGACTGCATCGAAGACCACTAATCCCTCCCTCAGGAGCTTCTCATCAAATGGCATGCCAGGAAAACCCTTCATTCCAACTGGGGTTGCATTTGCAATTATGTCATATTTTATTTCCCCGACTTTTTCGACGGGATAAAAGATGCAATCACCGTACTCTCTCAGCAAACTTGCAGCTTCAATTCCCCTCCTTGGAGTTCTATTTGTGATCACAACTGTCGCTCCAAGCTTCATCAAGGCTATTGCAATAGCCTTCCCCGCCCCCCCAGCGCCAAAGATTAAAGCGACCTTTTTTTCAACATCAATTCCGGCATTTCTGAAGGCCATTTCTACGCCGTAAATATCGGTATTGTAACCTTTCATCTCAGTTAGATCTATCGTGTTCACAGCAAGTCTGGCATCACCAACCGGTTCCACAAACTTTAGAACCTCCTCCTTGTATGGAATCGTTACATTAAGTCCAGAAAAACCCAGAGCCCTTGCACCAAAAATTGCATCCCTTAGATCGTCTGGCTTTACCTCGAATGCAAGGTAGTTGCCCTCTATGCCGTAGTGATCTAAAAGGGCCTTATGAACCCTAGGGGATATCGAGTGCTTCAGGGGATATCCGATGATTCCCAAATTCATGAAAAAACTTTGAAGGGATGAAAAAATTTTTTAAAAAATTCAGTCCTCAGAAGATGACTCGCTCTCTTCTTCCTCTTCTTTCTCCTTCTTCTCCTCACCAGCCTTGCTGGTCTCGGTTCCCTTTGCAGCTATTACATCGTCTATTCTCAGAATCATTATAGCTACTTCAGTCGCACCCGCAATTGCTTGTCTCTTGACTTTTACTGGCTCAATTACACCGCTTTCCAGCATGTCCGCTGCTTTGCCCTTGAAAACGTCGACACCGTATGTAACCTTCCCCGCTTCGTGGAGTTTTCTCAGCTCTACAATTATGTCTATAGGATCTAGTCCAGCATTCTCTGCCAGGCTCTTTGGAATTATCTCAAGTGCTTCGGCAAAGGCTTCTATTGCAAGCTGCTCCCTTCCTCCAACGCTTGGAGCCCACTGCTTCAGCCTCAAGCTGAGCTCCATCTCAGGCGCTCCGCCTCCTGCAACCACTTTTCCGCTCTCAAGGGCAGCCTTTGTAACTTTTATACCATCAGTCAAAGATCTCTCAACCTCGTCTACAACGTGCTCACTTCCACCTCTTACCAGAATAGTCACAGCCCTTGGGTTCTTGCAGCCCTCAACGAAGACCATCTTTTCATCGCCGACCTTCCTTTCCTCCACGAGCTCAGCCTCTCCGAGATCGGATGGGCTTATGTCTCTAAGATCCGTCAGTATCTTCGCCCCAGTTGCCTTTGCGAGCTTCTCAATATCGCTCTGTTTAACCCTTCTCACGGCGAGGATTCCTGCCTTCGCCAAGTAGTACTGCGCAAGGTCATCTATTCCTTTCTGGCAGAAAACAACATTAGCTCCAGCCCTTGCTATCTTGTCGACCATGTCCTTCAGCATCTTCTCCTCCTGCTCTATGAATTTCTGCAGCTGTTCTGGATCTGTAATTCTGATCTCAGCATCTGTTTCGGTCTCCTTAACTTCAAGTGAGGCCTTGAGGACTGCTATCTTAGCATTTTTGACTCTCTTAGGCATTCCCGGATGTACAACTTCCTTGTCTATCACTATTCCTTCAACGAGCTGGGTATCTTTTATACTGCCTCCATATCTCTTTTCAAGCTTTATGTTGTCCTCATCAACCTTGTATCTTCCATCAACCTTTTCCGCAACCTTCTTCACAGCCCTCACAACCAGCTCTGCGAGGTGATCGACCGCAACTTCGGCATGTTTGCCAGTTATTGCGGTCTTGGCGACTTTCTTCAGCATTTCATCGTTTTCGACATCTATGGATATTGCGATGTTATCCAAGATTTCCATTGCCTTATTTGCCGCAAGCCTGTAACCCTTTGCTATAACAGTCGGATGTATCTCCTCATCCAGTAACTCCTCGGCCCTCTTTAGCAGCTCTCCAGCTATCACTACTGCAGTCGTTGTCCCATCTCCCACCTCGTTGTCCTGAGTTTTTGCCACTTCAATTACCATCTTCGCTGCAGGATGCTCTACGTCCATTTCCTTCAGAATTGTCACTCCATCGTTCGTTATCGTTATATCGCCAAGGCTGTCGACGAGCATCTTGTCCATTCCCTTAGGGCCAAGGGTTGTTCTGACAGCTTCAGCTATAATCCTAGCAGCTGTTATGTTCATCCTCTGCGCATCCCTTCCAACTGTTCTCTGCGTGCCTTCTTTAAGGATCAAAACCGGTGTCCCCTGAAGCACGGGCATCCGATCACCTCCGATTACAGAGATTGGTGGATAGGTATTTCTATATAAAGCTTTCGGTACTAAAAAATATAGATCTTACAAAAACTAATTGCCATGTCTGTTCCAGAAGGGTTGCAGCATCTTTGTCGAAGCAAAACCTACCAATAACCCCGAGTCATGAAATAGATAGGGCTGACCTCCTCCCCGCCCTGAAGGGCGGCTTGGTTCCCCGCATCTGTTCGGGGCTACATCTGTCATCTGCGGGGCAGTCGGGGCGGTCAGAGATCCCCCAGATATAGACTCCAACTGCTCAAGAGCTCTCTTCTCAATGTTCAGGACTGCTATCCTGTCCCTATCCTCCTCCAAGCCACACCTAGGACACTTGAGCTGTCTGTAGCCGTTCTCCTTTAGTCTAGAACTGCAGTTGGGACAAATGGATGAAGTGTGCTCAGGCTCTATGGGAACTACTGGAACTCCAAGCTTCTCGCACTGCCAGTCGATCCAGAATGAGAGCTTCCTGTAGCTCAGGATGAGAAGGGCGACTTTATGATCCCCCGGCAGTTCTCTAAGCTTCTCTATTAGGCCCGTGAGATCTTCTCTAGCAATGGCGTACTGATGCCGTTTGGCAAGCTCTGCTATCTCAAGCGAGACCTTCTTCGCCCAGTCTTCTATGATATTGCGGGCTTTCCTGTGGAAATGCCCGATTCTCCTCAGAATACCCTTTCTCCTCAGCCAGGCGTTGTACTTGCTAAAGGAATACTTCTCCTGTAGCCTTTCGGCCAGCCTCCTGTAGCGAAGAGCCCTATCTACGGCTGTCTCCCTCCTCTCCCTCACCACGCCATTGCCGAAAACGATCTCCTTCTCGTTAACATCGACTGCCAGAACGCCTTTTGGAGTGTACTTTGAAGGCTTTGGAATCTGCTTTGTAATCATCAGGAAAAATTCATCGTTCCTGTAAACCAGCCTTGCTTCCCTGTTGGGATAGCTGTCGTATCTTCTATCCCAGCCG
>Ga0326760_1000441_pt1 | contig 22385 bp, 23 predicted proteins | sample GCREP_S_FD_207668 | JGI IMG/M metagenome (GOLD analysis project Ga0326760, IMG submission 207668) | Hot spring sediment microbial communities from Geyser Creek Basin, Yellowstone National Park, WY, United States - GCR.EP_S | ecosystem: Environmental > Aquatic > Thermal springs > Near-boiling... | reverse complement strand
GTTTACGCCTCCTACTGCCGCCGGCTTTCCGCTCGTTAACGCCCCTATAAACGCCGCCGGCCTCTAAAACCATCATTAACGTTTTTCTCAGCTCTTCGCGTCCGGCAACCGCCTGGTCTGTGTGCGCCTCGATACTCTGCGTGCCCCTCGCCTCGGCCTCTACGCCGAGCAGTTTAAAAAGCCGCACTTATGCTCAGTACACTTCCCCATCATTACAAAACGGAAAGCCCCGCCCTTTAGGGCGGGGTGCCGGCACATCAAAGTTTTTAGGGAGAGGTGGGCATATGGCGTGAGGAGGGCCGTTGCAGTAGAGATAGAGAGCCCGCCGCCCGAGCTCTACGCCGTGGAGGAGCCGTACTGGAGCGTCGTGGAGGAGGTAGCCGGCTACGTCGCCGAGAGGGGGAAGCTGGAGAAGGAGAAGTACAACGATCTGTACCGCCGTTTCAGAGAGCTGTACCTCCATCTCCCCACCCAAGGCGCCGATGAAGACGAAACGAGGACGCCTCCCCACGTGGCAACCGCCCTCGGGGAGGAGGTCAGGAAGTCTCCGGGGTCGTCTACCTTTAACTCAAACACGACGCCTCTACGTCGCTAAGTCTTGCCCTCGCTGATGACTATTGTCTTATCCTTTAGTTTGATCCGGCCTAGAGATTCTACGATGTCGCCGATATATTCGCCTATTCTGACCGCACTCTCCTTGGCTATGGAGGTCGCGGGATCCGACAAAACCTCCTCTCGTCTAACCTTTTGACTCCATGTGGCGATTTCGCTTTGAAGCTCAGCTATTTTCTGCGGAGTTGACTCCTCTGCTAGAAGCGTCTCTGCCTGTCTCAAGAACTCTGCAACTTTAGTCAATATAGGCGACAAGACGCGCATATCTACTTTCTCCTCTTGGTTTACATAGGCTATTCTACATATGTGATCTGCCATACGTTCAATAGACTTAGCTATTATCACGAACTCCACAATGTCTCTAGGGTCGTCGATCTTTAGTTCTAACATTACATACCTCGACATGGCCGCCCTCTTGAGTTGCCGTTCCATAAGCCAATACAGTCTATCAACTTCGTCGTCTCGCTCGATCACATCCTTAAGAAGCGTTACGTCGTCCCTATCGAGCCCCACAATTAAGTCGGTTAACATGTTCCCAACAAGCCGCATCATCTTCCCAGCTACGTCAACTACTGCGAGCTCTGTGGCGGACACCATCGACTGCACAATCAGCCTATCGCTGGCCTCCTCGACGATCTCCATATCGACGACTCTCCGTCTGATGAAGTCTTTGATCTGTCTCCTTAAGCCGAAGGCCTGCGGCGAGAATTTAACTATTATCGTCTCGGCGCCGCCGATGTAGAGCGTCATGAAGAGCTTCTCAACTTCCCCCACGGGAACTGGTTGGTTTATCACAAGCTCTGCCACGACGCCAGCCCTCTTGCCTAACTTCTTGGGAATAACTACCAAGGTGTCGTCAGGTTGAGTCACCACTATGACCTCATCGCCTGGAGAAAGAGCAATCCGCTTAGCCCATTCTTTAGGTAAACTGACGATGAGAGTAGCTCCGCCTGTCAACTGAACTTTTCTAGTCTCGCCTCGCATAAGTCTAAATAGACAACATATATAAATATATTATAGATAGGACTTAAGGAGGCCTCGGCGGCTCTATATACTAGTCGATGAACTTCTTACCTCTTATCTTATCTCTTAAGTAATCATGGAGGAACTTAAGGCCGTGAGTTGACAAAGCCTCTATCTCCACCTTCTTCTTCTTTTTTAAAAAGAGGTTTATTTCACGAGCCCACTCAGATTTTTGAAACCAGGGGTACCGCAGTAGTTCCTGCGCTCTCTTTAAGTCTCGGTCATTAGCCGCTATGACGTAGTTGTCGGATATCTTGTAGGCGTCGATGTCTGTGGCTGTCAAGCCGAGGAATTTGGCGTCGGGCGTCGCAAGACGCTCGCTTTCGTAGCTAAGCTTTATAGAGCCGCTTTTATACACAGAGTAGATATACCACCCGTAGGGGTCGCCGTCTGTGAGGACGTACACCGGCAGTTTATACTCCTCGTTTAGTCTCCTCACAAAACGTCTAGTGGCTCTGTCAGGCATGCCCTTAGCCGTCACGAGAATGGCGTTTTCCTGGCTCCAGTACTTCTCCCTAACCAGCCTCTGGAAGATGGCGTCTTTCTCCACCACGAGGACATACGCCGCCTCGACCTTCACGATCTCAAGTCCGTCGACGTTTACAGGCAGGCTGAGCGCCGTCTCGCCGAATTTAGACGCGTCCAGCTCATAGCCCTGCGACCTAACCACTATAGGACCGACGATCTTGCCCTTGACATCGGCCGAAACCCCCATTTCCTCGCGGAGCACGTTTGTCGCCACCTCTATGTCCTCTATCACGGCGTTAGACTCGGACTGCTCATCCCAGGTGTTCTCTCTATGGACCCTGCCCAGCGGGTCTTTGAAGCTTATTGTGTGTTTGCCGTTGTAGTACAGGTCACGTATCGTGGGGTACACGTCTTCCCTAATGGCCTCCACGATGAGGCGGAGCATAAGAACCGTCTGCATGAAGCGGCGCGCCTCCTTCATGTCGAGGAACCTTCTATGCATCTTCTCGGGGCCTAACTTCAACATCCTCGCCCTCTCATCCCAAATAGTGTTGCTGAGGGTCCTGGCGGGGATTCGCATCACGGGCTCCTTAAGCTCGAGAATGGCCTTGGCAAGTTCAGCGCCCCAACCCTCCAGACGTCTAAGAAACTCGGCTCTGCTGTTCACGGCGGGTGGGAGCTATTAAAATATAAAGTTTTCAAGTAGCCGAGCTTGAGCTGGGCGAGAGGGCGACGTCTTGTATCTCTCTGCCTTGACGAATCTCTAGCCCTGTTAGGGCGGTGGGCTATTGCGCGGCGACCTCCTCAACGGTCTGCGATGTCGTTGAGAGAGAGGCTGCGTGTTTAACAAGCTCCTCGACTGTTAAGCCGATCTTCGTCTCAATTAGTTTATGGAGATGTTTGGCTATGTTGTCTTTGTCGAGTCTGGCGATAATCGCTAGGTTGTATGCGACCTCCTCTACATACTTGGCTAGAGACACGTACTTATTCAACATCTCCATTTCTTTCTCCTTTCTAGAGAGGTAGAGCCTTAGCTTCTTGGCGGCGTCTCTAAGCGCTAGACGTATCTCCTTCTCGATCTCCGGGACTTCTGCTATGGCCTCTTTACCGGCGGAGGCGTATGGTATTTTGGTAGAGCAGACGTGGACTATGACGGCAAGAGGCGCCGGGAACTTCACCTTGTAGCTGTCCCAGTGGAACTCGTCGACTACCTTTCTCGCCACATCGGCGCCTTCGTCGTAGAGTAGGGGTATCTTGTTAGCGTATCGGAGCAGAATTGGTTTCTCAACAGGCGGTATTTGGCCACCCCAGGCTACTGCCGTCTCGACGATGAAGGGGTGCCCGCCGTAGGACTCCGGCTTCCGTGTCACGGCGAAGACGGCCTCGGCGCCCAGGATGGCCTTTGCTCCTATCTCCAGGAGCTCCGGCCCCACGGGGGAGAGCCAATCGGAACGTGGTCTCCTCCAGCCCTCGTACTGTTTCATCTTTTCCACTAGTCTCACCATCTCCTCAGGCGTCAGCGCCGTGACTTTCATATTCGGGTCGAAGCCAGCCCACTCTAAGAAGCCTTTGGCTGTGCCTTCGCCTACGGCGTCGAAGTTTTCGGTTAAGAACTCGAGGAGAGTCATGCCTCTGCTTTCTGCCTTCATCTGTTTTAACGTGTCAACGTCGACGCTTTTCGGATGCGGCAGACCTTCCTTAGGCGCCGGAGGAAGCTTGGTGGTTCGTCTCTTTAGCCAAAGCTCCATGTCGGGTCCCTTAAACACGATCTCGGCATAGGGGGCGATGATCGCCGTCCTCTTCAAATAATCTTCAATCCTCTTCTTTGCCCCCAGCCAATTCCCCTCTAGATACACCTTCACAGCCGTGCCATGCCACCTATACTTGTTTGGGTACTCTCTCTTGTCGAGTATGATGGGGCTGTTGCTGTTGGTGTCGATCATTATCTGGTACTCGTATATCTTGTCGGACTTTAAAGCGGCCGACCTGACGTATACCGGCTTGTTGGTGGTGCTTTGGGCGTATAAGACCACCATCTTGAGGCCAAGCCCAAAGACGCCTCTGTGTTGCTTTATCTTGTATTTACTGCTGTAGAAGACGCGGCCAAAGACGTTTGGTATCTCGGCTCCGGGTATGCCGATTCCATTATCCTCGGCATACACCGACACCCAACTCTTCTGCTCGTCTTCTACGTTTATTCTCAGATACACCGTGGGAAGTATCCCATAGGTCTCTGTGGCGTCGAGAGAGTTCTCCACCAGCTCTCTGACGGTCTGGTACAACGCCCTGGTGGGGTTGTGAAAACCTGCGAGCTCCCTATTCCTCCGAAACCACTCAGCCACCGGCAAGGCCTCGTAGGCGTACATAGACGACACGTCGCCACACATAGTCACAGTTATAAGTTTTCAAGGCGTTGACTCATAGGTGTAGACGACATGTCGACCTAGCCGCTTTGTTTCAACCACTCCCTGGCCACTTCATGCACCTCTGCGTATTTCACGGAGCTGTCTAGGCGTCTCCTAGTGCGTCTAATTCTGTACTCTTCTAAAGGTGATTAACGGCTCTTCGCCCGTCAACACCTAACGCCGGAAGTCTCTCTAAGTCCTCCTCTCTGCCGCCAGCGCCTTTGCGCTTGCAGGCGCGTTCCATGGCTTTATCTCGGTAGGAAGTCGACACGTACCCCTCTCTACGCCGTTTACGTCGGCTTTCACTGCCAGGGGTCGTCGTCGGCTGTAGATGAGGTTTGTGTGGTAAAGCTGGGAGACACGCCGTTCGTCGTCAAAGACTGGAAAGCCAGCGCACTAGTAAGGAGCAGGCGAAATTGTTAAAAACCCGTTCAGTCAAACCCCTCCCATGGCAACCGAACAGACAATACTGGTAGGCAAAAAACCAACTACAAACTACGTAATTGCCACAGTGATGGCGTTCAACTCCGGCGTCAAAAAAGTTGTGTTGAAGGCAAGAGGCGCAGCCATCTCCAAGGCCGTGTCCACGGCGGTGATGGTGAGAGACAGATTCCTGCCTGGCAAGGTGCAGATCAAAGACGTCAAACTGCTCAGCGACAAGGTCCAAGGCCAGGGCGGCAGAGAGCGCACGGTAGCAGCGATAGAGATCGCCATCGAAATGGCCTAAAAGATTTTTTCCGCCTTGGCGCCTCTTTTTGATGTCCCTCGCCGATGTGGTGCGAAATCTTTCTGATTTACGCGTCTACGGCCCTCCCTATGGGGAGTTTACCATTGCCCGTCTCCTGAGGGAGTCGGAGGGCCGGTGGACTCCGCTCTTTGAGAAGGTCCGCGAAGGCTTTACAGGCGTTGGCAATATATTGGACAGTCGGGCCAAGTTGTATAAGTATCTAGGCGTCACAAGCGACGAGGATGCCTACGTGAAGCTTCTAGATGCCTTGGAGAAGCCCAGTAGATTTGAAAGAGTTTCTACGTGGAGAGATCTCTATAGGGAGGTTGACTCGCTTTACGATTTGCCTATGGTTCGATACTACGAAAAAGAGGCGCGGCCTTATATAACCTCAGGCGTTGTGGTAGGCGTCGGCGTTGATGGGGTTATGAACGCCTCTATCCACCGGTTTTCACCTATCGATGCAAGAAAGGCAGTTGTTAGACTGGTTCCACGTCACTTGTATCACATCTTCAAATCCAGTATAGAGGCTGGGAGAGAGGTGCCGGTCGCAGTGGCGTGGGGGGTGCATCCGCTAGTCTTGTTGGCGGCCGCGTCTTCTCCTCCATTTGGCGTATTTGAGTTGGAAGTTGCCTCCAGTTTGATGAAGGAGTTGAAGGTTATGGAGTTGGACAACGGCGCTGTGGCGCCTTTTATGGCTTCTGTGGTTATAGAGGGGCATTTGACTGGGGAATACGCCGACGAGGGGCCTTTTGTGGACATAGTGGGGGTTTACGACCGCGTAAGGAGACAGCCGGTGGTCCGGGTGGAGAAGATATACGTGCTTAGAGACGACGCGGTGGTCCACTACCTACTGCCTGCAGGTTTGGAACACATGTTGTTGATGGGGTTTGAGAGGGAGGCTAAGATCTGGCGCGCCGTGAGGTCTGTGGTGCCGCGGGTCAAGAAGGTTAGGTTGACGAGAGGCGGATTCGGCTGGCTTGTGGCGGTTATTTCATTAGCAAAGTCGGTGGAGGGCGACGCTAAAAACGCCCTCTTAGCGGCCTTCGCGGCGCATCCAAGTCTAAAAATTGCGATAGCAGTAGACGAAGACGTGGATCCGGACGACCCCGTCTCTGTGGAGTGGGCTATAGCGACGAGACTTAGAGCCGACCGGGGGATCTTCGTGGTGCCGTACGTAAGAGGCTCCACCCTAGACCCCGTTGCCCTCAACGAGGAGGGGTTGACGCATAAGATTGGTATAGATGCCACGCGCCCCCTCGACGCCGACCCTGCGCTTTTCGAACGGGCGAGGATACCGAAGTCGTAATTATATAGGAGATAGATCTATAGTCCGTGTCGCGTGAATACGCCAAGGAGGTTGTTCTCAAGATAGCAGACGCCGTAGCTGAGGGTGAGGTAGTGCCTGTGGAGACTGCCCACATCTCTGGCGTTTCTTACCTCACCATTGGGGAGTACGGCGTCGAGTTTCTAGAGTTTTTGGCATCTTCCGGCGCAAGGGTCTCTGTATTTACGACGTCTAACCCCGCCGCGGCGGATCTCCGCGGCGTGCTGGACGTGGAGGAGATGGTTTTGAGGGGGCAGGAGCGGATTTCGAGGGCGTTGCGAGCCTTAGGCGTCAGCTTGATGTTTTCCTGCACGCCTTACGACTTCGTGTTGACTAGGCCGCGCACCTTCCATGCATGGGCCGAGTCCAACGCCATAACTTACATCAACACCTTCAGAGACGCTTGGTCTGACAAAAACCCCGGCCCACTGGCGTTGTTGGGCGCAGTTGCGGGTTTTGTGCCAAAGACGAGTCTCTACACTCTCGAGGGCAGGCGCCCCACCGCTTTGGTTAAGGTCGAAGGGGGGTCTCTAGACTCGCTGGAGGCTGGAGTGGTCGGCGCGCTTATTGGCGAGCGGCTGGGGACCGGCGTGCCTTATTTAAGAGGCGTCTCTTTTGTAGATGAGGAAAGTAGACGTGAATTCGCCGCGGCGCTCTCGACGTACTCCTCCATGGTTTTTGCAGCGGTCGAGGGGGTGACGCCTAATTGGAAAGAGTATCAAAACTTGGCGGAGTTCCGGGACAAGATAGAAATCTCTAAAGAGGACGTGGCGCGTTATCTAAAAGACGCAGAAGACCCGGACGTTATATACTTCGGCTGTCCTTTTGCAGATGTGGACACCGTATTGTGGATCTTAGGCGAGGTCAAAAAGAGGGGCAGGGCCAGGAAGCCGGTGTATGTATCGACATCGCCTGGGGTGTACAGCCAGCTGGGAGACGTGGTGAAGGCCGCCGCGGAGTTGAACGTGCATATATTCGCAGGGACGTGTCTAGTCGTTTCTCCATATACAAGAAGATTTAGGCGCATAGCCACAGATTCGCTTAAGGCTCTTTTCTACATCCCGCGGCTTCAGGGCGTGGAGGTGTTTCCCTGTAGGAGAGAGAGATGCGTCGAGTTGGCGTATGCTTAAGCCTGTCGTAAGCGGCAGGGGACGCATGTCGGCGTCTGTCGTCAAGTTGTCAACGCCTGTCTCGTTTCTAGGCGACCTCGACCCCGAGACGGGGAGGCTTGCTGGTCTGGACGTGGCTGGGAAGATAGTCGTCTTGCCGTTTGTCAAGGGTTCTACCGTCGGCCCATACGTTTTATGGAGCGCGGCTAAAAAGGGGAAGGCCCCGCTGGCCATAGTGGCGGAGAGGCCCGACCTCATGTTGGTCACGGCTTGCGTCCTCGCCGGCGTGCCGCTTTTCCAGGGGCGCGTAGAGGCGGACTGCATAAATATCGACCTCGAGACGGGGGAATATGAGCGGTGCCGATAGAGAGCTTTTGGCGAAGCTTGCGTTTTTGATGCTGGAGGAGCTGGCCCTTAGGCGCGGCGGCAGAGTTAAGCCCAAGTACTGGAAGACGTATCGAATGGCGGAGTTTTGGCTTGGCAGAGAAACTGCACGGAGGGTGTTGGAGAGGCTGGCCGAGGGCGGCTATGTGAAGATCGACGAGGCGTATGTGGTTTTGGCTAGGCGTTTTACTCCTCAGAAATCTCTCCGCGCCGTGTTGAGAGACGCCTACAGTCTCCTCGCCACTGGAGCGTCTCGATGACGTAATTTGGTATGTTGTGTACGTTCTCCCCGTAGAGGACGGCTCTTCCCGCCAGCCACAGAACTGTGTCTATATGAAGCGGAGGCACTCCGCTTTCTTGAGCCACGCGGCTCCACACGGCCTGTACCTCTCTCTGCCGCCTCATGGCCTCTGTAGGCGGCATGTCCACGAGACCTGCGCACCAAGTCAAATGCGCCACCCGGAAATCCACAGGTATTGGGATTTCAAAAGGCATAGGTCTCTCTACGCCTCTGCTACACATATACGCGTAGTTTAGTATCTTGACAGAAAAGACGACAGTCTTCTGGCTGGGGTCCACATTTAGCAGTTCTGAGATCTCCTTTAAGGTGTTGACTAGGTTTTCTAGGTTTGGGCGGTATCTGCAGATTTTTAAAATACGCTTCTTCCGCGTCTCTACGCCGATCCTTAAATAGGGGCTCGTCTCTAGATAGGTCAGAAAGTCTTTGCATATGTCTACGATTTTCCTCCGGGAGAAGTAACGCCCGAAATATTGCCAATGCTCTTCTCCCCTGCCTGCGAGTCTGTAACTAATTAACGCATTCAACATGGCCAAGGTGGCCCCAACCTCCTCGCCATGTCTCTTAGCTACGTTGCACACTGCGACGTACTGCGGGTCTTTCTTTTCTAGGTTCAGTATGGTCTCTACGCCGAGACGTCTAAAGACATCAATTACTCTTCTTAACTGCCACTCTGCGGCCATACTGCACCGGATTCTTTATGCCGCATCCTAGATTTGTGGGACACAGCCCCCAGGAGTTCATGGTATCGCAACTGGGCACTGCGTATTGTTTTCTGCCGCCGGCGCGTCCTGCAATGTGTTGTACTTGATACCTGGTGATCTTTTCGTTGAAGTCAGGCGCGGTGCGGAAGAGATCTACTATTTGCTCCACGTCCCACCCGCGCCACAGCAAATAGGCCGTTATGGCAAACCTGGCCGTATGTGGGAGGTTCTCACCGTTTTTAAGGGCTTCTAATATGGCCCTCATACACGGTGGGTCGTTTCCCCCTGCAGGCCTTTGGGTCGTCTGAAGAGGAGGTTGTGCAAATTTCTTGAGCACGTCCTCGAGTTGAGACAAATCCACAGATGCGGCTACTCTGCCAACCGCCAGCTCGTTGTCTCGGACTATTTGGAGGATGCGTTCTTCATACGCCTCTTCTAGAAGACGTTCGAAGTCGTGGACGGGGAGAGCTACCCATCCCTTGATTACCGGCCTGTTTATCATAGCCCAGTAGGGGTCTTGCGGCGCGTATCGCAGGTAAGACGTCCACCTTACGGCTATGGGAAACAACGCCGCCACAATACCTGAAATAACCTCTTGAGCAAGACGGGTCTCTACGCCGAGGTCTTTCGCTATTTCAATCTTGCACCTGGGGTCTTGTATGCCTGCGATATTTCTTAGAAGATCTGTGAAGAGTTTACTCTCGGCGTCTGCAAACCTCTTCAAGATATATGAGTTTTTTGTAGCGGCCGCGATGTAGAGAGCCAGCCTAGCCGCGACGGCGGACTCCTCGGGCTTGTCTATGCACCGCCGCGGGTTGAACGGCTCTCTTGCTAGAGACCTCTTAAGCCTCTCCACAGCCCCTCCCACGGCGGCTTCGTCGCTCAACACGGTGTCTAGAAGGAAGCCTCTCCGGGAGAGATAAGCCGCCGATTTGTTTAGGAAAGGGAAATAACACGCCAACTCGCTAAGAGCGATGTTGCAACTCACAGATTTAATGCTTTATCTCTTTAAAAGCTAGCTATGTAAGCTGAATATGTCTAGAGTAGGCGTGAGCTCTCTGTAGCGCCCCCCGGTTATTTTAGCTATTTGTTTTAAAAATTGGCTTCTCTCTGTCGCTACTACGTGAAGCCTTTTGAATCTTCTGGCGAGGTTTAGGACTCTCTCGGCGTCTGCGGTCCTTCCGTCGGAGATCACCACCACCTCGCGGCGGACGCCGTGGCTGTGCAGAAGCTCCAACGCAGACGCCAGCTCAGTGCCGCCTATGGCGTATATGTATTTGACGATTTCTATCATCTCTCTGAGGTAGAGGTGGACGGGGTACGGCGTCCACATAAATTCGGCGTCTACGTTGAAGAGCACTAGAGAGACGGCGCCTCTCAGATACGCCATCTGGCGGAGGTATTTGATCAATGCGCCTTTCGCAACTTTAAGCTTAGTCTTGTTGCCCATGTACTCTTTCATACTGCCAGAAACGTCAAGGGCTACGTAGATAGGCTTATCCACTATATGGACGTATTCACGTATGTAGATGTCGCTGTCGGAGAGCGGCTTGTTTTGCACAGTTTTTCTCATAACGGCCATCGCGGTCTTAATCATGTCCACGTCCGTAGCAGAGACGTAGGGATGGTAGTGTTTTATTATCTTCACGGCAGATTTCATGTGTAGAGCCCCCTCGCTCCGCGCCGTTATCCAGCTCCGCGCCTCCTCTAAAGCCTCCTTTGGGAGGTTAAGCCGTTTTATTACTTCCAGTTTGACGCGTGGAGAGGCATCTACAGGCACATGCCTATTGACTATATGCGCGAGGGTGGGGGCTTTTTCACTCCCTACAGATCCCACGGCCAGCGCCGTAGCTGGCTTCTCTACGTCTTTGACACACTTAATGGAGTCTTCTATGATCTTTTCCGCGGTGTGTGGATCTACGCGAAGAGCGCCAGCTAAGTTCTGTGCAAGAATTTGAAGAAGTTTCTCTCTGTCTACGTCGCCAAGTTGTGCTCTTGCATAGACGTCGGCGACGGCGTAGATAAGACTACGGACAGAAACGCCACCTAAGCACTCGTATATTGAGACAACTAAATCTATTAAGTCATCCATAGATAGTCCGGTTGAGGATATTAAGCAATGTCTCCTCAGTCTCGGAGATGTGGGAAAGGTTTGCCGCCACCGCTTTTCTCAAATCTCTCAGCTCCGGCTCTCTCCGTTGCGTCCACGCTGAGACAACGGCGTCAGCCAAGGCATAGCTCAATGACCGTATTGACGGCTGGTATCCCGCTTTCTGCGCCTCGACGGCGAAGGTCGCCAAGATTTCGGCAAGCTTGGGCGGAATCTCCACCTCCAGCTCTCCCAACGCCTCTCTGGCCTTCCACAGCAGAATCGACTTCAACACCTCCTTATCGGGCATTTTAACTTCAACGAACTTAAATCTATCTGCCAACGCCTCAGAAAGCTCATATACGCCCTCGTATTCGCTGGGGTTTGCGGTGCCTATTAGGGCGAAATCTGTCCTAATCCTGTAGCCTCTGATGTAGACGTAGTGCTCTTGTATCGCCTGTAGCAACGCCGCCTGTGCGTAGGGGTTTAGCCTATTGAGTTCGTCCATTACAAGCACAGTGCCATGTGCCATTACCAGCGGCCCTGGTATGTATGAGAGGGGGTGGTCTAACCCCGCCTGTAGAGCAACGGCGACGTCTATGTCGCCAGTTAAATCGACGGCTGTCATGTGGGAATGACAAGCGACCTCTATGTAGGGAGGATCCCCCAAGGCGAGTAGCTCGGCCACTGCCTCAGCCAAAGTGGTCTTCCCAAGCCCCACCGTGCCTACGAGAACTACGGGACGCCCAATCATCAAACCGCTTAAGACGTCTAACACCACATCGTCAAGACCTCTCAACACGCGGTTTATCCTGGCTTTGACCTCACTAATCCCCATTTGTCTGATTCTACTTCTCACAAGTTTGGGCACGTCGATCGGCTGTCTATGTAGAAGCTCAGATAGCTTCACAACCTCCTACGTCTCACTGTTTTAAATAACTAAAGAGACGGGACAGTTAAAAAACGGGTCTGTTGCCCCTTGACGTGACTATTCGCGTGCTTAAGGCAGGCGACATCTACAGAATCGAGGGGCCCGCTAAGGTTGTGGTGAGGAGGGGTCAGATCTACGCCACCGGCGTGACGTACACAGAGGGTCAAGTCTTTACCGTATTGAGGGCACGGCGGCTGGCCATAAGGGCTGTGTCGGACGCGGAGGTGGAGCTCGTCTTGGGCCCCGGCGCCCTTTTGGAAAAGGCGGCGCCTGGCGAAGAGATAATAGATGAATGGGAGCGCCACCTTTCCGCCCTAGATCCCCGAGGTGTGGTGTTGATACTCGGCATGATGGACGTGGGGAAGTCCACCGTGGCGGCTATGTTGGGAAACAAGGCGTTGGCGAAGGGCTACAAGGTGGTTATTATCGACGCCGATGTGGGGCAGAACGACTTAGGGCCGCCGACCACGGTGTCGATGGCCAGGCTCACGCGGTATGTGACACATCTCAGACAGCTCGTTGCCGAGAAGAGCATATTCCTCCAAGCCACTAGTCTAGAGAGGATCTGGCCGAGGGCCGTGGAGAAGATAGCCATGGCTACGGAATATGCGAAGAATAGGTGGAAGGTGGACACAGTAGTTGTGAACACAGACGGCTGGGTGTTAGACGAGGAGGCCGTGGTTTTTAAACGTCAGCTAATAGAGAGAATAAAGCCTACGGTTATAGTGGCTATACAAGTGGAGAACGAACTCGCGCCCATACTCAACGGCTATGGCAATGTGGTCGTTCTACCGCCGCCTCCATATGCAAAGAAACGCACAAGAGAAGACCGGAAAATACATAGAGAGATGGGCTACGGCAGATATATATTTCCGCCTGTAGAACTAGCGTTGCCGCTCGACAAGATCCCGCTCTGCAACCTGCCCCTATTCAGAGGCGTCGAGATAGATGAGGAGTTGAGAAAAATGCTCACCAAGGCGATAGGCATGCCTGTGTTGAGGGCTTATCAAACGGGTAGCCGCGTCTATGCCATAGTGAGCGGAGACGTCTGGGCCACGAAGAAGGTGGGCGGCTTCCAAGTGTTTTGTTTTCCCCAAGATTTTGAAAAAGGCTTGTTGGTGGGGCTTGAGGACAGAGAAGGCTTCTTAATCGGCCTCGGAGTGTTGAAAAAGATCTACTACGACAAAAGGAGGGCCGTGATCTACACATCCCGCGACACCGAGAAGAAGCTGGGGGAGGTGACTTGTATAAGGTTGGGCTTCGTCAGGCTAGACGACGGCTTCAACGAGGTTGAGAAGGTGATCGGTTTGCTACGGGCGGAGACCTAGTTTAAGCCATTAGGGGGAGAGGACAGTTAACGTTATAAGCTACAGACTAATCCAACATGCGATGAGCAGAGCGGGCAGCGTCAGATAGGTGACGAACTCATCTCAAGGTGATCTAGATTTCGGCGGCATGCCCTCCACAAGTGGATGCCACCTAATACGCTTAAGACGCCAATTTTCGATGTGAAAATATAAAGGGGGAGGAAAAAGCGGTTAGAGTAGGCTCACGTATTCTCTCGTAGCCGCGGCAAATGCCAACAAGCTCTGAGGGCGATAAACCTCTCTTACCCCCCTCATATACCTCGTGAGAAGAGGGCTAGGCGCTGGCTGGAGAAGCTGGAGGGCGGCCTTACGCTGAGGGAGAGCTGACTCAAGTACAAAATACAACTGATCGAAAGTGCACTTAGGGTCAGATTCGGCTCCACCAACCCCGACAGCATAGAGCGTGAAAAGCAACGGCTTGAGAACATGGGGCTTGAGGAGGGCAGACACTTCACCGCGAAGATGCCGGAGGAAGGCCGCGACGGCTACGTGAGGATCCTTAGGAAGGGCTTGGCGCACGCCGCCTGGCTATCCGTATACGGCTCTGGGAGACAACGGGAGCTGGCGGCGGAGTTCGTGGAGTACATACTCCGGAGGGCGAAGGAGGAGGGCGAAGACGTCTACGAAAAAGCCAGAAAGATCGTGGAGGAGGGCAAGGCAAGGGGCTCTCAAAAGCTGGAGGGCTTTGAGGGGAGGGTTGAGGTGGGGGCGGGGAGCACTTGGTGAAGGTCATAGGCGGAGGGGCTGAGTTCAATGTAGGCAGAAGCGGCAAGAAGTTGCTGAGGATTAAGATTACGGCGGAGGTAGACGGCGTAAGGAGCGAATACACGATTACCTACGGCAGGTATAGAGCCGGCAATGAGGCTAAGGGCTACGCATACGCCAGCGCCAAGGCGCCTGGGAGCAGGGAGACAGACGCCGAAAAGTTCTCAGCGCTTGTAAAGGCCCTCACGGGGAGAGGAGGGTGTACCGCAGAAGCGACGGCTAGATAATTATAGAATGTTACGAGGGACACCTAGAAGGCTTCGCCCACTACGCCGAGCTCGCAGACGACATAGAGAGGTGGCTGGAGGAGACGAGCCGGTAAATCTATGGAAGAAATGCGAACTGTAGATCTGCCAACGTCCCGAGAAACGTCATGTCCACGAGATACACCTCTACGTCTTCAGGTTTCCACTCTATATACCTAAGCAAGGTGCGTCCCTCCGAGGCCATTTGAGGAATTTCGCGGACGTCGACGCCGGTTATGAGAGGGTGAGAGGCCGGTAGCACTACGATTTTGAGCCGTGTCCGTCTTTTACACGGCTCGCCGTATAGGGCCTTGCAGAGCTTAGTCCTTGAGGTCTTTATCTTAAGCACTGCCGGCTCCTTCACGGCGTAGCCTATATCGTCTCTTATGAGGACAGCGGGGTGAGTATGCCCCATAATTAACGTGTCTGCCTTTTCCAAGTCTTGTTTCGCGGGTTTTACATGTCCATGCACAAGTAGAAACTTGTCAATAAGGATGCCGCGGGTCGGCGCCACCTCGACGCCGTCTATCCCACTGGCGATCTCCTGGAGAAGTGAGTCGTGGTTGCCCGGGATGAGGAGTAGGGGCACCTTTTTCGCCACAGTGGTTAGAAAAGTCCTCACCTCATCGACGCTCTCCCGAGGCACGGGCAACTCATGTTTAACGTCGCCCAGAATCACCACTGCAGTGACGTTATGCAGGTCAGCCAGCTCCAACACCCTCTCCACAAGTTTCCTTGTCTGGCTCATGGCGTTAACCCCCTTGACCCTCCGCAACTCTACTTCATACCCCACGTGCGTATCCGCTAGGAGCAGAAGTCTCTCCCGGCGTAGGCTCAACACAAGACCGTGCACACCACACTTACCATCTGTAAAATAAATTTTATAGACCTCTTAAGCCCGCAGGGCCGCTTGAGACGAATCTTTTCAAGCCCACCGCAGCCTTCGCCATTTCAAGCGTAGCAATCGAACGGACGCGGTACGGCGGCACGCCGATGCTTCGGTGAACTGCCATCTGTTCGTCGAAATGGACCACATACACTTTTCCTAATCTGCCATACGCCCTCAGGAACTCTTTCCCAGGCTTCTTAACCACTTTATTAAGTACAACTCCAAAAACCTTATCTCTAAGGGCTACGTGTAGAGTCTCTACGGCGTTTAGGGTCTCAGGATCCTCGTCGACGACGTAAACCACTCCATCGCACTCGATCAATCTCTTAATATAAAGTTTGTCGGTTAGCTGAAACGCGGGGAAGTCCACAATTCGCGCCTCAAAGTCGCCTCTGCTAAAGGGCTTCGCCACACCTGCAGATATGCCAAAGGCCTTTCGCCAGACGTACGCTAAGATCTCTGCAAAGGTGGTCTTACCAGTGCCGCCCTTGGCCGCGCTGGTTATGCACAGATCCACATCTTTACCCCTGAGTTTTACCCTCCTGTAGTACCTCTTAAGGCAGGAGTTAAGACGTGGAAAAGGCGTATCTCCGCGGGGAAATCGCGCTTGAAGAATACGCGAAAATGTACTACCTAAAGCAGAGAAATCCTCTCCTCTATCTCGTCCTTAGGCTCCGCTATTTACTGTAGCAAAATTCCTTCGCCCTTTTCCTATCCCTTAGTCTTAGTCTGTATCCGTCTTCGCCGTCGCTGTAGTAGTTTCTCAAAATTTCGACTAGTTCAAACCCAGCGGCTCTATAGAGACTTAACGCCGCCTCGTTCGTCACCCGTACCTCTAAGAAGACCTCTTGGACCTCTCCCTTGGCTAGTAGGTTAAGTGCTGTGCACAACAAAGATTTACCTACGCCCCGCCTCCTGTATTGCGGATCTGTGGCGATAGATATAACATGTGCGGCGCCCCCCTCTATACATGTAATGATGTAGCCTATAATTTTGCCATCAGCTACATAGACATAAGAATGATCATTACAATACGCGCAGAGGAACTTCAACAACTCTATGCTGTAGACATCATCAGGCTTAAAAGACTTCGTCTCAACTTCGTAAATCTCCTCCACATCTAACGCCTGACATCTTCTAAGCACGAACTACGGCACGATGCCGTTATTAAAAGCGTTGTCGCCCAGGCTTTTATTTTGACTACAGAAAATATATACAGCGCCGCAGAGATGTATGTGTACGCCTTTGTCGACTTACCCTTCAGCCCCAGCGGCGTCACCCATCTAGTTAGGCGGCACAGGTCAGTGGGCTTTGAGCGAGAGCTACAGGAAATTGCAGAGGTCCTAAGGGTGGCCAAGGAGGGCAACAACAACGTGTTGGCCGTTGTGGTGGCGCCCTACGGCTGGGGGAAAAGCGAACTGCTCGACGAGGTCGAAGTCTACGCAGCGGAGGAAGGCTTCGACGTGGTCAGAGCCGCCCTCTCTCTAGAAGGCGACTTCACCATTGAGATAGCCTCCAAGAAGCGGGATAAGCCGATGCTTGTTTTGATAGACGAGGCCGACGAGATTTCGCGTATTGCGGCCGCACATAGACTAGGGGCGCTCAGCGACGAGAGATTTGTAAAACTTATACAAAGAGTTGCGACATACATAAGAGCCCTGCTGGAGCCTCGCTCCTATAGACACATATTAGGCGAAGCGGAGAGGTTCAACAAGATAGCGATAATTGTAGCATTGACCCCGCACCTGTACTACACCATACTAAAGAACGTGGTGCCAGACGTCTTTGACATAACCAGCGGCAGAGTCTACCGGGAGATCGTCCTAGACGTGCGGTTCCCCTTCTGGCAGTTTGTAGAAACCGTAAGACAGAGACTCCTTGCCTACTCCTCTCACGAAAGGATAGCGAAAATAGAATCCGGCGACATAGACCCTCTAAGCCCCTTTACGTTGCATGAACTCGCCGCGCTTTACCACCTCGCCAAGAGAAAAGGCGAAGTCGCGCCCCGCCTCTTGATGAAGCTCGTCGCGAGGCTTTTCCAGCTAAAGAAAGAAGGGAAACGCCTCGCACACCTCCTCAGAGAAGAAGGCGTAAACCCAGATCTAGACGACGAGGTTCTTGAACGGGCGTTTGCAGGGATGCCGTACGTCGACAAGACTCCCTACTCTAAGGAGGTGTACCTCTACAAAGTCCCCTACGAAGACAAAGAGGCGCTTAGCGTCCTCAGAGAATACGCAGTCGTCAGGGGGAAAGACCTAGATTTAAAAGACGCAAAAAACCTCTCATATGAGCCATACCTCTACTTCACATTGCTAGAGCAGGGAAGGCTTTACATCTACATGGCCACAGAGGAGGATTTACAACTAGACCAGTACCTAGTGGGCAAGAGGTATTTGGTGTCAGACGACGTGGCCAAGCTGGTGGGGTGGGACGAGGTCCAGGCTGTGGCGGCCGTGGCGAGGGAGATAAGCCAGAGGCTCGAAAACCCCATGGCCCTTCTAGAGGAGGTAGAACACGTAATTGGCGTAGACGGCATACGTCTACGCTTCTGCTGCGGCTATGTAATTTGGCAAAACAACATGGGGGTGCGGGAGGCCTACGTCTTTGTTCACGTCGATAGAGAGGAGGAGTTGAAAAGAGCGGTGAAAGACGTCGAGGATTTAATCTCGCGAGGAGCCATAAACGGCTACGTCGTTGATTATGTAAACATATTCGTAGCCAGCAAAGTCTTATTAACAGAGACTCTACAATCGGCCCTGGCACCGCTTATGTCTGCCTACTGGAAGAGATTATACCGAGAACCAGCCTCAAGATACATCACCTTACAGATATACGGCGCAGACAAATTCGAGAGGTTGAAGCACGAGTTGATCCGCCACGCAGTAGACAAAATATTAAAGAAAGAGACGAAGCCGCCGGAGTTCGTAGACGCAATTCGCTTAGGAAGAGAGAAAGTTAGAGAGAACTTACTACGTTACACTCTCGCTCTGAGGAGGGGCAGGGATAAGAAACAGACGGCATTGATAAGAGCCGCAGAGGCTTTAGACGAGGGGTCGGAAGTGGAGGGGCTAGGCGCCTACCGCCAGATTGAGGAGATCTTACTCAACGCCTTTGAAGAGGCTATACATGAAAAGGAGCTTAAGTCTTTAATCAACGTGTTGTTCCCCACTAACCTCTGGCGGGAGATAAGAGAAGACGATGTGGTGGAGTTGATGAAGCTTAGAGGCGTCGTGGTTCCCCTGGGCGACAGACTGTACAAATACCGAGAAGACTTGGCCAAGCGGTACCTAGCCGAAGTTCTTAAACAGATAGAGGCCCTCAGCGAGGTCTCTGTGGAGAAGCAGACGCCCTTCGGCTTGATAAAGCTCTCAAAAAAGATAGAAACCGCCTCGTTAGACGCCTCATTTAGAGACCAAAAGACATACGCCAAGGCATTGAGAAAGGCGTTGCTACGGTTGTTTGAGATCAAGGAGATATCTGAAGATGTACGAAAAGAGTTGGAGAAAGAGGCTGAGGAGAAGGCAAAACTTCTGAAGAGGATATCGACTGTGTTAGAAAGATACCCACAGAGGTCTAAGTTTATACAACTTGAAAAACTAGATGAACGCGACGTAAGGAGAGAAGAGGCGATAGCCCAAAAGGCTGACGAGGCGTTGAAGATTTGGGCCGAGATTAAACACATGGCGAAGGCCCTTAACATGAGGCTTGACGTAGAGAGCGATCTAGCAACGCTGCTAGAGCTCCCAGAGCCTTGGCTGGAGGACTACTTGACAAATTTAAAACTCCACGCCGCCGAGATCGCCAAGAGATATGAGAAGCACCTAGAACAAGAGAGAATAAAGAAGGTGATGGCCGAGTGGCTGGAGACGAAATTCGGAGTAGCTGGAGACTTAGACAAAGCGCTCTCCGAAGTCGCGTCGAGGCTAAACGTAGATAGAAAATTGCTAGAGACGGTGGCCCGTCGCGGAAGGGGCGCAGTCCTTGACGTAGACGAGTTGGCGAAAGAAACAGGGCTAGACAGATCCAGAGTCGAAGAAGAACTTGAGAAGCTGTACAAAGCTGGCGCGGTGGAGAAGAGATATGTCGCTTAAGATCCTCGTGCTTAGAAACGGCGAAGAGGAAAGAGAAGGATTTGACGTAATTATAGATGCCAGAGGCGCCCCCCAATTCTTCGACGCGATTATATTAAGCGGAAAAGAGCTTAGGTCTGTCATAGCCACGGGGGCTGTACCCGGCGGCGTCCCTATAGGCATTGGGAAATACACAAAACGGACAGTTGCGGCAATTGTAGGAGGCAAGATATACATAAGAGGGAGACCTCTGACTCTCTACGAGGAGACGGGCATTCTTGAGAAAGAGCTGTCCGAAATACTCAACAGAAGAGGAGTCGACACAGACGGCCTATTTAGAAAATTAAAGGAGATAGTAATTACGGAACGGCGGAAATACCGAAGGTCCCCGACTCTTGCCGCAATAAGCCAGTACGTCGCCGGAGAGTCGGACTCGCTACCCCTCCATCTTATGGATTTAATAGGAGATGTCGACCGCGAGGCATTAAAGAAAATATTCGAAAGACTAGTAGAGGAAGTATATTAGATGCGTCAGTTACTGTCGGAGATCTTAAAATTTGCAGAACTAGACTACGTCCAAGCCGTAGCTGAGATACCGCAACAGTTAAGAGACTTGGTTACTCCCTGCGACGGGAGAGATGATCTGGATTACTACGCCGTAGATTCAGGCTACGTCAGGAGGCGTATAGGCGCCGTCGACGTGTTGATTCAGTCAATAGTGGCTGTGGGGAGGGACGTGCGGCGTAAGTTCATAATACAAAAAGTAGAAGACCTACATCAAGAGGCGCGGAGAAACGAACTTTGGTTCGCCGAATCTTTAAACGCCGACGTGGTGCTAGTCGACGGGCCGTTGACGCCGTATGTAAACACGGCGAAGGTCGTCGGTGTGTCTAAAGACCCACGGCTGGTCAGATATGGGCCAAGAATCCCAGAGAAGGATAAAAGAGAGGTTTTCATGAAGTTTGCAAAGGCGGTAGGCGAAAGGGAGCTGGCAAGTTGGTTATTGTCGGTAGCGACGCCAGGCTCCTACCTTACTCCAGTAGATCTAGGCGGTTTTTATGGCACGTTTTTCAAATCTGACTGGGTAGTCTATGTCGAGTTTCCAAAACACATCGACGTAAGACGTTTATGTACATTATTTAGAAGATATCCCATAAGACTAAGACTTGCACATCACTTAGCAAAAATAAGTAAAGAATACTTGAAAAGTATTGGGACCATAATCTCAAGTATATTACACACGCCTCCTCAGCCCAGGGAGTTACTCTAGCCCTTTGTAAACATATAGAAGTTGCGTAAGCGCCATGTTTATACAGTCATCAAGAGAATCTAGGTTATATTTTCTGCAGATTCTACGTAAATGCTCCAGTTCCTCCTCAGAAACAGATATAACAACTTGTTCCATGTTTTGAGATACAGCCGGAGATTTATAGCCCCTTTACAAAAAACGTACACGTAAACATATATATACAAACCCCACCAGTCCCCATCAATGAGAGGTTTTTCACTGCGTATCTCTGCGCTACGGGAATCGCCGACGCGAAAAATCGACGAACTTAGGGAGAGATTAAAGAAAGAGAACAAAGACGTGATACTGCTCTCCACAGGCCAGCCAAGTATACCTCCTCCCAGGGAGGTAAGAGAGACCTTAGCCGAGCTCCTAAAGATAGACTCTATGGAGCTCTACGGCTACACGCCGTCACAAGGCATCCTTGAGGCTAGACAAGCCATTTCTGAAGACTTGAAAAGGCTAGGCGGCCTCGACGTGCCCCCAGAGCAGATAGTGCTAACGGCAGGCGGCCAGGCGGCTATGTTCTCAACTCTCGCCACCTTGATCGAGCCGGGTGACGAGGTGGTGATCACGGACCCCACGTACTTCGGCTACCGCCCGCTTCTTGAGTACTTCGGCGCAGTCATAAAGCGCGTTGTGACCAGGCTAGAAGACGGCTTCCAGCCGGACCCAGAGACGTTGAAGACTGTGGTGAGCAGAAAAACAAAAGCTATTATTTTGGTGTCGCCTGATAATCCCACAGGCAGGACGTTAAGCGCTGAGGTTGCAAAGGCCGTGGTCGATTTGGCGACGGAGTACGACTTCTGGATCATCACAGATGAGGCCTATAAGACGTTGATATACGAAGGTGAACATATATACTTTTACAAACTGGCGCCGGAGCGCACAATCTCGATTAACACGTTCTCGAAAGACCCCGCGATTCCGGGGTGGCGTCTCGGCTACGTCTACGGGCCGCCGGAGGTTATTCCAAAGATAAAGCTAATGAATGAGGAAATGGTGTACTGCCCGCCGTCTTTTGCGCAGAGACTTGCGGCGATTTACCTAAGGTCTGAGGCGCGGATGAGATACATCAAGGAAGTAATCGAGGTATACCGCCAGAAAAGAGACGTGGCCATATCTGCGCTGAGGAGATATATTCCCGAGGCGAGATTCGTAACGCCCTCAGGCTCTATGTTCGTATTTGTAGACTTGGCGAGATACGTCCAAGACGGCGAGAGCTTCGCAAGAGAGCTCCTCGAGAGACACAACGTGGCCGTGGTGCCCGGCTCCTACTTCAGCGACGTCTACAAGGCCGCAGTCCGCGTATCCTTCGTCACCGAAACTCCGCAGAGAATCGAGGAAGGAATCAGACGAATAGGGGAGGCTGTGGGAGCTAGGTGATATACATAGAGACGTTATTATACGTAGTGAAAGACGGCAAAGTGCTTCTTATACGAAAGAAGCGGGGTCTCGGCGCCGGTTTTTTCAACGGCGTGGGGGGCAAGGCTAAGCCGGGCGAGACGCCGGAACAAGCAGCCGTCAGAGAGATGGCTAAGGAGGTGGGGGCAGAGCCTCTGGAGATGGAGTGGAGAGGTCTCCTCGAGTTTTGGAACTTCGAAGGCGGCGCCGTTGAGTCTATACACTACGTCCACGTCTTCGCGGCGCGGGGGTACACGGGAGAGTTGCGGGAGAGCGACGA
>Ga0326760_1000440_pt1 | contig 22434 bp, 20 predicted proteins | sample GCREP_S_FD_207668 | JGI IMG/M metagenome (GOLD analysis project Ga0326760, IMG submission 207668) | Hot spring sediment microbial communities from Geyser Creek Basin, Yellowstone National Park, WY, United States - GCR.EP_S | ecosystem: Environmental > Aquatic > Thermal springs > Near-boiling... | reverse complement strand
GCAGCGACGAAGAGTGATATAGAATCCTTGAGGAAGGAAGTTAAAAGTGATATAGAGGCTTTGAGGAAGGAATTCAAAAGCGATATAGAGGCTCTTAGGGGGGAGTTTAGGGAGGATATTGGGAGGGTTGATGGGAGGATCAGTAGTCTTGAGCAGAGGGTTGGTGCTCTCGAGCAGAGGGTTGCTAGGTTGGAGGGATCTATAAACCTATTCATGAAGCTATTTGTAGCATTCAACTTGCCACTACTGGTGAGCGTAGTAGCCGCATTGGTAACACTACTACTTAGAGCACCATAACACGTAAATCATAGCTATGTGCAGTATAAAGGTTGCTGATAAAACTTACAGCTTTAATTTATGCAGAATAATGGATGTATATGAGTGGGAAGAGTAGGAGGGTTATATTGAAGATCGTTATACGTGGAAAGACGTATACACTTGATTTAAGCTATCTAGGGGAGAATTGGGGTGCACCATTCATAATTACATTCATGATCATACTAATGATATGCGCATATCTACTGGCATGTGGAAATGAGTCTGCAGCAAACATGCTTGCAGTTTACGCGTATTACTTCCTAGTTGTTGGTGTGGTTCTACAATTAATATGCTACATAAAGTATGGTGAGAAGGATTAGCGGAACATCCCATACGATATCAGAGGGCGTGGAGCTGAGGAGCCCTCTAAATGTGGAGGGTTCTGTGGGGAGGATATCGATAATAATACCAGCTTATAATGAGGAGAAAAGGATCATTGGCAGAATTCAAAGCCTAACTAGGTACTTTGATAGAGTAGTGGGGGGATATGAGTTGTTGGTGATCACTGATGGCTGTACGGATAAAACGCCTAAGATAGTTTCTGAATATGCGAATGATAATCCTAAAGTTAGATTATTAGATTTTCCGGAGAGGCTTGGGAAGGGAGGGGCTATAATTGAGGGTTTTAAGCTTGTTAAGGGAGACATTATAGCTATTACGGATGCCGATAACTCGGTACCACCTGAAGAAATATTCAAGCTAGTTAGGGAGGCTGAAGATCATGATGTGGTGATTGGGTCAAGATATACGAGGGGTTCAAAGCTGCCAGTGAGGGAAACCTTCTTAAGGTATTTCCTCGGAAGATCGTTTAATGCATTAACGAAGCTAATGTTTTGGAGGCTTAGAAAGGTAAATGATACACAGTGCGGTGCAAAGGTTTTAAAGAGAAGCGTTGTGAAGGAGATTCTGGGGGATTTATTCATAACTGGATTCGCAATAGATGTAAACCTAATATATTCAGCCATGAGGATGGGATTTAAGGTTAAAGAGGTTGGAATAACGTACACGCATGTGGAACATGGAAGCAAAGTCTCCAAATCACTCATTAAACTCATGATGGGAATGCTCTTCTCCCTAATAAAGCTCAGATTATACTACAGCAGGTTTAAACCAGTCCTAGATACAAAAACCATGAGGAAAACATCAAATTTCCTATGGAAACTGACAAAAGCATGAGAATGTCATTAATCGCTTTACAGGGAAGATAGAGTTTGGACATCCTCATGGTGAATCACAGGGACATATATCATCCACAAGCTGGGGGAGCTGAAGTAGTCCTATACGAAGTTGGGAGGAGGCTGGCTAAGAAGGCCAATGTGACATGGCTTGCTGAATCCGTGAAGGGGAGGGGATCGGAGGAGATTATAGAGGGCATAAAGGTGAAGAGGAGGGGGAACAAGTACACACTCCACTTATATTCACTGATCGAGGCGAAGAAGCATGAAATAGTTTTAGATAGCGTGGCGCATGCAGCTCCCTTCTTCTCTTATAAGGTTAATAGAAATGCTGTAGCAATGGTTCACCACGTCCACCAAGACGTTCTAAAATTTGAGGTTGACCCATTGCAAGCTACATTCTTGAAGGCATTGGAGAAGAGGGTAAGGGATTATGATAACATAATAGCTGTCTCCAATACGACAAAGAGAGACTTGTCAAAGCTAGGAGTGAATGAGGAAAAGATTCACGTCATTTATAATGGGGTTGACCATGAAAAGTATAAGCCGAGTGAGAAATCTGAGAAGCCAATGATACTCTGGATAGGTAGAATGAAGAAGTATAAGAACCCATTCGACTCATTGAAGATCTATAAGAGGTTAACTAAGAAGGCGGAAATGGTGGTGGTTGGGGGAGGGGATCTTACTGAAGAATTCGCCAAAATATCAAAAAAGGTGGGAGTGAAGTATTTAGGCAAAGTCACGGAGGAGGAGAAGGTTAAGTTATATCAGAAGGCATGGGTAGTCCTCTCAACATCATATATAGAAGGATGGGGGATGACCGTGGTCGAGGCGAATGCCTGTGGGACTCCAGTTGTAGCATATGCCACAGGCTCCATGCCAGAGATAATAAGGGATGGTGTAAATGGATTCCTAGTTCCATACAAGGACTACGATTACGCTGCAAAAGTTATAGATGAAATACTAGAAGAGGACAAGATGAAGGAGCTCTCGAAGAGAAGCCTAAAGGAGTCTATGAAATACAACTGGGAAAAAACGGCCGATGAATACATGAAATACTTAAGTAGACTCTAAATGGACGTAGCCCATATGGACGCTCAAAGCTTGCAACAGATATTTACGTCCAAGACTACGCGCACACATATGGCCTAAAAACAGGAGTCTTCAGGATGAGTTGCATCCATGGGGAGAGACAATTCGTAGTTGAAGATTAGGGATGAGTAAGTTGGCTTACAGTAGCAACCTTGACTGGCAAGCCCCATAACGATCTATGGTGATGGGAAGTAGGTTATAGATGTATTATATGTGGAGGACTTGACAAATGCCTTCGACAACTTTTTAAACTCAAAATTGAGGCATGAAGTTTTCAACATTGGCGGAGGCCCTAAGAATACGCTATCACTACTTGAACTTCTTGAAATGCTTAAATGGATGAGTGGTGCAAATCCGAAGGTATCGTTTGCAGGGTGGAGGCCAGCGGACCAAAAGGTCTACATATCAAACATAAACAAGGCGAAAGCCCTCTTAAGCTGGGAGCCGAAAACATCCCTGAAGATGGGGTAAAGAGGCTAGTAAACTGGGTATCAAACAATATAGAGCTGTTTAAATGAGAGTACTCCTCTTAGGCTTGCACATGAACTACAACTTGAAACACTACATCTATGTAAGCTTAACCAATCTTGAGTCTAGAGAAGATTTGCAGACTCAAAAATTTGCTCAGGTATAATTAATGGAAAGTAATCCTTTAGTTTCAGTAGTTATTCCAACCCACAACTCAGAGAAAACTTTGGCTAAGTGTTTGGACTCCATTAAAAAGCAAACTTATAAAAATATTGAAATCATTATTGTTGATAGATTCTCTAGAGATAAAACCATTGAGATTGCTAAGAAATATGGAGCAAAGATTTTCTTAGAAATGCTAAATAAACCAGAAGCAAGGAATTATGGAATATTGAATTCTAAAGGTGAGTATATATTGCTTGCTGATAGCGACTTTGTTTTTGATGAAAATTTAGTTGAAGAAATTGTTGAAAAGTTTATGGAGAAAAATGTTGATGCTATATTCATAGATGAGGCTTACATAGGTGATTCATTTTGGATGAAATGTAGAAATTTGGAAAAAATGATGTATGTAGGGGTTGAACTAATAGAAAGTCCACGTGTATATAAAAGGGATATTTTCACGAGAGTACTATTTGATGAGAGAAATGAAGGTCCAGACGAATATGACTTTTATTTCTCTGCAAGAAAGCTTGGAATAAAGTGTGATAGAGTGAAAAGTAAGATTAAAATATTAGCACCTATTATCGACTTTAAAAAGAAGTTTAGACATGGGGAATTCTTCATTTATTTTCAACTTAAGCATAAGCAGGTTGCCTTGTACCAAATAAACTTGAGATATAGGTTAAAACTTCTCTTGAAAAGCTTTAGAGAATATCCTATTCACACTCTTGGCCTTCTATTCTTAAAGCTACTAGAGTATTTGGCTTTCCGCCTAGGGATGCTATACTTCAATTTTAATAGAAAAATGCTGAAAATTAAATTTAACCCCAATTTTAGTGAAAGCGGAAGCTCCTATGAAGAAAAAATGTTTGAAGGAGAAGGAGGAAAATTTGTCGATTCTATTGAAAAAGGATTCGCCGTGGAGCTATTAGAGCAACTTAAATTAATCAAACGGAAAGATGTTAAAATTTTAGATGTCGGTGCTGGTGGCGGGAGATTCAGCAAATGCTTTTTAAGACTCGGCTTCGATGTCGTGGCTTTAGACATATCCAGAAAAGCATGTGCCGATTTAAAGAATTTAAAGCAAATCGAAGTAATTAATGGAGATTGTGAAAAATTTCTTTTTAAAGAGAAATATTTTGATATCATATTTTCTTGGAGATCTTTTAAGTATGTATTCAATAAGCCAAAAGCTTTGCTTAATTTTAGAAGATGGTTAAAGGATGAAGGATATTTAATCATTGAAATGCCAAATATACATAATCCCTTTTACCTTTTCCCATATTTGCTTGCTCCATTGATTTTCAATATTAGTAAAGGGAAAATCGGGAGCTACTTCATTTTCTCTGAGTTTGTATCAAGGAGAGAATTCGAAAGAAAGTTAAAAGAGGTAGGACTTAAAGCAATAGGGGTAAAGGGGCTCTTTTTCTTTCCTCATATTTTTTACATTATGATAAAAAATAAGAAAATAATGAAAATAATTTATTACATTGATAACATCTTCAGCAAATGGTTTCCACGAAGCTGGATTTTCATTATAAAGAAAGAGTAGAGCTATTAAAATGAAAATCCCTTTAGTTTCAGTTGTTATTCCAACACATAACAGAAAAGAAAAATTAATCAGACCATTAGAATTCACATTAAATAGTAATTATCCGAAGAACATGTTAGAAATAATTGTAGTTGACAACGCCTCAACAGATGGAACCTACGAAAAAGTGAGCTGAACTTTTGATAGGGGACATGAGGGATAAGGAAGCTGTTGTTAAAGCTACGTCGGACGTAGATGTCGTGATCCACTTGGCTGCAGCTGTGGGCGTTAGGCAATCCGTATCAAATTGAGCGCACTATGTGATAGTGAAGTTGTATGCTATGAAAATGAAAAGGGGTATGATAACACTCATAGCTCATGACCCTTCAAGGAGCGGAATTTGGAGATATTCACTTGAATTGTTTAAAGCTCTAAAGAGGATTGATTGTGCCAATGTTATATTTGTAGCAACTCCGTCGACATTTATGAAAGCCCCCTCGTTTGAGGGATTTGAGCCCATATATGGTGTAATGATATATTCTACTACCCGTTTGTTTGCATTAACTCTCAATCATAATGCTAATGCATATCACATTCTGAATGCTACATTATCTGGCTATTTCAAATTAAAGCCATTAATTGTGACAGTGCATGATTTAATGCCTTTTACTCTATTTAAAGAAAGAGCTAGTTCATGGGCTCATATGGGATGGTTGTTTACTTATGGTGTTCAGAGAAGTATGAGGACAGGATTAATTAATGCTGAGCGAATTATCTGCATATCTGAAAGCACTAAAAATGATTTGCTCCGCTTCATAGACGTTGATCCCAAGAAGGTTAGGATCATTCACCACGGAGTCGACCATGAGCTCTTTAAGCCTAGGGATAAGCTTGAAGCTAGGCGTAGGCTTGGTTTGCCTTTGGATAGGCCGATAATCTTGAATGTTGGGAGTGAGGAGCCTAGGAAGAATATTCCTACATTGATAAAGGCTTTTGGTATACTGGTAAGAAATATTCCAAATGCTATGCTGATTAGGGTTGGATCGCCAACTAACACCATCAAGAAGCTAATTTATAGCCAGGGATTGGAAGGTAAGATCGTTTATTTGAGGCCTACCGATAAGGATCTTTCCTTTCTCTATAATGCATCCGATGTTTTCGTTTTTCCCTCCTATTATGAGGGGCTTGGATTGCCGTTGTTGGAGGCTATGGCATCAGGTTGCCCGGTGATAGCGGGAAATAGGTCGGCGATACCGGAGGCTGTGGGTGATGGTGGGATATTGCTGGATCCCTTTGACGTTGATGGCTTTGCATATTGGATGCACGAAGTATTATCAAACGAGGATTTGAGGATCAAGCTCTCTGAGAAAGGCTATAGAAGGAGCATGAACTTCAGCTGGGAGAGGTGTGCTGGGGAGACTCTAGAGGTCTATAGGGAGGTTTTAAGTGAGGTTTAAGCCTTTGGACAAGCATGTTAGGAAAATGGCTGAATACTACCGGTATTATGGTGCCTCACTCCTCGACTCGGGCTGCGGTGATGGCAGTTTAACGATGCTTGTAGCCGAAGGCATTGGGCGAGCAAGGTGTATGGAATAGACTTAGATGAAGAGAATGTAAGGAGAGCACGTAAGCGAGGGATCATTGTCTACAGATCAGATCTCAACAAAAAGTTTCCATTATATAAAAACGCCCCAATGTTATCATCTAAAAATGTTTTTAAGTGAAATATCGTGGAAATGTGGTGAGCAAAGGGTGGGTGGAGGGTGAGAATTTATGTCATCGACTCACGATAATAATATTACTGGAAGGAGAAACAGGTTTTTCAACTTGCTACTGAATCCATCGCCCGAGACTGTTAGGAAGATAAGTTTAGTTAAGAAGCTGCTTAAGGTGGATGTTGAAGGAGCGGAGGTTGAAGTGTTGAAGGGATCAGCAGAGATTCTGAAGTTGACGGATTATATTGTATTTGAGGCAAGTAAGCAAACAATAGAGGGTTGCCTAAGAGCGCTATCGGAATTCGATGTGAAGTTTATAGAAGGGAGCGGGCCAGGAACATTCAATTTCATCGCCACTAGGAGGAATTAGTATTAGCCTCAATCTACTAATCTACTCCATTCTTAATTTGACCTACGCTGGAGGCTTCGAGAAGTGGGTTAGTGAGGTAGCCCCTAGGCTCGTTGATAAAGGTCATAACGTTACTGTCGTAACTACTCACGCAGGGGATATAAAGGATAAATCGATAAAACCAGCGTTAGTCGATAAAGGCATCAAGGTTATAGAACTGGATAATTACACTAAACCTTTTACGATTCCAAGAGTTAAGGAAATTGCCCGTTTGCTAGAAATTGCAAGAGAGAATGATGTTTTATATTTTAATAATGCATTCGCGGGGAACGAATTGCTCATGAGGCTTGCGAAGATGCGAACAAAGATAATTGCTGGATACCATGGTATATTTCCTAACGTAGGCGGTCGCCTAAGAGCGACCTACTACACTACTATAAATAGAGTGATTAGCTCCTCTTTTGACGCTCACCACGTAGTCAATAAGGACAGGGAAAGGTTGCTTAAATCGTATGGGTATCATAATATTTATTACATTCCCAATGGCGTTGATACGTCAAAATTCCGTCCCGGTAAGAAGGAGGAAAGATTCACGGTACTCTTTGTCGGCAGGCTCACTTACCAAAAAGGGTTTGACGTTTTCGCGAAGATAGTCGAGCTCTTGAACGAGCGATGCAAAAGGGGAATTTACTTTATCATAGCAGGAATGGGTCCTTTATCATACATGGCCGAAAGACTTAAGACAACGTACGAAAACGTGGAATGGAATGGCTATCTCACAGAAGAAGAATTAATTAGAGCCTATCAGAGGGCTCATGTTTTACTTGCTCCTTCAAGGTTCGGGTTCGAGGAATTTCTGCTAACCTCTATTGAGGCGCAAGCTTGTGGCACACCCGTAATAGCCACCGATATACCTGGCCCTAGAGATAACGTAGTAAATGGGAGCACGGGCTTTCTCGTAAAGCCGTTCATAGAAGACTTCGTTAAGTACATTTTGTTCTTTAAGGAGATGTGGGAGAATTCTAGGGAACTCTACTACGAATATTCGGAGAATGCAAGGAGGAATGTTTTGAAATATGATTGGAGTATAATTGTAGATAAGCTAGAGAAGATGCTAATTGAGGTCTCTAAGCTTTGAAGGTTTTGATAACTCCTGCACATGTATTGTTAAGCTCAAGGACTGGGACAGAGCCCACTTGGGCATACAACATAGTAGCGAGGTTGGCGAAACACTTCAGCGTTCAAGTGGATGCAGTGTGTGGCAAGGCTGATGGTCTGACGTTGCCGAGTTGCGTGAAAGTCTTCGAGGTAGGCTTCGAGAGAGGAGACCTCACAAATAGGGCCTTGTTTTACTTTAGATGCTATGGCGTGGCCAAGAGGTTGTGCAGGAGTGCGGACGTGGTGCATCACATGTTCCCCTTCGGCTTTAGGGCTGGTTTTAATCCATTGGCGATTTTTGGCCATTTGGAAGATAAGCCATTCGTCATAGGACCGATACAGTACCCTCAAGAGTACTCGGACATCACGGATTACGAATGGGTTTCTGGCAGGGGTGGTCTTAAAGCATGGTTGATGTATTATTTGGAGCACACCATGATGAGGTTTATCCAAAAGCCCATAGAAATGCTCCATGAAGCTACGCTAAGCGAAGCTGAGGCCCTAGTATTTGATTCAAGGAAAACACTAGAATTATACAAAAGGTTGTATTCGGATATTTTAAGGAGAAAAACTTTAGAAGTAATTCCACCAGGCGTGGAAATCGAGCAATTCAAATACGTTCCTCCTATTAAAAAGGATCATTTTGAGATATTAACAGTTGGATATTTGTTAAAGAGAAAGGGGATGCAGTACCTTATTTCTGTTATGCCTTTTATTTTAAGAGAAGTAAAAAATGTTAAACTCAGAATAATTGGTGATGGACCTTATAAGGCAGAATTAGTTCGCTTAACTAAGAGGCTTTCGCTTGAAGACCATGTCATATTCCAAGGACGCGTAACTAGAGAAGAAACCATGAAGTATTATCACTTAAGCGATGTATTTGTCTTACCAGCATTGTCTACAACTAGTGGCGTTTTCTTGGAAGCTCAGGCATGTGGCAGACCAGTAATAGGTACGACCGCAGGCTTTATACCAGAACTTATAGTTGACGGAAGAACGGGCTTTATTGTTGCAAAGGGTTGCGTAGAAGAATTAAGAGAAAGGATAGTTCGGTTGCTTAACGATGAAGAATTAAGACTTAGAATGGGAATTAATGCGAGAAGATGGGTTGAAGAAAATTTTGACTGGGGTAAGCTCGCTAGACGATGGCATGACCTTTATGAAGACTTTACGTTAAAAAGTTGAGACTAGTGGTGCATGACTATTGTCAAAGTCTATTAAATTAAAACAGGTTTTTCCGGATATTTTTATAGGAGTAGCGATACCAATTTCAGTCGTTTTTGTCTTGCTTAATCCAATTATTCTTTCTAATGGTATCCCATTTTACGGTGATGAAACCTATTACTATTTCAACTTCAAATCATTTTACTTTAATCTGTTTAACTGGTTATTTCAGTGGACTCCAGCGCGAGGTCCAGCGCCTCCTCTTCTCACATTCTTTTCCTACTCGATCCTCTTCGTTGGGTTTATCGATGAACATATTAAAGGGAGCTTTAATGTTTTTTAGTTCCATCTAAAGATCCTGAAACACTGGCTGAGAAGATAATCAAACTACTTAACGATGATGAATTAAGAACCAAAATGGGGAAGGAAGTTAGGAGATATACTGAGGAAAATTTCGATTGGGGAAAAATTAGGAAATGGTATCAAGTTTATGAGTGTGTAATCTAAATGGCAATAAACTTATATGGGAACACCGTTGCTATCGTAACGACTACGATTAATATCCCTTATTTCCTTGAAAGTTACATTCAAAACTTCGAATCATATTCTGTCGATAATAATGGACTTGTATTCATAATTATTGGGGATTTACGAAGCCCACATCAGGAGATCAAGGAGTATATACAAAGAATAACTTCAAACTTCGCTATAGAGTACTGGGATGTGAAGTCTCAGAGGAAGTGGATTTCTGAAACTTTTGGAAGTAAAGCTGAAAAAATAGAGGCGGCTATTCCATACAATAGCATTAGAAGGAGAAACCTTGGTTATCTTAGGGCTCTTGAGCTCGGCTCAGATGTCATAGTAACGATTGATGATGATAACTATCCAGGGAACTCGAATTGGCTATTAGAGCATTTGAGTGCTTTAAATACTACCGAGACTTTACCTACCATTTCGTCTAAGAGTAATATGGTTAATCCTTGTCATATCCTTAAATTCAATCGCTCCGACCTGAGGGTTTACTCGCGCGGCTACCCTTTTTCCAAGCTGTTTTGCGACACTTTCGACGTAGAGTTTAGGAGCGGAGGAAGAGTTGCTTTAAACATGGGACTGTGGACGAAGTCTCCTGACGTTGATGCCTACACCAACATATTACATCCTGACCTTGAAAGCTTGGGCATTAAGGAGGGATTTCAGAGGAGGTACGCTCTGGCTCCGAACAACTACATGCCCGTTAACACTCAAAACACCTCTTTCATAAGGGAGTTGGCACCAGCGTTCTACGATGTCCTCATGGATACGAACATTCACGGTGTGCGGCTAGATAGGTACGATGACATCTGGGCAGGCCTCTTTGCCCTAAAACTGATCCATAAGTTGGGTTACAGGGCGACTTTCGGAGTCCCTTTAACAGAGCATAGAAGGAACAAGCATGATTATGTATCGGATCTGAAGTCGGAACTCATCGGGATGTCATTAAACGACTTAGTGCATGAGATAGTGATGAAAGCGGACGTACAAGCTAAAAGCTTTGCAGATGGATACCTTGAATTAGCTGACGTATTAATGAACGAGGTCAAGAGGTTCGTTAACGACGAAGAAGTGTTAAGCTACTTCTCAAAACTGACGGAAGCCATGAGGATCTGGGTCGATCTAGTAGGGGTGTTTGAATGAAGTGGAGCAATAAGCTCGTCCTCTTGACTGGGGCTGCTGGTTTCATCGGCTCTCACCTGCTAAGGAGGCTTATAAGGTTGAATACAAAGGTCATTGCAGTAGACGATCTTTCAGTGGGGGTCAAAGAGAACATCATGTTCTTTGATGGAGAGTTTCACTTGCTTGACGTGAGCGAGAGGAACTTCGTTGAACTCATGAAGAGGTACGACTTCGACTTCATCTTCCATTTTGGAGCACCATCTTCAGTTATCCTGTTCAATAAAGACCCTGAAGGGATGTTCCGCAAGACTGTCTCCGGTTTTATGAACGTAATGGAGGTGGCAGTCGAAACCAAGTGTAGGAAGGTAGTGTACCCATCCTCAGGTAGTGTATATGGAGAGGTTCCTCCACCTCAGTCGGAGGATGCTATTCCCAAGCCCGTGAACTTGTATGGTATAGCCAAGCTCACTTGCGAGAAGATAGCCGACTACTATGGTCGAGCGAGGGGAGTTAAAAGCGTTGGCCTTAGGATCTTCGCAGGCTATGGACCAGGTGAAGACCATAAGGGGGACATAGCTAGCCCAGTAACGATCTTCTTAAAGTCCATATTAAGAGATGAGAGTCCGATAGTGTTTGGTGATGGCACGCAGAGCAGGGACTTCGTCTATATAGACGATGTAGTAGAAGCGATACTGCGATGCGCTGAAAGAGACGTCCCTCCAATCATAAATGTCGGGAGCGGGAAGACTTACTCATTCAATGACGTAATTAAGCTAATAAACGAACTCCTTAAAAAGGACGTCAAGCCGAAATACGTAATGAAACCAGTAAACTATCTAGAAAAAACTCAAGCAGATATAACACTGATGAAAAACTTCCTTGGCATAAATCCATTAGACTTAAGAGGGGGGCTCATAAAATATATCGACTCGCTACCGAAGTGAGCGTGAATGATGAAGAGGGAAGAATTATATTTTAAGAGAATATATGCTGGGAGGGTAGATGTATTCTTTGAACCTCCATTTTTTAAGATAATACACCTGGATAGGTATTTATGGGCTTCTGCTCACCTCTCGGATAGCGCACTTATACTAGACCTCGGTTGTGGGACGGGCTATGGTGCACCCCTTATTAGAAGAAGAACGCGAGGTCTGATAATTCTAGCTGACATTTCAGCAGATGCACTTCAATACGGGAAAAAGTTTTACCCTGTTAAGAATTGTGAAAGGGTGGTATGTGACGCGTTGCACCTACCTTTTAGGGATGAAGTATTTGATGGCTGTTTGATGCTTGAGGTAATAGAACATCTTCTGCAACCGGAAAAAGCGCTTGAAGAAGCGAATCGAATATTAAAGCGTAGCGGCGTCTTCATAATCACAACGCCGAATGCTGATAATTTTAGCTATAGGATCTATCGTTATTTTGGCAAACCTATTAAGGTGGGCAAGCATCACGTTAAAGAGTTTGGATATGATGAGTTTAAGTTCATTCTAAAAAAAGCGGGATTTAAAATAGTAGAGGAAATGGGGCAATTATTTTACTTCCCTGGAGCATTTAAAGTGGCATTTAAATTTCCGAGGTTAGCAAGGCTTCTGATTAAAACTGGAAGAAGATTTCCAAAATATTCTCTTCATCAATGCTATGTTTGTGAAAAGATTAAGTAAGGAGTAATCATGCTGATAGGCATTGATGGAAGAATTTTGGCGGGTAAAGGCGATGGCATTAGGCGATATGCGACGTCGCTGGTAAAGCATATACTTAAAATAGATAGAGAAAATGAGTATATAATTTACCTCTCAAAGGACTGTCATCTTTCTGAGAAGTACATCGAACATGATAATTGCCAGCTGAAGGTGATCGACGTACCCTCCATATTGTGGAAAACCCCGCTTTTCACGCGAGTCCTAGACAGGGATGCAGTAGAAATTTTCCACTCATTAGCATATGTGCTCCCTTTAGCTCCTAAGGCCATGAGAAAGACCCTATTAGTTGCCACATTCCACGGTCTCCACTCCGAGTATTTCCTAACATCGTACTACGAGACTATTTACTGGATCCTAACTTATAGATCCTCTGCTAAAATCGCCGATGCAATATTTTCCGTTTCACAAAGTTTGAAAGAGGAGATATGCAAAAAGTACGACATCTCTTCGGACAAGATTTATGTAACATATTCTGGTGTGGCTGAAAACTTTAAACCATTGAAAGGTGATGAAAAAGCCATCTATTGTAAACATATCATACAGAAATACGGGATACCTACAGAAAATTATGTGTTGTATCCTGGCGGCGGATTAAGTCCTAATAAAAATCTTATCACAGTCATTAAAGCTTGGAAAGTTCTGAAAAAGAAAGACTTTAGAAACATCCCTCTCGTCATAACACGCGTAAATACAAATTCGATTAGTTCCATCCTCAAAAGCTTGGATTTAGTTGGCGGTAAGGATGTTATTGGGATAAGATGGGTGGACGAAAAAGATTTAACACCGCTGTATTCCTGCGCATTGGTCTCCGTTTACCCCTCAGTATATGAGGGGTTTGGTTCGCCTGTTGTAGAAGCTATGGCTTGTGGAACGCCAGTGATAACTTCGAACATATCCGCCATGCCCGAAATAGCAGGAGATGCTGCATTATTGGTTAATAACCCGTACGATCCATATGAATGGGCTGAAAAAATTATTACCTTGCTGGATAACGAAGATTTGAGGGAAGAGTTGATAAAACGCGGCCTTACACGTGCCAAGAATTTTACATTTGACAAGATTGCGAAAAGAACTATTGATGCTTACAAAGAAATATTGAAAAAGGAGGTGCATTAGTATGATAGTGGAAAAGGCAAAGGATTCTAAGTTCAGACTGTTAACACTTATAACGGCTGACTTTGGGAGGGAAATTATTACAAACTTTATGATTGGAGTAATTGCGCCAATTTTCATATCCTATGTGCTTCTAATTCCTTTAATGAGTCATCCAGGACTGCTGTTTTATGGTGATGAAACATACTACATGAACAATTTTAATTCCTATTACTTTAACCCCTCTATTGCACTTTACATGATAACACCTACACCACCACTAACTTTATTTTCACACTACTTACCATTGGTTTTGCTTGTAAAACTTCTTGGGCAAGAATTGGCAATAAAAATGTTTGTTTTAATAATTGCAGCTCTTCCCGGGATATTAACTTATTTTGCATTATTAATTTTGTCTAAAGAAGGTGTGCCAGTTATAGGGAAAGGAGTGAAAATCTTCTCGTTTGTAGGTTCGCTCTTCATGTTGCTACTCTTTATTAATGGTGGACTTACCGGTGGTGCGACGGCTCCCACTTTCTCTTATGTAATGTTGCCGGTCTCATTCGCCTTTTTAATTAGATATCTTAATCATGGTTCATGTAAAGACTTAACATTATTCGGCGTCTCCTCGATTTTTGCTGCTGCTAATCCGGTTTGGATATATCTGATAGCCATAATGGCTATGCTGTATTTGGGGCTTGAAATAGCGTCCGATCGTCATGATAAATTGATTTTATTAAGGCGCTTAATTATGCTAATTCTTGGGTATATAGCCTTTAACATGTTCTGGTTACTACCAACTATTAGTGGCTATTTATTGGGTGCTGGAGGACGTTTTCAGACTTATACTACGGAAAAACTCATTAGCTTTGAGAATTTGCATTTCCTCAGCCACTGGAGCTTACTGGACGTCTTGATGGTGGGGGAGCACCAGTACTACTTCTTCTGGCTCCACCCGCAGAACTACGGCCCGCTGAACGCAGTAATTCCCATCTTGGCTGGAATCTCGTTGCTCGCCTTCCGAAGGAACAGGCACGTCATTTTCATGGGGCTCGTCCTCGTCGTAGGTGTCTTCTTGACCAAGGGGGTCCACGAGCCTGCCGGATATTTCTATTACTTAATCGCCAAGAGCCTGCCCTACGGCGCAGGAGCCATACTGAGGAACCCAACGAAGTTCGTGCCCCTAGTTAGCTTCTCTTACGCTTTCTTGATTGGTTTAGCCATAGCTAAGCTCTACGAGAAGGTGAAGTCGCTCAAGGCCTCTAAGACTAGGTGCTTGAGGGCCGCGAGCTACGGATTGGCGCTTGGGCTTATTTTGTTGGTCCTCGCGCCCGTCACCCATGGGACTATCCTAGACCTTCAGGGGTACACGTGGCCTCGCTACAAGCCCACCTATATACCGGAGGTCTACGACGAGCTGAACTCTTGGTTCTCTAACCAACTCGGCGACTTCAAGGTCATGTGGATCCCGAGCGGCGGGGCCTACATTTGGAAGCCCTACATAATAACGGCCTTCCCGGACCTCTACTCGTCGAGACCAGCTGTGAGCTTTAGGCAGGTGTATCCCCAGCCGCTGGGATCCACGGACGAGGTCGGGAAGCTCCTCAAGGCATTGGGTGTGAAGTACGTCATCTACCATGGGGATTCGCTCGATTACCCAAACGAGGAGATCCTGCAAGATTTACTGAGGCAGAAGGATTTGAAGGTTGTTTATGAAACCAACTACACTTACGTGCCTGAGGACAATTCTGGCTCTCCGTTACCAATGAATCAGCCGGATTTCCAGTTCTCCCAATCTCCCTTTAAGTTCATCACGCCGGAGGTCCTTCCAAGGGGCAATGAAGCCGAAGTAATTATCCAGTATACAATACCTCAAAGCGTTGTAGAGGAAGGGTTTAAGGGTAAGTTTTGGGCTGGCTTTGGCATAGGGCTTAATGGATTCTCAGCTGGAAGTATGTCTCTGGATAAAAGAATTTTCTGGGCTGGAGTGTACGAGCAGAAAATGATAAATGACACTTGCGGATATGCCGTCTTCAAGGTGAAGGTACCCTACACGTACCCTGGAACCGCAATAGATGTTTATGCTAACCTTTATGATGGAAGCTTCAGACCGCTAACTCCATCTTACTTCATTGCGAGAATTCCAGTTTCTCCGAGAGAAATAACGGTTCCATTTATCGTCTTCGAGAACGAAGAGTATAGTGGGTCAGTTTACCTGAGTAATTTAGCCTTAACTTATGGGCTAAGCCTAGCAGACCTTCTGAACATTGAAGATTTTGATACTGCGGCGTGGTCTGTTATTCCTATTGGAGATTATTCTACTTCACATAACCTCCTAAACCTTTCACGAGCATTTATCTACTCTAACTTCACTTTCCCAATTTGGCTGGATGATTTGTTGGCGACTTCCAATATTACACTCTACTATGTGATGCCATTCTACAGTCTTAATCTAAGGGTGGAGAGGCCTATTATAGGTCCTTATGAGCCAAGCTATTACGTCTATAGCGAAAGGCCGCTGATGTTGCTTGGCAAGCCCTTCTTGAATAGGGGCAAGGGCACTCTTCTAAGCTTCAGTTACTACCTACCAAAACCAGTCTTGGATGAAGGTTATAGGGGAAGGTTTTGGGCTGGCTTTGGAATAAGGCTTTGTGGATACCCGCATGGAGTAGCCCCAAGGCCGGATGTTGAGCCAAGATATCGCGTGTTCGAAGCGTTTATAAGCAATTTTACACTGGTGGATGAGTACAGAGGGTATGTAGCCTTCAATGTAACTGTTCCAGAAAACTTTGAAGGTACAGAAGTAGATGTTTATGCTAACCTTTATGATGGAAGCTTCAGACCGCTAAGCCCAGTATACTTTGTTGGGACTTTTAAGGTGGAAGGAACAACATTGGTTAAGGATGGCTTCAAATATCCTAAACTTCACATAATACGGGATACCTTCCCAATAAATCTGTATATTCCGAGAGGTGGACACTATGTTTTAGCTGTTAAAGCTACAGGTACGCTTAGCATCAATGGTACATCGTTAAGTTGTGATGGGGGCTGGAAGTATCTTACACTTCCTGAGTTGAGGAGGGGGGAACATGTAATAGTTTTTTCAACAGACGATGAAGTCTACATTCAAAGCTTAATTCTATTTACCCTTAATCAAGAAGTTAGTGGTATGCAAGAGATCTTCAAAGTGGAAACAACAAATTTATTGCTGGATTATAAGCAGATGAGTCCTGTTGAGTGGGAGGTTACAGTCAACGCTTCAAGCCCATTTGTTTTAGTTTTCACTGAGCCATATGATAGGCTTTGGAGGGCGTATGTGAATGGTAGGGAAGTAGAGCCAATAATGTTGTATGGCATGGTTAATGGCTTCCCAATAAACGAAACGGGGATATTACATATAAGAATCTACTATACATTGCAGACCTACTACAATATAGGCTTGTTTACGTCGTGTATAAGCTTCATAACTCTTGCATTTCTATGTATTTATTGGAAGCATCCACGTAAATATTGTTAAAGTTATCATAAGATGCGATTGAATGTTCTAAGCAAAAACGTTTATGCATAACTATCTGCAATATGAGCTTAACAAAATTAAGTTAATGGGGGAACATTGAAAGAAAAATGAAAGATGTCCATGAGTAGCTTGGGTTTGCTAGCAGCAATTTTACATTAACACATTAATTGTTGATTATAAAGATGATTCGCTTTTCATTCTGTTAACAAGTTTCTTCATAACACCTATTTTCAGTTTTTAGAATGATGATGTGAAGTCTTCTTTAGATCTTTTAAGCCCCATAGCTTTGAAGTCTAAACATTTTTAAATTGTAAATTTGTTATGTTATCTCTGATGGAAATGGAAAGTATAGAGAGGGTTCTAGTGACTGGTGGTGCGGGATTTATAGGTTCACATACTGTTGACTTGTTGGTGGAGAAGGGGTATGAGGTAAGGGTTCTTGATAATTTGGAGCCGCAGGTTCATTTTAATAGAAAGCCTGATTATTTAAATTCAGAGGCGGAGTATGTTTTTGGTGATATAGTTAATAGGGAGGATTGGTTGAAGGCTTTGAGAGGTGTGGATGCTGTGATTCATCTTGCTGCGATAGTTGGGGTTGGTCAAAGTATGTATCAGCCAGTTAGGTATCTTACTACAAATTCTATTGGAACTGCAAATATGTATGAGGTTCTTCTTGAGAAGCCTGAAATTAGGAAGAGGTTAAGGAAGGTGGTTGTTGCTAGTTCTAAATCAATTTATGGTGAGGGAGCTTATGTGTGTAAGGCTCATGGACTTGTTTATCCTGGATTGAGAAAGAGGGAGCAGTTGGAGAGGGGGGATTGGGAGGTTCATTGTCCATTTTGCGATGAGTATGTTAAGCCAGTGGGAATAACTGAAGAAAAGCCTGTTCAAAACCTTTCCATATATGCTTTATCCAAATATGATACTGAAAGAATAGCAGTTAATTTTGGGTTTGCTCTAAAAATTCCTACGGTAGTTCTTAGGTACTTTAATGTTTATGGACCGAGGCAGAGTTTGAACAATCCTTATACTGGTGTAATTGCAATATTTTCCTCTAGAATAAAGAATAATAATCCTCCCATAATATTTGAAGATGGAAGACAGTTGAGGGATTTCATTTACGTTGAAGATGTTGCAAGAGCAAACCTTCTAGCTTTAGAAAGCGAAGGGGAGGGAGTATACAATGTTGGAACTGGAAAAGCCACGAGCATTTTAGAAGTTGCAAATACTTTAATTGAGCTTTTCGATTCAAAAGTTGAGCCGAAAATCACGGGGGAGTTTAGGGTAGGCGATAATAGGCATGATTTCGCTGACATATCGAAGATTAAAAGAGAACTCAAATTCGAACCAAGGTACAGCTTGAAACAGGGTCTTGAAAAATTTGTTGAATGGGGGAAGACACGGGAAGCAATAGATATGTTTGAAAAAGCTGAGGAAGAGAGAAAGAAGTATTTAGGTTAATAGGAGTGGAAATTTTACAATATTTGGGAATAGCTAAGTGAATAAGTCTTAGGATGAACATGACGATGAAAAACGAAATGGAAAACTAAGGAAATCCTTTTTAGAACTATAGAATTTTGTTACGAAAAATCTTAAATTAAATTTTGATAGAGTTTTTGTGGATGTGATTTTGTTTGGTTGTTAGGAAGGTTGTTGTTACTGCTGCTGGTCTTGGTACTAGGCTTTTGCCTATGAGTAAGGAGCTTCCTAAGGAGATGTTGCCGATTTTTGTTAGGGGTGTGGATGGTGTTGTTTTGAAGCCTCTTCTTCAGGCTTTGTTTGAGCAGTTGTATTGTTTTGGTTTTAGGGATTTTTGTTTTGTTGTTGGTCGTGGTAAGAGGAGTGTTGAGGATCATTTTACGCCTGATTGGGATTTTGTTAGGAGGCTTAATGATAGGGGTAAGAGTGGTTTGGCTGTTGAGCTTGGTAGGTTTTATCGTATGGTTGAGGATTCTAGGATTGCTTTTATTAATCAGCCTGAGCCTAGGGGTTTTGGTCATGCTGTTCTTGTGGCTAGGTTTTTTGTTGGGGGTGAGCCTTTCATGGTTTGTGCTGGTGATACGTATATTATTTCTGAGGGTAATTCATTTATTAGGAGGATGGTTGATGCATTTTCCGAGGATGTTTCAGCTGTTCTGCTTTTGCAGGAGGTTTCTAATCCTAGGGGTTATGGTGTGGCTGTTGTGGAGGGTTCTGGCGATGTTTTTAATGTTTTGAGGGTTGTTGAGAAGCCTACTGTGCCTCCATCGAATCTCGCTATAATGCCATTCTATATTTTTAGGTCTGAGGTTTTTGATGTTTTGGAGGGGCTTGGCCCTGGTGTTGGTGGTGAGATTCAGCTTACTGATGCAATTCAAGGTCTTATTGATCGTGGTCGTAGGGTTGTGGCTGTTAAGCTTAATTCTGATGAGCTTAGGCTTGATATCGGTACGCCTGAAACTTATTGGGAGGCTATAAAGCTTTCCCATGAATATTCTCTGGGTGAGGGGAAATGAGCGTTGAACTAATTGTAAGCCAGTTTAGTGGGGATTTGTTTAGGGGTAGGAGGATACTTGTAACGGGGGGTGCAGGATTCCTAGGTAGCTGGCTCTGCGAAGCACTCATAATGCTTGGAGCCAATGTATCATGCCTAGACAACCTATCAACTGGTAGGGTTGAGAACATAATGCACTTGAAAAGATATGGGAACTTCAAATTCATTAAAGCCGATATTTCAGAGTATCATCCGGAGGGGTTTGACTTCATCGTTCATGGTGCAAGTCTACCATCACCAGACGATTACATGAGGAGGCCTGTGGAAACCATGCTTCCAAACAGCCTTGGATTGTTGAATTGCCTTGAAGCTGCAAGGAAAGGCTCAATAGTGCTCTACACTTCTACCTCCGAGGTTTATGGTGACGCTGAAATCATACCCACACCTGAAGATTATTGGGGTAGAGTTAACCCAATTGGTTTGAGGAGTTGTTATGATGAGTCTAAGAGGTTTGGTGAAGCTTTATGTATGGCTTATTATAGGCAGTATGGCGTTGATGTTAGAGTTGCAAGGATATTCAATTCGTATGGCCCAAGATTAGACCCCGAGTCGAGATATGCTAGGGTTATCCCAAGATTCATAATGCAAGCTTTGAGGAATGAGCCTATAACAATTCATGGTGATGGAATGCAGACGAGAAGCTTCACATACGTAACAGACACGGTCAACGCATTAATCAAGATGCTTATAAATGATGATGTGAGGGGTGAGGTTGTGAATATTGGATGCCAAAATGAAGTGAAAATAATTGATCTTGCGAAGATGATAATAAGGTTGACAGGCTCATCCTCAAAAATCGTCTTCACAGAAGCTAGACCAGACGATCCTAGGAGGAGATGCCCAGACATAAGTAAAGCCAGAAAACTATTAAACTGGGAGCCAAAAATAAGCTTGGAGGATGGATTGAAGTATACGATAGAATGGTTTAGGAGGCAATTGAATGGTTAGGGGGATATCATTCTTCGGATTAGGATACGTGGGTTTAACGACCGCAACATGCCTAGCTTCAAGGGGGTTTAAAGTTATCTGCTATGATGTGGATGAATCTAAGGTTGATGCTGTGAATAGTGGTAGGGCACCATTCTTCGAACCCAAACTGGATGAACTGTTGAGGAGGGCTGTTGAGGAGGGGTATTTGAAGGCTGTGAAGGACCCGAAAACGGCAGTCTTAAACTCCGAAGTCACATTCATAACTGTTGGGACGCCTAGTAGGGATGATGGTAGCATAGACTTAACATATGTTAAGAGTGCGTCTAGGATGATTGGTGAAGCATTACGCTTGAAGAGTGGGTGGCATCTTATTGTTGTTAAGAGTACAGTTCAACCCACCACAACTGAGAATGTTGTTGGGAGGATTATTGAGGAAACTTCTGGGAGGAGGTGTGGTGATGGGTTTGGGTTATGTATGAATCCAGAATTCCTTAGGGAGGGGAATGCTGTTGAAGATACATTTAAGCCTGATAGGATAATCATTGGGGAGGTTGATAAGAGGTCTGGAGACTTCCTCGAAGAAATTTATAGGGAGTTTTATGGTGATGATCTTCCACCAATTATTAGGACCAGCCCCGTTAATGCTGAGTTGATTAAGTATGCTAATAACTCGTTTTTGGCTATGAAGGTTAGCTTCATAAATATGATTGCAAACCTATGCCAAAAAATTCCTGGAGCAGATGTTGAGATTGTTGCTAGAGGGATTGGTCTTGATAGGAGGATTGGCCCACTATTCCTTAAGGCTGGTGCAGGTTGGGGTGGAAGCTGCTTCAAGAAGGACCTAGAAGCCCTATTAGACTATGCAATTAAGAATTGTGTGGAGCTACCACTCGTAGAGGCTACGTTGAAGGTTAATAGAAGCCAGCCGTATAGGGTTGTTGAGTTGGCTAGGGAGCTTATTGGAGATTTTCGTGGGAGGAGGGTATCTGTTTTGGGATTGGCATTTAAACCTGGAACTGATGATATGAGGGATGCAGTATCAATAAGGATTGTTAGGAGGCTTGTTGAGGAGGGGGCTAAAGTGGTTGTTTATGATCCGAAGGCCATGGATAATGCTAAGAGAATTTTTGGTGGGGATGTTGAGTATGCTAATAGCGTTGAAGAGTGCTTGAAGAATTCGGAATGTGCAATTATTGTTACTGAGTGGGATGAATTTAGGAAGCTTAAACCAGAGGATTTCATAAGATTTATGAGGAATCCAGTGGTTGTGGATGGTAGGAGAATATATGATTCAAATGTTTATTCTAGGAAGTTGAAGTTTAAAGCAATAGGATGTAATTGTTAGAAGATTTCGTGAGAATCTTTTTGGTGATGGTTGTGTTGCTAGGAGGATTGTGGATATTGTGATGCGCTTTATTTAATTTGGAGTTGTAATGGGTTGAAACCTATGATGAGAGGTATACTTCCATTGCTGAAGAATGAAGTTAGGGTAGGTTTTATAATAATTGATGTGAGGAGGGTGTTGGACCCAGGTGTAGTTAAGATTTTTGGTTTTAGGTATTATGGGTTAGGTTACGGATTTAAGAATTGAATATGAGTGTGGATTGAGTTGCACGGTATACGTGGGATTTGGTATGGGTGATTATGGCGTGTTTGTTGATGAGAGAACTGTTGTTTTTGGTTATTTTTATCTTGCTGTTCAGAATGTTTTGTCTATGTTTATTGGTGTTTTGGGGTATTCCTTTTTAACAAGGTGTGTGAGTCAGGTTGATGTTGGTGTTTTGGCTGGTTTGACTTTGCTTGCATCTTTCTTTCAGCTTGTTTCGGATTTTGGTTTGGGTTCGTCTCTTGCGAAGTTTGTTTCTGAGTTTAGG
>Ga0326760_1000439_pt1 | contig 22486 bp, 42 predicted proteins | sample GCREP_S_FD_207668 | JGI IMG/M metagenome (GOLD analysis project Ga0326760, IMG submission 207668) | Hot spring sediment microbial communities from Geyser Creek Basin, Yellowstone National Park, WY, United States - GCR.EP_S | ecosystem: Environmental > Aquatic > Thermal springs > Near-boiling... | reverse complement strand
ACCGATAGAGGACTAATCCCCCGCCTCCAGCAATGATTGATCCAATTATTATCCAGACCCAAGCAGGTATAGGACTAGTCTTATATGTCAGAAGTCTTGCGAAATCCTCCAAAGCCTCTACATACTTCTTATACTCAGCATATATGTTGCTAAGCATTTATATCAGCCTTCTCACGACGCCTATTGTTAAAGCTATGAGAGATGCTGATATGAATATGTTCAGCATCATGACGAGATAAGGAGCCATCGCTTGGAAGTAGCTTATCACGTAAGGAGATATAGCCATGAAAGACTGATCGATCATTATTATCGTTAGGATAGTTACTCCGAGCGTGATCAGTCCTCGGACGAAAGACGGGGTGAAAACTGAGACAGCCTCAACAATCCCTTTACCAACTTTTTTAGCAGTTGTCTCAGGCATCTATATTATCACCTGCTCAGCTGTTTTATTGATTATCTTATGAGACGCTTCGAGACTCCTATGACGAGAGAGACAATCATTATTGTTACTCCGAGCTGAATGGCGAGAATCAGGAAAGGTATCAGCCCTGCGAATGTTGATAGAAATACTGGAAAGAGAGATGCCAATGCCACGACTGTTGAGCCAATAGCCAGAACAGATATGCTTAGAGACGCAAGTCCTCGGCTGATGTCAAAAGCTTTCTTCTCAACCTCTTCTCCTATCTCACTCATTTTGCCAAGGATCTTTTTTCCCGTCTCAGCAATTCTAGTCACATACTCCTCAGCCATTACTCACCGCCTTTCTCAGTCTTTTTAACAGCTTTTCTGATTGAGACGCCTGAGATTATCAGCCTCAGTATCAACGCCACTATCATAAGCTGGATAATCGTTGGTAGCAAGCCTATTATCATTGACACCATCTGATTGATCATACCTACGATCTGAGACAGGTCTAGACTCATAGCATCCCCATATAAATATTTTTCATAAGAATATATTCACTACTCCTTCTTAAACAGCCTCACAAACAGCGAGATGCCTACAACAGCAATCATTATCCATATCATTATGTTCATCATGCTAGTAATCTGATTCATAATGTCCTCCCACACGTCATAATACTCAACAGTAACATCCGTAATCAGATAGCCGATGAAGACATTAGTAGTAGATACATACACATCCGAAGGATAAGCAGTAACCTTTAGACTGTTGAGAGGAGGCTCAAGCGATGTACTACTAAGATATTGACTATCAGCATATTTTGTGATATTGTTATTCTCCTGCTCAATAACTAAGGTATGAAACTCTCCATAGTCAGCTGGTGCAGGCTCATATAATGTAACTTTTACGCCATGAATATCATTACCATTAGGATCTTTACATGTGTCTCCATCCTTATAAAACACCACTCCAACATTTACAGTACCTGACACACCTTTCTCCCATATGGCGAAGAATTTTATTGTTATCCTAGTCTTGGTGCCCGGTCTGTGAGGAAGCTTAGGCGAAAGCATTGGAGGAGCACCGGCTTGAGCCCACTTCCCTGCTCCCCATATAGTCTGACCGCTGTATGTTATTGAGAATATCGAGTGGTCTCCCCAGTTGTACTGCCCAGTGTTATACATGTTCTGAAAATCTTTCTGAGTAATACTGTATATAGTCTTCCATCCCATCAGGCGGTCACCTTCACAGTCTTTATAGATGCCCTGAGATCTTTTATCTCAGCTTTTCTACCGACCTCTTCAACAACAAACTTCTTAGGAGGATTCACGTTTTCACCCATTATATATTTTAGTATGTCAAAATATATGCATCGGCTCATCTTAGAGACGCCTCAAGTATGGATCTCACCATCTGAATCGTCTCAATAGAAGACAGCTTGAATACTGATGAAAACGTGTACACAAGAATGATGATAGATATAGACAATGCTACGGCTCTGCTTATTATCCTGAGCATCTCCTCAATCTCATCCATCAAATATCACCCAGCCATATAGATATTCTCATTGGATGGTAATATTTAGCAAGCTCAATACCTTGCGAAACAATCTCGCTCCTCTCATCATCAGACATCGAGAGGGCATAGACAACAGCTTCACGAAGAGCCAGAGGACTGTAATCGTATGCATAATAATACATGTTAAGCTCAGGCATGAAAACCTTCTCAATAGTGTCGTAAGAGAATTTCACGCCTACAATATGCTCATTGAAAGGAGCGTCAGAAGAGACTACTAGAGTGCCCACAGCCATAGCCTCTACAGGTGGCATCCCAAATCCTTCAGCTCTCGACGTCCACACGAAAAGTTTTGAACATTTTATCAGCTTAAGAAGATCTTTCTCTGGTAAGGATCCTGATTTTATAGATACCACATTTTTAAACCTCCAGTTTGATACAGCGATACATCTGACATCTTTTAACCTTTCGCACAGCAGATCATACATGTCCAAGCCTTTCCTAGGGATCTTAGGAGGATAAATTATCTGGTCAGAACCTACCGTGATGATGTATTCACCATATTTAGAGTGAAGATCCCTGCAGTCCTCATTTCTAATCTGAACAGCCGTGTCAACATCAACAGGGCGAGGAATATAGCCGAAGACCTTCACACCATACTCAGCATAAAGCTTGATCTGATGAGGAAGAGTAACATATACACATGCGTTATCAAGCTTTTTCACGTCGAGATGCTCAAGACTGAGAGGAGTGTCTCCCCAGAACACTATTTTGTCAGCCATGACCCTAGCTTTCTCTAAGAATCCTGCCTTGGTCATGAGGATTGTGTCTCCGAGAAGGATGATCTTGTAGTCTCTTGCGTATGAGAGAGGATTCCACATGTTAAGGATCTTCACGTCTCTATATCCTGTTGATCTGAAGCCTCTTTCTAGGAGAGAAGCGATCTTTCTGAAGCTGAAGCCGATGAGATCGGCTCCTAAAATCATTTTTCATCAAAAAATAATATTGTTTAGAAAAGATATTATCTCTTACGCTACTTGTAGAGAGCATATAAAAGACTTATAGATGCTAGAATAAGTATCAGAAAGAGAGCCACAGCAATCGCTGAGTATGAATATGAGTCTGTTACAGGGATATATGCTGAGCCTACAAGATCCTGCCCCAAGTATATGTCAGCCTCAACATAGTATGAGTCAGATCCTCCAAGCCCCCTAGCTATATAGTCTTTATAGCAGAAGTCCATGTCAAAACATGATTCTCCGATGCATACGTTGTTTGTAGAACATCTATCAACATAGGAGTCGAAAAGCTTAGGCTCGAAAGCGTCTGTATATGTTATGATGCCAGAGCCTAGCAGAGTATCTCCAAGATAGACATCTACCTCAGCATATCTCTCTACTTCAGTCATTCACTACCCCTTGCCAAGAGACCTATCAGAACGCCTACAACAGCCAATGCCACTACCACGCCTATGACAGGAATCAGGTTTTGAAACTGAAGAACTGCTGGAGCGGTAGGCTGACCATATGATATCGTGGTGCTGTATTGTGTTGCGAGACATGGATTAGCTACTAATAGACATGCAGATATGTTGAGAGTGAGAGTGAACTGACCAGTTGCAAGACCTAGGTCAGGGATCACAACGTCATAGACTTTGTGAAGCGTGGAGGTGTTCGCTTGGAGAGTAGTCTGCTCAGTAACAAGCGTTGCAAGACCTGTGCCTGTTGGGGTTGGGTAGTAGAGACCTATGCCTATGTTGAGACCTGTATCGCTAGTAGGTGCTGGAGACACGTTATAGTCGAACTCTATATGTAGAGTGTCTCCCGGCTTGACAGAGGTCGGCTTTATAACCACGTTAGATATCGAGGAGACATAGTTCACAACATTAACAGTTAAAGTGGCTGTGGCATCGACAGCTCCTGTCGAGACGTTCACAACCTCATAAGTGTATGTGTATTGACCTGCTGACGTGGGGGCTTTGAAGCTTAGAGTGAGAGAAGCCTGCTGACCCGGGTCTAGCTGAACAGCAACAGACTTGGCAACAACATTATTGTTAGCATCTTTAAGCTGGACATATACTCCTCCCGAAGCGTCTCCATCGTTCTGAACACCTACAGAAGCATCTACCTGTCCTCCTGATGACACAGTTGTGTTTGATAGATAATAGACTAGTTTGAAGTGTGCAGGCATCTTATCACCGTTTATATTATTATGCTAAAAAGAGTTATATTTACTGCCTCTTTTTCTCAGCCCTCTTCTCTACAAAGCTTCTTCTGAACTCGTATCCTGCCAGTCCTCCTATTATCCCTGCGATCGTGGTGAGGATCGCACCGTCAATCTGTGTCGTGAGGAGATTCACAACCTCAATGACGACGAGACCTATTATAGCTGTTATCTTGACAAGATCTGAAGAGTTCATCCTCTCACCGCCTCAATCACATCCTTTATAGGCTTGTAATGGAAAAGAGTTATACGTCTATTAACATTGTCAATATGATAAGCAAGAACCTCATAGTTACATCCCACGATAAGCCTCTCGCCCTCACGATTATAGACTAGACACTCAAGATTCTCAGTCTTCTTAGGGTCATGAATAATAACAGTAACCTTAGGCTCAAGCGGGACAAGAGTCTCGCTATAGCTATACCCTTGATAGTTAGAAGCCCAGTCTCTGAACCTAGGGACGATATAAGGTATGGGAGGAGGCATGATTTTTCTTCCTTCCACAGTCCACATGGGAACAGGTCTCGGAGGTCTCGCCTCAACGCCTCCGAGCCTCAGCATCATCTCAGAAAAGATCTCGTGGTTAGATCTGAAGACAGGCTCCATATAGAATAGAATGGAGTAGAGCATTTCACGATATTTAGAGCGGTCGATCGTGTCGTAAAGCCCTCTCCAAAAACTTTCGTAGTCTCTGAATATCATCTCTATATAAGGCTTCGGGAGGTTGTGTCTCTCAAGCACGATCCTTATGTTTCCCAAGAACAATTCGTATGATATAGATGTTGAGACAGTCTCTTTCTTAGCCTCAACAAGCTGAGAAGTTGCTATACGCTCCTGCTCAATATTCTTCACTCTGTTCATGACGTTCTGAAGAGCAAGATAGAAGGTGAGAGGCACGACCTTGCCCTGTTTGTATGCCTCAAGCTCGTTCTGAAGCTCCTTAATGGCTCTTCTAAGCTCAGAGATCTGCCTCCTAAGATTTCTTATGATCATATCTTTATTCTTAGACCTGAGGATCTTGTCATACTCTTCTTTCTTCACAACAACATAGCCTAACTCGGCAAGCTCACGTTCGTACTGAGAAATGAGCGTGTCAATGATATCGCTCTTCTTCTTAGGAATAAGCTGTTCCTCTTCGAGATGAGCAATAAAATCATATATAGACTCGTAGTCGTCAAGACCTTGTAGATGTGCACACCAATCGAAAGTCTCAGGATCCACGCCCCACTCGTCGAAACGTTCGAGAATATGTTTTATCAGAGATTCAATAGCCTTAGGAGGAAACCTCTGAGACCTGATGCATTTAGACACTACACGGTCGTAAAGCTTCTCAGCTTCTTCTCTTAGAAACTCTTCTTTCTCCGACAAGTTCCTTCAGCCTCTTCTTAAGCTCCTCCCACTCCTTCTTAGCCTTGCTGTATTCTATCTGAAGCTCCTCGATCTCGGGAGGAGGAGGATCCTCACGTTTAGACATTTAACCACCCGAGAATAATATATGCTTATCAAAATATATTCATCACATCAGAAGAAAAAGAAAGAGATATAAAAAAAAGAAATTTTTTTAAAAAGAGACTGTTTATAAAGATGCTTAGGCAGGCGGTGTTGTTGTAACAGCAGGTTTAAGTCTCTTAGCGAACTCAGATTTGCCTTTTGAGAACACGCCAATTATCTCAGGATAGATGACTTCCTTATACACGTCGTACCATGCTCCGAGCTTCTTCTCAGCCTCTTCTCTTCTCTTCACATACTCAGTTTCCGTGCTTGTGGCGTAGGTTGTTATGCTTGTTCTATAATTTCTGCTCCATGAAGCTATCTCTGTCTTAGCCTTGTTGATATAGTTTGTTATAACTGATTTGGCGAGGTCAGTGGATGCCACTACGCCTGTTACAAGCAGTCTCCTGCTTTTTCTTCTTGCCATCTATCTCACCTCTTTAATCTGTTTATTCTTTGAAGAGTCCTGTGAACAGTCTTATGAAGAGTGGCAAGATGGCTAACACTATCACTACTGGTAGCAACTGCATTATCATGTTCACTATTGCACTAAAGTCGAATGGAGATGCCATGTCTTGGTCTCACCATTAATGATATTCGCTAGGAGGTATTTATATCACTAGTCTCTTTCTCAGTCTTCTCCTTGGATGACTTGACGATCTTTATCTGAGGCTTCTCAGAAGGCTGAGGCGTTAGAGAGATCTGCTGAGGCTGAGAGAGAGACGGCTGGAAGGATCTTGTCAGCGTCTGTGTGAGCATAGACATGACCATGTTCATCAGCGGTGTAAGAGCTTTAAGCATCTGAGCCTTGGCTACTGTTATCTCTTTCTCAGCCTCAGCCTCCGCACCTGTGATCTGTGCACCTGTGTATGCCTGAACAAGCGGTGTTGAGAGAACTTGTGAGAGACCTATCAACATGCTGAACAGAACCTGACCAAGCCTCTCGACGAGCTTCATGGTTGTGAGAAGCGTCTTGAGATCGATGTGGGAGAATGCTGTGTAGTCGAGATAGAAGTTTAGAGCATCAATTATTATGTCTGTGAATTTTCCTCCCATAACGTCTTGATAAGCCTTCAGCCTGTTATACAATTCGGGATCTTTTCTTGCTATAAGCCCTAGAAGACGCCCAGCCTCCATTACCTCGGCTTGTGTATCACTCTTCTTCTTTCTCTTCTCCTCCCTCTCCTCCGCCACCGTATCTAGCCTCCAGCTCTTTCTTCATCTCCTCACAGAGAACCTTGTCTCTACATCTTATTCTGTATATCAGGTCTATCGCGTCAGGCTCGTCAGCTGGCGACACGTCTATCTTCTCAAGGTCGAGAGAGATCCCTATGCTCTGAAACACAGCTTTTATCTGCTCCATAACTGTCTTCTGTATCTCCACGAAAGAGGAAAGGTCGAAGCCCATCTTCTCACCATATTCATAATATCATATATAGAATATATTTAACAGGCTCCCCTGAAAATGATTCAAAGAAAAACTATTGTTCGAACAGGCTCTTCTGATCATGAGAGGAAGTCCCTCTCGCTCCTCAGTCTCTTCTGACAATAATATTTATAAGCTTCTTAACAAAAATATAATTCAATGGAGAAGTTTTATGAGCCAGAGAGAAGCAGAGTATATAGAAATCATCAATAGAATAAACAGACGTGTAGACGATAGATACAGACTTATATACCGCAAGACGACGATGTCAGGCGTGAACATATATATCTACGAGGTTGATGGAGGAGAAGAGAAGAAGAACTATGTGATGAAAGTATATGACGGATGGAAAGTATATAGCAGAGCAATAAGCGAGGAGGAGAAAGAGAAGCTTATTAAACAGCTAAAAAGATCAGAATATAATTTGTTCATCAAGATACTTATGAGAAGCCCTCTGTTGAAAGAATAAGCTAAAAATCAATAATTTTTTTCTCCCTCAGAAGCTTTTTATACCTCATTATGCTCATAGGATTGACTTTATAGAGCTTAGCAATATTCTTCTGAAAAACGTTTCTGCCGAGCATCTTATACGCTATATATACCAGCGTTGCTGTCTTTACCCGAATAGAGGCGTGAGGAAGATCCTTCTCCTCCAGCTGTTCAACTATCTTCACAACCTCATCAGGCTCTCCCATGAATCTTGCGAATAGTGATGGGCTGACAACTGTTCGTAGAGGGATGTCTAGTTTTTTAGCGAACTCTCTTATAGCATCCATCACGCCAGCTTCTTTCACCTCATATATCTTGAGAGGATCTTTTATAGAGGAGGCTAGATAGAGAAGAGCAAGAGCACCCTCGTAGTCGCTTGGCTTCATTATAGCCAAGTATCGATACTGCAGTCCTTTGAGAAGATTCATGGCTATGGGCACATACTCAGTCAAACCATACTCTTTTGCGAGGATAGGGATCAGCTTTTCAACAGCTTTGTATTTCATCGCATCACCATGAGATAAAAAGAGATAGAAAGCTTATAAATTTTTTATATTAGAGAAACAGTTTCTATATATGAGGATGAGAGATTTGGATGAGAATATCGTGATAAAAATCCACACTCTTCTGTATATAAAAAGAGGAATGCCTATAAAGGTTGAGCATACAGATCTTGACACTGGCGATCCTGAGGAGAAGAAAGTTTTGATCGTCAGATACAGACATCCGCACTATATAGTCATTAATAAGGAGTGGCTTTACATGACTGTCCATGAGAAGATTGGAAAGATCATGGATACAGGGGAGGAGAAGAAGCTTTACAAAGCAGAGCTTCACTACCCGAACAAAGTGATATCAATATATTTCGATCAGGATCTCGATATTGTTGCTGTTGATGATGTCTAGGTGAGAAAGATGATCAGAAGACTGATAGAGAAGATCAGAAGAAGATACAGAAAGATCTATGAGGACGAGGATATATACGTTATAGAGTACAGAGAGAAAAATAAAGATCCTCACTACATAATCATGCTGAAGAAACCATTGATCATAAGACTAGACATAAAAAAAGATCTGAAAAAAGAAAGATAAAAAAAGAAATTGTTTTAGTTAATCAGAGCATATGCTTCTATATCTCTTATCATATACAACTACACTTAAATAGCTGAAATGTCTCTTACAGTAATAGTATTTAGCTAATTTGTAGATCAATGGAAACTTTTGTTTAAACAGTTCTAGGTTATAAATGTTCACTTTAGGATGATTCTTATGTGATAAAAATCCTCTAACAATTGTTTTCACAATTTCATTCTCATTTTCATAAACATGACACGAATCTTGTAAATCACTATAACCGCTATTGATTATTTCGCCTGAATTCAGAAGGTAATAAGTTGATGCCCAACTGTGATAACCGTATCCGCCACCAAAACTTATCTCAGTAATAACTTTATCATATGGGATCTTCACTTCACTATGAAGATTGCCCCATTGATCTATGTAGTTATAACACCATTTTCTCATTTATATCACCTCATCCCTCCTTCCGCCCGACCTCTCATATAAGAGAGGTCGGTGCGGGAGGGGGAGGAAAAACATATTAAAAAAAAAGAAAATGATTTTATCATTGATCTTACTCTCTCTCTATCTTCTTAACCTCGACGTCTCTTACGTCCAATGTTATCACTAGATCATTGTTGTTGATGCTAATTAACACTCTGATGATCTCTGGGTATATGTCATAGTTTTCACATTTGATCTCGTCTATGGCTTTCTCTAAACTTACATAGCCATTGTCATCTTTATGAATACTAAATAGATATGGATATTCATCGAAATAATACTCACACTCTTCACCTGTCAATTTTTCTGCTTTTATAAGTAACGGCTTCATATATTCATCTGCTGTTAAAACCTTGTTCGTCATGATCATCAAGATGCTCATTACTCCATCTTTTATCTTTTCTTCTTTTTGTTCCTCTGTCTTTTCCATCATATCTATCACTCTCAATTATATATTTTTTGTTAGGAAGCTTATAAATATTATGCTGAAGAAAAGATCAGAAAAAGAAAAAGAAATAAAAAAGAAATTATGTTTTATATTATGATATAATGTTAATGATATTATTGTTATAGTACTCTAAGAATCTTTTTGTTGCTGGATATAATTCACTTAACCAAAGTCGGCTGAAGACTACAACTTTTACGTTCACATTCTCATTTGGATCTTTCACATATATGTCTTTTATTATATTTTTCAAAACAAGAAATTCATCATTTGTTGCATCACATCTCTCGTACTTGTATGCTGTCGTCGTATAGTCTCTCATGATTCTAAAGATCAATGGCTGAGATTCTTCAATAAACACATACTCTATATCTCTAGCATTCTCATACTCACATATGTCAGGATCGAGAACATCACATACTTTACGCTTTATGTTCACAAAGATCTTTAATGTCACAAGATGTTTTGTATATTTCACGTTAGCAAACGAAGATCCTGGTGCGAATCTCTCGTCCTCACTAGTGTAGCAGTAATAAGATTTGAATCCTGACGGTTTTACTTCAAACCATCCGCTCATTTTATCACTCTCGATTATACATTTTTGTTAGAAAGCTTATAAATATTATGCTGAAGAAAAGATCTAAGTATAATAACGATCTAATGAAAAAGATCTGAAAGAATAGAAAAGAAAAAAGAAAATGTTTAAAGTTTAGAGAAACGCCACAGCTACCGAACAGCCTTTTTGAACTATTATGACAGTAATATTTCTATCTAATTTTTTTTCAAGCCTGTCGTGTACCGCATGTACTATCTCTGCAGTCGTTATTTTTCCATCCTCAATCTCTTTTATAACACTTTCAACTATCTCATCGTGATCTTTTATCACTTCAATCACATGTTCAAACATTACTCCGAATGCTGGAAAACTAATGAGTATTACTGGATCTTTTTCTTTCAGCAGATCTTTTAACTCTTCGACCGCTGGGCTTGTAAAATCTTTGACGATCCCTATCCAATCTTTCTCATTCTCATTTTCTACTCTCATACACATCTCTCTCACCTCTTCATCATATATAATTTTTGTTAGAAAGCTTATAAATATTATGCTGAAGAAAAGATCAGAAAAAGAAAAAGATAGAGAAAAGAAAAAGATAAAAAAAGAATAATTGATTTTATGATAAGTTATTAACAGTATTGTTCTAGTAATCTTTCAGCTTCTTTTTCCTCTTCCTCAACGCCTGTATTTAACCTATACACATCATATCCCTGACTTCTGTAATACTCTTCAAGCTTTCTTGCTGTCTCATAGAAACTCGGGCTATGTATCAGATATACTTTTTTCTCATCTTCGAATACTATCTCTTTTACAACGCTATACGTACATCTAACCTTCATTACCTCACCCCTCCTTCCGCCCGACCAGAGTCGGTGCGGGAGGGAGAGGAAAAACATATAAAAAGATAAATTGATTTCATGATTGATCTTACTCTCTCTTTTTCACTTCTACCTTTTTCACTTTTAATATCAATATAAGATCTATCTTTCCTATCTGTATATCCACTCTCTCAGTCTCCACATCAATAGTGTAATTCTGGCATTCGATCTCATCGATAGCATACCCATAGCTTATATATGATCCGTCCTCATAGATCTTCTGAGAAATTACATATGGATACTCATCAAATCGATATTCACATTCGCTATGAGTAAGCTGTTCAGCTCTAAAACGTATTGCTGTTGTGTAGTCCTCAACATCGAGCAAACGTTCTTTTAAATACTCTAGCTCAAACTTTATGCTTTTAGCTATTTTCTCTTGTTTCTCGACCTCTTCAACTATGTTGCTCATTTTCTCACCATTGTCAATATAATATATAGTTAGAAAGCTTATAAATATTATACTGGCGTAATGATTCAGATTTAAAAATGATGAGAAAAAGAAGAGAGAAAAAAAATAAATTGATTTTTTTTACTCATCAACCTGTGGAATCAATGGAGCAATTTCTTTTTTCACAAAATCATAGATCTCTTCATCGTACAGGTCTAGGTGTATCATAGACACTATTACAGTCACAAGTTTATCAATAACCTGCTCCGCCCGATCAACAGATATCTTAACTTTAGCTTTCTTAGACTTTCTGATCGTCTTTCCTATGTCTAAGCTTTTATACTCAGTCTCCCAAAGAATCTTCAGATATCCATTGTTATACTCTACCGATAAATCAAACCTTCTACCATAGAGAGCGATCGAGTGTTTCTCCATCACCATCGTCATGTCAGCTCCTCGCTTCACTCTCATATTAACACTTTGCAGACCTCTCACAAGCGTCTGAATAAACAGATTCTCCTGCTTCAAATTGAGAATTTGAGATGATGTTTTTGTTGTCTGAATAGTCTCATTCATATCTATCACTTTCGAGTATAAAATATTGTTAGAAAGCTTATAAATATTATGCTGAAGAAAAGATTCGTGTTTAAAAAGCTATTTCGAGAAACGATATAAGCCTGCAGTCTTTCTTTCTCTATCAAGATCTTTCCTAGGCTGATTATTCATCTTTAAAATCTCTAATGCTTTTCTCAGACAGTTATTGAAACTTCTGTCTCCGCACCACTCAATAAACTCTTCGTAAAGCTCTCTTCTAATATCTCTCTTAACATAATGCTTTTTGATATACTTAGTGATATATTTCGTGGCGTAACACCATATGCTGAATTTTCAACCTCGGCTGATCGACCTTAAGATCTCCAATGCCTTCCTGAGACACTCATTAAGGCTTCTATCATTACACCAATTGATAAACTCTTCATAAAGATCCTTTCTTATCTTTCTCGTAACATAACGCTCCTTAATGTATCTAGTCATATACTTCATCACATATCACCTCCATATAAAACTCTCATATAATATTTAAAAATATCACTTGTAGATCATGAGAGAACTCTCAGATATAAGAGGTATATATAAGAGGTATATGTAGAGAAAACCTCAGCAGATATACCTCTTATATATAAGAGGTATATGTAAAGATTCACTTTAAAACTCGCCTGAAGAAATATAAGAGGTATATATAAGAGGTATATGTAAAGATCGCAGGAAAGAGTTATTGAAAAGATCGCTGGAAATGATCATATTCCACCAGATCTTTCAAAAAATTAATGATCGCTGTAATGATCGCTGAGAGTTTGATGGTATACCATCAATTTTTCGGCGATCATCATAAGATCTCTTTCAGCCAGAATCCTTTTACTCAGACTTTTTTTGAAACAGTCCGTCAGGGGATCAGTTGATGGTACACCATGACTTCCACCATCAGAGACCATTGAAGGTCACCATCAAGTATACCATGATCTTTTCATCGGACAGGGGGGTTCAATATCCCCCCCACCATAAAATCCTCTACATCGTAGAGGACTTTTACTTCTCTAGAAAGGAGGTTTTTATGGAGGTCTCTCTTAATAGTCAGACAGTTTTTTTAAAAACTAGAGAAAATTCTGAAGAAAACCCCCCTCATAACGTGAGAAAAAGTTAGAAGAAAGAGGAGGAGAAAAAAAGATCTTATTTATTTAGATAGACTTGAGATTTCTGCTTTTCTGTTCTGCATCATTTCGAATAATTTGATTTTCGTGTATCTACTGAATCTCAGATAGTATATCAATGCTGTACTAACGTCCTCCCAGCCGACACCAAAGTCAAGATTTCCGCTTAGAGCATACTCCAAAGGAATGCCAAGCTCAGCAAGAATACTTATATGACTCCTTCTCATATCGTGAGGTTTCAATGTAAAGTTGAGCTTAAGCATCTTTGAAACTTTCTTCAGTAAATCGCTATACCAGTCTCTAAACTCGCCTACCGTTCTGATATTCGTTATAGACTTTATTATGCTACCTCTCTCTTTTCGATACTTCAGAAACACGTTATATAATTCTTCATCAAGCCATCTGAGATCAGTTGTCCACGTTTTATTTGTTTTACTCTCATAAACCTTAAGAATCGGAGGCTCAAAGTTCTCCCATTTTAATCCAACAAGTGAGCTTCTCGCATCCTCGATATCAATGCTGTAAATATCTTTATATTTAAGCTCTAAGGTGCTCCAGCCCTCTCTTGCACCAGTCGTTACATGTAACCAAATAACTAGGATCTCTTTCTCATCAAGACTGCCCTCCTTATACAGCTTCTTTAACCTTAAAAAGTCCTCGAAATAGATGCATGTTGTCCTAGGAATAACATGATGCTTTTCTGCTCCGACCTTGCCTTCTAACCAAGATCTAAATGCTGGTATTCTTCTGAGTATCTTCACTTTAACACGTCTCTCTCTAGGATCTGGATAGAGTTCCTCTAATGCTTTCACTAAAAGTTCTTTTGTCCAGTAGTCTGGATTACTGACTTCTCCTTTGTTAGCAAGATACTGCATAATTCTCTCAACCTCTCGTATTGTCTGAAGCTTCTCTCTCTCGCTGTAAAACGTTGGAAATCCCGGTTTCTGAGTCATCCTTTCCACGTCCTTCTCCCAAAACTCTTTAATGATGCTAGACTGCATAGGGTCGATAATCCTTTGCCTTGATGTAACATTAAGAATATCAGCCTCAACAATATTGATCAATTCGCTAGGAGTTATAGTTATAGTCTCGATCTTCTTGGTTTTTGGATTAGTGATGACGACCTCGTTCTTTTCTTTGATCTTCTGGACAGTCTTGTAGAGACTTGTCTTATCGACACCAATTAAATCAGCAAGACTATTAAGCCCAACACCTAACTTTTCGTTGAGGTAGTAGATAACAGCTATTTCACGAACATCTTCAATATACGGACGCCCGTAATTCGCCAGAGACTTATATTGACGCTTGAGCTGACTTACTCTATCAGCTATTTGTTTCACTATCTTTTCGAGTGCCTGAGGGATTAATTCACTACTCGAAGCCACCATAACGCACCTTCTCCAGAGATATAATAGGTTGAGGGGGTATTTAAGCTTTTCTACGCCTGATGATCTATGAGACCACTACGGTGGGACTGGAGATGAAAGATCTATATTTCCAGAGAGAACAATCATCAGAAACAGCTTAAAAACCTAGATCAACACGCCAGAATAATATTTATAAGCTTTCTAACAAAAAATATATAATTGAGAGTGATAAAATGAGTTTATTCAGAAGTGAATTAGAAGACAGATTCACCAAAATATCCCCGCCAGCGGTGATTGTGAACATATGGAGATCGAAAAATCAGCCTTGGAGCGTTGCAAATGTAAGAATTCACAACATTGAATTTCTTGAAGAAATAAAAGAGCTTGTTATGTCGCTCCCTGTTCGTGTAAATTTGCCAGAACATTTCAGCGAACTATCATTTCCGAGATACTATGCTATTTACTATGACGGAAAACAGATCAAAGAGATCATAGGGGTAAGAAACGACCTGACTGCAACGAAGTGGTCGTACAGGTTCGGGTACTGGCACCCAAAGATCCAACAGTACATTGTTAAAGCAATCGAAGAAGAACTGAAAGAACTGCGACAACAGACACAACAGTCTCAACAATAATCTCTTAAAGCAGTTTTCTTTTTTCTCTTCTTTTTCTTCTTGATCTTTTTTATTTGATCGTTTCTTCATCATATTGTTCATAATATTATTTATAAGTATTTTTACAGATTTTTTTCTCTGGCGAGACTATGAGCATATATCAAGACTATGTTGAGAGAGTTGAGAAAGAGGCTGAAGAGCTTTTGGAGAAGACGAGAGAAGATTATAAGAAGATCCTGATCAATGCCTTAGAAAATATTTTCAGAGACTTCATGGAGACTAGAAAAATCGACTTCTCAAGGACAGAAAAAGAGATCATGATCATAACGAAAAGATATATGCTCATCGTATCAAAATATTATCAAGCGATAAAGTTTAACGACAAAGTCTATGATGAAAACATGAGGCTGTTGACAGTAGAGACAGCATATGTAGAGAAAAATATTGTGGAGGAGATATACAGGATCCTGACTGAGCTTATAACAGATCTTGAGTATTACATTGGGGATGAGCATGAGTTTTTCATAGAGGCGATGAAAAAGATCTTTAGCATAAAAGAAGAAGAGAAAGAAAAATAAAAAAATCTTTTTCTTACACGAATCGTCTTCTAATTATTCTGTAATCTGTCTCGTATAATGTTTTTAACGGATAGTCAAAGAAGTAGAAGAAAGGTGTTTTTTTAGGAGCATTATTAGGATGATAACACATGCAGTTCTTAATAGATCTGAAGATCTCTCTCCTCAGGCTCTCAACATCTAGTGATGTAGAAAATATTTCTTCATGAAGCTTATTAATATTCATCGCAATATCTTCTGCATTTATATCTATTAAATCATCTATATAAGCATGAAAATCATAATACATTACCTCAAAGAATCGCATCACATACTTAAGATAATAAGCTTCGAGATAGTCTTTTGGAAGCTTTATCAAAGCCTCAATGCTTCTTCCTCTCTTTCTAATAATCACTTCTACATAATCAGAATATGAGCTGGGCTCTTTATCCTCCACATATATATTTTCGACACTATGTTTCTCTAAAAACTCCCAAAGCCTCCAAAGAGGCTGATCAACAGCAAACTTGTAGTGACCAATAACCTCTGACATTACGCTTCTCACCTCACCTCATAGTAATCTTCTTTTTCTCAGCCACGATCTCGTACAGTTTTTTGAGAGAAAGGCTGAACATTGAATACCTGAGGATCTTCTGAGAAACATCTTTTATACAGCTTTTCCCAACTGCTGTGTAAAATTCTCTCACCTTTTCGATTGGTATGGGACTGACAGCTTTTGAAGGAGGCATATGATGTTCAAAATTTTCTATATGTATCTGAAGATGTTTAGCCCAGTCACTTATTTCAAAAACCATGTTGAAATGAAGAGTATTATACGCCTTGGAGAACGTGTCCATGAGATCAAAAAACTCGTTAGATTTGAACATATGTTCTGGAAGCATCAGCATAGCATGAAGAAATTTGACAGACTCACCATAGATATATGTCTCATCAGTATAGATATCAATCTCTATATAATACGGGTCATAACTTGTCTTCATATTATTCACGACAACCCTATCGACATTATTACTCTCAAGAAGATACCAAAGACTTCCAAGCGACTGATTAATATTAACTGATAGATGTCTCACATATTCGCCCATCTAAACACTCTCCACATATAATATTTCACATAGAAACATAAAAATCATGCGTATATATTATTAGCCGTTCTCCAAAGCTTTATAGAGCTAGGGATTTTGATGCGATATGTTTTTTCTATCTTGACTCTCGCACCGCATCTACTACATCTGCCTCTGACAATTATCTTCTTGACGTCACCATCGATATATACCTCAGTCTCTATATCGACGACCTCTCCGATTGAACATACTGGGCATCTCACCATGTCTTTCCACCTCCCACGACCATCACAGCCACAATGAATATTGTTATCGCCACGAGAAATATTATCACGAACGCCACCAAACTAAACATTATTCTCATGCTCAGCCTAGCTATCTCGCCAACTCTATACTCTATGCTTCCCTCTTTGATGTTGTATATAGCATCGATATCCATAAGAGCATAGACTAGGAATATCAATGACACGCCTATCATCGCAAGAAAAAGTGCTGAGACTATTATGAAAATCTTCTCGTTAGGAGACACATGTCTCACCATCTGATAAAAAGAGTTAGAAAGTATATAAATATGTATATATGATATATAGATGGGAGAGACATGAGGAAGAGAGCGATATGTCCTAGATGCGGGTGGACAGCTAGACTGGTTGAGGAGAGATGCTTCTCAGACAGATGCGTAGAAAAATATATATGCACAAGATGTCTATTCGAGTTCACGATTGAGGTGAAGAGATGAAGAGACTTATAAGAAGAGTATTGTATATATCAGCATCAGCAGGGCTTCTAGTAGCGTCGCTGAACTACATCTTGTCAGACTGCGTATGTGTAAAGTATTGGTTCAAGATGTATATCGAGATGCCTACTCTAATAATCCTCTCATTGGCATCATTAGTCGAGGCGTGGAGAGAATATATAGAGGAGGTCAGAGAGAAAAAAGAGACTGTTTAAGAAGAACTGCTTCTTCTTCTCATCCATCTAGTCAGACAATCATTTATCTCTCTCTTCACATCCTCATCCTCGTTGAAGTCTGGAATGTTCAGACCTATCTCATATCTCTCGCCATTGTCAGCATAGAAGTAGAGCCTTACATCCTCCTTGTATGCGAATGCTGATGAGCATGAGTCTGCTTTTCTCAGAAGCTCTATGATGATGTTCTTCACATCTTCACGCCTCATATGATCACCTCACAGCGTTATGCCAGTTCTCTCTCCCTCATACACGTATTTGAGACCGTGCTTCAGCCTGAAAACCTTTATACACAGAGGGCATACATCTCTTATAAACTCCTTAGGGTTCTCATCGTATAAAGTCTTCAGCTCAGACTTGTTCTTCACAACTATACACTCATCGTAAAGCCCCAGCATACATATATATCTCTTATCATTATCATTCTTCTTTCTTCTAAGCATTAACCACCACCCTGCTCGTCAAAGGGTTCGTCTTTTTAGACGCAAGTCTTTTAATAGCCTCATCAACATATGACTCGACAAGCTGTCTATGTCTCTTCAACATATGATCCTCAGGAAAAACATTGTCATACTCTTTATCACACAAGAGGCATACAAATCTTGTCAATCCCTTAAGCTCAACCAGACATTGAATATCCATCTCCATCACAGCCTCTATTATTCCTAGGGCGAACATCCTCCTAACAAGGGAGGATCCTATCCTAGCCATGATGCCTCGGATGGCACTTCTACCCACATGATAAAGAGCCTCGACCTCGCTTGGAGACAGCCTGTTGCTTAGATAGTCATGCAGAGCATTAAGGTAGTGGTCTTTACACACAAGCTTCTTCAAAACCATCATACGGGCGATCCTCCTGAGATCCTTCTTCATGTCGTTGCTCATGATCTCACAGCCTCCTCACGAACAATCTTTCTCCTGACGAACGGTGATGACATGACCATGCTCTCAAGCTTCTCAACACGTGAGACAAGCTCATCAAGTTTCTCAAGCTTCTCAAGTACAGCCTGAACATCCTCCTTCTTAGCATTAAACGATAAGAGAGGATGTTTTATAGACCTCAGCAGATTTATAATCTCGTTCTTTATATTAAATATCTCAGCACTAAGCTTAAGCCTCTCAATTTTTTCCACCAGCTCATCAGCCATCTTCTTAAGCTCTCTAATTGTTATCTCAAGCTTTCTCTTCTCAAGGTAGTACTTCCCCAAGGCACTCGTCTGGAGATAACAGTCTATACATTCCTTATAGACCTTCGCAGGAGCATCCTCATATATATATTTGACGTATCTGAACTGCTCACCGACCTTAATAGTTCTTCCACACCTGTGGCATTTATCCTCACGTGTGGCGACAATGACTTTGTCAATAATATTCTTGATAGGACGCTCCTCAGAGGATCCTCCAAGATAGACGTTGAGGATCTCCGTAATGAGGTCGTTCAGCGAAATATTTCTCTTCTCAGCAAGTTTAGAAAGCTTCTCATGAACATCATCACTAATCTTGACAGTCTTCATAACTATCAAATATAAAAAAAGAAAAAAAGAATATAAATATTTATGCTAGAGGCTAGACCTCAGCATACCACGAGACATTGAGGTCTGAGATTGTTTATCAGCCCTGTATCAGTAGCGGATACTCGTAGCCGTCGTTCATCTGGTCTGCCTCCATTATCACGAGGTTCGCTCTCGGTGATGTTCTGTCCATTGTTATCAGTAGATACTTTGTCTTTGTCCCGACTGGTATCGGCACTATCATTGGATGAGGTGGTGATGGAGATGTCCCAGCGACAACATCAGCGTTAAGAGCGAACTTGTTGGTCAGCGTCGGGTAATCTACTGCAACCATATACGGTGGCTCATCGTTTTTTGCCAATGCTACATACATCTTCCCGTTCACCTTCACGATCTTGTTTCCCTCTGTTACGCCTGTGAACGTGGCGTTTGCAACAGGCGTCCAGCCTGTGTAGTCCACAACATTATTCTCATAAACGTATATGTCCGGATAATTATTGAAAAAGAGTATACGCCACTTCTTAGCATTCAGATCATATATTAGAGATGTTTCATACACATCTCGACTTGGATTCGGTGCAAGATTTATCTGTTTCATATCTATTATCAAAGGCTTTCTCTCATACAGATTCATATTTGTGAAGCCTAGCAGAAGTCTGCAAGGTGTTTGTGATATCCAAGAGTTTGAAACAACATAGAAAACCTCTGTATCAGGGTCATACACAAAGAGATGCGGATGATCACCATACAGCTTGTTGTCAAGATCAACTCTTCTCGTGGCAATAGGCTTCTCAAACCTCAGGTTCCCGCTCAGGTCAATGCTGAAGAGACCTGCTCCAGCCGTTGAAATTTCCTCTAAATGACCGGCTATGGTCGCACCGAAGAATATTCTCCCATCAACGATGAGAGGTGCACCGTACTTGTCTATAACAACAGTCGGGTCTCTCAGACCTGCTATCGGTGCATAAACAACTTTGAACCTTCTGAACGAGACATTAAGATTACTACTTATATAAGAGCCGAAACCTGTCTTGAACTGTCTCCACACACTAAGGTCGTTCCAGCTGAAGCCTGTGTTAGCGATCCTGCCGACATATACTATCTTCCCATCTTTCTCGTAGAAGAAGAATGCCGACCTGAAGTTCACAACCATGATCAGCTTGAAAGGTGGCGTCATATCAATTGCGAGCCTGACCTCGGCGTCATACACTGTGCCATTAACCACTCTATACGTTGCGAAACGTTTTACATATGTATCATATGCCCACAGAATCCTGTTGTTAGCGTCTTTGGCTACTATTATCATAGGATTAGCAGAGTTTGTGCCGAGAGTAGCGTTCCACGAATCCACCTCAGCAACAATGACAAGACTTGTGGGGACTGTGTCAATATTGTACACATAATACTCCTCGCCTATACCTGATGAAGGGCCTGTTATCGTTGCCACTCCATTTCCAATTGAAAGCGATGTGCTTCCGCTTACTGTTATCTTGCTCAGCAGATAACTGTCTTCGCTGTAAACAAATCTCTGGTCGGTCACAGGTATAGAAAGGTCTGGGTCGTCATAAGGAACAACAGTCCTTATAATCTTCTTGATCTTGAATGTTAGTTGAGAAAGATCATAGCCACCACTGACATACTTAGGCTTGTAATACATATATGTCCTCTCAAGCTTGAATACTATATAAGAATTGTCAGGTGCTTTGCTGAAGACATACTTAACAACATCATATCTATCAGCTGAACTATACTCTATCACTCCTGTCGAGCCGTTCTTGGCATAGTACTTATCGCCGTCTTTGAAGACTATGTATGATGCTATTGTCTCAGGCATTAACTTGTCTAATACTTTTTTCGAAATAATGTCTATTAACTGATCATCCAGTCTTATGACTCCTCTTCTCAAAGCATCACCATATAATATATATGATTAAAAGGATTTATTTTTCACGTCTGAAAAGCTCGTATATCTCGTAGATAGAGTATAGAAGTGTTGTTATCGGAATAACGAGGAGAGACATTGATATAACGCCCGCATAAGGATACTGTATGGGGACGTATATAACGGTTGTGCGAAAGGGGTCGGGACTGTTAGCCGTGAGAACATGAAGCGTCTTGTTAAGCCTCTGACCTAGGTATTGGAGGATTAGAGACTGTTTACACCCGATTAATGTTGATGCATCGTCTGATCCTGCGAACGCCAGTCCTAGAAACCTCTTGTCTGATGACAATACTGGTGATCCTGAGTCTCCCGGCTTTATGATCCCAGATCCTCTGGCTATGAAGACGTTTGTGAAGACGGCTGAGCCTGAGTCATATGTTATCGAGACTGTTGCAGAAGTATCTATGACGGATCCCTGTGTAAGTCCTGTTGATCTCCCTATTTTAACGATAGCCTCATCAAGACTAGGATCTCTCGCACTGACCACTCCACCGATTACTGGGATAGCCGTGTATATGTTTGACAAATCATCTATCGTGGCGATCGCAACATCAACATAGTTATAGTCTCCTGAGAAGTCGATAGGAATAAAGTCTAGCAGATGGAAAAGAACGTCTTTGTCAGATCCTCCGTCGAGGACACCGGGCTGGACAAGAGGATCTCCCCTAGCTCCTTTGTTCTCTTTAGCCCATACGTGGTTGTTAGATATGACGTAGAGGATCCCGTCAGGATCTATGAGATACCATCCTATTGTACCTGAGGCGTTTTCATCAAGTCTTGATGTTGATACGCCTGCGGGTGAGGGTCTGTATCTGTCTTTATATTGTAATGCTCTCAGCTCACCGATCTCGACTACGTCTGTTTTCACTCCCTCGATCTCTTCAGGGATGATCTCGTCAGGCTTCAGCATGTGTCTGGGAAGCTTCTTCTTCACATAGATCCTTATGGCTTTGACATCAGTCTTCTGACCCTTCACAATCTTAGGCATAAGCTGGTTAGAGTATCCGACCACGTTAGGATATTTGAGAAGATTATGCCTCTTGACCAAGGCATGGATCTCAGTCATATAAATGCTCCCATCATAGAGACTATCAGCTGAGCAATAAAGAAGAAAGGCATGAGATTAAGAATAAACAGCATAGACGATATAGCCATTCCTATCATAGGAGCATACTGCTGAACAGACTCTACAACAGGTTGAGTAGCCTGCCAGAACCGATAGAGGATTAATCCCCCGCCTCCAGCAATGATTGATCCAATTATTATCCAGACCCAAGCAGGTATAGGACTAGTCTTATATGTCAGAAGTCTTGCGAAATCCTCCAAAGCCTCTACATACTTCTTATACTCAGC
>Ga0326760_1000436_pt1 | contig 22591 bp, 19 predicted proteins | sample GCREP_S_FD_207668 | JGI IMG/M metagenome (GOLD analysis project Ga0326760, IMG submission 207668) | Hot spring sediment microbial communities from Geyser Creek Basin, Yellowstone National Park, WY, United States - GCR.EP_S | ecosystem: Environmental > Aquatic > Thermal springs > Near-boiling... | reverse complement strand
CGCGGCACTCTGCATAAACTGGATCTCTGCTCCGACGCGCGCTGTGGGCTCCTTGAGGCCGCGCCGGACAGCTCTCGATGTCGCCTCTCCTTTGAGATGCCAGCGCTGCCCGAGCACAAGAGCACCCACTCTAAAAGGGGCGGTGTCAGCTGTCTCAAAAAGTTTAAATATGCCAGGAAACGCGCGAGACGGAATGGGAGATGAGTCAGAGTCCCAGTCCAAGGCGCCTATTATAGGCAAGCATGTGTACGGCGAGCTCTATGGTGTTGACCCCGCGCTGTTAAACGACGAGAGAGAGTTAAGGAGAATAGTAACTGAGGCAGCGCGCATTGCTAGAATGCACATTGTAGAGGTGAATTCATGGAAATTCGAGGGTGGGGACAAGGGAGGGGTGTCCGTGATTGCGCTAGTAGTCGAGAGCCATATTGCAATTCACACATGGCCTGCCTACAGCTACGCTACAGTTGACGTTTACACTTGCGGCGAGCACTCAGACCCCATGGCTGCATTTCGTTACATTGTATCGCAATTATCTCCGAAAAGGTTCACAGTGAGCTACACTGACCGCTCTTATAAATCCCACTTAGCGGCAGTTGCACAATAACAATTAGTATACCCAAGTCGCAAATACGTTTTACGCAGTTCTCTATCTCCCAGTACCTTGATACATGTCGGAAGGGGTGAAGTGGCGCCGGGGGTGGGATTTGTGGGCGGCAGGGCCTGAACCCACGCCCCCTTGACGGGGACGGGATCTCAACTCGGGAGGGAGCCTGTCCCGCGCCTTGGGCCGCTCGGCCACCCCGGCTGGCAGTTTGAATATGGTATAAAGAATTAAAAAACTTCCACCTGGCGCCCGAGCGCTACCCGCGCCGCCACTGCTACTCTGTGAGCAATTTAATTAGCTCTTGGAGGTCATTTATTGCTCTCTTAAAATTTTCTTGAGCTGTCTCTGACACAGTATAAAGCTTTCTGCCATTCTGTATAGTTTCTAGCAAGACGCCGTCTGCTACCATTCTCTTAAGCAGCACGTAACCGTAAACTGTGCTTATCTTGAACCCGAGTTTTCTGAGCTCCTGAATGATTGCGTAGCCGTGCGTGGGCCCTCGCTTGCTGAGGAGGCTCACTACGTATAGCCAGAGATTTCCCTGGCCTATACAGCGCTTGAAGCGCCGGTATGCCTTCATCTGTCGCGCTTGCCGTCGATGAACTCAAGAACGGCCCTGTAGGCTTCCTCGGGGCTCATGTGCACGGGCGGGTTCTTAAAGCACCACGCAGACGCGCTCAGGAGGGGGCCGCCGATCCCTCTGTCTAGCGCCAGTTTCGCGAGCCTGACGGCATCCACCACGACGGCAACACTATTCCACGCATCGTGAACCTCCAGCGTTACCTCAATTCTAACAGGGAGGCCGCCGAATATCTCGGCCTCTATTAGCATGTGTGCGATCTTTCTATCCCCGAGGAACCTGATATAAGCAACCGGTGCAATATAGGCGTCGAACTCCTGCCCCTCCGCCATCGTCTTCACCGCTGCTGTCTTTGACGCTACCTTGTCGTCGTGCCTGTACATGAGGTTCAGGAAGTCGGGCGTCCCGCCAATGTTTATTTGATACGTGCGCCTTACCCTCACCCCCCTGAGTGCCAGCAGTCTTATGAGCGATTTGTGTAGCACTGTCGCGCCTATTTGGTTCTGGGTGTCATCACCGAGAAGCGGCACGCCGCGCTCTGCAAACCTCTTCTGCCAGTGCGCGCTCGATGTTACGGGCGCCGGCATTGCGTTTACAAATGCAACGCCGGCTCTGAGCGCTGCCTCCGCGTAGGCCTCGGCTGCCTTTCTCGCGCCCGTGGGCAGGTAGTTCACAAGAATCTCAGTATTTGTCGAGTGAAGCTCGCGGACGACGTCGTCGACCGTGCCCTCCACTATTTTTGATACCAGCCCGCCTCCCGGCACGCCGTCTAACACAGGTCCAGGGCGTACCACCGCACCGAGCCTCGGCGGCTTAAATATGACCGCGGCGTTATTCGGCGGCTGGAATATCGCCTCGGAGAGGTCGAGGTCAACTTTCCTGGCGTCTATATCAAATGCCGAAGTGAACACTATATCGCGCGGAGTGTAATTCTTGACGCGTGCGAGGATTGCTGGCGGGTCGAGCTTCGGTTGGTGCTTGTGCATTTCCACGCTCTGCACAAGCGCTGACGCACAATTTCCGACGCCCACTAAACCCACCCTGATTGTCACGTCAATCTAAACAGGTCTGTTAATAAGCTGTTTAACGCCGGCTACCGACGGCGTGCCCCCTTCAACTCTCGCTGCCCTCCGGGACCCGGAAGCCCGGGCGTCCGCACCTTTCTTACTCGCAGGAGCCGCACGCCGGGACCGCTGGCGGGCTCGCGCCGCCGCGAGGTTGCGCTCCGGCAGCGGTACTGAAACCTCGCCGGTTTTTGCCGCCCCGAGCGCTTGTCAATTCCGCCGCCCAGCCTGTCACATGGAGGGGCGCTCCCCGCTGGGCCCTAGAGTGCGGCGGGGAGCTGGAGAGAGGCGCGTGCCAGAGAGTTGCCGGCACACGCTGATAAATGCACATCCGCGGCACGTGACGTCCGGCGGACTCTCCATTCTCACTACCCGCTCAATTTCGGCGAGGAGGGCAAGAGCGCTCCTCTCCTCCCTCACTATTTCTACTCTGTCTCTGTAGACTAGATAGCCGCGAGACGCGCCGAGTAGCTGAATGTATGCTTGCAACTGCCTCCTATGGGCATCCCTGCCCGCCGCGCCTGTTTTAAGCTCGACGGGCACGTACTCGCGCCCGCGCCTCACGACTACGTCGATCACGCCGACGAGATTGCCGATTTCAACTCTGTATTCCGCGATGACGTTGTCGTAAACTGTTACGGCTCGCTCGTAACGCTGGTGGAGGATGCGGCCGCGCACTAATGCCACGAGCAGTCTCTCCGTCAGCAGCTTAAGGCCGAGCCTCTGCTGGATCCAGAGAAGGCGCGGGCAGAAGCTGTAATCATTTATTAGGGATGGCGAGATGCGGTTAAAGTCGTACTTGTACGCGTATATGCCGGGCAGTATTTCATGCACGTCGTGCTCCCGCTCTAGTTCTTTCAGCGCGCTTTTTAAGTCAATGTTATTCACGTCGTCGCACTTAATGACGCTGCAGATAGGCCGCGGCACTATTAGTTCCACCACGCTGCACTGTTGCCGGGCTTGTTAAAGTCTCTAGCTGGAAGTTTTTGATTCTTGGCGCAGAATCCGCAAAAATATACTGTTTTGAGCTCGCGCTAACGCCCAGCGCGCCGGCTACTTTTTCTTCTCCTTCTCGTACATTTCAATTGCCTTCTTTACAAGCTCAATTGCCTTTTCTCTGTTCCACCACTCCTTGACCTTGACCCACTTCCCTGGCTCGAGCTCCTTGTAGTGCTCGAAGAAGTGCTTAATCTGGTTCAGAATGGCCTCTGGCACGTCCTTGATGTCTTTTATATTTGCAAATCTCGGGTCTATCTTCTCGTGGGGCACCGCTATTAGCTTTCTGTCCAGTCCCTCCTCGTCTTCCGTCACGAGCGCGCCCACCGGCCTGACCCTGATTGCGGTGCCGGGCGCGAGTGTCTCGTGCGAGATTATGAGCACGTCGAGGGGGTCGCCGTCCTCCTCGAGAGTCCCGGGAATTACTCCGTAGTTAAACGGATAGAACATTGCCGTGTAGAGTATCCTGTCCACCATTATGGCGCCCGTCTCCTCGTCAAGCTCGTACTTGATATTGCTGCCCTTCGGTATCTCTATGACTGCATACAAGTCGTCCGGCGCCCTGGGCTTGATGCGCTCAAGCGCTGCTGCCATATGGCAGTACGAGCGCGAGCTTTATATGGATTATTTATCGGTGCTAGTTAGTTCGCCCGAAACCGTAATGCTCCAATACTTTAAAAGCGGCAGAGCGTGCCTCACGTGCCGCGTGAGCGCGTGGTTGAGTTTAAAGTCGCGTGCCATGTTGATGTACTACCCGAGCTGATATACTTTATAGGAAAGACGAAGGCCGCAATGTTTGAATCGAGGCCCGAGAAGCTCCCGAGACCGCGCGATCCCGCGCTTCTCCAGAAGGCCAGGAAAATAGACGAGCTTATAAGCCCGATAGTGCCCCACGCGCAGCCGCGGCAGGTCAGCCTCCCGCTCGAGTCTCTGGAAGCACAGATAGACAGGATCCTGCAGCAACTAGAGCCCGCGCACAAGGAAGTAATGTACTACTTGCAGCTCGCTGACGAGCTGAAAGCAAAGCTCGCAATTTCGAGAGAGCTAGCGGCAATTAGGGCGGCTGTGCCGCCGAAGACAGAGGCCCTGGAAGTATATGTCGTGCTGCCGGGCAGGGCGGCGAGAGAGGCCGCCGAACTTGCAAAGTCCTACAATGCGCTGCTGGTGCAGCACGGCGGAGTTCAGGTGATCGCGGCAGAGCGCAGAGTCGCAGAACAGCTGAAGTCTGCGCTTCAAAAGCTCGGCGCCAGGGTGTTCACACTGCAGGAGGTCTCCGAGATAGAGCCTCCCGAGGCGCTGGAGGACAGGCTCAGAAAGGCTGAGGAGGGCTTGAGGTCGGCGATTTCTAGGCACAGAGACATGATAGACTACGCCTACACTCTCAGAAACTCCGTCGCGCTGATTGCAGAGACCTTCAGCAGGTCGGCAATAGACGAGGGAGTAGAGGCGGGGCGCTATTTCGGGACCGTCGAGAGGGAAATCGAGCGGATGGAGGAGCAGCTCAGCCGGTTAAAGAAAATAAAGTTATTTCTGGATAAAGTTCCGGAGAAGGCGGGGTTAAAGCTGCCTGAGGGCTTCAGGCTGTACATCGAGCCTGAGACTCCAATAGCAGCGCCACACACCATACAGGAGATCGACGGGATTAAGGTGGCAATAGTGAGAGGCGAGGCCAGGGGAATTGAAATTCCCGCCGAGTATCTGTCCAGCCTGGAAACCGGGAGGAGGCTTGTAGAGGACGCCATAAAGTCCACCGAGCACTCCATCCACAGGTTAAAGAGAGAGCTCGAAATAGCCAAGAGGCAGTACAGAGAGTTCTCGGTATACGGCGATATGAGGTGGGAGGAGCACAGAGACGTAGCATCCATCACGTTTTACGTGCTCGAGAGAGACGTAAAGAGAATTGACGATGCGCTGGCCGAGTTCGTTAAGCACAATGTCGTTAAGCTTGACATCATTAGGAGAGTGCGGTACAAGTACCTGTCAACGGTGCCCGCCAAGCGGAGGCCAACGCTGGAAAAGCTACCAACGCCCATCAAGCAGCTGGCCACCATCGTTTACTGGTATGGCATGCCCAAGGCGGACGAGGTGAGCCCGACGATATTCCTGGCCCTCATGTTCGTGTTCTACTACGGGTGGATGTACGGCGACTTGGGGCACGGGCTCCTGATGACGATATTCGGCGTCTTGCTAATGAAGTGGCTGTTCGGGGGCAAGTATAAGAGCTGGGGAATTTTCTGGGCCACGACTGGCGCCGTCTGCATGTTGTTCGGCGCTCTTGTCTACCATGAGATCTTCGGCTTCGGCTTTGAAGAGCTAGGTGTCAAGTTGCCAGTACCGCCTGTATTCCACTTGTTCGAGCATGGGTGGGCCCCGGCGCACGAGGGCGTTTACTTCCAGCTGAGGGCAATTTTCATCATGGCGCTCATTCTACTGCTAGTGTGCTTCACACTACGCGTTGTTAACTTCATGCTGAAAGGCGAGAGAGACGTCGCGCTGGGCGTCGTCCTGCCTAACGTTCTAGCGTTCTGGTGCTTCGCCATGATACTGTTCACGCTCGTCAAGGAGTCGATAGGGCTGCACTTCCTAGAGCCGGTTCTGCAAGTGCCGTGGCATCTTGTCCTCCTTGGGGCAATTGCGTGGGGCTTTGGCGGGGCCCTTACGCTCAGAATGAAATACAGGCACCACGAGGAGGCGCCGCCCGTCATGGACGAAGCAATTATTGGCATTATCGAGGGCTTCATAGCGGCATTCGCTAACATAGCGAGCTACTCACGCCTGCTGATAATCATACTAATGCACGGCGTGTTCACAAAGATGGCAAATGAGTTTGCTATATCGCTTGGCATGCCTCTGGGATTCGCCGCCGCGGCATTCTTCCACTTGTTCATAGCATTCGCCGAGGGCTTCGTGTCACTGATCCAATCGCTGCGTCTGGTGTACTACGAGATGGCATCTAAGTTCTATGAGGCAGGCGGACGCCCCTTCACGCCACTGGCGATACCCTAAATGGAAATAATTGCAGAGGTCGTACCGTCGCGAAACAAGACAGCATTTTTGCAAAAGCTCTCCTCGCTAAAGTCTCTGGTTGACAGAGTGGACATACCAGAGGCGCCCTGCGGCAGGCCCATAGCCCACTCCATTGCGGCGTGCGCACTCGCAAAACAGATGGGTCTTGAGCCTATACTACACTTGAGACTCGCAGACCTCAACAAGACCGGCTTTAAGTCGCTACTTGGCGGCGCCCAACTGCTCGAAATAAAGTATGTTGTCTTGCTGCAGGGAGACCCGCCTGCCGAAGGCAGGCCCGTCGGCGAGGTGACAACAGAGGAGGCCGTTGCGGAGGCCAAGAAGATGGGGTTCGTGACCGGCGCTATACTCAGTTTAAGACGGGACTACAGAAAAAGGCTTGAAACTCTAGGCGCGGACTTCTACTTAGCGCTTCATGCAACTAGCGCCTGGCAGCTCGCAGATCTGAACGCGGCGATTTACCCCTACGTTATCATAGCAACGGAGAAAAACACGGCACTGCTGGAGAGGCTCGGGCACGCAGCATTCAAGCCGCGAGAGGCGGCCGAGTTTGTCAGAGGGCTGGAGGGGCTCGTGCCCGGCGTTATTATATCGGCGCCCGGCGACTTCCCGGCACTCTTGCAGTTCCTCAAGGACGCTAGATCATTCCGCAGCTGAACAGCCTCCTGTCGCGGTAGCCGACTAAGTAAATGCCGTTAACCAGCACTCCCAGGTCTTTAATGAAAAAATAACATACTGCCTTCGGTATTGTTACCACCTTACCCCTATCTGGAATGAGTAGGAGGAGCGTGTTGTGAGTTTCGCCGACGGCGAGCCCGCTGGCGCTATAAGGGCACTTGTACGCTATAACCTCCCTGCCGAGCAGGTCCACACAACGTTGGAATCCTCGCCCTCTGCAGCGCCGTTTATTACTATTGCAGGCCCCTTTCTGCATTCTACTGTGCCGGCTTCTTTAGACTCTCTCGCTCAATTGTCAGTACTCTCGCAATGGCCCTCTTTATTACTCTTATAAGGCCGGGGCTCTCGACAACGCCGCGGGCTCTCTGGGTCTGAAGTCTGAGAAGCTCTGCGCGCAGCTGGTTCAGAAGCTCTCTCCGCTCCTCAGGCGTCATCTTGCGCAGCGCCTCAGCCTTGAGCTTGTACCTCTCTACGCTTAAAGGCATTGGCGCTCTAAGCCGCGGTCTTCTGCTCGGCCGTGCTTTCTGCTTCAGGCCTTACGGGCAGCTTAATTCTGTACTCGTCTGCGTAGCGAATACCCGCCGGCGCGATTCTGACCTCTATGCCGTAAATTCCCGGCTTCAAGAGCACTGGCGCGACGGCTCTCCTCACCGCGTTCTTTGCGTCGTGGCCTATTTTGTAAAGCTTGCCGTGGGTTATTTTCTCAAAGCGGGCTCTCTCAGTAGAGAGCTTCCCACTTATGACTACCTCGAATCCCTTCACCCCAGCCTCCGTCAACTGTCTTGTTGCAATAAAGAGAGCCCGTCTAAGTCTCACCCCTTTAGCCATAGCATTTGCAATGCGGTAGGCTATAACCCTTGGGAACATTTCGGGGGCCTCTATTCTCGAGATGTCAATCACGTCAATTTGCACATTCTCGATGCCGAACTTTGAGGTGAGGATGTTGCTTATCTCCTTTATCACGGCGCCCTTCCTGCCTATTATCCTCGACGGCCTCTCGGCGTAAATTACAATCCGCGTGCCCAGTGGGGTCTTCAGAATTTCTGAGTCAACGTACCCGTACCTGCTCAATCTCTGCTCGAGAAACTCCTTGATCATCCACTTTCTTTTATTCTCCTCCAGTATTTTCTTGTACACTGGCAGCTTCTTACCGGGAGCCCTGCCTACGGGCAGTCCACGCGGGAGTATGGGGAGGTGGGACACTGTGCCCGGCGCGGCGCAAGTTTTAAGCTTTCCCCGTCCCCTGCGGGACCTGCCTCCGGCGCCCCAGCCTGGCTGCCCTAGGATTGCTGCGCGCGGCGCGCTTATTAAGAGCTCTCAGGATATGCGCGTAAGTCGGCAAATCGTGCAGCTTCGGGGCTGGAGCTAGGCTAAGTCCCCTGTTCCGCCCGGCCCTGCCCCTTTTGTGGGAGCAATTTCATCACAGCCTGCACTAGATCGCCTCCTGACTCCATCAGCGCTCTGATAGCCTCCTCTCGGGACGCCCCCGTCTGCTCCATTACTAGCGCTATATCCTCCTCGTCCGGCGTGTATCCGGCGGGGGCGGCGTGTTCCTGCGCCCGGGGGGTCTCGCGCCGTATTGAGCTCTCGTGAGCCTGAACCTGGTACACCACTACTTTGCCCGGCGCCCTCAATAGCAACACGGTCGGGCTCTCTATCCGCACGACCTCGCCGCTCTTTAAGTAAAGCTCGACGTGAGATGCCTCCACCTCCTCCACTCTGACTCCCATTCGCCTCAGCAGTCTCTCAAACTCGCGAATATTCACAATTGCCCCGCGCGCGTTAGTGCTGCTTTGACGGCCCCTAGCAAGCTCTCCACGCTGCCCTCGTAAACTCCCTGCGCGAATGTCTTGGAGCCGCCGCCCTTAAATCCTGCCTCTCTGAGCGCACTCATTATGTGCTCCACGTCGAGGCCGCCCGTGTATATACTCACGCGCTTCCCGCTTGTCACGACAAGCACGAGGCTCTTGTTGCGGCTCGTGGCCGCCAGCGCTAGCTTTCTTGCCAGCTCGTCATCGTCAAGCTCAACCGCGGCAAGCTCGTAATTACCGGCGCGCTCCGTGCGGAGGCTCCCCGCGAGCAGCGATGCGTATAGCTCTACGTAGCGCCGGGCCCTTCTCTCCCATTCCCCAGCCCTGTGGAGCAGTCTCTTAACGGCCTCGACGAGCTCATCCCTTGAGCCCCCCGCCACACTCGCCGCCTCGGCAGCCTGCTGCTCAAGCCTCTGCACGTACTCAAGCACGTGCAGCCCGGTTGAGAGAACGAAGCGAACGGCCCCCTCTGCGATTCGCTCGACTCTCACTATTTTTATCACGCCAATCTCTCCAGTGAGCCTCACGTGCGTGCCGCCGCACGCCTGCACGTCAAACACGCCCCCCTCGTCTCCTATCTGGACGACTCGCAGATCTCTGGACGGGGCGGCGCCGCCCTGATAAAGCACGAAGCCGTATTTTGACTCAGCCTCACTTCTCAGCATGACCTTAACACGCACGGGCAAATTTGCCTGAACGATCTCGTTCGCTAGCCTCTCTATTTTTGCAATCTCCCCGGCTGAGGGCATCTTGTAGTGCGTCACGTCGAGACGGCTGAATGGCAGGTCCTTCTGCGCGCCTGCCTGCCATATATGGCTGCCGAGCACGCGCCTGATGCTCTGCAGTAGTATGTGCGTCCCTGTGTGCATCTTCATGAGGCCATACCTTCTCTCCCAGTCTATCTCGCCGATAATATCGGCGCCCTCCTGCGGCACGTTTCCCTCGACGGCGTGCACTATCACGTGCCCGACTCGCCGGACGTCAACTACCCTAGCAATGCCGCCGGCATGTCTGAGCACGCCCGTGTCGGCAGGCTGGCCCCCGCCCTCGGGATAAAATGCCGTCTGGTCAAGAACGACGTACTTGCCGCCAATCACTCGCAGCACGCTGGCTTTGAAGCATTTCATGTACGGGTCCTCGTAAAACAACTCGCGCGTCCTTGGGAGTTCGGCCAGCGCCGACATCTCAACTACTTGCCTCTCGCGGCGCCTCCCTCTCGCGCCGTGCCTCGCGGCGAGTCTTGAGTAGAAATCATCGGGGATTCTAACCTCGACTCCCAGCCGTCTTGCCACCTCGGCGGCAGTCTCAGGCGGAATTCCGTGACTGTCGTACAGCACTACTATGTCGTCAACGCTCAGGGCCTCCCTCCCGCTGCGTCTGGCCTCCTCAAGCGCTCTCTTCACCGCAGCTGGCGCCGACTTTAATACCTCCCTAAACTTCCGCTCCTCCATCTCTACAAGCTCCAATATCAGGCTCTCCGCGTCGCCTACCTCTGGATACTCGCGCCTCAGCTCCCTCACGCACACGCTCATTATCTCGGCCAGCGGGACCTCCGCCCCTGTAAATCTCAGGTACCGCAACATGCGCCTTATCAGCAGCCGCGCGAGATAGCCGGCTCCGGCGTTTGATGGTATCACTCCGTCCGCTATCATCCACGCCACTGACCTCCCGTGGTCGGCGAGCACGTAAAGCGCCTCTTGCGCTCTCATCACGCCCTCAAACCACCTCGGATCGGCGCCTATGCTCTGCGCGACGAGCTCGTAGGCCTTGCTCAGCCCGATCAGCTCGGGATCCAGCCGGCCGAAGTGCACTGCTGCTCTCGCCAGCACATCCTCAGGCGGCCGCTCAACACCAAGAGCTATCCTGACTCTGTCTATGAACTGGCCGAAGACCGCGTCGTAGATTGTCGGCGAGCCTCTTAGCAACCAGTAAATCCTCTCGAGACCGTAGCCTGTGTCCACTATCCTGAGCGGGAGCTCCACGTACCTGCCGTCCCTCACCTCGTAGTGCATGAAAACCAAGGTGGCTACCTCAAGGCCCCTTATCAGCACCTCAAAGCACTCGCCTGCATTCCCGCCTCCCTCCCACACCGACTCCTTGAATGTTATCTCCTCAGGGGCTATGCCGAGCTCTTTTGCAAAGAACTCGTACGCATACTCCACAGTCTCATCTATCCAGTACACATACTTCTCAGGGTAATTGAATGCGTGATGGGCCATCATCTCAAACCCTGTCAAGTGGCGCCCGCTCCGCCCGACCTTGTCCACGTCGGTCAGTCTGATAGACGGCTGCGATATGACTAGCGGGTTGGCAGGCGGCGGCACGGCCCCGCTGGTAACCCACGGCTGGAAATCGTAAATGGAGGCCCCGACCAGATATACATCATCACGCCACCGGGCAACGACAGGATACCGCTTTACTCTCGCGTGGCCGCGCGCCTCGAAGAAGCGGAGGAATCTCTCCCTCAGCTGCGAGACGGATTCCGGCAGCCTGCTTGCCGGCGGGTTATTTATAAAGCCGTACGGCACGCACGGCTGATCCCCGCAGTAGGCCTGCTCGCGATTGAGAGTCCAGAAGTATGACTTGCAGCGCGGGCACTGTTTCCGCACGAAACCCAGCTCCCGGAACAGCCTAGATGTCAGCGCTGCATACCCCCCTCCCGCCCCGGCCGCTCCCGTGGGATCTGGAACTCCGGGTGGCCGGCCCGGCGGGGGGCGCCCCTCCATGTCGCGGCTGGGGCATGAGGATTAATAAGGATTCTGTTGTGACGGAGGCCGGGCGGCCCTCCAAGGCGCTCTGAGGCCCACATGGCTGCCCACAAGCCAGCAAGCCGCTGGCGCTGCGCTTATATTGCCGGCGCAGCCGCTCTGCGTGCCATTCAGACTCGTAGAGGCGGAGGACTACATAAGGGTACCGCCGTCCGAATTCGGCAAGCCGCTTGAGGATATAGCGATTCAGCAGCTCAGAAAGAAGTACGAGAGCAGGGTGCTTAGAGACGTCGGCTACGTAGTCGCAGTGCTGTCAGTGAGAGTTGAGCGAGAGGGCAAGATAATTTTCGGCGACGGCGGCACTTATCACAAGACCTCGTTCACGATGCTAGCATTCATGCCCCTAAACGGCGAGATAGTAGAGGGCGTGGTCGAGGGCGCCAGAGAAATAGGGATGTTCGTCAGGATAGGGCCCATAGTCGGCTTTATCAATAAGGTGCACGTAATGGACGAGCCAGACATCTTCTTCGACGCGGCGGGCAGGAGCTACATAGGGGGGCGCAGCAAGAGACGGGTCGGCGTTGGCGATATCGTAAGGGCCCGCATAACGGGCGTGAGTCTCGTGACTCCCAGAGACAGCACAAGCCTGACCTTTAGGGTAATAATGACGATGAGGACGCCAGGACTTGGAAAGCTGGAGTGGCTTAAAGAAAAGAAGCCGGCCAAGAAGGCCTGAGGGGCGCGTGGTCAGGAAGGTGCAATAATTTAAGCCTGGCCTCGCGTGGCGCGCGAATGAGCTCCAGGCGCCGGACACTTGTGGGGTACAAGGCCTGCAAGCGCTGCAAGCTCGTTGTTCGCGAGGACGCGACTCAGTGTCCCAACTGCGGCTCGGAGGACTTCACGCTCAAGTGGCGGGGGATGATTGTGGTAATAGACCCCAACAAGTCATGTATTGCCAAGAGGATGGATATCAGCAAGCCCGGAATCTATGCAGTAGAGCTAGAGAGGGAGGAGTGAAGCCGCTAACTGGCCGTACGCTATCGGACTCCAGACCTGGCGCGGATGGCCGCGCAGCGGCTACCGGCATTTAAGCGCGCGCCTCGCGATAGAAAACACGTACTCTCTGTATTTCTCAAGTTCGCCCAGTAACGCCGTGTAGTCAAGAGGCCCGGCGCCGACGGGCTCCCCCACCATCTCTCTCGCGAACGCGCCGAGGGCGCCGCGCGTTATCCTGTTGTACAGCTCGAGTATCTGCCTAACGCGAGACTCAAAAACGTAGTAGTTGTGCAGAATCTCAGCGGCGTCTTTGTTGTTTAAACACACACCGCACTCGAATGCCCTAACTAGTGTCTCTATTGCCTCCGCCGCTCTGGCGCCCACTGCCCTCCTGAAGGTCTTGCTATTGAGCTTCTCTTTGAGCAGCGCTGCGGCCTCTTCGAGTCTCATGTGGCTGCGTGAGGCAGCGCCCCGCGGGGAGGCTCCCCCGCCCTGCCCTCATCGGCCCCTCGGATGGGGGTCGTGGAGCTGGCCCGGGCCAGCATCGCAGGCCCCTGGGAGCTGGCCAGCAAGGTCTGAACCGCGTGCACGACGGGCCGCGGGATGTTTTCCTTAACGCCTATCATCTCCTCCTGCGGGCTCCTGCCCTTGCAAACACGGCCATTTCTACTCAGCTCCAGAAACAACCTCCCCACTTCGGCGCCTTGGCCCACGGCCTGCCGGGCGGGCTGGGCGGGCATCTGCGGGTATAGCTCTCTAAAATGCCTATACAGCTCGTCGTACTTCTCCTTATCCAGCCTCCCCCTCTCGGCGACGTAGACAGCCACCGCCTCGACGATTCTCTGATACGCCTCCTCGACGGCGTACAGCTCGGGCGGCGGGCTCTCTATCTTGACGGCCACCGCCCTCCTCATTCACTCCCTGCATCCAGCTGCCATAAAAATTTGGCGAGCTGCCACATCCCTGCCCCGAGGGGCGAGGCTTCCGCTTGTAAAACGCACGCTTCGCCGGCGGTTGCTCTCGGGAGCGGGCCGGGCGGGCGCTGCCCGGGCCCTCCGAGGGCTAGCGCCAGCCAAAGCACTTTTTAATTTTAAAGCTAGCGATGCCGTCTCTCTAGATGCCGTGCTTTAGGCCAGTGTTAACACCGTGGCGCTATAGATACATACAGAGCATGAGCGCTTCTGGCAAGCGTGAGTGCTTTCTGTGCAAGGCCGTGCAAGAGACAGGCCGCGACGATGAGAACTTGGTCGTCCTTAGGGGCGCGTACGCGCTTGTAATTTTGAACAGGTATCCATACACCTGGGGGCACGCAATGATAGCGCCGTACCGACATATCTCGCAGTTTGAGGAGCTTGCCGGCAACGAGTGGGTGGAAATGATGACGCTACTGAGAAAACTGGTAGGGGCCCTCAGGGCAGTCGCGAGCTCGCGCGACTTCGTGATCGGAATTAACGTGGGGAGGGCAGCAGGCGCCGGGCTCGAGGAACACATACATCTGCACGTGATTCCCAAGGACACTGAGATGCGCGCGGAAAACCTGCATGAGGAACTCGTCAAGCTCGCGCGCGATCTCAGGGACGCGCTATGATAAGGCGCGTGTGCCTTGAGCACTTCCGCGCGTTTAAACACAAGTGCGTGAGTCTCGAGAGACAGACAGTAATACACGGGCCGCCGAACTCCGGAAAGACAACAGTAATGGAGACTGTAGCGCTGCTGATGCAGAGCCGGGGCGAGTACTGGCTGGCGCTGGAGGGCCCGCATCTCATAGTCCACGAGCCAGAGGACCTGCACTACGGCGGGAATCTCGAGATTCCATTCGCCGTGGAGCTCGGCATTGAGTTAGACATCGGCAGTGTCAACTACGGCTACAAGTACGCGGCCGGCACGGGCTACGTGGAGCAGTGGGTGGGCCTGAATGGCGAGACGCTCATTCGGGTCAAGAGGGAGGGGACGGGGGCATCATCACGCACCCGCTGCACGCAAGACTCCGCACGGCGCCATACGCCATTATGAATGAGGACCTGCTAATTACGTGCGAGCCAGTGAGCGACAGCAAGGTAAAGCTTGCAGAGAGAGTGCTGCTGAAGTTGAGACTCAAGCTGAAGGACAAGTTTTACTACATTAGCGGCAGAAGACTGTCGGCATGGAAGTACACTTACGAGACTCACGTAGACTTAATGCCGGAGACGGGAATAGGCACGGAGGGCCAGTTTATCGCGCACCACCTTTCCAGAATCCTGACACATCCTGCATTCGAGACCAGCAGGAGTGCGCTGCGCGAGTGCCTCAAGCTAGCAGAGATCGAGGACATTAGGGTGGGGCTCGTGAGGAGCGGGAGAATTGCAGTGTACGTTAAAACAGGAGGCTTGTGGACAAATATTTACAACGCGGGCAGCTACACTAAGGCAGTGCTGCCCGTGCTGCTTCAGGTCCTGCTGGCGATTGTGTTTGTCGACGACGTGGATCTGGCAGTGCCAGCGTGCAAGGCAGAGGACCTCCTCTCTACCATAGCCGATCTGGCGCGCAGGCGCGGGCTTCAGGTTGTGGTGTCGGCCAAGGAGGAGGGCTTCGCGAGAGCGGCTGAGAGGCTCGGCATGAGCGCAGTGGCATTGTGAGAATCGTTCTGGACACGTCTGCAATAATTTACATAGTTGAAATGAAAATTGACGTGCTGCAGCTCCTCGGGCACGAGATTTACGTGCCAACAGCAGTTCTTGAGGAGCTCCGAGCGCTCGCCGCGAAGAATAGGAAGGCCGGACTGGCGCTCAGGCTGCTCCCGCAGCTCAGGCCGAGAATTTACGAGAGGGGGGGTCCTGCCGATCTCGCGGTCTTGGAGGCGGCGAGAGAGTTAAACGCAGCAGTGCTTGCCGGCGACTCGGAGATCTGCAGGGAGGCTAGGAGGCGCGGGATACCAGTTGCAAGATTTCACAAAAAGCAGATAGTAATTACATAGATACGCGGCAATTTATAGTCGAGGCGCCGGAGCCCGCCGGAACTCTCGGCACGCAGCTACCCCTCGTGCCGGCACCTGCCTAGCGCCGTCGGCATGTAAGGCGCGCTTGAGCGCAACAGCCGGAGGTCAGTGCAGGCTGCAGGAGTTAGGCCTGCCGGGGTAAAGCGGAGGCGCCGGCCGCCTCCGCTCCCGAGCTTGCCCCACCCCTTACAACTCTCCTGACCAGGATCTTGCCCCGCACGGCGTGGTAGACAGCCTCAACGCCATCTAATTGTTGCAGTAAGGCCATTTTGTCGCTCCACGACATCTCGATCCCGAGCGACTCGAGAATCTCATCAAGATCCGCCGGCGTGTCGTTGACTCTCGCGGAAACGAGTCTCGCAATGACGTGTAGATCCACGTAGTATGCAATGCTCCCAATATTAAACTGGCGGCTAGTTCGGGGTATGCTCTTCACGCGATCCCTGCCCAGCCAGCAGGCCTGCGCTCAGCCGCCTGCGGCCTCCTCGGCCGCCATTGAGATTACGCCTAGCAATTCTACGACCCACTGCTTAATTTGGCGCTCTGCATTGCGAATTCCAGCAGACTCAGCCTCGGCAATAATCTCAGCCAGGCGATCCTCGATGCGCTCTGCAAGTCTTGCGCCATCCCTTGTCAGATATCCCTCGAAATAGTACAGCAGCGCGTCCCTCGCGTGCCTGGCGGCCTCCCGCGATACTACGAGTCTGCCGAATTTGTCCAGGACGTAATCCGCAAGCCTGGCATAAATGGCGGCAAGCACTGGATCTCTCAAGGCGACTCGCTCCACTCTCGACTTGATTTCCGCGAGAGCGCGCTCTCTAGCCCTCTCCGCCATATCTCCGCGCGCGACAGCGCCAAAGCGCGCAATTAGGTACTCAATGGGGTCTGGCGCGTAGCTCGGTATTACATCAGGAGTAGGAGCCATAAGAGTTCGCGGCGTAGTCTTCATCCCCGTCTTCATCTCCGACCGAGTCTCCGGGCGCCGTCTTGGCGGCATGGCGGCGCTGAGTGTATCCTCGTAGTGGATCTGCGCCCCGGTGAATGCGCAAAATAATTCAATAGTCCTTCTCGCGGCTCGCTCGCTCTCTGGCGCGTATCTCGGCGCCAATTCGCCGAATCTCGCTGCCACGGCCGCTCTCCACATGTCCGCAAACGTCCGCAGGCCCCCGGAGTCTCCCAGAAGCCTCAGGGCGAAGGGACCCGCGAGCTTGTTCGGCAGCCAGCTGAGGTCTGCAACCCTCAGCAGCTCTTCCCTGCCGAGACCTCTGCCAGCGCCGCTGGCGAGAAATCGCTCAAACACGCCGGCAAGTCTAAACGCGAGCCACGTGAGGAATACCTCATCCCTTCTCTCCCACGCGCGCTCCAGGGGCTCGCCGTATCTGCCGGAGACAAAGCGAAGGGCACTCAGGGCACCTGAGGGGTCCTCGTGCCATAAAATGCGGAGAGCGGTGTCGGGCGCGCGCTCCCCGAGCTCCAGCAGCCGCATTACTATCTCGCGCGCCCCGCTGCTATCAAGCGCCCTCAGCCTCTGCTCGAACTCAGAGAGCGCCCTCGTGAGAGGGCGCTCCTGCGGGGCGACCACTATTATGCCCGTCCTGGTCCTGACGGGGTTCAGGCCCTTCAGCACGTGCCAGATGAAAGACTCCGGCACTGGCCAGTGCCCCGGCTCTATGTGAGCAATGCCGCCGGGCTGTGAGTAGACGTGCCGCAGCAGCTCGCGCTCCACAGCCGGCAAGTCAAAGCCTCTCGGCACTATGATGTATACAAACTTCCAGGAGCCCAGGGGAGCGCCCCGCTCATCGAACCTGCTGGGCGCTCTCGCGCGGATGACGCTCATACCAAGCGAGCCTGCCAGTCTTGCGAGACGCCAGCTCTCGGTCTCGTACGCAACCCACGGCCTTAATGCATTTCTGCCTCTCGCGAGCAGATCGCCAAACGACGCGGCAAGCTCTCTGGGCATCTCCGCGACGTGCAGAAGGAATGCCATGGCTAGCACCCTCCCCTCCAGTCTTACCGCGGCGCGCCTCAGAGACGCTCGCAGAGCTCTGCGCGCCTGTCTTACCACATCTTCAAGGCGCGCCGCGGTAGCGTGCCTTGCTATAGCGCTCCCGAGCTCTCTCAATAGCGCTTTAATAGCGCCTCTCACCTCACTCGCACCTGCCTCTCCGCGCGCAAAGCGCTCGACTGCCGCAGTGAAGTCCTCGACCCGGGCTCGCACTCTGTCCGCGAGCGGGTCGAGGGGGCCAGGCGTGAGCGCCTTCCTGAGCGCCTCCGCCACTCCCTCGAGATCGCCTGCAGTCACGTGAATGCCAGCGCTCTTAAGCACGCGGCGCGCCAGCGCTGCGACTGCCTCCCGCTCCTTTCTGGCCACGAGCTCTTTGATCTCGCGCGGCAGGGAGCCCCAGCGCCCTTCGAGGCCTCTCCTCCACAGCGGCGCGTACTCGCGCAGCGCGCGCTTGGCAGTCTCCGCGAGCCTCGCGGCGACGAGCCTGCCGACAGCGTCGCGGCTGCACGCCCTCGCCGCTCTGTATAGCTCCAATGCGGCTTCAGACGAAAATCCCGCGAGTGCATTAATGGCGTGCGCGAACTCCCTCACCGCGGCGACGTAGTCTTCATATGCCTGCCTGAAGGCCCTCTCCACAGCGCCGACAATACCGGCCGGGCTCTCCCCCTCGACCTCTATCCCGAGCTTCCTAAGCGCATCTCTTGCCCTCCGCAGCGCGCTGGAGGCCTCAGGCGTGCTCCCGGCGCGCGCGGCAAGCCTCAGGGCCTCGGCGGCTCTTGCCAACGGCCCGCTCGCAAATCTGGCATCCCCTCTGGCGATGGCCAAATACGGCGCGGCCCTGATGGCGCGCTCGCGGAGCACGCCCTCGTAGTGCTTGATAATATCCCTAACCGCGCTGACAACGGCCCTCTCCACAGCGCTTGTTTTAACCTCCGGGAGCTCGCAGCGCTCCAGGCACGACAACGCGCCGACCGCCGGGGCGTAGTCCGCCGCCTGCGCGCCCTTGCCGAGCGCCCTCTCGAGCCCGCGGAGCAGTCTCTCGGCCTCTACAATTCTCACCGCCAGCTCTCCCAGCTCCTTATCAAGGACGAGCTTGTCTACCCACGCTGCAAGGCGTCTCGCGTCGAGGAACTTGATCATTCTCGTCGCAACCTCCTCGGGGTCTCCCACAAACGCGCGGGCGGTCAGCCCGTAGAGCGCGTGCCCGATTCTCGCCGTGAGCGGGCTGTCGGAGAGATGTCTCATTGCAGCGCGGAGGCTCTCCGCGTACCGCGCCCTCGCGCTGCCCGTTATCCTCCCGACAACGCGCTCGGCCCTGGAGATGGCGCTCTCGGCCTCCCCCCTGAGTCTAGCCGCCTTCTCCTCGTCGGAGATCAGCTCAGCCGCCCGGAGCAGCTCCTCGGCGCGCCTCCTGACGCTGTTTAGGTACAGCTGGGCGAGCTTGAGCTCCTCAAGCGCTGCCCTTGCCCTTAAAATGGCGGCAGTCAGCTCCGCCTTCTCGCCTCCCAGCGCGCGTTTAATCGCGTCGGCAGCTCTCTCGAATAGCACGGCCCTGGCGCCGAGCAGCGTAAACCTCGCGAGCTCCCTGAATGGCCTCCCGTCGGCGCTGTAGTACGCCCTCAGCCCTCCGGCGACTGCGTCGTCGCTCAAACCGCCGAGCCACCTCATGACTGCCGAGACGTAGCTGAAGCCCCTGAGCGATACAGGCGCCGCCGCGCGCACGGGGCTGCTCCTCGCGTGGTCGAACGCGGTGGCTATGTACTTCCCGTACTCGGCGAAAATTGCGTGCCACCTGGTGTACACGCATTTAAGGACGTACTCCCCCAGCGCGTCAATTACATAGCTGTAGAGTGGCGCCCGTATCAGCGCCCTGAGGCGCGCGCGGCGTGCCAGCGCCAGGGGCTCCCACTGCCGGTGACCGCGCGGCGGAGCGCCCCGGCGCCAGAGCGCAGCTCTAGCCTCAGCAAGGGCCCTCAGAAATCTCGCAGTCTGCTCGAGCCCGAGCAGCCTGGCCGCCCGCAGCAGTCGCGCCAAGTCGGCATTGAGCGCTGGCCTCTCGGCGAATGTTACGAGGTCGCGCAATGAGCTAAGGAGCTCGAGCGCCTTGTCGACATCCCGCAGTGCTCTGAGTAACTGCCTCCTGCCGGCAGGCTCTGGGAGCGGCTCGGGCACTTTAAGCCCATACTTGCCGGCTAGAGATTTCGCGAGCTGCAGCGCCCTGCCAGCGATCTCGCACCCCCTCTTCGCGCTTGCGCACTCGAGAAGCTCGCGGCGCAGGCTCTCCAGCGCGTCGAGCTCCTCTCCCAAGCTCTCGCCAAGCTTGACCCCCTTCACTTCCTCTGGAGCGCTCCAGCCTGCCTTTTTCATGACCTGCAGCAGCTCCTCTGTCACCCTCCTCACGCGCTCTGCCTCCTGCTCAGCACCGAAGAGCTCGTAGCGTCTCGCTATTTCCTCTGCGCGGCTCAGGAGCAGTTCTGCGAACGCTTCAGAGCGCTTATCAAGAGGCGCCCTGAGGGCGTCTCCGAGCGATGCTTCAAACGCCCTGGCTACTTCCTCCATTTCCGGCGCATTTCCTCTAGCGCGCCGTCCTTCCAGCGCGTTGAGGGTCTGCGCCACGCTCTCTGAGAACTCTCTGGTGATCTCCCAGGTCTCCCTAAGAACCTCGCGCTTAAGCCTCTCGGCCTCGCTAACGGCCCCAGCGTCTAGCAAGCGCCTGTACTCAACTGCCTTCTGCAGGGCATTAAGCGCTCTCTCGTCAACGCGCGGGCGCGCGAGGTACTCGACGCGTTTTGACGCCAGCACGACGTCGGGCCCTATTTTGACGAGCCGCCTTACATCAAGTCTCTCGTGGGATCTGAATTCGCTGTAGCGATAAGCCACCGCCTCCCACGGCGCCTCCTCAACGCGGCTAAGGCTCGGCGCGTGGGACCACGCCCTCAGCGCCAGCTCGCCCTCTCTCACATTCCGCGCGCCCAGGACGATACCGCGGGCAAGCCCTGCCAGTTTGAGCGTCGGAATCATCTCGGCCACCCTCTCCCTGATGATCTCGGCGATAACGCTCTTGGCGTCAGGCACTGCAGGGGCAACCTCGTAGTGGGCCCTCAGCATCTCCAGAGACCTCGTCATTATTTCCGCCGCCAGCTTCCGGCCGAGGGCCGCCAGCCTCTCTACTATCTCTTCCGGCGGGGCCCTGCGCGGGAGCCGCGGTATTTTCTCGGCGCGCTCTCTGAGCGCCTCATTCAATGAGCTTACTATTCTCGCGCGGGCAGCCGCGTCGACTTTGGAGAGCTCTGCAATGGCACTCCTCAGGAGGCCTGCCAGCTCCCTCACGGCTTGCCTCCTGACGGCAGCGTTGGGCGCCCTCACGTCGTCGGCCCTTCTCAAGAGCTCGCGGGCGAACTGCCCGAGGGCCTTGAGGCCGCGCTCCGAGGCCCTCCTCGCGGCTTCGCGGAGCGTCCAGTACGCGTCGCGGGGGCCCGCCGCGGCTTTCCTCAGCGCCCCGGCGCTCGCCTCGGCGAGGCGGGCTCTCAGAAGCTCGTAGAGATTTGCCAGCTCTTCTGCCTCCCTCTCGCTTATCCTCCCTGCGTGGTAGTCTCGCAGGACCGCCGCTGGTGTCAATCGCGCAAATGCCCTTTCGAGAGGGCCCAATCTGTCAAGTCTCCACCAGAAGAGGTAGTAACTGAGCGAGTGCCTGCGCGACTCGACAAACTCCCGGAGTCTCTTGTCGAGCCCCGCGAAAATCGCGCGCGCCAGGCCGACGGCGTCGCGCGCGCCCAGCGCCGCGCGTGCGCGCCTCGCGAGCTCGGCGCGGCGGCGCCCTCCCTCCTCGCGCGACTTCAGCAGCTCGCAGTACCAGTCAGCTCTCTCGAGGGCATGGCTAATGCGCCTCAGCACATCCTCTCGAAGCTTCCTGCGAACTTCCTTGCGCAGTGCCTCGGAGGGGTCTCCAGTAATGCGCACGCGCCTCTTGAAGTACAGCCCAAGCGCCGCGCTGCGCACGCGAGCGAGACCTGGCGACCGCGATGCAAGGAATGCATGCACCCTCGCGGCGGCCCTGGCGGCAAGCCTCAGAGCCGGGGCCCTCACGGCCCTCCACACGCGGGCGAGCAAACGCGCGCGCACGAAAAGCCTGAAGGGCAGCCAGTAGGTCCACTCCTGAATCACCCTAGTCGTCAGGCAGTACAAGAATCGGAGCGGCGATGGAAATTCAAAAAGCAGCGCCATGAACTCGAAGACCGCAGCAGTAGCGAGAGTCGAGATGAAGAGCACGTGAAGTACGTTGGCGCCCACGCCGGCCGTAGCGGCAAGCGCGCTTGTTAGGCGCGAGGCGTCCCAGGGAGGCACGCCGGTTCTGTTGTCCCGCGGCGGCATTCTCATGCCAGGGTGGTAGTGGGGCCGGTAGGGCAGCGAGCGGTTGTCCCACGGGATATCCCACCTAGTGCCAATCAGCGGCCCTAGCTCTGCCGGCGGCGGTGGCGGCGGGCTAGCGAGCGCGAGCCTGTAGGCCCTTGCCAGCTCGCGGTACTGCCTCGCAACGCGGCTGTCCCCCACGGGGTACCGCGCCGCCCACCACTCCCTCGCTGGCGTGAGAGCCAGCGAGCCGTTAACCCTCACGGCACCCTGCCAGTCGTAAGACACGCACGCAAAGATAACATTCCTGCCCTGGTAGGAGGTCGGGGCCGTGTAGTAAATCGGCAGGGAGTCCGGCGCTCTCTCAAGCGCGTCTAGCAGCTCGCGCGCGGTTCGCGCGATCCCCTCCAGCACAGGATCCTGTGAGCGCGCGAAGGCGCCACCTGCGCCGTAGAGGGAGAGGTACGCCCTGGTGTAGTTATGCAGGATTGCTCGGTTGAGGTAATCGTCTACTAGCAGCGCCGTCAGGTTGCGCTCGGCATGCTGCACGACGCGCCAGTCAGGCTCGGACGCAGGCAAGACCTCTGCAGCGCAGTAAAAGTTGTGCTCTGCGCCCTCGAGAAGCCGCGTGTAGCCGATGCCGCTCTCATTCGCGCTCCCGCCAATAGCGTCCGGCAGGCTCTCGCCGCGCGGCGCGATTCTCGGCACGCCGCCCCCGAGCCACCAGAAGCCGTAGGCGGCGCGGACAGGGCCCGGCCGTGCCCTGTAGAGCTGCAGGACGTGGTACACTCTCCTCTC
>Ga0326760_1000435_pt1 | contig 22591 bp, 20 predicted proteins | sample GCREP_S_FD_207668 | JGI IMG/M metagenome (GOLD analysis project Ga0326760, IMG submission 207668) | Hot spring sediment microbial communities from Geyser Creek Basin, Yellowstone National Park, WY, United States - GCR.EP_S | ecosystem: Environmental > Aquatic > Thermal springs > Near-boiling... | reverse complement strand
TGTAATTTATGATGATAACACCAAGGTAGAGGACAACTATGTCTCCACCTCTTAGTGTAATTACAATAAATACAATATTGGTGATTTGCGCACTTACACCCCTCTGAGACCGGTTTACAAAGGGGGCCTCCTCCATGAGCAAACAAGGGTAGACCGGCGAGACCGCCAAGTAGGTAAGCTAATACAGCTCTCCAAGCCTTTCTACCTAGAGCTAGAACTAGGTATGTGAGAACAAGCGTTTGTAGAGTGAACGGTACGGGGGATATTGGGATGTAGAACTTCAACCTAGCAGACACACCTAAAGCCCCCACACTACTCACTACAACTAGAACCTCTTTCAAGACAGCACGCAACCTAGCCTCTTGAAGGCTCAATAGTTCAGCTACAAGCTTAGCCTTAAGCCTCTTTCTACGAGCTTCCACCTAGAGACACCTCTCAGGGATTTGAAGAGGCTGAAGTTAATAAACGCGCTGAGACTCGTAGACCACCACTTCGCGCAACATCAACGTAGAACGCTCTGCACCTTTCAGGGCCTCTTCGAGCCGATCTCTCGTAGCTCAAGTGAACACCTCGACTACGACGAGCTATACGAGTCTACTTAGAGGTCGTGTGGTCAAGGAGGTTGGTGTCCAAGAAGCGGCCTTTAGAGCGATCTATCGACTCAGCTATTAACCCCCTAGAGCTACAATGTTACTGGAGCCTCCAGGTCTTGTACGCTCTTCGAGTGTCTAGTATGAGTAGGCCTGAGTACATCATCTGGATCTTCACGGCCGCCTGCAACCTCGACTGTATACACTGCTACACCTACAGGTTTAGGAAGCTGAAGGAGATGAGCCTAGAGGAGAAGCTAAAGCTAGCTAGGAGCATCGGGGAGGCCGGTGTCGAATACGTGAACTTGACTGGTGGAGAGCCACTAATACACCCACACTTCCCCCAGATGCTTAGGGTTTTAAACGAGTACGGCGTCGAGACTAGCGTTGTAACTAACGCCACCGTTGTTAGAGAGGAGGTGCTAGAGCTACTATACAAGACAGACACCTACGTCTTCGCAACTATTGAGGGGCCTCGCGAGGTCCACGACAAGATCAGGGGTAGAGGCTCCTACGATATGGTGATGAAAGGGCTTGAGCTTATCAGGAGGAGGCTTAGCGGCTTCACAGTCGTGACGACGGTCAACAAGGTGAACTATAGGCAGGTCCACGGAGTCGTAGATATAGCTGTGTCGCTAGATGCGAATGCTCTAGCTGTCTTGCCAACAATGCCGTCTGGTAGAGCCCTTGAGACAGGGGTCTACATCACTAGTAGAGAGTACCTAGAGGCGCTGGAGGCCGTGCTAGATAGAGCTGGTGAGTACGGGTTGAAGGTCTCAGCTTGGTGCACACCGTGGGCCCCACTACTGAAGAGAGATGTCGGGTTCTGGTTCTGCAGGGAGATGTCGGGGATGGACATAGACCCCGAAGGCAACGTCCTCCTCTGCGACATCGTAGACCATAGAGTAGCCAGCGTCAAGGGGAGAGACGTGGTGGAGGTCTACAAGGAGTTCCTAGAGCACCCGCTAGTCAAAGCCATCAAGAGCCCGCCAAGCCTACCACAGGCGTGTAGAAGGTGCCCCATCTCATGGGGGTGTAGAGGTGGCTGCTACGCTAGAGCCTACGCGCTCAAGAAGGACTTCAACGCTGGAGACCCGCTCTGCCCGAGAGTCAGCGGCCTAGAGGGGGAGCGCGAGGAGTAGCCGCCCTTGCCCTGGAGCAAGGACTACGGTGAACAAACGCTAAGAGCCACCTACGTGGTCGCGACCGCGTTCTCAGCGAGCATGGTTCTCGTAGTCTTCGCTGGCGGCGCAGAGCTGCTGCCCACAGCGCTAGCCTTCACACTGGGCTTCGCACTACTACTCCTCGCCCTTCTCACCCTCAGCGTTAGCTACGTCGAGGTGAGCAAGAGGGGCATCCTAGTCGTAAACGGCTACATCGCTAAGAGAGCCACCTTCATCCCTAGACAAGAGGTTGCTAAAGTAGAGTGTAGCCCCCCACCAAGGTGGACGAATCTCCTAGGGCCCTTCAAGAGCTCAGAAACCGCGTTCACAGTTAAAGTCGTAGCCAGAGATGGTAGGAGAGCGGTGTTCACCCTACAACTCAGCGACCTAGAAGAGTTCACCAGGATCGTCAAGGAGGAGCTTAAAGTAAAGTTCGACTGCACCAATGAGTAGCGATAAGCAGCCAAGTGTGCACGAGCTATCTAAGAGGCTGGTGGGCTCGAGAAGAGGTGTATGGTAAAAAAGAGCTGGCTAGTAGATGACCACTCTATACACTACTACTAGTGGTGGCTTACCAACAATGTTGAGTAGGTTTGACGCTGAACGAGTCTGTGTGAGCTTCTCTACTCTGATATTAACGCTTGGTTGAGGAGACGCGGTTGGACTTCTTCTCCAATAAAGTCTAACCTCTGAAGCAGAGCCGTAGAGCGTCTGATCTGCGTATCCGATGAACGTGGCGATCAACGTTAACAGTATGCTTGCAGCTGTGCCTACTGGAGCGGGTATAATCACCTGGAGTAGAATGCTCAGCAGGCCTAGTGATACACCTAGTAGAACGCTTGCACAGCTACCACCAACTGTTGTCGCGTTTCCACGGATAACATCTATGGTAGTATCATATGTGGGTACTCGGTCATGCGTGGTTTGAATTAATTGATGGTAGTACAATTGATTGTATGCGCTGTAAACCCCGCTCCACTCTCGTATCAGTGAGTTGATGTTAGAGACCCTGCATGTTCCAGCGACGCAGTTGCCTGAGATATCGAATTTACTGATATCCCAATAGTCCGGGAAGTACTCTAGCTCCTCGATGTAGTATGGGACTATGGTCGCTATTGGAATAGCGACCCAGTAGTTAGGATCGCCCCAGTACTGCCTAATGTCATATGTGAGAACGAGTACATCGTGGTAGAACCTCATCTGTGTAGGCGCAGATATCGCTACATAACGTATACCTTCAAGCCAATGACCAGGGATCAGGAGAATAGCAGACTCTACACTCGTTATTACCCAGTACTTTGGTACAGCGCCTACTAGTACACCTAGGAATGCCCACCCGTGCGCGTTATACCCTGCTTGTGCAGAGCCTATTACGAGGTTTAGTATTAGTGAAGGTGGATTTTGCAGTGCTGAGATCACTTGTATTACAAACGGCTTGTACGCATCTATTGTGGCACCGGGTTGCATGGTGTGATTCCACGTTATTGAGTACGATGGGGAGAGCAAGCACAGGTTCAGCACCGACGTCATCTCCTTGAAGCCTTCTCTAAAGCAACCATAAGTGTCTCCTGGGACGTTGTTCAAGTAGTCTCTCACAGCACTTGGACTGCTGAACATGCTCTTGCTGAACAAGTAGGCTGAGCCGTATATCGCTATGAAGTTCTCCCACGTTTTGTTCTCAACATAGACCTCACTACCTGGCACCCGTGTCGAGACCCTGGCTCTCCAGAACTGGTCTGGGCTTGTTGGGTATCCCCAGTAGTTAGGTATCACACCGCTAGCTCCCGGCATAGTTGTTACGCCTATCTCCACCCTCTCAGTCGATGCCGTGGTGGTCGACTCTAGAGCCACCTCCATAGTCTTATTCAACAACCCCAGCTCTCTAAAGACGCTGTCTAGCGCCGTTCTCTTATCGACCCTCGCTAAGTACCTACTTAGCTCCTTGATTGATGGTATCGTTATCGTAACGCCCTCTCTCGCGACTGCTAGTGGGTCTTCAAAGGCTTTTTCAAAGGCGTCTAGGTACTCGTAGCCTTTGCTGAGGTAGTAGTGTAGTGACGAGATCGGCTCTGAGTATATGTAGTCGTACCCCTCATCATCGTAAAGCCATAGAGTGATAGACACAGCTGGTAGCGCATACCCTGCAACGCCTCGCCCTACGAGGCGCCTAACGACCTCTCTACCGCTAACACCAACAGCTCTACCACTGGCATCGACAGCCACTCCAAGCCCCGTGTATAGCTCGATGACTCGCTCAAGCTCGCGTAAATACCCCTTCTCAAAGCAGACTCTAAAACCACCGCTAGTAGCAAGCCTCGAGACCGGGATGGTGTGGAACTCTCCACCAAAAGACACCATGACGTTGCCAGAGAGCCTCTTACCATCTAAAACGAGCTCTCTATCACTAAGAGCCAGGATCACGCAGCCCCTACTGCCGACGCCTACACCAGCTCTAACAACGAGGAGGCCCGTGCTCACAGGCCGCGAGGTGAGAGCGCTAATTAGTAGAGGCGTCGCAGTTGCAGTCAATATCATTAGCACTAGTAGAGAGGCGTTCAACCCTTCAGCTCTAAGTCTAGGAGTCTTGATCATTAAGTACCCCCTCCATCCGCGTAGTCCCCGCTTTCATGTCCTTTAGCCTTGGTCGCCCAGTACGCCCTGGAACTGTTGATCTAGGTAGCCACGCCCCGCTAGATGGGAGTCTCGGTTGCGACCATTTGGTCGATTGCGCAGAGGTAGATCTCGAGGAGCTAGAGAGCTGTGGGTTGCGGTGTTGTTGTAGGGGTTGTTTGAGCTCTTCTAATGCTCTCGCCTAGTGCTACGTACTGGAGTATTAGGGATATGAAGCTGAGTATCGAGATGACTATGGCTATTAACCCTCCAACAAGCGGTATCAAGCTGGCGAACATTCCCACCAGGCTTATTATCATTAGTATCGCGGCCACCAGGTATAGAGTGTTCTTCTCGATATCGTATAGGTTGAATAGCAGTATTAAATGCCCTATTACCCCTATGAGCATTAGTATCCCGGCGATCAACAGGCCTATAAAGAGACCCATTAGCGCCATCATCGCGCCTACGAGGCTACCTGTTAGAGCTAAGTAGGTGACTGCAACAAGCCCTAAGATGAGGATGACTAGGTAGAGTAGATAGCCTATTAGGTAGCCGATCCAGATCAATGTTGAGGCTGTGCCAAACTCGACTCTAGCCCTAGCGAGCGCTCGCACTCCAGGCACGAAGTTCCCCCAGAGACCCACTAGGTTGATTATGAGCGAGGAGATGATTAGAACGATCGCTACTACACCAAGCGCCAATACATGTGGAGCTTTCAGTAGCTCCTCTAAGAGCCTCTCTACGGGTCTCTCGACCCTAGGCGGTGTAGGAGGTGATGGGTGTATTACGATCTCCTCGTGAACAACAGCAAACGATGCTCTAAACGCTACTGGGGTGAATATGGCTATTAACAACGTAGAGATCAAGGCAGCCGCTACGACACCAACAATATTACCGATGATCACTAAGAGGACGCCACGCCTAAGCCTCTTCAACCCCTCCAAGTACAGGTCGCGTGCTTCACCTTGACCTGTGAGCGGCGCAGTGCCCATTACAAGGTCACCATGCTCTTTGACGGGACAGTTGTAGGTATCAGAGCAAAGGCTAATATGTTTTTAATGAAAATAGCAAGCCTAGATCAAGCCTGGCCCCTTAGAGAAGCTCGTTTCACAGTACAAAAACCATTGATAGACGTATTGGCGTGCTTCGAGTAGTATTAACGACCATAGAGTTTAAAACGACCTAGGTAGTGATTAACGGTAAATGGCATGGCATAGGTGTCGAATTTGAATAACTCGTGACTTATAATTCACGCTAAAACTTAGTTTCAATGTAGGTCATGAGATGGTAATTTATGATCTTGTCGATGGGTTGTAGGTTCAAAATTTATTAACCGAGGCTAAATAGAAATACTCTTGAAGGTGTACTCCATGACCTCAGCTATTAAGAAGTCTACACTCCTAGCTATCATCGTAGCCCTCGTAGTCATAGCTATTGTGGCTGGAGTAGTAGGTTACTATATGGGTAGGCAACAGGCACCAACAGCACCTACAAAGGTTAAAATGGCCTTCATATTCCCAGGTAGTGTGACAGATACTGCGTGGAATGAAGCTGGTTATAGAGCTATGGAGGCTTTTAGAGGTAAACACCCCGAGGTGGAAATTGCGTGGGTACAAGGTGTCTACGACCCAGCTCAGATAGAGTCTGTTATTAGGAGTTATGTTCATCAGGGGTACAACCTTATTGTGGGTGTTGGCTTTCAGTTTGGAGAGCCTATGGCTAAGATCGCGAAAGAGGTAACGGGCGATGTGTACTTCTTAGCTATCGCTGGAGCACCACAGTATATTGGTCCTCGAGTTAGTATAGCAGACGCCAGAACAGATCAATCGGGCTTCATCATTGGCTATCTCATGATGAAGCTCTCAAGGACAAAGAGCGTTGCGTTCGTTGCAGGAATGGCGGTTGCAGAGCTTTCGAGAAGCGAAGTGGGGCAGAGAGCAGGGATTAGATATGCTGGCTACGACCCAGACAAAGTTTACCACGTCTACTACGTTGGCGATTTCCACGACGTTGTCAAGGCTAAGCTCGGCACGACAACGCTCATCGAACAATACAAAGTAGACGTGATCAAAGCCATGGGCGACGGAGTTCAACTAGGCGCGATATCGGCAGCTAAAGAGAAAGGAGTATACATTAGCATTAGCGGCACGTATCACCCAGAGATATACCCAGAGGGGGTTTTCCTCTACGAAGTGTGGCACTGGGAGGTAATATTAGAGCAGTGGTACAATGATTACTTAACTGGAGAGCTAAAGAAGGGTGGTAAAGCTTACTGGATATCCCTCGAGAACGGTGGTATAGAGTTAGTTAAAGGGCCCATGATCACTGATGAGCTTTGGAAAGAAGTACAGAGCTTAATAGAGAAGATCATTAAGGGCGAAATAAGCACAGGCTTCACACCTACCTATTAAACTCGCTTTTTTCACTCTCGGTATCATTATCTAATCCATAACATTTTTTAGGTTCTCAGGTGGCGCTTTGTGGACATTAAAAGAGAGCGCGATGAATACATAGTTGAGATGAAAGGGATCACTAAGAGGTTTCCAGGGGTTTTAGCGCTTGACAAGGTAGACTTCAACATAAAGAGAGGCGAGATAGTTGCACTTCTAGGCGAGAATGGAGCTGGGAAGACGACATTAATGAACATTCTCTATGGTCTTTACGTTCCAGATGAAGGCGAGATATATGTTGATGGCGTTGAGGTGTCTATAAGGTCTCCAGCCGACGCCATAAGGCTTGGTATAAATATGGTCCATCAACAATTCATGTTGATTGAAAACTTCACAGTACTCGAGAACATTGTTCTTGGAAGCAAGCTTTTAGGTGTGAAACTAGATTATCGTAGAGCGGTTGAGGAATGCAATAAGATCTCAAAAGCGCTCGGCTTTAGCATTCCACTACAAAGGAGAGTTAGCGAGCTCTCTGCAGGAGAGAGGCAAAGGGTTGAGATAGTTAAAGCATTAATTAGAAAGCCACGTGTTCTAATATTAGATGAACCTACAAGCGTCTTAACGCCTCAAGAGGTCAAAGAGCTCTTTAAGCTCTTAAGAGATCTTAAGGGCAGAGGTATTAGCGTAGTGTTCATATCACATAAACTAAACGAGGTCCTCGAGATCGCTGATAGGATAGTCGTGTTGAGAAGAGGTAAGAAAGTTGGAGAACTGAGTAGAGAGCTTGCAGACCCCCTATTGCTCGCTAAAATGATGGTCGGCAAGGAGACGTTGATCACTTTAAATAAGTCAACTGCAAGCGTTGGAGACGTAGTCCTATTAGTTAAAGACTTGACAGTCTATGGGGATGATCAACGCGTGGCGGTTAATAACGTATCTCTAAGAGTGCGAAGAGGTGAAATAGTTGGTATCGCAGGTGTTGCTGGGAATGGTCAGAAGGAGCTAGCTGAAGCGATCTATGGTTTAAGACCAGTAGCAAGCGGTAAGATCTTCCTAGATGGTGTAGATGTAACAAAGATGTCAATAAAAGATCGGTTAAAGCTCGGAATAAGCTATGTTCCCCAAGATAGAATCAGGTATGGAGTTGTGAGGGCCTTTACGTTAATAGATAATGTATTGATCGATAGAGTAGACGAAGAGCATTTCAATAAGAAGCTCTTATTCTTTAATCTAATAGACGTTAAGAAAGTTACTAAGCACGCTGAAGAGCTAATTATGAAGTATGAAATTGTAGCTCCACACGCTTACGTGAAAGCGGGAACTCTGTCTGGTGGAAACATCCAAAGGCTTATACTCGCAAGAGAGCTTGAAAGAGCTCCTAAGTTAATGATAGCCGAAGAACCCACAGCCGGACTTGACATTAAGGCTACCGAGTACATCAGGCAGAAATTACTAGACATGAAGGCTAGTGGAGTTGGAATACTACTAATTTCAAGCGACCTATCAGAGATCTTTCAGCTAAGCGACATAATAGCGGTCATGTATAATGGCGAGATTGTCGGCGTATTTAAACCTGAGGAGATCTCCTATGAAGACATAGGGTTTTACATGACAGGTCTCTACAAAATGCCAAGAGAAGAGGTTTTGAAGAGATGGGAATCGTATTAAAGTTTGAGAAACGAGAGGTAAGTAGCTGGGTATCAGCTTTAGCACCATATGCTAGTATACCAATAGCCTTCCTAGTGATGGCTATCGCACTATATTTAACGGGCTACGACCCGCTACTTGGGTTTACAAGCTTCTTCCACGGGGCTTTTCTCAGTCAACTTGGCTTGGTGACTTCGCTCGCAAGGAGCACAGCATTTCTCCTAATGGCTGTGGGAATAGGGTTGGCATTAAATGCTGGGGTTTTAAATATAGGTGGTGAGGGGCAATATATAATTGGAGCAATAGTAGCTACAGCAATAGTCATAACCACCCAAGACTTCTTGCCTCCTCTGGTTTCCTTAATACTTGCACTCACAGGGTCTCTAGTAGCAGGAGCTCTATGGGCGCTTGTAGCTGGAGTATTAAAGGCCTATATGGGGGTCAATGAGGTGATAACAACGATAATGATGAACATACTAGCATTTAGGTTGCTTCAATGGGTCTTAAGGGGGCCTTTAAAAAACCCTCTATCGGAGGCTTGGCCTATGTCACCACCGCTTAAACCCCACCTACTAGAGCTAGTTCCTGGAACTACGTTTAATATCGGCTTTCTACTAGCTTTACTAGTAGCGATCTTGACGCAGTTCATCCTGTACAAGACCACTATTGGCTATAAAATTCGCATAACAGGGGCGAACGTCGACGCCGCTCTCTATGGGGGTATAAACGTAAAGAACATCGTGATCTTGGCGTTTATGTACAGTGGCGCTTTATGCGGTCTTGCAGGTGCGGTTGATATTTTGGGCGTTTTTCACTTCCTCTATGAGGGTATAAGCATTGGTCTAGGTTACACATCTGTTGTTGTAGCGCTCGTGGGCAGGTCAGTCCCGGTGCTTATAATCCCTGCGTCTTTGATGTTTGGATGCATCTATAATGGGTTCACACATCTTCAATCAGCTCTTGGAGTATCATATACGCTTTCAAAGGCGATCGAAGGCGTGATCTACCTAGTTATACTGGTGATCCACCTCTCAACCGAGTATAGAGTTAAGGTGTTGGTGAGATGATATCGCAGGACATGGTGTCCTCAATAATAAATCTGGCGATCCTCATGTCTACCCCGATAGCGATAGCTAGTGTAGGCGAGACCTTTGCACAGAGATCAGGCGTGGTTAACTTAGGGGTTGAGGGCATAATGTTGATAGGGGCTTTTCTAGCATTTCACTTCGTCAATGTCACAGGTAACATGGCTCTCTCATACCTCGTAGTAGCGTTTGTAGGGTGCCTAATGGGTCTCTTACACGCTTTTTTAACTGTAACCTTAAGGGTTAATCAAACGATCTCTGGGATGGGTGTGTATTTCCTTGGGTTTGGACTTTCAGACTACTTATACAAGGCTATCTATGGACTCAAGTACGTCCCAATACCTAAAGCTACGCCAACACCTATACCCGGACTTTCAAGTATACCAGTCATAGGCTATGGGTTATTCACGCAACTTCCATCTGTGTACATACTGTATGTATTGCTCCCAGTTTCGTGGTTTATACTAGAGAAGACTAAGTATGGACTATACACAAAGGCTGTTGGTGAAAACCCCCGCGTTGCAGATTCACTAGGAGTCAACGTTTCTCTCTACAGGTACATTAATGTGATAATAGGTGGAGCTCTAGCAGCGCTTGCAGGGTCAGCTCTATGTTTAGACATCACCGGGTTGTTCTATGAGAACTTAACGATGGGTATGGGGTTTATAGCTGTAGGGCTAGTTGCTTTTGGTAAGTGGAGTCCAATAAGAGCGTTTGTAGGCTCGCTAGTGTTTGGGTTCACCTGGTCTATATCATCTACGCTTCAAACATACTTCCAACGCGTTGGGCTATCCTCGTACATCTACCTACTGCTCATGCTACCCTACCTCGCAGTTGTCATAGCACTAGTGCTCATGTCTAGAAGAGCGAGAGGCCCAGCGTCTCTTGGCCAACCCTACTTTAGAGAGTGGTTGTAAACGTCGAGGTCGAGCTCATAAGCTTCGCCTCCAATTACCTCGCCCTAGGTGACTAGTAGAGCGTCTCGAAGATATACACGCCCGATTTATAGAGTCGCAGTGATAACCTTGAGGGCTTTAGAGATACTCGTCGTGGCGTCGCTTATAATCCTAGCTGTTGTGGCGATGGCGTTCTTCATTAGAGACCTCATATCCTTAAAACCAGATTCAAGCATAATCTGAACTACAATTGCTCTTCACCAGTCTATTTGTAGTCATCTCGAAGCTGGAGTAGTGATCTTGTTGCGTGAAGTCGCCTTGGGCGCGTTAAGTGGCAACGTTGTGAACGCCTTGATCGCTAGTGGCGGCGCGCTACTCCTGATCCTAGGGTTAATGGTGTTAAGGTGCTTCATGGAGCGTGAGAGGGGCGAGGAGAGACGAGATCTGTCGAGGTCGGTGTCTTCACATGATCAGACGCGGAGCTCGCGGTCTTCACCAAGCTAGAGATTAGCTAAGGAGGTTATTAAGCGCTACGACATAAGCTAAGTTACCACAAGGCTCTAAAGGCGACGCTACGAGCGTTTTTCACGCTCTAGCGTCTCTACACACGCTTGTCTCTTCGAAAGCCCATCGCCTACGCGATAGACCGCCCAGCTTCGCGTCGAGCTCTACTAGGTGGCTATGTGGACCTTGACCTGGTCTCTCTCAAAGCTCTTTTTGAAAGCTTCCACGCCTTGATCTAGGCTGTAGACGCTGGTGACCAAGTCTTCTATCTCGACAATCCTCCTCTTGAGTAGCTCTATAGCCCTCTTGAAGGGGCCACACCTACTACCCACAATCTTAGCCTCTTTGACTACGAGCTTCGTGATGTCTACGGGCACGAGGGCTCCATGGGTCGATTTGGCCGCGATCACCCCGCGGGGTTTGACGAGCTCGACTGCTAGCTGGAGACCTTCAGGGCTACCAGAGGCCTCTACAACGTAGTCGAAGCCCTGGCCCTCTACAGTCTTCCTCCTAGTGTACTCTAGCGCCTCGTCGAGCGGGACTAGCTCGTCAAACCCCGACTTCTCGAGGTATCTTGCTTTTGGCGAGTCTCTACGCACGATCGCCACTAATAGCCTCGGCTTGGCTACAGCCGATATGAGCCTAGCGGATAGGATCGCTATGGCGCCACTGCCAACAATGGCCACTGTGTCGCCACTAGCGATAGGGGCTAGCTCTAACATCTCAACCACGGCTGCGAGCGGCTCGACGAACGCGGCCTGGGCGTCGCTCAACCCCTCAACGCTGTGAACGACATCTGCTCTCGTGACCATGTACTCAGCCATGCCGCCGTCTCTAGTGATCCCGATCACCTCTCTATAGGGGCAGTGGGTCTTCAAGCCTGCTAGGCAGTAGGCGCACTTACCGCAGTACAGGTTGATCTCGCTTGTGACCCTGCAACCAACAAGGCTCTTATCGACGCCAACTCCCACCTCAACGACTTCTCCAACAACCTCGTGCCCGGGTATCAGGGGGGACTTCAAGAGCCTGTAAGTCCCCTTGTAGAACGCCTTGTCTGTCCCGCAGATCCCCGCTCTCCTAACCCTGATCAACACCTCTCCAGGGCCGGGCCTCGGGTCTTCAACTCTCTCAAGCCTCAAGTCCCCGGGAGCGTGTAAGACGAGTGCTTTCAACCAGCTCACCACGCGTTGTCGCTAATCATCGAAGGTCTCATAAAGGTTATTGCTTTTACTTTTATTAACGTATCTATCTCTTAGCATCGTTGGTGGTGTTGTGGAGATCGTCGTTGTTGGGTTTGCAACTAGACTTCACGGAGAGAGCTACTACGAGGCTGTCTACGAGGAGTTTAAGAAGCACGTAGTTGAGGCAGGGCTCTTGCCGAGGTTCCTGCCCGTAGCCACCAGTGTCGAGGAGACTAGGAGAGCGGCTCAAGAAGCTAGAGGCTCCATCCCGGTGCTAATAGCTCTCACGGGCGGGACTAGTAGGTTGATCAGAGAGTTCACGGTGACAGGGGGCTTCCAGAGAGCTCTGATCCTAGCTCACGGTGAGCACAACAGCTTAGCGTCAGCGGTCTCGGCGAGGGCTAGGCTTGATGATGAGGGGGTGTACAGCTGGATCTTCCACTGTAAGCACCCGGGTTCACGTGAATGTGGAGCCGTCGTAGAGCGAGTTGCCAGAGTGGCTAGAGCTGTCGCTAGACTGCTGGGCTCCAAGATCTTGCTGGTTAAGGAGACTGCAGAGAGAGATGAGGTGGAAGAGTTCGAAGACCGCTTTGACGTCAAAGTCGAGATCCTACCCTACGAAGACCTCGCTGGCAGGTTGAGGGAGGCTCCGGGAGACCTCGTAGAGCACTTCTACAGGGTCGTAGAGAAACTAGAGTTCTACGCTCCAAGAGAGCGAGAGAGGCTAGACCACGTGGCTAGGCTATACGCTGTGTTGAAAGACCTAGTCGTGAGAGAGGGGTATGCGGGGGTCGCTGTAGACTGCTTCCCCTACCTACTGAAGTATAAGGTCACGCCATGCCTCACGCTCGCACTGCTAAATGGTGAGGGGCTCCCGACAGCCTGCGAGGCTGACCTACCCTCCCTCACACTCATGGTGATCTCGAGAGAGCTGACAGGGCTAACAGGCTGGATCGCCAACTTGTCTGCTATCGATGAGAATAGAGCCTACTTCGCCCACTGCACGATCGCGACCAGCATGATCACCGGTGGCAAGGTGCTCACACACTTCGAGAGCGGCTACCCCTACTCTCTCAGTGGGAGGCTACCAGCGGGAACATACACGTTCATGTCTATGAGTAGAGACTACAGCGCGATCATCGCAGACGTTGGTAGGGTAACATCTAGCGGCCTACTATCAGAGCACATGTGTAGGACACAGGCGATCATCGAGCTAGACTACAGCCTCAAAGAGCTACCTGAAGTAGCCCCTGCAAACCACCACGTGATCGTGCCGGGGGATGTGAGAGAGCTACTAAAGCCCACAGCGACACTCCTAGGACTAGACTACGTCGAGTATAGAGAGATCCTCAAGCCGATCTAGCCACGGAGCCCATCTTCGCGACCCTCAATAGACTATCTACGTTTTTCGACGTATGAGTGTGACTGGACCTAGCTACCTTGCCAGCTCACCTTGCTGGCTAAGGATCTTCTTTGACGCCTCAACCGCCTGGCTCCAAGCTCTCGTCTTAGTCAACTTGTCTGGGGTCTTAACGAGCTCCTCGATCCCGGGCTCGTACGGTATGTAGCCGACGTAGCTTAACCCTAAAGACTCAGCTAGGCTCACCAACGAGCCTTCCCCCATGTTCTCCACCAAGTAGAGCTCTCTGTAGCCAAGCTCTCTCAACACTTCTACAAGCCTCTCAATAGACCTCTTGGCGAGAGCGCTCGGGGTCGATACGAGTAGTGGCTTGACAAGCCCCTTTAGCCAGGTCAACATGTCTAAGTGCTCGTCTCCAAGGCCTGGAGGGGTGTCTACGAAGATGGCGTTGAGCGAGCCCCAGTTGACTATGGCCAAGACCTCCCATAGAGCGTTGCTAGCAGAAGCCCCTCTTAGTGGCAGTGGTCTATCAAGAGTGTACGAGACTATCGTGAAGTAGTATAAGTTCTCTCGGAGGTTGAAAGGCTTAACCCCCCTCTCCTCTACATACTTGATCTCCCCTGGGCTCAGCCCAAGCAGTATGTGCGTTGAGGGGTTTACGAAGTCAACATCTAAAAGCCCGACTTTGAAGCCTAAGCTAGCAGAGGCTAGCGCGAGTAGTGTTGACACCGTTGTCTTCCCGACACCACCCTTGGGGCTTAACACCAAGAACACAGAGCCGACCTCGCTAAGGGCCTTGATGGCTCTTAGTCTACGTGGATCTCTCATTTAGACCCCTCAACCACAACCTCCTCGAGCCCCCTACCACTCACGATCTCGAAGTCTACACCACCGCACCTGGGGCAGCGGACGTAGGCGTAGATCGCCTCTGGGACGAAGTGTACAGCCTCGCGGACATCTTCAGATAGCTCTTCCAGTCTAAGCCTCCACTCTAAGCCACAGCTTCTACACCTTAGTAGTGGAGGCGTCTCCACTATAGCCACCTCTCTCATCTCCACCCCGGCCTCTCTCGCGATCTCCTTGATGGCGAACGACAAGATCTCTCTGTCGATCGACTGGAGAGCCCCGACCTTCACGGTCAACCTATCCACAAACCTGTAGCCGAGGGACTTGACGTACAAGACTATTGACTCTCCAAGTGCCCATTCGTGAACCACTCTTTGCCACCATGTAGGCTTATATACGTTGCGAGCATTTTTAGGACTATGTGGTGGTCTCGATGAGCGGTGCTAGGTCTAGTAGGATAGAGGGGTTTTACAAGCTCCCACTCGAAGAGAGGGTTAGGATAGTTAAGGAGTGGGCTAACCTCACAGACGAGGAGGTCAAGGCGTTGACAAACTTCGGCAACCTACCAGTGGAGATCGCGACGAGGATGATCGAGAACGTCGTGGGCGCCATGTCCTACCCCTTCGCGATAGCCCCCAACTTCCTGATCAACGGCAAGGACTACCTGGTCCCAATGGTGATCGAGGAGGCGAGCGTGGTCGCGGCGGCCAGCAACGCTGCTAGGATGTTGAGGTATGGCAAGGGGATCATAGCGGAGGCTGGGCCGCAAGAGATGATCGGCCAGGTCCACATAGTGAACGTGACCGCCCCCTACTCTAAGCTCGCGAAGATACTTGAGCATAAGGAGGAGATACTGGACCACGCGAGGCAACAAGACCCAACACTGGTTAAGCTGGGTGGGGGGCCTAGAGACCTCGAGGTAAGGGTCGTCGAGACTAGGAGGGGGCCGGCCCTGGTCGTACACTTGATCGTGGATGTGAGGGACGCCATGGGCGCGAACGCTGTTAACACCATGGTCGAGTCTATAGCTCCGATCCTAGAGAGGATAACAGGGGGGCAGGCTAGGCTCAGGATCATCTCGAACTACGCCACTAGGCGGATCGTGAGGGCGTGGGCTAGGACTCCAGCTGAGAACGTGGGCGGGTTGGAGGTGGCAAAGAAGATCGAGGAGGCGTGCATCCTCGCGGAGGCAGACCCGTATAGAGCTGTGACGCACAACAAGGGGATCATGAACGGGGTCATCGCTGTCGCGCTGGCTACAGCTCAAGACCACAGGGCCATCGAGGCTGGAGCTCACGCGTACGCCGCTAGGACGGGGGTGTATAGGCCGCTGAGCACGTGGGAGGTCGACGAAGAGGGCTTTCTCAACGGGTACCTCGAGATCCCACTGCAAGTTGGAACCGTGGGCGGGGCCACTAGAGTCCACCCCATAGCCAGGCTCGCCCTCAAGATCCTCGGAGTGAGCTCTGCCAAGGAGCTCGCCGAGGTCATGGCGGCAGTGGGGCTAGCTCAAAACTTAGCCGCGTTGAGAGCGCTCGTAACTGAGGGGATCCAGAGGGGGCACATGAAGCTACACGCCAAGAACCTGGCGATCATGGCTGGCGCGACAGGGGACCTGATCGACAGGGTCGCCGAGAGGATGGTCAAAGAGGGGAGGATAAGGTACGACTACGCTAAGGAGCTAGTCGAGAGAGCCTTGAGAGGCGAGCCGATCTAGTGCTGGGTGTCGAGCTTATTGCTAGCCTGGCTCGAGGGTGTTGTTGGCGAGCTAAGAGCGAGCTTTAGGGAGCTTAGAGAGGTCTTTAGAGGCAACATAGCCTCGATCGCGATATCCTGGTTTCTATTCAACCTCACCGGGTCGCTGATAAACCCCTTCTTCGCCAAGTACGCCAAGGATCTCGGCGCTGGAGACTACGAAGTAGCGCTCATGAGGAGCCTCGGCCTTTTAGCGCTGGCTCTCTCCCTAGTGCCAGGCGGGGTGCTCACAGACCTGCTAGGGAGAGTCAAGGTCATACTCGTGGGAACGGGGCTTGTCACCATATCGCAGTTCCTCTACGCGCTAGCCCCCGACTGGAGGTGGCTTACCACCATCTACGTCTTCGACAACGCAGCACACTTCTACGTGCCCGCTCTCACAGCGATAGTGATGGACTCGCTTAGAAGGGGCAAGGAGTTCAAGGGCTTCCTCGCGTTGAACATAGTCACCTCCATCCCAGGCCTCTTCATGCCGATCGTGGGAGGCTACCTGTATCAGACCATAGGGTCGCTGGGGATCAGGTATGGCTTCGTGTTGCAGGGCTTCGTAGCGCTCTCCGTGTTGATCCTCAGGATCAAGACTCTACGAGAGACCTTCAAGCCCGTCGACAAAGACCTGGGCAGGATCATTCTAGAGCTAGCTGGGTATAGAGGCGTCTTAACTAAAGCGCTGAAGCTCTACTTGTTCACGTCGATCCTCTGGCAGATCACTCATGGACTGCCAAACACTTACATGGCGATCTACATAATAGACTACCTCGAAGTGTCGCCTACGACGTGGGGCGCCCTGTCCTCTATAGCCACGCTCGGGGTGATCTCATCCTCGATCCTCCTCGCTGGGAGAGACATAGATATTGAAAGATGGGTTGCTCGCTGCGCTCTCGTGATCTCGTCGACTTTATTGGTGTATGTAGCCCTGCCGAGCATTAGGGGGTCTCACCTCGTACTAGTGATCCTGCTGTCAACGAGCCTCTCCTCGAGCATAGCTTCAAACATTCTCAACTCCTCGCTATCTACACTACAGACAAGGATGCTCCCACCAGAGATCAGGGGTAGGGCGGTCGGGATCCAGAGAGTTCTCGACAACCTAGGCGCAGCCGCCGGCGCCTTAGTTGCAGGTGTTCTCTACACCTCGCTCGGCTTCGAGTTGTCATTTATGTTCTCAGGGGTCGTGGGGCTCGTCAGCACAGCATACCTATACGCTATCACCTCGTCAAGGTCGCCAAGAGCGCGACTAGAGAGACGAGGGCCTGGAGAGTAGCTATAAACGCGACCACGTCCACCTCTCTACATCTACCTTTAATCCTAGTGATAGCCTTTATCGCCAGGTGGGTTACACTGTATGACTTGGCGTATGGAGGTGCGAGAGCCCCGTCTGGTAGAACTCTACCGAAGTTCTCCTTGTAGACCCCGTCCACCAGGCCTCTAATGAAGAGGAGTAGCTCTAGGAAGTAGAGACTGTAGCTCATCAAGGCGTACTTCTCGAAGTTCCAGTAGATGGCTAGTGAAGCGTAGAACGCGCCCACTCCATACGTGAACGAGTTTCCGGGGAAGCACTTGGCGGGGTATCTATTGTAGATGGCGAGGAAGACCAGTATAGAGCCCAGAGCGGGGGCTATCACGTAGATCGCGTCCCACCTACCAGTTAGAACTGCTAGTATCAAGGCGAAGGCGAGTAGTAGCGCGGCTTGGGTAGACTCGAGGCCGTTGTAACCAGCGATCATGTTGAAGGCGTTTGCAGCCCCTACAACGCCCACGGGGACTACGAGAAGGGGGTATAGGAGCCCGAGCTCGACCAGCCCAATGAAGGGCAGCTCGACAACGCTGGTTCCAGCCTTGACGACGACGAGCGGTAGCGCGACGGGCACCGTTAAGAGCACTCGTTTAAGCGGCGTGATCCCTCTCTTCCACCCGAGGACATCGTCGAAGAACCCGAGTAGGCCGGCTAGGAGGAGCGTCATCGTGATGGCTAGTAGCGGGATGACATCTGATCTCGCCTCGGTGTAGCGCTCTATAGCTATGAAGGTCATCACTCCAAACGTTGTGGCTAGTATCACCCATATCCCACCCGCCTCCGCGACGTAGACCTCGCCAGGCTTGTTCATATCTCTACCAACAAACCCTAGTCTCTGAGCTACATTGACCCACCAGTCGAGCAGTATCTTCGATGTAATGGTGGAGACTAGGAGCGGCGCTACCAGCTCGATCACGCTACTCGCCCTCCTCTCTCCACTCGGTGTTGAATATAGCGTAGATCTCTTGAGCTCTCTTCTCCCCAATACCCTCAACGCTCATCAACTCGTAGACAGAGGCGTTTGCGATGTTCCTGAGAGTCTTGAACTTGCTTAGGAGGCGCTTAGCGAGTGTGGGGCCCACGATCCCCTCAGCTACGTACAGGATCCTCTCCCTGATCGTCATTGGCTTCTTCTCGACTCTCATCCTGTAGACCCTCTTCTCCTCTGTCTTACCCAGGCTTTTCGCCTTAGCAACCAGCCACGCTATAGTGGCGTCTTTATGTGGTGTGAACAGGACTGGCACCCCGTAGTCTAGTATTAGCGTGTCTATAACTCTCAGCACGCTCTGTATCTTCCACTCTCTATATAGCTCTAGCTCCTCGAGACACCCCTCGATCAGTAGTAGCGGCTTGTGCCCATCCACTCTAGCAGCCTCGACTAGTAGCTCGCTCTGCTCCCAGATCCTGTTGTCTCTTATGCTGTTAGCCAGGTCGTTAACGGTCTTCCTCTCAATCAGGATCGAGTGCTTCCCCGGAGGAGCTAGTAGGAGGAAGTCTCCAGCTGGCAACGCCTGCACAGCGACCCGTAGACCCTCTCTCATAAACGCCTGTCTAAACTCTGGGTGTTTAGAGTCCTCTCTACTATCAATAACGACGTCCACGGGGACGAGTAGTCTCACTGACAACTAGCACTCCACCCAGCCCACTATATAGGAGTAAACGTTGAACTTGAAATAAAAGCCTGCGACCGATCTAGAGAAGGCTGATTAATCATACCTAAAACTCTGCCACTAAAATCATTTCTCGATACATCCACATTAGATCTATGGAGAGCTAAGACACGAAAACACTTCTTCGATAACTGGTCACCGGCATTTTAATAATGGGTTTTCTAGCTGTAGAGAATAGTTGTGAGGGATTCCGCTTAAGACCTAGCTCTCTTCGCTCTCGTGGCGAGTAGAACTAGTATTGGGATGGCTACAGCCACAGCTATGGCGAGTAGCTGAACAGGGTATGTGGGATGTTGCTCCTCGAGCGCAAGAGTGGTCGTTTCTCCTGTCAGCTCTCTCGCGGGGCCTGTCTCGGCTGTGTAGGTGGTGTTGCTCGTTGCTAGCGGTGTGGTCTCTGTCTGTGTGGGCTCTGTTTGGGTTGGAGTGGAAGTTATGGTTGGGCTCGTGGTTGTCGTCTCGTTCTCGACCTTTAGTCCTAGAAGCCTCTCGATGTACGATAAGACGCTCTCAACTGTGATCTCGCCTCTCAGCTCTCTCGCAAGCTCCTCCTCAGAGTACACACCGATGATCTGCGTCGCGTTGATCGCTCTGTGAAGCTCTAAGTAGCTTGAAACAGCCTCTTTCGCCACATCGGTGCTTATAGTGTAGCCTTCGAAGATGAAGGGGCGTAGTAGTAGAGACCCCGCTAAGAAGTCTATTGACATCCACTCGTAGCCGGGTACGTAGGCCATCGTGAAGGCGTGTGGGCCGTTATTGATAAACACGTATGTAACGTTCTCGACGGGAAAGGAGATCTTAAAGTCCTCTATGTAGACGTAGCCATAGGCGATCAACGCGGGCACCTTGTAGTAGTGTAGCAGGCTAACCAAGACCCTTGACATGTCATCACAGTCGCCGCTCCTGAGCTCGATAGCCTCCTCGATGCTCCTAGGTATCGCGGAGCCGTTGTATCTAAAGTACTCGAGGTACACGAAATACCCTGTAGTGGCGACCAGCCCGAGAGCGCTTGTATCGTTCACTGTCAAGTTGTACCTCTTAGCAAGCCAGGCCTCGTACTCGGGTTTAACGACCTCGATGACTTTCGGGTGTGGATTCGCTAAGAATCTCCTCTCCACATCTTCGGGGATGCTACCTGTAAATGGGCTATAGCGCGGGTCGCGTAGAGCTGCCACTAGGTGATCTAGTGTCTTGTTAAGCGGCTTGTTGCAAACATCGATCTTCGAGATGTAGAACGCTGTGACGTCTCCACCCTTACTGACGTTGACTACGTATGCGCGGCTAGCCTTGTCGAAGACGGCGTTGTAGGCTATAACGTGGCTCATCGTCTGCTCAAAGCCCCCTGGTAGGCTCACGTTTCCAGGGGTCTCTAGGGCGAGCGTCTCCGTGATCTCTGAGTGGTAGACGGCGAGGGCGTTGAGGAAGTAGAAACTGTAACACTCCCTAGAGCTGGGTGCGAGAGGGGCTCCAGGCGCGTAGAGAGCGAAAGCCGCGAAGGCTAGTAGCGCGAGCGCGACCATAGCCGGCTTAGCCATGTGACCAGCCACCTCCTAGTGGAATTGGCTCTACAACCCTTAAAACTTACGTCTAGGTTGAAGGTACACTAGGTGTTTAGTTATGTGGCGACTAGAGATCTGGGGTTGAGGGCTTAGCCATGATTGACGCTGGCTTATCTCTAATCATAGCGCTTGCAGTGACGGTGGTTCTATTGACACTAAGAGCTCCAGTGTACGTGGCAATACTAGCTTCATACGTAGTCTTCGCGATGCTAGCTGGTGGTGTCGAGCTCCTCGTAGAGTCGCTTGCGAGGGCCGTCATGAGCGTCGAGACGTGGCCGCTGGCCGCCAGCGTTGTGCTGGTAGCCTGGCTCGCGATCTTATATAGCGAGAGCGGGGTGGCTAGGAGCCTCGGCCTAGAGCTCTCGAGAGCTCTACGTAGGCCACTACTAGCCGCCACATTGACGCCTGGGGTTCTAGGGTTGCTGCCGATACCGGGTGGGGCGCTCATGTCAGCCCCTATAGTTGACGCTGTCGGCTCTCTCATGGGGCTTGAAGGGAGGGTCAAGGCCTTTGTGAACGTGTGGTATAGACACGTCACGGTCTTCATATACCCGCTAGCCTCGATGTTGATCCTGGCCTCCGGGCTCTCGGGCTACTCGATAACACAGCTCGTCAAGACCCTTGCACCTCTAGCTCTCATCATGTTCTTGATAGGGCTTCCACTACTTCGAGGTGGAGGCATCGTTGAGGGCCCCCTCGACCTCTCAAGTCTTTTAAGGGGGCTCGCCCCGATCATCACAGCCGCCACGCTGGCGCTAGCGCTGACCCCGCTAGACGCTGTGTGCCCGAGGCTCTCCGTCGTGGTGGCTGCCACAGCGTCTCTACTGGTCTTCGCTTGGTTAAACCGTGTACGTGTAGGGGCCTTGGTTAGATCCCTGCTTGATAGGAGGGTCTTCGAGATAGCGTGCGTTGTCCTGGTCGCTGTGGCGTACAGGTCTGCGCTTATTGGCGTCGACCTATCTGGGTTGACATCGCTCTTAGGGTCGAGCGTGGTGACTATTAGTGTTGTGCTTCCAGCCATACTATCCCTCGCCAGCGGCTACCCGAGCGCGGGGGTAGTCGTGGCTATCCCCGTGGCTGAGCGAGCGGTTGGCCTATCAGTGAGCACTGTGTGCATGATATACATGTCTGCGTTTCTAGCATACCTAGCCTCCCCAGTACACCTGTGCCTAGTCTACACAGCTCAGTACTTCAAAGAGAGGCTAGTCGCTGTCTACAAACTACTCGCGCCAATGACTATATTAATGCTAGCTATAACCTACGTGTGGCTTGGAACGATCCAGTGACTCAGGCGATCTCTAAAGCCGCTTGTAGAGGTCGAGATACTAGATCAGTGTTAAGAACCTAGCTCGAAACCATGTCAGCCCAAAACCTCTAGATAACCCTAGATATTAAGGCTATGCAACACTAGAGTTAAGGGGGGAGGTTTTGAGCAAGAAGGTGTGTGTCGCGAGAGTTCCTAGAGAAATTGTTGAAGCTAGCGGGCTTTGAAGGTAGGAGGATCAAGCTTGGTAGGTGGGTCGCTAGGAGGGCTCGGTGAGCGAGTTGGTTGTGAGAGTCAAGTTGAGGGTTAGGTCTCGCCTCACAAGTCGCAGTCTAGAGCTCGCTGTCCTCGCAAAGAGTGGCGCAGAGAGCGCGAGGCCCTGCATTGTCGTCGACGAGTCGATCGCGAGGGAGCTGGAGCTGTGGCCGAGCGCTACGTGTAGAGTGCTCGAGGTTGAAGAGGCCTCCTCTATAAGCGAGGCCTGCCTCATCGAGGACGCTGTAGAGCTAGAGCTCTTGGGGGAGGGCGGCGAGGCCCTATCGAGGGTCACGGCAGATCTTGTCGTTCAAAGGGGGTTGATAGAGCCACTAATCACAGACATCACAATAGATGAGCTTGGAATAGTAGTTGTGAGCTTTAGTAGAGGCCTGTGGAGGCATGTAAACGACCCACCACACGTTGTTAGAAAGTCAGTTGCGAGAGCTCACTAAGCTCTTCTATGCAAACAGATTTGATGCTAAACACCTCTTCGAATTCAACACTGCTACTGAACCGTCG
>Ga0326760_1000433_pt1 | contig 22609 bp, 13 predicted proteins | sample GCREP_S_FD_207668 | JGI IMG/M metagenome (GOLD analysis project Ga0326760, IMG submission 207668) | Hot spring sediment microbial communities from Geyser Creek Basin, Yellowstone National Park, WY, United States - GCR.EP_S | ecosystem: Environmental > Aquatic > Thermal springs > Near-boiling... | reverse complement strand
CCATCAGAAACAAGCACCACAGCACCAGCAGTATCGCGAACTTTTGGTAGTTGAACCCACTCACTAGCACCACCTCTACTCACAATCAGTAATCCAAGTATACTACTCTCATTAAATGCACACAACACCTACCACTGCACATAGGCATACACACCACAACCAGTAGAGATAAAGATAAGGCTCTTAAATCACTGGTCAAAGGGCTTGCAACTCCCAAACAAAAAGTACTGAGCCCGGGTATCAGAATGCCTAGATCTAGAGATAAGGCGCTTTGAAGCAGCACCCCAAGCTCTTGAGAAGTATAGGAATAGCCATGCATGCTACCACACTGACTTCTTGAAGCTTAAGAGTGCAAGAGACATTGATACAGTAAACATACCACGGATAACATCAAGTCTGCTACAAGACTAGCACAAACAGAAGACGAAATAATAAAGCACTCCAAAACAAAGAGGTGGTTAAAACACTCTAAAAACCTGTATGCTGAGATCCTGATCCCTCCTCACTAACTATCTTCCTAAGCCTATTCATCAAATCCTCTATTCTCTCCCTAATTTCAGCACCATTGTACTCCTTGTAGATTCTGTAAAGCTCTTGAGAAACAGCATCAAATACTGTATCCACGTCATCAACAACCTGCTGAAGCATGTGAAGCACCCCGCTAAACTCGTTAAACAGCTCAAACTCGCCATCAAACCTCTTCTGCTTAGCCAAAGCACTCAGCTCCTCAACCACAAGCACCCTAACCTCTTCACACTCACCACCAACACAATCAACGCCAAGCTCAGCCAAAAGAACCTCAAAATTATCATCATCCTCAACAAGCTGAACAAAATTCTATACAGTCTGAACCCCCGGAAGAATAGTCATGTACAGTCCATGCATCGGTACATCGCCTCAAAACAAAGTCCACAATAATAGCAGCCTTATCATGCACGCCTTGCATAACCTGCACCCCAAAGCATACTGCTATTCACTGCAACATATGAAGCTATTCTACAACATAACATAAACCAGCGTAATATTAGCAAAACCACAAACAACTCTAAGTCTACTACTCAACTCAGAAAGTCTCTGGATCCCTCCCCAACTCCAATAGAGATTATGCATATCTATTGGAGTACCAGCATTTCAAGTATTTTTCGCATTTTCTCTATGTTCGCTTCTGTTTGTGTTGGTGGTAAAGGCAGTATGTATAGCTTCTTGCCTATCTGCAGTCTGAGCTCTAACCCTCCTTTCTCTAGTACCTTCTTCAGCAACTCTTTTGCCTGAGGGTCTTTGCTATCCATACCCTTATCTGATATAGGCCCTAAACACGAGTATTTCAGCATCTATGTTATACTTATCATAAGTGCAGACATGCAACTTGAACCTTACAATACATATAACAAATTTTTCTTTGTAGCAAATTCATGTTGAATCTTAAGTGCTTTGTGCCAAGGACTTTCTAACATCCTACTAAGATATTTGATTTCAGGATTATTATATAACATCATTAGTTGCTCTATTCCCCTAGTATGGCTTAATTTTTCTAAAACTTTGAGTAAATTGAATATCTTCGCAAATTCTATCACGCCCATCGATATATTAGTAATCAATGGTGGTGCCATTAACTCTAGATAATTGTCATTCTCTATTGAGAACCTTAACATTATGTCTGTGTCTACGAATTTACTATAATAAAGGTTCAAGAGCATGTGAACATCATTTTCTAGTTTGCGAAAATACGATATGACTGTGCTTTTAAAATTGTCTAAATGTATTTTTTTACATCTTATAGCGTAACAAAAGTCAGGCCCTGCTCTATCTGATTTTATTTGTTGAAAACTGTGACACTGTACTTCTCCATATATGCTAAGAGCTTCAATATCGATAACGACGTCGACTTTTCTAAGTGCAAGAAAGTATCCAGTGCTTGTATTAAATTGTAGTAATGGCTTATCACATTCAATAATAAAGACGCCTTGCAAACCTATGACAACTGGAATGCCTTGAGATACCAACCGTTTCAGCGACTGTATACTCTTGCATTGTTCTTCTATTTGTTTAGGAATAAATATCTTTACCTTGACTTCATGAATCAGAAGGTTGTTGACGTCAAAAGCTAACATTAATGAATCTTCAGAGTACAATCCTGTTTGCTTTTCGCTAAGTATATTGAACTCTTTTTTAAATTGTAAGTCCTTTATTATAGTAATAATTGTTGCTGGTGCAAGGTAATACTTTCTCTGTGTTCCACGGCTTGATACTTCGTGAGCAATTATTGAGAGAGGTGAAGGTATAAGTATGTCGGGCTTTAGTAAAAGAGGTCTTATAAGAGGAAGTAATGCCTCTATAGATTTAATAGATTTATCAAATGAAACTCCATCAACATTTTCAATATCTCCTTCTGTAATGAATGATCCTAAAAGTTCCATTCCTAATTTTGAAGTGGGTTCTTTTTGTTTCTTGAGTTTTTCTATTTTAAATAATTTGTTTACATTAAACTGTCTTTTGCCTTTGTATCTTATGCCTCTGACTATAGTTGTTTCAGGGAAGAATAATATATAGTGATCATAGAGATTACGAACAAATCTCTCATAATTTTTTTGCTGGACTATAGCTGGGCATTCAAGTAAGAGAGGACTAGGTATTACTGGAACAGCAATTGCAAAACCTCTGCGAAAAACCCAGCCCTCTAACATTTGGTCCAACTTTTCGCTTGCAACAGTAAGTTCATATGCTATTTCTTCAGCATTTATCAACAACATCACTCTTGAGGTTTTGACTTTTAATTTCTTCTGCTTTATCAAGTTCCAATACTTTAACTGCAAAGTCATTAATTGAAGAGAATGCTGCAAGGTTCTGACTTGAGATAATCATAATTCTCTTGTCTATTATATAGAACTTGTCATGTCTTGGCAGTTTCGTGATGTAAACCTCTATTCTATGCTTTTTTAGTTGTTCACAATATTTCTCGGCATTTGCCTTGGTCGTCACTAGTTTAACTTTTATACTTCGTTTTGCTAATTCTATTAAAAGATTTACGCCTTCATCATCGATATAAGGTGACACTGCGAAGAACTCCTCCTTTGCTTGATTAAAAATAGCTATACCAAGGATACTACCCCTACCCTTTACCACTTCATCTCCTCTTAAAATTTTTAAGAGCCACAATACAAGATTGCGTGATAAGTAAATGTTTTGTAATAATGGTATACTGCATCCATGGTCAAGCATTACGCAGGCTATACAGCCATCAATACATGAGCTCATTCCAGCTATACTAACTGCATCAATGAGCCAATTCCTAAGCTCTCTAATATCGATATCCATACCTCTATTTTTGAGTTCCTTAACGATATCTTCATCTTCTCCACTAAGTATGATATTATTTAAAAAGAATACAGAATCTATTATGAGTCCTGCTTTGGAATATCTCTCGAACCTTTGCTTTAATATGTCTGCAATGTTTTCAATTTTTGACCTTATATCAGGTTTTAGTCCGTACATCGGCATTCTCTGAGTTACTGTATATACAAACTTTTCAATATCATCTATGTGCTGATGCATCATTGATATAGTGAAATTGATGAATTCCCTAAGCATATTGTTTAGGGAACCAAACCTCTGTACTGCATGGTTGACTATATCAAGAGAACCCCAAGCACTATTCTCGGCCACCATTATCATTATAGCATCTCTTTCTGCATCAATCTTATATACATAGAGAAGATTCTCAGGTTCAATTTCTAGGCTAATTGAAATAAACATCAAGAAGAGGTGTGCCAATGTATGTGCTACGCATTCAATAGCAAAGTCTATCAGAGCATCCTTATCTAGTTGCTTTACAAACTTGTTAAAACTTTCTATTATATTATTTTGACTTTTTTGGAGTAGCAAAAATGCGTCCCGACCTTTCTTACTAGCATTGTATATAAACCATTTAGAGACCAATATCTTATCTAATGATACCTTCACACTTTTGTTAACACCATGCATAATTGTAACTTGCGGCTTACTTGGATTTCTTTCATCTAAAAGCGAAGATATTAAGGCTTTAAGTAAGGATAGAGGAAGTTCAAATCCAATAATATTTGTTCGCGGCAAGATCTTTATAATGGGCATTTCAAGTTCTAATGTAACAGCAGGACCTTCCATAAGTATTGTAGGCATGTTCCACTGTACATATTTGAATTCCTCATAGACATAGGTATGTTTTATGTAAAACGGTTTTATGAACGAATACTCCTTGTCATATACGAAGTTTCGTGAACGAACATCTCTCTCAGAAGTTATAAAAACTTTGGGGAATAGCCTTCTACTCCAGCTCCAATTATTACATTTACTACGTTTGTATTTGCCTATATTGCATTTATTAACAAAGGGGCATGTTAAATCATAAGGATCTGTTGACATTCCCAAGCCTATCTGGCAATACCACACATAACCTAGATTCGACACACTGTACATCTTTGATTCTTCACTTGACTTTATTCTCTGCCTTATATATTTCTCTTCATACTCTTTTTGAAGCTTTTCAATGACTTCATCAACACTAGGTACTTTTCTTGCTTTAGCATGAACGCTTCTAATATTCTTACAAATTTCATTACATAATGCCCTCGATCCATACTTTACGTAGATAACTCTATCTCTCTCTTTTATTTCAAGCAGTATTTCTTTGCAATGGTTGCTAACACAAGAATTTTCATCTAAATAAAGAAGCTGTAAGGGTCTAACCAACATTAATTTACCAGTATCTGGATCAAAAACAGTAAGACTATCTATAGGATTAAGTTCATGACCATCTTCATAAATTATTGCATTCCTTGCTTTTAAAAACCACACATACCTTCCGATCACCTCACCTTCCGCTATTTGTATTGGTTCAAAGGGAGGATAACGATATAAAAGAATATCAATTGTTTGTTTGCTTCCTTCTTCACCTAGATAATGTTCGAGCCCCTCTATCTTTACTTCATCTGTGTAGAGTTCACCAGCTATACTTCGAATCCCAGTAATTCTAGAGATAAAGTCTGTTGCCCAAATTCTCTCACCCTTACTAATTGCATATGCTATATTGAGAGCCTCAGATGTTATACTCAGCATCTTTGCATTTTGTATAGCTGAAGAAAGATCCAGGTATTTTTCACGACATCTGTTTAACAATGTTTGTAGATTTATAGTACGTCTACTCACGCTATCTAAGGTCAGCTTAATTTTGCTCATGAGTGGAGTTTGCAGAGCTTTTTTCTTTTCCTCAAATTTACTTTCTATATTAAGGGCAAGTCCAAATAATCCTTTAAAAATAGCTTCAAGCGTTCCAATATCTTGAAGGAATTTGAATCTAACATCGTCTTTAAACGGAAGGTTTTCTAGCACTTCTTCCATCTTAAGTTCACTATGTAGTTTCATAGCCTTACTAAGCTTTTCCTTGAGTTCTTCAATTTGCTTTAAAATATCATCATTAACACCTGCATTACTTAATAACTCCTTTAATTCATTTATTTGGCTATTGATTTGTTTAAAACATTCATCATCTATTTTACTTAGATCAATACGTAAAGCATCTGAGTACAGCATCTTTGATTCTTCAGTCCCTATTTGTACAGCTGTAAGCTCATTAATTCCCTTAACTATAGCCTCTAATGTCTCCTTCAGATCTTTTTTCACTTCCTCAATTATTTTCTCGCAACTCATGATAACTCCCTCAATACATTATTTACGAACTTAGTAATATTGTTTTGAGTAAGTGTTCCACCACTTCTGCCACTAGCATGTGTCTCTAATCCTTTTCCTGCAAGTCTAGCAATTGCTTCGATGAGTAGTCCACGCTTAATGATTTGTGGGTTGCTGTAAGTCACGAAAAGTGTATATCCTTGAGGAGCTAAAGATGCCAAGGAATCCTTGAACTCCTCGTCGTAGATTTTAAACATTTCTGTTGGGATTGCACGAACTAGCAGTATTCCTAGAACGGTTCTTAACATTGCTATACTTCTACCACCTCTACCAATTCTCTGAATTAACGAAACAGGATTGTCAACACCAACATTTAGTATGAAGCTCACATTTTCATAGTCAACACCTACTTCAAGAGCTGATGTTGATAAAACGACAATTCCTTTTCCTGCCTTCAAAGCATTAATGACTTTGCTCCTGTTCTCTTCGGGAACTTCGCTATGTATTTCAGTAATACGTTGATTGAGATCCTCAAATAGTTCTCTTGTTATGGCACGTTTATATATATGCTCTCTGATATTAGCTGGTAAGTAGTGCCAATATGTGTATGGATCTAGTGAATCAAGGTCTGATACTAAGTGATCCTTTGGTTCTCCGAGCCTTAAGGTTTCAATACAGCCACTGTGTACACGCCTTAATTCTCTGATATTATTAACGAAGAGTATTGCTTGACGTGATTGTGCTTTCTGTTGCTCATAAGCATAATTTAAGAAGGCCATATAGACTGACCATAACTGGCAATATGTGTTCCATGAGTATCGTGGATTCATAATGAGATAGCTTAATATTACCAGTCTTTCGCCTGTAATGTTAATCCTACCCTTCTGCACTTCTTCAACGGAGTTGTAGACCTTAGGCTTTAGTACTCCAGATATTTTTGAGATGAAGTCTTGAGGATTAGGTATTGTAGCTGAAGAAAAAATGAATTTCTTATCAGTATTACTTATATTTCTAACAACTTGTATAAGTTGCGCTAATATGCCTCCGCTTATACCTGTGTATTCATGTACCTCGTCAAATATTATTATACCGGCATCAGCAATTGTATGTACATTCGCATCCCCGCTAGCGCTATCAATTAAGCGTACTTCGAATGCCCATGGATTCGTCGCTATAATATCAGCATCTCCCGCCTCATCTCGAGAGACCTTTATAAAGTCGTAGGTATGATTACAACTATCGCAAACTATGGAATATACACCTTTTTGTCTGCTGTATCTTAGCGAACCTCTATTACATCTCGGACAACCCACTCCTCTAAACAGACTCCTATCCTTTATTTCTTTTGGTGATCTAGGGGTAGAACCATCTCTTATTACAAATGTTATTCTTGTACTATAACTTTGTTGCAACTTCGCATTTGCTATGTCAAGTAATTTTATAATTCTATATGATTGATCCACTGTTAGAGTTCTCCTAGGATACACTAATAGTATTTTTCTTGACCTATTACCCTCTTGCACTCGCCACTTTAGCATATATGCTAACATATAGAACAAGTATATCTCAGTTTTTCCACTGCCTGTTGGTGCCACTATTGCATACACATCTTCGTTTGAGAACAGTATATCGCATAACACATATGCTTGAAATGCGTCTAAACCTGAACTGCCCAGATACTCCTTAATTATATCTGCATATATTTTTGCTAATTTGTCATCGTTATTAAAAAAAGCTAGAATTGAGTTCCAGTGTTTCTTATCACTGCCATTCTGTGTAGCTGGGGAAGGAAGTATTATTCTATCGCTTTTTACAGGCACCTTTATTTTTGTTAATGCAAATTTGGGTGACAGAATATAGGGCAAGCCTCCATACATTGTTGTTATTTGAGAACTTCTGACAAGCACATCCATGTGAAGAGTTCTTAGCCTTGAGGAACTCTTTTCACTCCATTTCTCAGGTAATTCAACTATGAATCCTTTGTTTATTAGTGTATCTATTACTTTATCGGGTTCACTTATCCCTTTTCCTCTAAGAAAGTTCCTTAATTCATCTCGAGATATAGAGTACCATACGTCTGAAATTGTATACCATTTTCCTTCAGCAACTTGCATTTGAGCAATGCGAGGGGCTTCTAGTTCAATAATTATTGAGTGATAAATTTTTGTAAGTACTTCGTCAGAGAGCATTCAATCGATCACCTCCTCCAACTAAAGATATAAGACTATACGAAATAACTTTGAACCACAAAGGAAGTTCCATGGAAGTTCTCACAAATTTTTCTCACAAATTTAATATTACTACAGTAGCAGTGAATAAATCTTTATGAAGAACTATGTATATTATGCAGTGATTTATTATTTTATTTTTAATTTAGCTGTACTTAACAAGCTTCATCACTACTATCTCTCTCGTTTTGCTCCTTCCTAGAGTTCCTGGTGCTTCACCTATTACTATGCCTAGCTGTTCTACAGCTATGTTTATTTGCTTAAGTTTCTCCATAAGCTTGTTTATTACTGATTTTCCTTTATCATCGTTGCTCATTAGGAGGTACACCGTTGTTTTTGGTGCTTCTGTGAATATCTTTACTAAGAACTTTTCTAACGTGTTTGTGTAGATATCTATGCTGTAAATGCTTATGGTGCTTTTATTTAGTCTTGGCACTGGCATTCTTAGTAAACTGTATGATATTGTATATACCTGTGTCAATTCATTATACGCTATTTTCCCTGGGTATGGAGGGTCCAAGACGATAATATCACAGTTGGTGTAGTTCATGTTTGACGCATCCTGAATTTCTATTACAACCTCTTTACTTGCCACGCTGTGTAGATCCCTTACCTTGCTACACATGGTCCTTAGCTTACGTAAATATGTGATTAGTGTTCCCCTGCCAATGGTCTTGACTTTCCTTATGTCTCCTGCTACTGGATTCAGTTCTACTGGGTATGGAGGTAGCCAGAAGCTTTTAACAACAAGTCCTGGATTCACTTTGGCGTATGGCTGGTAATAGAATGCAAGCATTGAGGATGTTCTAATTACTGTACCCACTAGGGCTACTGCTATATCTAGAAACTCTCTATGCTCTTGCTTCATAATCTCGAGAAATCTTAGCAATGTTATGAGTTGTCTAGGTGTAAATATTTGTTCCCAGCATGTCACCCCCTCTTTAAATAGCCTTCTAGTCTCCTTACCATCAATGATAGGCGTACATATGTTTGGAAGAAGCTTCTTAGCCTCTCCTTGAACTCTATTCAAATGCTCAGCAATATACTCGTCCTTTACAAGGCTCACAAAATACCTCTCAACATCGTCATCAACCTTGTAGAGCTCCGCGGCATATGCATAGACCCCTTTGGTAACTTCCACAAGTTTGCTCTTAGGCAACTTAACAAAATCTCTCACACTAACATTACTATCCTCATACAACTCTCCATCTCCACTAATAGCTATCTTAACTAAACTATTCCTAACCCTGAATGCGCCAAGCCATTTCGGTGCATAACAGTATTCTTCATTGCATCTTCTTGTAAGGAATGTGTGGACATAGCAATAGCTATCTATGCACCAAAGATCCTTCAACTCGCTATAAACACGCTTAGCGGCAGATAAAAGAACTGAGAACGCTTCGTCGCAACTCCTAATAGCGCTAACCATTGCTTTGACAACAATAGAACTAGCAGGATCAATATCGCTACAAATAATTTTATCTGCACCCAGAAGCAACGCTTCAATGGCTGTTGTACCACCACCACACATAGGGTCGCAGACCGTCAACCCCTTCAACACATCCAAAGACCTGTAGCGCAGCCTATCCTCGACAACGGTCTTCGCACCCTCATTATCAAAACCCACAGCATCCAAAAGAAGAGCATCAACAACAAGAGTCGGTCTCCTGCCCCACCACTTAAACAAATCATAAGGCAACAATCTCCTCCCAGCCTCAACCCTCCAACCGTTTATTAAAAGCTCAGAAATTCCTGATACCACACCATACACCCATAACCCATTATCTAGTGTTCTTGTACTCCAATATAGTTAGTAACTTAAGTAGTGTACATTACAGCACATTAATTTTTTACATTATGCGGATAAATGTAAGTAGCGATATTCTACCTCCATTAACCTTGCTTTCACACTCTGCACTAACACTTTGCCCAATACAAAGCCCCAACTATACACAGAGCAAAATCATTAAAGCATAAATAGCCTATTCCATGCAGCAAGACTTTAATAAACCTAATACCTAATATACTCATCAGTAACAACAAACTTTATAGGGATTACATATGACTAAGGAGCAAAAGAAGGAGGCTAAGAAGGAGGAGAAGCAGAAGAAGACACCAAAATGTAAACAGTAGTGTTTAATGTATTTGTGAAGCTTCTTTTTAGTTTTTATTCTACAATAAAGGCTTTTAGTTGTGTGTATAGAGTATTCTATTTTGTGGTAGTGCTGTTTTGCGGGGTTGGGATGTTTGTCTCAGGTTGGCGTCAGGAAGCTTATTGATGAGAGCTTTAACTGTGCTTACTTTACACTGAACCCTAATGTTTTTGAGTCTTCTTCTGAGAAGCATGGGGAGTTGGTGGAGTTTATTAAGAGGTGGTTTGAGGGCTTAGAAAAGGGTGTTAAATATATAACTGAGTACCCACTTTCTCCCGGTGTTGCGAAGAGTAAGGCTGATATTGTATGTATAGATAGTCGAGGGGTTGTTCACATTGTTGAAGTCAAGTCTGCGTAGGCTCATCGCGCTAGGGGTGCTGAACCTTATGCCGTACGTCTACATGTACTCTGAAGCAAATAAATATGGTTAAGTGGAATTATTGTGGTTTTGATGGGAGTTCAAGCTCATAAAGACTTGGAGATATAGATAGTGGAACATATACTTCTATGAATACCTAAAGTAAAGTATAGTAACAGATTCAAACGCCAAGTTTATACAACAGATGAGTACAAAAGCTACATTATGAAGGTTAGTGATAAAAGAAGGAATATGGGTAAGTAATATTGGTTACGAGGACTGCTTTATTATTTTATTGATGAATTGTTTAAGTGCTGAAGATAAGGCATTAAGAATGTGCGGATTCAATACATATTGACGTTTCTTTTTCCTTGCCTCTTTAGCATTTATACTTCTAGACATTTCTATTGCAACTTCAAGGAAGGAGGCAAATGCTTTTGCAATACCAATGTATTTTCCTTCTATAAGCTCGTAGAAGAAGTTATTCCACTTTTTAATATTTCTAGCTCTACGAATTAGTATCAAGTAAGCTCCTACAATAGGACCTAGATCTTCTCTAATACCATAAACAGCTTTGGCACTAGAAACCTTTACAGGGGTGCAGGCACCATACTTTGCTAAGGTGCTGATAACATCTTCAAATATCATGGATGTGCTCTTCCCTCCAAGCTTGAGAAGTGTAGTGCTATGTGATTCGTCTACAATACTGAAGCTTATTTCTACAATATTATCTCTTTTTTTCTCCATAACCATATAGTATGTGTATTGATACATGTAGAGCTCCCTATCTTGTGATAGCTATAAAAAATGTAATTTTACTAAAAGGAATAAGCACTAAGCCTCTAACTTTTTTTCTGTAACCATGGATTATAAGTAAATTCTCTAAGAAAGGGTCAAAGACGAGATCATATCCATGGTCAGAGAATATTAAGATTCTGTTTATATGCCGTGTCATTCTAAGAACATCCTCTGCTAAGACCTTTACGGTTTCAGACATAGTACACATGAATTCTTCAAGGCTGTTGTATTCTTTTTCATGTACAATTAGGTCTATTTGTGAAGACTTCTTAACATGTTGTGCCTTCAGCTCTTCTGCAATACGTTTTGCTACATTCATTAATGTTCTTTGGTACTCCACCGCACTGAGCTGTTGTGTCATAAACCACGTCTTTCCTGTGGGGTTCACAAAGTATATATCTAGAAATGTTGACTTTACGTTATTTTTCTCTAGATATGATGCAAGAATAATTTGCTCAAGTAAAGACATGCAGTCGTAGACTACCACAGCATCTATCCTTTCAATTCTTTGCTTGAGCTCATTTATAATTTCATTTAAGTTAGACTCTTCAACTATTACAGCTTTATTACTATTGAGAATAGCATCAACCGTGTTGAGTATTTCTAAGACCATGTCCCTTAAACTAGCTGCTTCTGCAACTAGCGGGGGAGGGATCTTTTTTCTCAGACCCTTAATGGCATTTGTAGAAAGTTTTTGCCTTATCAAAGAAGCATATACAAATGCATAAAAAGTGTACTTATACACATTTTCAATAGTGTAGCTTTCAAGCCTTTTACTAAGAGTGTGTTTAAGTTCTTCTAAAAGTTGCTTCATCAACCTCTTACCCTAATTATAAGGGATTTCCTAGGAAACTCAGCAGGGGAAAGAGTTGAGAGTATATTTACTACATTTTGCCTAAGTCCTGCTACAAGTTCAGCAATTTCTGCAAGCTCTTTTTTATCGAATGTGCCGTGCGGGAAAAGAACTTTTAGTAGCCCTGATAGAAGCTTCTTAACAGCTTTCTCATCCCTTATCGTAAAATTGCTACCAGACTCAAAGTGTTGTTCTACTAAGGCCTCAAAACTTATGTCCCTCATTTTATGCAGAATCTCGGATAGATAGTCTGATGCAAGTCCATAGCCTTGTGCTAAGTGTATATCGCTTTTCTGAATCTTTGGTAGTTCCCAACCAGGTAAAAGCCCATGTATTCTGTCAAGCATTGCTGTATCCTTTAAGAAATCTGGTAAGTAGGAAATTATGTTGTCTGGTGTACTATAGCTTACAAGCTCTATATTGCCTATAAAAACAAGAGAGCAGGTACTATGAGCTCTTTTTAAAGGTCCACGCTCAAAGAATCCATCAACCATGTAATCCTTTAATTTTGCAACAACTTCATCTGGATTTGTAAACTTAACTCTCGCAATTTCGTCAAATATTACTGCATCCCTCTGACCAATGTCACCCAATATTTTGAGACGCGCATCATAGAAAAGTCTTGCAGCACTAACAGTACCGCCAGCATATATTCTCGTATAATAAGATATGTTCCTATAAAGGTATGTTTTGCCTGTTGCACGAGGACCTAGTTCAAGTATATTAACATTACCCTCAATTAATGGAACGAGTCTAACTAGAAGCAGTAGCTTCTGGCGATGGGCATACATATTTGGATTTAAACCTATGCTCTTAATCAGCATATCGATCCATTCTGGGAGTGCAAAATGATGTCTTGCTTCTATAAATGCTCTTAAATCAATGTTATAAGCTTGGAAAGGTTCAAATTCAACTAATTGTAATGGGGTTGGTGTTTTACCCCATTTATTAGCCTTGCTAAAGTCTACGATATCGGGCCTATATCGCAAAACACCTATTCCCCACACACCATTGAACAATCTATCATACTTTCTTACAAGCGCTTGGTCAACTAAAGCATCATTTATTTGAAGATTTGGTATTCGAAGAAAGTATAGACCCAGCTTCAAGTCTACATAAGCTTCATACTCATCTATTAACATGACCTTCCCTTCATGTACAGCCTTGCTTAGAACTTTTTCACGGTCCTTAGGGTCTGGGAAAAACTCATTTACAATCCTCGTTAACTTTTCCAACCATGTATTGGGATCCGAACGATAATATTTTGAAATAAGGTATTCAGCTATAAATTTGGGAAGCCTAGAAACAACATCTAATCTTGTAAGTCTTTTATCCACAGCAAGGTCTCCAAAAATCCTGAGTATCTTATCATCAAGGAAGTTCAGCATGAGTGGAATCACACCATCGTTACATAATAAAAATGTACAAAATTACTCTAGGCAGGTAAATATATGTCGAAACTACCTCTCATTTTCTTGTAATACTTCCCCAAAGTTTCTATAACGATTCTCTCCTTTATGTTATTCGAGAATGTTAATTTGATATTTAGGGATTTCTTTGTAGAATCTTTAATTCTTGCCATCACGTTGAGTACACCCTTTACAATACTATCTTCTAATACATTAAGGTTTACTCTCTTTAGTGTAAAGCTTAACTCGATTGTATCTCCTTCAAGATCTGCTTTAAGCTCTGTTACCGCAACACCCTCCTCTCTTAAAACCTTATCGATAAATAGTTTCAGTTGATACAGAAACTCATCCATTTTCTGCTCAGGAGATATTGTAAGTGTAACCTTATCTACTTTTGATTCTTCAGGAAACACTAATGTCGGCGTAGGCTCTGATTCTGTAGGCTGTGGAGGAATTTCAGGAGCCTTAGTTTTTAGCTCAATGTTAATTCTTAACTTGTTTTGCTCTATTTTAAAGGTTACTTTCCTATCATCTAGCTCTAACACAGCACCACTCAGCATTCTAACAGCTCCTTCTGCTACTGTTTTACACAATGGCTTAACCTTGTAGGTTCCAGTAATAACATTTTCTATGAGTTCAGCTAAATCTAGCTCGCTTGCTGTTAGAATCCCCTGCGTAATTTCCTCTTTAAGATTATTTAAAATCACGTCTCGAATATTATTAACGTCAGTTACGAAGCCTGCATCACGGATCACACTCTCAAGGAATTTATTAACCATTGCAGCATATTGTAATATATCTGCCACACCTAATCCTTCCTGCGGATATATGTTCTCTGTGTAGATTTCTTTAGCTACGTACTCGTTCTTGTCAATACTATAGAATATGGCCTTACTGTAAAGTTTTAGAAGTTTAGAAACAAGCTCTCTAGACAATCTAATTAATTGTTTTGTTGCAACATCTCTAGCATCATTAATTTCCCTTAGGGCTCTTTCTTGAATTATTTTTAACTGTCTCTGTCTGACCTCCTTACTTATACTCAGTATATCTTGACGTTTTATAAATATTTTTTCAAGCTCTCCTAATCTTTCACTAATTATGTTTTCTCTATTATCCAAGTATTTTAAGAATTTCTTTGTACCCTCATATACTACTAGATCCTCTAACAGGTTCTTGAACCCAATAGAACTAAGATTTGGAATTAAGATAGCAATATGTAAGTGTTTCGTTATTTTACCTTCATTTAATAGATTTTGGAGCGTGTTAATGATGTGCCCTAGTACGTCATCGTAAGGCTTTCTATTCATTTTCATTTCTCTAAAGAGGTCTACATCCCAAGGAGGTACTATTAAGAGAGCAAGGTGACCTTTATTTTGAGATTCTCGTATCTCATCTATTAAGATATCTGGATTTCGGAGCACGCCATATTTCGTAAACATTATGTCAATTTCATTATTACAAGGTGGTATATTTACGCGTACACCATTGAATATTTGTGTTACGCTAGTATTCTGAAGATATATTGGGATCATGCTTTCATTCAAGATATTCTTTCTCTCATCTAATATAAATGATGCTAACTTATCATACACTGTCTTAACTATGGATGGGAAGTACAGTCTTTTTCCATCAATCTCCTTCTCATCTATTCTTGCACTAATGGCTGATATGTTGCTCAGAACCTCTGCTATCTTGTCAATATGTGTTATAGCTTCGCTTTCACTAAATGTCTGTAAAATCTCTATCTGTATTTCATCTGGGCTTGTACCATATCGCTCTAGAAGCTTCCTATCATCACCAAAAAGAAGTACCGTCACATTCGCTGTAAGACCCTTAGCCAATAAATACTTCACTATTATTTCTGCAACTTTTCTTTGACCTCCATTAATACTTTGGAGAGATTTCTCTAAGTCACTTACTATAGGAACCCAATCATTTCCATAATCTCCTAAAAGCCTCGTTTGAACCACGTCAGAGATACTTAAATGCTTCAAACCTATACAAACAGCTTGCGGATCTTCACGTAAAGCTCTTTCAGACGCTAAAGTAACATAGTAGATCACAGTTCTAATAAACTCTGTCGCAGGTATATCACTTTGGTTCATTAACTTCATCAATAGATGAATAAGGCCTAAGGATAGCGGGTAAAACTCCTTTAACTCAGTCTTATATTTGTCAATTACGTACTCTATATTTAATTGTTTTGCTAATCCCTTCAACCATGACATATACGCATCAATTTCATGCTTTAAATCTATTCTATCATTAAGTTTTAGAACTCTATGTAAAGCTATCTTAATGGCATGGCTAGGATCATAGGATAATTCAAATAGTGATGTTCCGGCAGCTCCTCTGCTGTATCGCTGAGCTAAGAGTTCGAGTTCCTCTAAGACTGTTTTTATCTTACTATAGAGACTGGAATTATCCTGATATCTATCAGCCATTAATTTTAAAGATTTCTTATCCTGTTCTGCTATAACCCATATCACTATAGCTGAAACATACCTTAGGTTACTGAGCTGTGCATAGAGATGGTTAAGAAAGTTTAAGGTCTCAACTATTTCAGCATAAACGCTTTCAGCACCTATATCACCACGTTGTACCGCTTCAACATAGCTCCTCATTTTTCGTTCTATACTCCAACCTAACTCATCTATGAGGAGGAGTAGTCTTGGTCTACCACCGAATTCCTCCCTATATATCCTCAACACCTCTGCAATTATTTCAGCAATGTCACTACTTAATCGACGGATCTCGATCTCCTTGAATTTTGAACTACTAAGAACTTTTTGAACTGCTTGTATAAGCCTGGGGTCCTTTACCTTAGCTATTGGATGGCTAAGATCTGCATACCCTTTGAGTTCTTCAATGATTCTTGTAAATGGAGGAATTTTTGACGAATAGTCCACAGCTAAAACGAGGCTCCCCTTAATCACATCTTCTGGTATACGAATATCGATATACTTGTGCATGTCAGACGTAAAGAGGTGCCATAAGAATATGAGGGTGTGAGTCTTTCCAAATCCAAAACTTCTCTCAATAGGAGCTCCTATAATTCCAAACGAATTTAGCTTATCAATAATTCTCTCAATGAGCATCTTGAAAGGTTCTGTAAGATAAGTTATTTCTGCAACGTACTTAGAATTTGCAAAACGTATTTCTTGAATACCCTTGAGCCAACTTTCTATAATTTGATCAAGCTGAGGAACAAGTTCATTTTGAATCTCCTGCGACGTTGTTCTAAGCCTAAAAATTGAGCCAACACTCCTCATCGTGCACCCCTGATTACGTTCCCTAATTCAAGCACTGCAACTCTACTTAGGGATTAAGTTAAGTAAGGTTCTTATAGCTAACTCTCTTACAGCTTTTGCATCACTGCTAGATGATTGAGGTGCCATATATTTATCAAGACCTTGAGGCCCTTGCTTAAGCCCTAAATCAACATCCCTTGCAGTTTTAAGTAATATTACACCGATTGCTGCGGCTTCAGCTAACTCCTCATTACTCCATGTACTTAACTTCTTCCTTATTGTCTCAGCCCTTACCTGCGGAGTTCCACTTTCATTTAATGCAAGATATGCCACATAAAGCGCTCTCCCAGGAACTGTAGTTGATAAATTGCTCCAAGTGGTCTTTGCTCCTTTAGTTGTCAGCGCCTCAAACATTAGTGGGTAGAAGGCTTTTCCTCTTCTTTTCGGTGTTTCTTCCTCTTCTTCTAGTTCCTCTTCCTCATTATCCTCTTCAACAGTAGATTCACCCACAAGACCAAGCTCCACTAGCTTATCTATGTCATGACCTAGAATCTTTGTGATTGTTTGTGCAAAGTCGTAACTCATTGGAAGTGGCGTCTGCCTATATCTACCTGTTTCTAGATCCACCCGTGATAAGAGCCATAAAGTTATGCAAGATCTTGTGGTGCTATCTTTAACCATAGCTCTCCTAACGTATTCCGCTACCCTACTAGCCTCCACTTCATCAGTAATCCTAGCAGGCTCTATCTCCATAAGCACCTTCTTAATAACCGGTGCTATGAACTGCTCTATGACGAGAGTTGTTGCAGCATCAAACAATGGCACAAATTTGTTATCTGCAGGAATGTCAAATCTTGTAACTACACTTAACGCACTTCCAAGCATTAGAGACATCATGTCAGCAGGGCTAGCCCCAGCTTCCTTAGCAACCCTTCTAGCCTCTTCAACAGCTATCTTTACAGCCTCTACAAATTCTGGATGCCTAAGCAAGCTACTCCTGATATCCGCCCCTACTTCAGTTAACATCTTCCTAGGATATTTCCTAGCAACGATTATTAAGCTAGTCTCTTGAGCCACAACATTAACTATTCCCTTATACCTAGTCTTAGCCTCTGTAATCACAGGCCAAACCTTAGAAACCACATACCCAGCATCATACAGAGCTTCGCCTACAGTTCTCCAAGCAATATCTGTAGGATGTGTGAACCACAATACAAGGGTCCCATCATCCTTCAGAACCTTGTAAGTCTCATTAATAAACTCCTTAAATAGCTTCCTAAACCTCCCACTACTATCCTCTTTATCAAATGTCACAACCTCTCGTTCCCGCGGAAGAGTAGAACTTGTCCAGCTCCAGTTAGAGAGCCTAAGCCCAGGCTTAAACAGCAATTCTAAAACAGGTCTAAGAACTCTTCTTACTATTACCCAGAAGAACTCACTCCTATCACTATAGATCACTTGCTCAAAGTAAGGCGGATCAACATTAATAACATCAACAGATTTGATCCCCAAAACATCAGAAAGCCTTGTAGCATCAGCCAAGTAAACCTCTACCTTATTACCAAGCCCTGCACCCCTAAACTCATCAGTCAAGAACCTCAACACAGGTAGTATACCACCTCTCGTTAAGACATACTTATTTGATACTGCTGTGCCTACTTCGAGAGCCCAATCAAGGCTTAGTTCAGGAGGATTAAAGCCCATTTCACAATACTCTTGTCTAAAGTCTATTGTGCTTTCACCCCTGAACGTATTACCAATACCAGTCTTTCCTTTTGTTCCTTGCCATTTTGTTGCTATGGTGTTGTAATCTGCCAACTTATCTAATGCAAGTGCTAGATAGAGTGCCACAGCAGCTCCAAACTCGCCATTTTTTGAAGCAAGGTCTTCAGCCATGTTGGCTATGATCTTTGTTAACTTAGCTATTGTCAGTAGTTGTCTTGGATTGAAAAGCATGTACCAATGTGTAAGTCCTTTGTTCCTCGCTGTACTGGCCCATTTATTTTCAGCAGGTATTTCATCCACTGGTATGTAGTCCTGTAACTCAAGAATTTCTTTGCTCAAATCCCTAAAGGCTTGTATAAATTTTCTCTCTTCCTCTTTATCGCCCCATACAGGTATAAACTCATCCTCCACATTTTTTATGAGTGGAATGTGAAGCTCTATAAGCTTGTGCTCCATATCAGGAGTTACTTCTGCATATTCTTCAACAACACTTCTCATTAATTTTGCATGCTCTTGGAACCATCTATCGAAGGCTGTTGACCCTGTTTTACTCTTGCCCCTAAGCTGGAACTTTTTGCCACAATAAGGACATTCAATCATGAGCCCTCTCTTCTTTAGAGGACTAGTCTGTTTTTCATCTGTTGTCTCTATAATGAAGGTTCTTCTTTCCTTATCAAACTCTAGTTTAATGTACCTCCTCCTATAATCAGAGTCCTTAGTTATTTGTGCTCCGAGGCCATGAATTGGTATGAGCCCGTTGCAGTATGGGCATCTCACACCTCTAGCAAAAATGTATCTTTTAGCATTTTCACTATAGTACTTTTCAAGCTCCTCCTTAGCTTTAGCTAGGAGCCTCCTTGCAGCATTCACTGTTTCCTCAAATAGCCCAGCATCAGCATACTTAGCTGGAAACTCGATAGTAGCTTTCAGGATTAGGTATGCAAGTGGGTTGTACTCTACTGCTATTGTTTTAAATCCAAGCCTAAGCGCTTCTAAAGGTATGCTACCTCCGCCAGCCATAGGATCAACAACTGTAATGCTACCACTTTCTCTACCTAGATACTGCTTTACCAGTTTACTTATACCCCCCCTATTTGGGCCAACCATGTACAACAATTTATATGGAGCTGAATTCACCCTATTAAAGCCTACCACATGTAAGAACACATCTCTAGATACCTCATCAGGTAACACAGCTGATAATGTAAGAACCCTCGCAGGCCCTGTAGGCCTTCTAGCAAAATATGTGTGAAGATTATGAATTTTAGGAGGCTTTCCTCTTCCAAACGCAGGCGCTCTCTCCCTATTTGAGTCTTCATTAACTTTACTTAAAGGAATCCATGACTCAATAAGCTTTCTTGAAATACTCTCTTCATCCAAGTATCATCACGTAATTGAACTTGATTATGTTAAAAAGGTACTAAAAGAAGATAATACTGTTATAGGTTTTAAATCTTATTACAGCAAAAGCCAACTTCCCTAATTACTACGCTCTAGAGCTTTCAATCTTATTCCTCGCCTCATTTTTAACTCCTTACTTGTTATAGTTGGAATTTGCGTTATAAGGTGTTTCAATACCATTAAATACCCTAAAGTATAGAAGTGCATATTGAATTTGATTGTAGCAGGGCATGTAATGAAGGCTTAAAGCATATTAAATTTATTGATTGAATTTATTAGTTGCTTGATGTTCAATAATTTACCTCTAGTAAAGTATGTCATGCTCATTCTAAAGAATTGAAGCGAGCCTGTCGATGATCATGAACTTAACTGCTTAATTAAGCATAAACCTATTTAAAGATGTAGCATTTAATTCTTATCTGGCAAGTTCACATGCCTGAATATAAAATACCTGATCTTGTATCCATGTTTGAATCTGGTGAGATTGCTATTCCGGAATTTCAAAGAGAATTTGTGTGGAGTAATAATCAGGTTCGTGATTTGGCTGAATCGATCTATAGAGAGTATCCAATAGGTGTTTTAACCTTCTATAAAGTGCCACAGAGTTTAAGGAGAAGTATTGAGAGTAATGTGAGATTCTGGGTTTTGGATGGGCAACAGAGACTCTTGTCCCTAGTTATAATTATGAAGGGAAAGGTTGAAGCTTATAGAGGTGGACGTAAAGAGACTATAATGATTGATCTTTGGTTTGATCCTATTAATGAGAGTTTTGAGTTAAAAGCTCCTCGTACTGATGAAGAGAAGAGGAAATGGATTAAGCTTTCTGAACTGCTTCAGATCACTCGCAGAGATAGTTTAGAAAAGTTGTTGCTTGAGAGAGGATACAGTCCTGAAGAGAAAGAGAGAATATCTACACTTTGGTCAAGGTTCAGAAAAGACTACAGTGTGCTTGTATATGAGTTGCCCGAGACCTTAAATCTTGATGATTTGGCTAATATATTTATTAGGACGAACTTTGCTGGTACTCGTGTACGAGGGCTTGATGTATACTCTACCATGATTGCTGTAACAAGTCTAGGTTTAATAAAAGACATGCGAAGCTTTGCAACGAGCCTGCCTATAGATATTGATTATGGCATCTTGATTAGAACTCTGGTCGCCTTCATTACTGATGGCAAGGTGAAGTTGGCTAGCAGGGTCTTTGACCAAGCTGAGAAGCTTAAAGAGGTTATAGAAGATAAGAAGGATGTGCTTAAGGACATGGCAGATAATGTGAAGAAGTGTGTACAATATGTTGTGGAGATGCTTCAAAGGTTCGGTGTTATAGAGTTGCCCACAGAGAATGTAATACCTGTGATGGCTTACTACGTATATAAGAGAAGAGCATTGATGCCCGAGGAAGAGGAAGGGATATTTAAATGGTTTGTTTTAGCATCATTCTTTGGAAGATACTCCTCTAGCGCAGAGACAAGGTTAGATGAGGATCTCAATACTATAAAGAATGGAGGAAGTTATATAGATTTGATCAAAAATATCGAGCAGAGGGAGGGAAACCTTAAGCTAAGACTTATGGAATACATAGATGCTGGTGAATATGATAAGAGTACAAAGCTTCTTCTTTATGCACTCCTAAGAATGACAAGTGCTAGAGACTTTAAAACATTAGATCCACTTACGTTAGCGAATAGCGTTGTGCACCATATATTTCCAAGAAAGTTTGTAAGAGATGAAAAGCTTGCTAATGATATTGGCAACCTTACCCTACTCACACATTCAACAAACATGAAACTCTCATCAATGCTTCCAGAAAACTACTTAGCGACAATTCCACCAGAAGTACTTAAGGAGCATTACATACCGCTAGAAAAGGATTTATGGAAGTTAGACAACATAGAAAAATTCTTACAGAGGCGTAAGGAAAATCTGAAGAAAGCTATAGAAAAATTTCTCGAAGCTGTAATGTAGCTATGGTATTATATGTGTTATTTATGTAAGCCTCTATCAGAAGTCAACAGATTCATATATTTATGGAGAGCTTGGGAAGTTGCAGAGGCTAGACAATATGTTGCCCAGGGCTGAGGCTGGGCTAGCCCCGGTAATAAGGAGCGTAGCTAATGATGTTATAAGCTTTGGAAAGGCATTCATATTCTCAGACCATGGCTACGACACTTTCTGCACACCGCAAGGAGAATGCTACCCGGAGCATGGACCCCAAAGCATATTAGCAAAAATAGCTTCGTTAATAGTAATCGACTGGGTAAAGCCTTAGGACTGCCCACTAGAACTCCTTTTAACACCAACTCTCATAACATAGCTCTTGTACTTACCTGTTGGATCAGCCTGGTACCTGAATCTACCACCGCACTTCGGGCATTCGTAGAAGTATACATCCCACCACTTATACCTCCAAGTCTTTAGAAGCTTGAACTCACCCTCATAACCACAGTAAGGACACTTAACCACGTTGCTCACCGTTGCTAGGTATAAGGTTAGGCTCTACTACTCACTATAGCTCTGTAGAGAATTTATAAACACGCTTCGCATTTAATTGCATTAGTATGCAATTTCATGTTTTGAGAAGGGATCTTAAAGGTAAGTGTTTTCATGTTTAGTGAGCTTTGTATTGGTTCTATAAGCATAATTTGGGGCTCTGGTTAGCTGTATTGTTTTGGTGGTGTTGTGTTGGGTGATGCTGTTTCTTTGCTTGAGAGGGGTTTGAGGAGGGTTACGGATGCTTTTCGCTATGCTTTGATAGCTTATATTAGTGGTTCT
>Ga0326760_1000430_pt1 | contig 22695 bp, 28 predicted proteins | sample GCREP_S_FD_207668 | JGI IMG/M metagenome (GOLD analysis project Ga0326760, IMG submission 207668) | Hot spring sediment microbial communities from Geyser Creek Basin, Yellowstone National Park, WY, United States - GCR.EP_S | ecosystem: Environmental > Aquatic > Thermal springs > Near-boiling... | reverse complement strand
TCGGGGATTTTTTGCTGTATCTCGGGCGGCAGCCTGAGGACGTCGTACTTGAGCACCAGCGCCCTGTAGGCCCTGCGCGCTCTTCCCTCCATGCCGCGCCGGAGGCCCGCGGCATAAATGCAACCGCGGTAAGCTGGTGCAACTGCAGTTGGCCGGAAGTTTTGGCGGGGTCGCGCGCGGCGGCGGCGCTCGGGGCGGCGCTGACTGTAATGAGGCTGCTAAGGCGGGCGCCGCTGCCCGCCCACGGAACTTGCCGGCGCCGCGGCCGGGCTGCTTCTCAGCGGCATCCGGGCGCTCTGGAGGGAGATGGAGCGGCCCCCGGAGCGGGAGGCGCGGCAGCCCCCGCCTTTTTTCCCCGCCCGCCAGGGCAGAGACCGGCGCGCGAGGTAGGGGGCCACCGCCGCCTCCTGAATCACGGCCGGCGCCCGCGCATTAAAGCCTCCGGGGCCCCGTCTCACTAGTCGCATACGCTGCAACGCGTACACGGATATCGTGCTCTCAGAGTCCGGAATCCTGCTGCCCGAGGCTCCCTATGTGAGTGGCGTTAAGGTGCTAGCAGATGTCCACGTTAAGCACGGACTGACAATATACCCGCCGTCTTTGGGCGAGGCCGTTGAGACTGCAAGCACGAGAGCGAGACCGGACGCGATCGTCATAACCGGCAGGAAGACCGGCGAGCCGCCTGATCCTGTTAGCATAGCCATAGCGAGAGCTCACACAGACCTGCCGGTTCTCGCCGGCAGCGGTATTTGCTTTAATACGCTGAACGTGCTGAAGATAGTTGACGGCGCGATAATAGGCACGTGCCTTAAGCGGGGGGTTGAGGTTGACCTGGACAAGGCCAGGAGACTGGTAAGCGGTGCGAAAGCAATACTCAAGCCCAGGCGGCCGCTGGTGCTGTAGCGACACGGCAGCCGCACGATCGACGAGAGCTCTCGGGCCCTGCCCGGAGCTCGCGGCGCCGCGGCCCTGCAATTCAATAACGGCCTCCGCGTATAGGCGCCCGGAGGCTGGGCAGGCTAGGGAAGGCGCGGCAGCCTGTTAAGTCTCACGGCGCCGGCGTCAATGTAAAACATGTCCTCTATCCTCACGCCGCCGACGCCCTCAATGTAGACGCCGGGCTCTATCGTGATCACGTTCCCTCTCTTGAGAGCCTCCCGCGACGCCGCGTAGAGTCTCGGGGGCTCGTGAACCTCAACCCCCACTCCGTGCCCCGTTGAATGTATGAAGTACTGCGCAAAGCCGTACTCGGAGATGACCTCTCTGGCTGCCCTGTCGACCTCTGACGCGAGCGCCCCATCTCTGGCCGCCCTCTCGGCCGCCTTTACTGCCTCGTAAACCGCGTACATGGCATCTCTCAGCATGCCCGAGCCGCCAAGCGCAAGCGTCCGGGTTGTGTCCGAGCAGTAGACGCCCTTCCGCGCCCCTATGTCGATCACGACGTAGTCCCCGTAGGAGATCTTCCTGTCGCCGAATCTGTAGTGAGGGTAGGCGCCGTTGGGCCCGGAGGCGAGGATCGGGTCGAAGGCAGCGCCGTCAGCGCCCTCCTCAATCATCCACTTGTATGCAAGCGCCGCCGCGTCCCGCTCTCTCATTCCCGCGAGTCTCGACTGCAAGAGTCTCTCGAGGGTCCTCTCAGCAATTCTGAGGGCTTCACTTATCGCGGCGAGCTCCCCCTCGTCTTTCACCGCCCTCACCTCCATTATCTCGCCCGAGACATCAGCCCCTATTTCTTTGCTGTCTGACGCGATTCTCCCGCTCACCAGACCCTTCAGCGCCTCGAGAAAGCTCGGCGCTGTGAGAAGCTCCTCTCCCGGCCTCTTCGGCGGGATCTCCGCCTGCGACACCGCTACAACTTTGTCAACCGGCGCGCCTGCCCTTACGCGCGAGTAGTCGAGTCGCGGCACATAGAGAGTTGAGTGGCCGGTGCTCAGGTCAATTACGAGGCCGAGCGCGTCGGGCACGCCAACTGCGTATGCCAGATTTGGCGGTCTCGTAAGCACCAGTAAGTCGAATCTGTCCTTGAAGCGCCTCACCAGCTTCTCAATGCCCCCGGCGCGGGGCACGGCGGCTACGCGCGCCTCTTGATGTACAGACGCGACAGCGGAACTGGCCTCCCGTACTTGCGTACAATAGTGAAGTGTATCACGGTCACCAAATCGCTCTCTCGTACATTGCCGTAAATCTCTCTAAGCTCGCTCAGGAGCTCCTCTCTGCTCGAGAGGCCCTCGGCGGCAATGACGTCAGCGCCCAGTCTCCCGAGCCTCGTGTAGTACACCTTTGTTATGAGCGCCTCGGCGTGTATTGCATCGCAACAGACAATATAAACGAGGCTGAGGCGCGGTCTGACTATTCCATATCTCACCGTGACGCGCTTCTTGCCGGAGAGCACGCTCTCCAAGTACTTCTGCCTAAAGCGCAGGAGGGGTCCGAGATCTGCCTCTCTGGCCACGCGCTCACTACAACGCTAAAATATTTTTGCCTAACTGGCCGCAATGTGCGAGGTGCTTGCTAGCGGAGACTCCCTGATATTTAAAGCGCCTGAAATTGAGGCCGCATTTGCCTACCTCTCCGTCAGGGATCTCGCAGAGCGCGTAGAGTGGGAGGGGGGCTCGCTTCACATAGCGCCGGCCCACTCGGAAGTAGAAATGCTGCTGAGATCTATATGCAGCGCCGACGTCACATCGCTGCTGCTCGACCTCAAGGAGTCACTGCTCCACATGGGGTGGCTCGTCGCCGGCAGGGGGGGCGTCGTGAGGCTCAGGAGGAGCTGGAGGCTCAGAAGCGGCGGGTTTGTTACGGTTGAGTACGACAGTCATGCAAGGCAGGTAACCGTGTCAACAACGGATGGGTGCATTGTCAGCGCGCTCGAGAAGCTGGGATTCGCCGCGCTCAGGCGCGGCCGGATAGCAGATGCGTCGAGGCGCGTATCGTCGCTCGTCGAGGTGCTGGAGCTCGGCGATTCAATCCTGCGGGCATGCCAGTGATAATTCTCGCGGCCCTGTTACTCGCAGCCCAGCTGGCCGCTCTCGTGGCTGCTGCGTGCGCCGGGCGCGCTAAGTTGAGAAAATTGCTCTCAGAGACTCGCAACACTACAAGCCCCCTGCCGGCGCTCCCGGGAGGCGACTTGAGCGAGGTGGACAGGTCAATACTCGTATTTCTGATGGAGAGGCGCGGCATGGCCTATCAGAGCGAAATAGCCAGAGAGCTTAGGCTTCCCAAGAGCACTGTGCACAAAGCACTGCGGAGGCTCAGCGAGGCAGGATACGTGGAAATAAAGAAGGACGGGCGTTTAAACATCGTGATGCTGAGACAAAGCGCTATTTTAAGGGCCTCAGCAGCCTAACCTCCCCGTACTGGCGCAGGAGGTCTATTATCAGCGGCAGCGGGTCCTCCTCAAGGCTCCTAAAGCCCGCCACTCTGACCTCACCCTCGTAAATCCGCAAGAAGCCAGCGCCCGCTCTTATCGTGACCTCCCTGGGCCCGAACACCACCTTGAAGGGCTTCCTAGCCTCTCCCAGGCGCCTTGCAATCTCTGCTGCCAGCATTAACTGCCTCTTGGTGGCTCTGCCGCGCGGCCTCCTTTTTGCAATCTCGCCCAGCTCCTCTCTCGAAAACTCTCCCTTCACGATCCCACGAACTTTACTCACAATAACAGCCTCTCCCTCGTAGCCCACAACCTCAAGATTCACACCGCTAATTATCCGCGAAATTAACTCTTGCAGAGATATCGACTCCACTCCCGGAGTCTCGTGCATGTTTTTATTTTCGGTTACCGACCGCGCCAGTATGTGCCTTCAAGTCACCGAGGAGTATCTCGGGCACATAACAAGATGTCCCTCTTGCGGCCGCGACATGAATGTAACAAGTCAGTTCATTAGGATAGAGCAGCTGACGGGAAGGAGGGCGCTCGAGAGGGTGCTGATATGCGGGCAGTGTAATATAAGAATCAAGCAGTACGTGCAGCTCGCCTAGCAGCCGTGAGCAGGCCGCGACTTTACCAGCGCGTTCAGTCGCTTAAGTTTCGCTTCTCCGCCTACGGGGCCTTCCTGGTTATCCTGCATCTAATCTCGGCGCTGCTGGGGGCCGCTGCGTACGCGTTCAGCGATCTGCCGGTCTACCTCAGCGCTACTGCAGCTGCAACGAGCGGCTACGGGGCTACAATAATGCTTCAGAGCGTGTCTACTCTCGTGTCTCTTGTTCTCGCAATAATTGCGGCAATACTAATCTTCCTCTCCAGACCGGCGACTGCAAGGGGGGAGTTCTCATCGTCCGAGAGGCTCCTCCACTCGGCGATCGCTATCACGTGCGTGGCAGTAGCGCTTGCTGCGGCCTCCCTCCTCCCGCCCGCGCGCGACATGATTGCAAGACTTCAGTATTATGCCTATCTCGGCGCGCTTTCCGCATGCGCCTGCGCGTCTGCCTACGCGCTCGCGCTGTTGAGGGCAATAGTTAATTATTACGCGCCGAGGCGGAAGTAGTATCTGGGATCTCTTCTGCCCTCCACCAGCGAGAGGCTGACAAGCACGTTGAGGAGATTGTTTAACACGGGCTCGAGACCTCTACAGTTAAACTCGGCGCAGTAATCCTCGAGAGGCTGACTCAAGTCCACCATAACGACGTACGGCACCCTTGCCAGCTCTGATATTACACTCTCTCTCAACACCGTTGCCAGCCACAACGGGAGCGCGCGCTCGCTGCGCTCGCGCTGTAGGAGCTTGGCCAGCCCCATTAGGCACTTGAGGAACGCTATGCCGAGCTCCACCCTGTCGTAGCGCTCTAGCTGTTCAGCAATGTACCTCCCCATGTCGATAAACACATCAAGCTTCCGCTCGATAGACTTCAAGAATTTAATTCCCTCGACAGCGATATCGCACACGTCCCTATCGCTGCACGCGTCGCACTCGCTGCCAAGAATTTTGCGAGCGCAGTCAACGCACGTCTCAGCCACTCTACACATATCAAGCCACGGCATAGCGAAACCGCAAGAGCGGCAGACCGCTACCCCTCTGGCAGTGTACAGTCTGCGCTCTCCTGCCGGCATTTTAGGAGGCAGGGACTCCTGCCCCCCTCCAGTCCCGGCCGCGCGCCGGGAGCGGGAGGCTCCGAGCGACTTGGAGCCCGGCGGAGGGCGCTCCTCCACGGCGTGCTGGAGCGGGCGAGTTAATGAGGATTTGAGCCCTGGCGGGATGCCGGCATCCCGCCAGGGCTCAGCGGCATGCCAGTCTCGCGCCCGCGATGCTCGCTGCCGGGGCAGCGCTTTATATTCACCAATCGGCATGGCGTTGCACTGAGAGTCTGCCCAAAAGCGGGCCTGAGCGGCGGAATCTTTAACTTTAAAATGCCGGGCGGGGGCATGGACGTTATTATAATTGCCGGCACGTACATACCGGACGAGCCAACCCGCGACATTTATTTCGAGGTGAAAAAGCGGGAACTCTCCGTGCGCTACATTCCGGTCCAGAGGCTCTCTATCAGAGTTTCCAGCGGCAGAGTTGCCGTCGAGACGCGCAAAGGTCCCGTGGAGGCCTCAGTCGCGGTAATACGTGGACTCGGTTACGTGGTAGATGTTAATACTCTAGTGAGGCGCGTGAGCGTCCTTAGAATTCTAGAGCGCAAGGGCGTCGTGACTATAAATCCCGTCGACGCGCTACTAAGTTGCAGGAACAAGCTCGAGACAGTTTACATTCTTGGCGCGGCCGGCATTCCTGTGCCGCCGACCATAGCAACCGAGGACCTGTACTACGGGTACGCGGCAGTGAAGGAGATAGGCAAGGCGGTGCTAAAGCCCGTGCAAGGCAGTAGGGGATATGGCGCTATGCTATTTAGCGACCCAGAGCACGCATTCCAGCTCATGAGGAGCTTGCTTATAATGCGCAATCCGCTCTACATACAAAAATACATTGAGAAGCCGAATAGGGACATACGCATTCTAGTGGTCGGGGAGCGCGCCATAGGGTGCATGTACAGAATATCGACAATGTCCTGGAAAACAAACATCGCCCAGGGAGCTGTGGGAGCTCCGTGCAAGCTCACGCCAGAGCTAGAGGAGCTGGCGCTGAGGGCCACAAAGGCGCTGGGGCTCGTGTACTCAGGCATTGACGTGGGGGAGGGCGAGGACGGATACGTCGTGTTTGAAGTGAATGCAAGTCCCGACTGGCGCGGCTTTAAGCAGGTGACGGGGATAAATCCAGCCGAGCACCTCGCAGAGTACATAGCACGGATTGCCAGAAAGTAGGGCGCGCCCTCCATGACTAGGTGGTTGCTGAGATGCGCTGCATGCGGCAGAGAGCGAGCTCTTGAGGTAGGCTTCAACCTGCTGGTCTTTGGCGGCAAGATATACCTCTACTGTAAGAGCTGCAAGGCCAACAGAGAGCACTTAATACTCGGGTGCGTGGAGCCTGCCGACATTTGTGCGGACCTTGCGAGTGGTGTCAGCAAATCAGCTTGAGCTGCACAAGCGTGCCGATCATCAGTTGCACTAGCATGTCAATACTGCTCAGGGTGTCGGTAACTTTACCGAGCTCCTCTTCCTCCTCGCTCTCCAGCCTGTTGAGGATGCGCTTGGCCTCTAGCCTCTCGCGCCTCCTCTCCAGCTCGCCCCTGAGCTGCAGCAGCCGTTCCTGCATTGCCAAGACGCTCCTCTCCAAGTCCGCGCACGCGCTCCTTAGTCTGTCCTCTCTCTCTCTCAAGCGCTTAATGTTGTCGTTATACACCTCCAGGCTTATGATGCCGCGGAGCAGCGCGTCCTCAAGCCTCCGGTATGACTTATCTAGCTCTCCCTTCGCTCTCTTTAACTCATCAATTACTTTATTTAGCTCCCTCACTTTGACCTCGAAGTATCTGGGGAGGGCAGCTATATCGAGTTCCACGCGGTCTCTGAAGACGCGAACCTTGACGTCGGAGGTATCCAGTCGGTAAACAGCGCCGCTCGCGTCCTTCACCTCTATTTCGAGCAATTTCCCCCTTTTAGCGTCGAGCTCCCCGCGCTCGGCCACGCCTATTGGCAGCGCGCTCCCTATATAGACTGGCTTGCCTCTGATAGTCGCTAGCTTCTTGCTAGCAGAGAAAAACCTCCACAGCACCATTGCTAACCTCTATGGTAATGCATTAAATGTGCAAGAAATAAAAACCCACTGTGATGCCGATGGACGCGTTGGAGGGGCTGGCGCGTGAAATTACGTGCTGCACGCGCTGCCAGCTTCACAAGTTCAGGAAAAATGCCGTGCCTGGCGAGGGCGGCGTCAAGCTCGGCGTGATGATCGTCGGCGAGGCGCCAGGAGCATCAGAGGACGAGTGCGGGAGGCCTTTTGTCGGCTCTGCGGGCCGGCTGCTAACCGAGGCGCTCGCGAGACTTGGAATCTCTCGGGATGATGTGTACATAACTAACGTGGTGAAGTGCAGGCCTCCAAATAATAGAGCGCCGGAGGAGGGCGAGATTAGTGCATGTCTTGTACACCTAGTGCGCCAGATAGAGCTGCTCAGGCCCCGAAGGATAATAGCGCTGGGTCTTACTAGCAGCAGAACGCTGTTAAGACTTGTCGGGAGGAGGGCAGAGAGAATTAGCGACGTGCGGGGCAAGTGCTTTCGAGGGAGGGTGGCAGGCGTGAGCGTTGAGGTGTGCGCCACTTACCACCCGGCTGCAGCGTTGAGAAATCCGTCGCTGAGAAAAACGCTGGAGGGCGACCTTGCCGCGTTCTTACTGGGCGGCCTGGACGAGTACCTAGTCGGCTCCGATAACCGCCGACACATTGCCTAATGATTTAAACCAGCTGCGTGTGGAGGCCGTGAGCCTGTTGTGCTATAAGCGCGGGTGCGACGCCGCGGATCACCTGGTGGAGTTCAAGTACTGCGAGCACCACTTTGCCATTAGCAAGGTGAAGAGCATCTTGGTGAGACTAAGCGCCGAGCACTTAATTGCCTTGCACGGTATAAAGCTGAACAAGACTAATACCAGAGGGAACATTTACATGTTCTTATCGGGCAGCATTGTTGTAGAGTGCGCGCAGGACGGCGGGCCTTTATGCAAGCACATGGAGGAAATGAGCAACGTGGGCGCCGCCGAGAGGATAGACACCGCGTACTACGTGCCGTGCACGCTACTTTTGGACGAGATCCTGGAGAACATGCCGATGCCCGACGTTGCGGACAGCGATTACGAGATAAAGAAATACTATATAATCAGCGCCAGGGGGCTTGCCGGCGAGGAGGGCCCCCTAGACGTGCTCGCGAGGTTTCTTGAATCAGCGTCTGTGTTTCTCGGCAAAAGAATAAGCAAGGTGCTCCGGAAAGTTCCTTACATACCGCAGCTTGTAAACAAGTACGCAGACAAAATAGACATCTTACTAAAGACGGCCGATAACACGCTAATAGGCTTCAGCTATACCGACGTGAGCAGGACTTACCACCTCGGACTCTCCGCGGCAAAGAGCCTATTAATGTACGGGCTCGACCACGTAATTCTGCTCCACCCGTATGTTTCGCACGACTTCCACAGACAGGTGGCGAACAGAATTCGTAATAGATGGGACGTGTCCGAGATCGGCTATATCGTGATAAACCAGCCCGACGAGGAGCTGTACCTTTACAAGTACTCACAAGGCAACCGCTATCTCAGGCTTAGCAGGACCGTGCAGTCGCACTCGAGCATAATTAGGGGCTATGTCGAGTCGCTATGAGAGAAATTGAGAGGGGCTATGCGCTTCTATTCGGCAGCCAGAATAGAAAGTTTTTGTTAATTGACAGCACGCTGCTAGTCGCGCTCGCTACTTTCAACTCGCTTGCGCGCCCGGCGGCAGCGCTGGCATATCTGATATTTGGGGCAGCGCTCTTCGCATCGCTATTCATAGCGTGTAGGGACGTCATGAGGCCGCGCGGCCTTTACTACGCCACTGTAATATCAATGCTCCCCGTCGCGGCGTTAGATGCAATCTTCAAGAAAGCGCCCCTGACGTTTGCCCTGCCGGGGGCCCTTCTGTGCTCCGCAATTATACAGTGGACTAAGTGCCGGGGGCCCGCGTTCATGCTGCCGCTTGCTGCCGCCGCGCTCATCTATCTTGCCTCAAGTAGCGTAGTGCTGGTAGCAATCTCGGCAGCGCACGCCCCTGTTATGTATGCCGTGAGATTCGTTGCGAGCAGGATTGCCGGCGGTCTGGACGTAACATGTCTATTTTCTGGCTACGTCCACGCCGTTTTAGCGAAGGAAAAGCGCGGAGACCTGATAGAGCGCGCTCTTAAGAGACTTGCCGTCAGGGAGAGAGTTCCAGTGCACGTTTACAAAATCGGCGAGAGGCACGTGATTGTAGTCTCCGATTTCCACCCGGGCCCTCTGGGCGGCGTGGGCGGCGGGTTGCTTGTTGACGAGCTCCTCAGTGAGATCGAGAGGGAGAACCGCACCCTCGTGTTTATTCACGGCGTTGGGAGCCATGAGCGAGACCCCGTCTCCAGGGACGCTGTTAGGCAAATTGTTAATGCAGTAAAGATTGCCGCCGAGGGCGCGCGCAACGGCATGAAGGCAAGCGGAATTCGCACTATGGAGGTAGCGTGCGGGGATCTGAGAGTTGTCGGCTTGAGCCTCGGGACGCCGCCGTACTTAGCAATTGTGAGCAGGTTGAACTCCGCGTCAGACGACATACCGGCGTGGATTGCCAAGAGCGTCAACTCCGGCGATTACGTGCTCGTCGACGCGCAGAACAAGCCCGAGGGGTCCGTTGCGTGGCGCGAGAGCGACGTGAGCGCGCTCTCAGAGTGCCTTAATATTCTCAGATCCGCGGAGCCTTGCAGTAGCTTCCTGATCGGCATCGGAAAGGCAAGCGCGGCGCACCTGGACCCCCACGGGCATGAGATAGGGCCGGGGGGCATTTCGGCAGTGGTGACAGACTGCAACGGCGACAGGAGCCTCCTAGTTGTAATAGACGGGAATAACATAAACAGCGAGCTCTACAGAAAGATTGTCGGCAGGTATAGGTCGCGCGGTTATAAAGTCGTCGAGGTTGTCACGACTGACACGCATAGAGCCTCTGGCATCGGGCTCGAGCGCGGCTATAGGGTAGTGGGCGAGCGCATAGATCACGAAAAGATCCTAGAGACCGTCGAGAGTGCCGTGAGCGCGGCCGAGAGGTCGCTGGGTAGTTTTGATGTATCATACAGGCGTGTTGAAGTCGAGACAGAAGTTCTCGGCGCGGACGGATTTGCAAAACTCCAGCGCGCTGCACTTGCGTACAAGAGAGTAACGCTCGTGACGCTAGCGATGGTATTGCTTCTGCCCGCAGTACTGATCGCTGCTATAACAACGTTTTTATAGAGGCGCGCAATGCCAGGCATGTCCCGTGAGGTCCCGACAACGGAGACAATAATGGAATATCTGGAGTCGATGATAGAGCGCCTAGAGCAGTGGATTAGAGAGCAGGAGAGGCAGGTAAAAGAGCTGGAATCGCACGGGGAGGCCATGAAACTAGCAGACCGCCTGGAGCTCCTCTACTCCGCCCAGGCAATGCTGAACTATATAGCCAGAGTGTTGAAGGACTTCGAGTCGTGGCTTAGTAATCCGGCCGTCACTGCCATAATGCCCGAGGACATGCTTAGAAAGCTCGAGAGCATGCTGCGCGAGGTGGCAGTGAAATTTGCACAGGTCGACATCGAGCATACAAATGAGTATAAGGACTTGTTGACAAAGTTTGCAAGAGAGGGGAAGGTGCCGAGCGTCCTTATGCTCTACTTCCAGCAGAGGGGGCAGGCATTAACACCGCCGTCGCGTAAGAGGCGCGGCGAGGGAGAGACCCCGAGATTCTTCTGAGTCAAGACTCCCTCTTGAGGTATACATCCACTCTTACCTTGTAAACGCGCGGAGCGTAATCTCTGACAACTCTCTTTCCTACTATTTCACAGCTAGGGCACGCCTCACTCACTGCTGTCTCTGCCTCCCTGAACGGATCCTCCTCGCGCCCGAGGCAGTAAAAGTGCACCACGCCCTCTCTGTCTATACACTCAAGCGCAAGCGGTAAATAGCTGCGAGCGCCGAGAGGCAGTGTCATGATCACTCTATCAAACTTTCGCCTGAGAAGCGGCGCCACGACTGCCACATCACCGTGAACTGCAACGGCATTCCGCATCCTGTTTATTCTGAAGTTTTCAACCATGTACTTAAAGCCCCAGGGATTCAGCTCGACGGCAACTATCAGTCCCGGCCTGGCGAGTTTTGATATAGCCACGGCGTAGGGCCCCGCGCCAGCAAAGAGGTAGAGCACCCTCTCGCCCTCGCCTACCCTTCTCGCAACGTCTAGCCTGTCCGTCTGGTCTCTAGACGAGAAGTAAACCTTGGTTGGGTCCACCTTTATGTAGTAACCGTGCTCTTTGTGCAGAACTTCTGTTGGGCCCTCAATTAGCATCTCGTAATTGTAGAGTCTGTACTCGCCCGTGCGCCCGCCGACTCTCCTTAGCACGGCCCTCACGTGTTTGTTTAGCTCCACTATGGCCCTCGCTATGCTGTATTTGTACCTCTCGAGTTCTGGCGGTATTTCCACTATTGCAACAGCGCCGTCTCTCGACCCGATGATCTCAAACGACGTCGGCACTCTCTCTAGCAGCTCGTCGGGCACGATGCCACGCATTTTCTGCCTCAGCGCCACGGGCGTGCGCGCGCCACAAATTTTTGCGCGTCAGCGCTCCAGACTCGCATCACGCCAGCTCAACGGGGATTGCACTCATCACCGCGCCTACTGTCCCCCTCCCTTTTAATTTTGCCCTACAGTTCACTGCCCCGTGGCCCTCAAGACTAGAGTCCTCGCGGCGCTCGGAGGCGCTTACTCGCTCCTGGTCTCGGCAATTTATGCGCTCGCCGTCACTAGAAGGCTCCCGCTTGACGACCTCGCGCTACTAACGGCGTTCAACGCGGGGCTCGGAGTTGCTCTCTCGCTGCTGGGATACATCACGGCGTGGTACTCAAGAGTGCTGGCGAGAGAGCCAGAGCGCTTTGCCGAGCTCGCGGGAGCGGGCATGCTAACAGCCTTCATTGCGTGGGCCGTACTCCTCGCCTACATCAGTGCATACGGAAGGCTTGACGCCCCCATCGCGGCGCTGGGGCTTGCGCTGCTCCTCCTCAATGCGTGGCCGGCAGGTGCCTACTTGGTGGTACACGACCAGCGCAAGGCCGTTGCGCTGGGTTACGTCGGCCAGACGGCAAAGCTTGCGGGCGCCCTCATCATCAGGGCATTTCCCAGCGCCCACGCCGCGCTTGCCGTAAGCGCCGTCGTGAGTCTCCCCACCGCGCTTGCAGGAACGAAGCGCCCGGACTTCTCCCGGGCCCTCGCGGTCATTAGAGAGTTACTGAGGGGGGCACACTACCAGACCTTAAGCGTCGCCGCCACGGCGGCGAGCAGCGCGGTGACATATATTATCTTCGCAGCAGGCGGGAGCTCGCTACTCGCCTATAGCTACATACTGCTGCAGATAGGCAAATCGGTGTATCCCGCTCTCGCCGTGGCGTCGCTCATGTACGGATCTCTCCTGGCGGGAGGCGACAAACTCCGGCGCGCGCTCCTCGACGGCGTGGTCGTGATGTACATTCACCTGGTCGCGGCTGCGGTAGTCGCAAAGAGCCCGGAGTGGTACCTCGCAGTGGTCAGGCCGTCGGAGCTGGGAAACGAGGAGCTCTTAAGGGCCGTGAGCCTAAATGGAATAGCAATAGTAGTGTGGGGCATCTGGCTGCATGCCGACACGGTGCTGCGCGGCATTGAGGAGAAGGTCATCTTCACGCTGAGAGACAGACCGGCCAGGGCTCTCGCGCTCGACCTTATGATGTCGCCCCTGGCTCTCGCACTAACATACATACTTGCGTGCTCATACGGTATTACCGGAATCGTCATTGCATCCGCGGTTTCCGGCACTGCGTCTGCGGCCTTCAGGCTCTGGTTATTGGGGCGGGCGTACCTAAAGATCTTGACGCAGCTGTACGTACCAGCCGCGGCGGCTCTTGCGTTAATTTACATCGCACCAGTGCCGACGCTTCCCTACGCCACCGGCGGGCTTCTCGAGACCGTTGCAACGTATGCCCCAAATGCCGTCATACTCGCAGCGCTAGTACTGCTATCGCTGCTCACCCTGTCGCCGCTTGCAAGGGAGGCTGCGCTCGCAGCGGTCAGAAGAGCGGTGAGGGCGTGAGCCGGCCGGCAACGGCCTGGTCTCGCGAGCTCCGGGAGTCGACATTGAGTAATTTGTGAGCCGCCGTCGTGGTGGGCATGGCTGCATTAGCAATGCCTAGAAAATACTCGGCTGCGTTAACAGTGCTTAAAAAATACTTAAAAGCATTGCACACACTACTGCATGCTAGAGTCCCTGAGAGAGCGCATCAGGAGATTTCTTCTGAAGACTCTAAGGCTTGAGATCCTCTTCAAGTGGGGCATTAGGTGGAGCCTGTGGCCCGTCCACCTCGTCACCTCCTGTTGCGGCGTGGAGGTCGCCCACACCGCGGGGCCCGGCTTCGATGCCGAGAGGTGGGGCGTGCTGCCGTTCCACACAATGAGACAGTGCAATGTAATACTCGTCGAGGGAACCATAACTAGAAAAATGGCCAGAGCGCTGAGACAGGTATACGAGCAGATGCCTGAGCCCAAGTACGTCATAGCAATGGGAGCGTGCGCGGCCAGGGGAGGCTTATTCTGGAACTCCTACCACGTAGTGCAGGTAGACACGGTGGTGCCGGTCGAAGTGTACATCGCAGGCTGCCCGCCGACGCCGGAGGCCGTCATCAGAGCGTTCATCATGCTGCACAACAAGATCAAGGGAAGGCCAGGCCCTTACGTAGAGCCTGTCAGGGTCGACATAGCGCCGCCCAAGCCGCCTGCGAGGCCTGCGCCTCAGCAGACACAGCAAGCCCCCGCGGCGTAGTATGTCTGCAAAACCCCCGCCCAAGTGCCCGCCACCGCGTGATCACCCGTTACTTGAGAAGGTCAAGCAGGCGCTCGGCGGCGCCGTGTTGAGCCACGGCGTAACCCCCGAGGGGCACCTCTGCGTGCTGGTGCCACCAGATAAGGTGAGGGAAGCAGCCACGGCCGCGAGAGATATGGGCTTCGACCACGTGCTCTCCCTAAGCGCGGTGGACTACGTAGCCGAGGGCAAGTTTCTGGTGACCTACATCTTTGCCTCCTACATAAACCCAGAGCTTAGAAGCCAGCTCCTCCACATAAGGGCCGAGATCCCCCGCGACAACCCCAGGATCGCCTCCATAGCCGACATATTCCCCTCAGCCGACTACGACGAGAGGGAGTGTCACGAGATGTTCGGCATACAGTTCGAAGGCAACCCGCACATGGGCAAACGCTTCCTCCTAGACCCCGACTGCTGCATAGACGAGAGGACAGGCAAGCCTCTCTACCCACTACGCAAAGACTTCAAAATCCCCGAGTGGAGCCTAACGGGCTGAGGCCGCTGCGCGAAGGCCGGGCATCTGAAATTTAAGGATTGCAATTGCGGCAATTAAAGAAAGGTAGGGTATAGAAAAATCGGTACTTTACTTTTTTAGATAATATTAGATAATAAAAGTTGCCAGTAGCATCATTTCAGTTAAAGTAAAAAGGCCTTTAGAATACCTCACGATAGAGCGTACAGCTGTAGGCCCCGTGTCTCGAGGGAGCCAGCGACACATTACTAGTTTATTTAAAATGTTTATTTAAAATGGGCTGCCTACAGCGCGTGAAGCGTTGATGAGGGCAGGTGTGTGGCGAGCAAATGAGCGGTGGCGACACTGCTGAAGCATCCTAGAATATCTCCACGTTTGCGTGTATCGCAGACATTTCCCTCTCGCTCTTGTCCAGCCGCTTCATTATCTCCACGATAATTGAGTCGAGCACGACCATGCACGTGTCCTCAAAGAGCGTTCCGAGTGGCGACAGGGGCTCGTGAACTCCTAGGATTTGCCTGGCAAAATAATCGTCGCTTGAGGCCCTCTTCGTCCTTCCTGGCACCAGCAAGACTATATCCGCCAGCCGCCCGAGAGGCGAGTCGTAGAAAGAGGTGATGGCGGCAACTTTAGCGCCGGCCCTCTTGGCAGCCTCGGCGACGGTAATAATAATTTGTGTAGAGCCGCTGCCTGAGATCGCCACTACGAGGTCTCCCTGCCTGACAGATGGCGTTATAGTCTCGCCGAGCACGTACGACTCCACGCCCAAGTGGCGCAGCCGCATGGCGAACGCCCTGCCCACGAGGCCGCTTCTGCCAACGCCGGCAACAAGAATCTTGTTGTTATGCTTGTAAGCGTCTATTATAGCGCTAACAAATTTCTCCACATCACTCTCGCTTATCTTGCTGAACGAGTTCAGGATAAAATTGGCGATTTCGAGGTACGCCTGTCTGAAGTATACAGTCACGTAACAGTCTGCGTCGTCTCGTTTTTAAGCCATTCATAGCGCAGCGACCTATCGCTGAAAAATACCTCAACGCGCCTCGGCTTAAGTCTCGACGCGATGTAGTCAAACGCGGCCCTTGGGTCCGTGCTGGCGCCGCACGTGTACACGTCGACTGTGGCAAAGTAATACTCGGGCCACGTGTGAACTGAGATGTGGCTCTCGGCTATTAGCGCAAAGACAGAGAGCCCGCCGCCGTTTCCAAACTTGTAATAGCTGACTGACAGCAGCGTGGCATTTGCTACCCTCACGGCCTCGATCACGGTAGATATAAGCGCTATCTCGTCCCTCAGTATCTGGGGATCGCAGCCGTAAAGATTGCCGTAAATATGCCTACCGACGACTGGCCCACCCCCCACGCCCCCCGCCATCGGGGGCTGGGTCAGCCCCCTTTAAAAAGCTTACCCCCGTGCGCGAGACACGCTAGGGCGCACCGCTACCACTCTTCCTCCTCCCACTCCTCCTCAAATTCCTCCCACAGCTCTTCTTCCTCCTCCCATTCTTCCTCAACGCGCGTCAGCGTCGGCATGCCCCTCCCGCATGCTAGCGGTTTTAAGTATTCTTTAACGCGCCCGCTATGAAAAGGGCCTACGTGCAGGGACTTCTTCAGAGGCGTGTTAAGTATCGCATTGATCTCGAGCTGCCTGTTGGCGTGAGAGAGTGGGTCGAGAGTCACGTGGGCGAGCTGAAGCGAGTGCTCGAAAGAGAGTGGAATGCAGCTTTCTGCGCCGCCGGGCCTCTCCCGTCTCTCGGGCTCTTGCTCATTGAGTGGCACGGCGCCCACTTGCTAGCTGATGTGTCAATATGCGCGCCCGTGTCACACCCGAGGCCCCCGCCGCTCGCATTAGAGACCCCCGTGTCCAGGGTTGACGTTTGCATCGAGCCCGTGGCCCCTACAATGCCGCCAGCGGGTTACATCGCTGTCCGCACGCAGCTAGTGAAAACACTCGGTAGGGTAACGATCAAGGGCAAGTATGCACTTGTCAAGTACCGGGGGCTTTTCTTCGCAACGGAAGTTAAGTGCTCCCGCGACCCGAGAGGCGGCCTCGTATTGCAGCTTGCGCGGTACGACTGCGCCCCGCACGATCTGTCGCGGGCGCTTAGAAAAATGAGGGAAATTCTCCGCGCTAAGGCCTGACATAAAGTCCGGTGAAGATGCCGAGGGGGATTAAGACCCCGACCGCCAAGTTTAAGTTCATACAAAGCGCCGACCTTCCCCTGACGCCGGCAGCTGCCGAGTAGACCTCAACGGCGGCCCCCGCGGCTGTCACGATGAGGCCCGTGAGGCCGAGACCGTAGGCAATGTAATTGGCCAGGTAGAGCGCGGCAGATGCAGTGAGCAGCGCCACGGTAGCAGCATTCGCGGCAGCAGTGCCGTAGCACGCAGCAACGCTTCCCAGCCCGTGCCTCCTGTCGAACTCTGCGTCCTCCCTGGAGTAAGCCACATCAAAGCCAGAGACCCACAGCGCCGCGGCCGTTACTAGAAGCCACGGCGTGCGCGCCAGCGCCGTGCTGATGTCGCTTGCGTGAACCGCTATGGAAGCGCCCAGGGGCAGCAGCGCGTAAACCGCCCCTAGGTGGAGGTGCGGGAGGCAGTGTACTCTCTTTGCGTAGGGGTATGCTATGACGACTGCGAGATACAGAGGCGCCAGAACCGCGGGCCAGGGCCCCAGCATGGCCGCGGAGACTAAGAATGTCGCGGCGCCGAGCGCGAATACACAGTAGGCCTCCGTGAGGCTCACGGCTCCCGACACGAGCATCCTTCCCTGCGTCCGGGGGTTCAGCCTGTCGATTGGGTAGTCCGCTATGTTGTTCCAGGACATGCCGGCAGTCCTCAGCCCGAATACAGCCAGGCCTATCAGCACTGCCTCCCACAAGCCAAACTGGCCGCCTGCAAGCAGCGCTGCCGCGTAGGCCATGGGCAGGGTGTATACTGTGTGCTCCACTCTTATGAACCTCATAAGCCTAAATGCCGTGATGCCTACGGCCTCCGGGTCGAAGGGCACGTTACCGGCTCTGAATTGCAGTTAAAGCGCTTCAAGCCCACTTGACCGCGCGCCTCTCCAGCCACGCGAGCAGCGCGTAACTCGCGAGCCCGGCGGCGCTGAGCGTCACGATTGCCGCGTACATCCGCGCGAACTCGAGCCTGTGCCAGCTGGTGTAAATGAGCGCGCCCAGCCCGTCCGTCACCGCGAGGCTCTCCGCGATGAACGAGACCGAGTACGCAGTGCTCACGGCGATCCTGACACCGGTGAGCACGCCGGGAAGTGACGACGGCAACACGACGTATTTCACGACATCGCGCCTCCCCCCTCCCATGACGTAAATCAGGGAGGCTAGGTCGCGCGGGAATCTCTGCGCCCACTCCATAACTGAGAGCGCTATTGGGTAGAGGGCAATTAGCGAGATAATGGCTATCTTGCTCGCCTCGATTCCGAAGAGGTGGAGGAAGATCGGCGTTAGCGCCAGGTGCGGAATGGGATATGTCAGCAGGACGAGCGCCCGTATGAAGCTTGCGCTCACCCTCTCTGGGAGCCACGTCGCGGAGAGACCAGCGGCGAGGCCCAGGACTAGCGCTATGAGCGCGGAGATTGCAACTCTCCTCAAAGTGGCGAGCAAATTGTAAGCGAGAAGCCAGGAGTCACTGGCCATCTGGGCGGCTACTTCAGCTGGCGGCGGCAGATAGGGCTTGCCCACCGCCAGCGCGGTCACTTGCCATGCAGCGAGGAGGGCGGCGAGCGCCGCGGCGTAGAGGGCCGCCCTCATGCACTCGCCCGGCGCCGGCTGCGTTATATGCTCAGGCTCGCCGCGCCCTCAGAGCCTCCCGCCTCGCCCGCAGCCCGGGGCTGGGGGCCCGACCCGGCTCTACTCGCCCTGGCGCTCAGCGACTAGCGAAGGGGCGGGCTAGCAGCGCCCTCACGGCGCGCTCAAGAGCCTCGGCGCTTGCGCACTCGTGCGGGCTGAGCTCCGCCACCAGAGACAGCGGGGGGCCGCGCGCGATGTAAGCGCGCCCGCCCAGCTCCACGACATCCTTTATGTTGTGCGTGACGACAATGGCGCAACTCCCCGTACCCCTCACGGCATCGCTTATTATACGCGCGATCTCGGATCTATGGTCCACGTCTACCATTGACAGCGGCTCGTCGAGAAGCCAGACCTCCGCGCCAGACGCCACCGCCCGCGCCAAGAGGACTCTCTGCTGCTCGCCGCCCGAGACCTCCCTTGGGTACTTGTCGAGGAGGTGGGCCACTCCGAGCGCCCTAGCCGCCCTCACCACTGCCGTTTCAATCTCGCGCCGGGGGCGGCGTGCCAGCTTCAGCGGCAGAGCTATGTTTTCCCTGTTCGACATCCACGGATACAGCCCGCCCGATTGCGGCAGGTATACCACCCTCCCCCAGAGTCTCTCTGGAGGCCTCCCGTCAATCGTGACGACGCCACGCTCCGGCTTTAGGATTCCTGCAATCACTCTCAGGAGAGTGGTCTTCCCGCTCCCGTTCGGGCCCAGGATTGTGCTCACCCCGCGGGGAAATGCGGCGGTGAAGCTCTGGAGCACGAAGGGACCTTCCCTGTACCTAAACCAGACGTCTCGCAATTCTATCATCCAACGCACTCCTCATACTTAAGCTGCCTCTCTACCAGGCCCCTCTCCCTCAGCCATGCCGCCACGCTCTCGAAGAGCTCTCTGGGCACCTCCGCGACTCGCGCCCTCCAGACTGCGCGGTACGCGCCTTTCAATTCTCGCGGCACGTTGAGCCTCTCCGCAACTAGGCTCCAGTACTTGTCGGGATTTGCGCTGTACGCGTCGACGGCCTCATTCAGCGCTCTCGCAAGCCTCTCTAGCGCGCGGCGGCCCTCGCGCGTCTCAAGCAGCTCAGCCCTGGCGACTAGCACGACGAGATCCCTGTGCCTCGCCAGGAGCGTTGCGTTTTTCGCCAGCGCGAGAGTCCCCCAGGGATCTGGGAGCACTGCAGCGTCAACCCTCCCTTCAATCATCAGCTGGAATCTGTTCAAGATGCTGGGCGTGTCAACAAATGTCACATTGCCCGCCACTAACTTCGACGCGACGTATTCAATAATCGTGCCGCGCGATATCGCGACGGTCCTCACCTCTCGCGCGCCCGGCGCCCTCACGTAGTAGAAGCCGACGTTTGCGTCCTCGTCGCGCAGACAGCAGACGAACGCGACTATCTTAATGGGAGCCCCGCGGCTGATGAGCAGCAGCGCGCCGACAGGATCGTGCACAGCGACATCAACCTGCCCCGTCATTATTGCAGCGTCTCTGTCCCTCGCGGAGCCGAAGTAAATGAGTTCCACGTTGACGCCCTCTGCGCTGAAGAGCCCCTCGCTCTCAGCTACAACAAACGGAAGCGCGTCAATTACAGGCAGCAGACCCACGCGAAGCCTCGCGGGCGTGCCTGTCGCGGCCTCAGGGGGCTGGTGCAAGTGCTGGTACAAGTAGAGGAGCGCCGCGACTGCCGCCAGCGCCACGAGGAGCGCGGCGAGGGACGCCTGTCTTGTCACGCGCCTTTGCATGTGCCGAATAAAAAACTATGCCGAGTTTAAAATCGCGCGGGAGACGCAGCTCGTGGAATTCTCAGACCTCCGCGAATTCATTACCGCACTTGAGGAGAGAGGCTGGCTGAGACGAGTCAAAAGGCCGCTGTCGCCCGAGCTAGAGATCCCGGAAGTTCTCAGACAGGTAATGTACGCGAGGGGCCCCGCCGTGCTCTTCGAGTCTGTGAGGGGGTTTCCAGGCTGGAGGGTTGTCGGCAATATCTTCGGCTCGCTCGAGCGCATAAAGACGGCGCTTGGGGTTGACAGGCTTGAGGATGCAGGCAGGCGCGCGCTTGAGCTCCTCACAGGCCCCCCTCCGCTGTCGGCGTGGGACAAGATCAAGGCAGCGGTAAAATTACTGGAATTGGGGCGCGCGGCCCCCCGCGTCGTGAAGAGGGGGCCCGTCGCGGAGGTGGTCGAAGAGCCCAACCTTCTCGCGATCCCGGCGTTTAGGAGCTGGCCCGGCGATGCCGGGCGCTACATAACCTACGGCCTGCTGATAACGAGGGGCCAGCACGGCATTACAAACATCGGAGTTTACAGAGTGCAGATACTGAGCGAGCGCGAGGCAATAGTCCACGCGCAAATTCACAAGAGGGCCGCGGACCTGCTCTCAAGTGCCAGCGAGTGCGTGGACGCCGCAATAGTGCTGGGCGGAGATCCCGTCTTTCTCCTGGCTGGCGCCATGCCGGTGCCCTACCCGCTGGACGAGTATCTATTCGTCGGGGTGTTGAGGGGCCGGGGCGTTGAGGTCATGAGGGGCGTCTCGACCGACCTCTACGTGCCAGCACGCGCCGAGGCCGTGGTAGAGGGCTGCATCGACGTTAAGGACTTGAGGCGCGAGGGGCCCTTTGGCGACCACTACGGAGTCTACGACCCGGGCGGTCTCTATCCCGTCTTCCGGGCGGAGTCCATAATGAGGCGCAGCGACCCGATATACTACGGCACGGTGGTGGGACCTCCGCCTCTAGAGGACGCGTACATCGGCAAGGCCGTAGAGCGCGTGTTCCTGCCGGTATTGCAATTTCTCATTCCTGAGGTGGTCGACATTAACCTGCCTGTCCACGGCCTCTTTCAGGGGATTGCCATAGTGTCCATAAGGAAGAGGTACCCGGGACATGGCAAGAAGGTGATGATGGCGCTGTGGGGGCTCGGGCACATGCTCTCGCTAACGAAAATTGTAATTGTAGTGGATCACGACATCAACGTCCACGACGTAAGGGAGGTGCTCTTTGCAATAGCGCAGCGCGTCGATCCCCAGCGCGACGTTGTAATAATTCCCGGGGCTCACACTGACGCCCTCGACACAGGTTCCCCAGTCCCTGGCTACGGTTCGAAGCTCGGAATTGATGCTACTAGAAAGCTCCCCGAGGAGTACGGCGGCCGCAAGTGGCCCGAGGAACTCAGGCCGGATCCCGACATTGCCAGGCGCGTTAAGGACGCCGTTGCCGAGATACTGGCTGGCTACACTCCCGAGCCGTCGTTATTTTACTAGCTGGCTCGCGCGGAAGTGAGCAAAGACCGCGCCGCACCTCATGTCGCCTGCGCGCTACTAACCGCTCTCAGCAGGGAGCAGAGCGCCGGCTAGCCGCAGCAACAGCCCTCCCGGCGTCTCGAGCTCTGTTAACGTGCCGGCCCGGGACCGACGCGCCCAGCAGTGCAGTCTCAGCCCGCGCGCCAGACTTTCTGGCATATCGGCAGCGCTAGTAGACCGCGCGGGCTCTTCTAACTCGGCGAGCGGGACCTATCCGGCGCTGAGATTGTGAGGGCGCTGGGTCCGCGCACTCTTGGCTTTAGCGTTAGGCCGGACTGGCCGTCCATCACTTCCCGAGGTCCAGGGAAGGCCGCTGCGCGCCGGCCTACTGGCTCTCGCGCCTAGCGCCACGGACTTTTATCACCTCATGCAGGGAGGAAACAGGCCGCCTCGGAGTGCCCGATCAGTGATGAGTCCTGGACCATAGGGAGCGGTGCCCGGAGATTGCCGGCTGATGGCGCCGTGCCCCCATCCCCCCGCCTCTCCCGCCCTCGGGCCCGGCGCTGGATCTCGCCGTCCGCACTGCTGGCGCCTTCCCGCATTTCGGCCTGGCAGCTGGAGCGCGCCGTCGGGCAGAGCATCGCCCCGGCGTGGGGGCGCCGTGTCGCACTGCAGGCCCCTCAACCCGCCTCCTCGGGCCCGCGCCACGCGCAATCGCAATTCTAGCCGGCGGCGCCCTCCCGGCGGGCCCGGGCACCGTACTTAAGCGCCAGAGACACGTCTCCTGCCGCCCCGGCGAGATATCCTCTGCATGCAAGGGCCAGGAGCGCGGCCGTCAGCGCGAAGACCGCGGCGCTGCACGTCGCGCCCCAGCCCCGCGCCGCGGCGACCTGCACGCCGAGCGCGAGCAAGAGGGCCTCCGCTGCGCTACTCTATACAAGCGCCGCGTCGCGATGCGTGTCGGCAAGTCAACGCGAGGTAGCGGGGGGCTTCCTGAGATCAGCCAAGGCACCGGCAGGCGGCTGCGGAGGAGCTCAGGCAGCGGCGTGATAGCTTATTTACTGCCAGGCTGCCCTGCACGATGCAGGAGCGGCAAGCAGCGAGAAGGATTGAGGCGCTTACAAGCAATTACGCAGCCGCGTACGCCGTGAAGGCAGTAGACGTGGATGTAATTGCGGTATATCCCATCACTCCACAGACGACTACGGTCGAGAAGCTGGCAGAATTCGCGGCGCGAGGCGAGCTCGACGCCGAGATAATACACGTGGA
>Ga0326760_1000429_pt1 | contig 22759 bp, 24 predicted proteins | sample GCREP_S_FD_207668 | JGI IMG/M metagenome (GOLD analysis project Ga0326760, IMG submission 207668) | Hot spring sediment microbial communities from Geyser Creek Basin, Yellowstone National Park, WY, United States - GCR.EP_S | ecosystem: Environmental > Aquatic > Thermal springs > Near-boiling... | reverse complement strand
AGGGAGAGGCTGGTGGAGATTGCTAAAGTATTACGCAGATTCCCGTGGATGGTTGATGTGGTGAGGCGGAACCCGATGAGCGTCCTCCATCCCTACATGGTAAACGCATATGTGGCGAAGGACGGCTTCGAGGTGTGTCTCCAGCTCGCTTCGAAGACGTTCTGCGCGAGGGGCGGCGAGGTGAGGGAGGTCAAGCTAGTGCTTGAGGGGGCCAGGCTCGAGCCCTACGAGGGAAAGCTGAGAGAGGTATACCGCCCCAAAGGCCTCTTCGCATTCACCGCGGCGGCGAAGGAATACGTAGAGATACTCTAAGCGCCGCCTCCAACCTTTTTTGCCAAACCCCCTCTCCCGCCCTCTTAAACCGCGTCTTTATTTCTATATTTACATATTTTGTCGTGTTTAAGAGTCGACATCTTAAACTGCGTATTTTTAGGTGGCTTAATTATTTAGTTGCTTTTCTCCTTTATCATATTATTGGTTTTGCGAAAAGTTTTAAAGGTGTGTTTTCCTCCAGGTCATGGAGTGTCCAGTCTGCGGGGGTCTCAGAAAGAACGTCTACCTAATCGAGAGGAGGACCGCGGAGGACCCGGCCAGGGAACTATGGGAGCCGACACGGCCCTAGCGGCCGGTCTCCTCGCCGCTGTGATAATCTACACATGGCTCAGAAGGAGAAAAGTCAACTGCCGAACTTAACCACGCGCCTCCCCAGGTGGGACGCCTTAGGCGTCTCCTCCAGAAGCCTGGGAAGCTCCGAGAAGCTGTGGACTGTATATATGGGCTTCACGGCGCCTTTCGCCAACAGCTGAAGCGCCTCCTCTAAATCCTTCCTGTTTCCATGTATCACAGGAAGGATCTCGACCTCCTTCAGTATCAAGAGGCCGAGGGCGACGGGCATGGGTTGGGGGTCTACGTTGCCGATAAGCGCAATTCGCGACCCCCAGTTAAGCGACTTGACGGTCTGCTCCAGGGTGGGCCCGCCGACGGCCTCTACCGCCCCGTCTGCGCCGCCAAGCTTCTTGACCTCTTCTGAAAAAGACTTGCCGGTCACCACGTGGTCGGCGTACTTAGAGACGGCCTCAGCTTTGGCGGGGCTTGTGACGGCTATCACCTCGGCCCCGTAGGCCTTGGCTATCTGCACGGCGTGTATCCCCACGCCGCCGCCGGCGCCCTGACAGGTGAGCGGCCCACGAGGCAGGAGCTGACCGCAGTGGTCCTGGTGCTTGCCGCCGTGGGTCTTATGGTGTATCAGTCCCTCTCCAGCGCCCTCTTCCCCCTCCTCGCGGGTTTGGCGTCTGGGGCACTCTACGGGCTCTACATCGCCGCTGTCGGGGGGCTACTGCTCTTCGGCCAGGCCCTAACTCCACTGCACTCTCTGCGTACGTCCTTGTAACTGTAGCTGTTCTGCCAGCTTCGCTGGAGGACCACCTTGCGCGGAATTTTTAGGCAAGCTTCCCCCTGAACCTGAGGCCTACGTCTTGCTTAAGCCTTGCAGGCATGGGGGGATTGTCCTCTGCCGCTGGGGACGTCCAGAGGCCACATGTAGCCTTCTAGCTTCGTCTTGTTGGGCCTCGCCATCATTAGACGAGTGAAGCACAACGTTGTGAAACCCAGCAAACTGTGACGTGTATATAGACGTCAAGAAAAAGAGGGACTATGCCGTGAGGACGGCTCGTTACGTTCAATTGATCACAGCGCTTTATGGAGAAAATTCAAAGAATTTCTTGAAAAATACAAAACTTACATTGGCGTGAGAGATGTTGTTGCAGAAATAAGGCCCTACAAGACTAGGGATGCCTTCACAAACTTGACAAGTTCGCCGCCTATTATCTACCTAAATGAATACCTAATCGATGATGAGGAGGTTGTTGAATACCTAATCATCCGCGAGTTGATACACATAAGTCTCCACATGTACCCTCCGATGAGATACAGCGGCGGCTTGTCCTACGCAGAGAAGTTCGACAACATTCTGCACTTCTTCATACCAAAGGAGAAGGTTGAGGAGATTAGGGAAAAGATGGAAAAGCTGATAGAGGTGAACCGGAGGCTTCAGTAACCTCTTTTTTCTCCTTATCTTTTTGTGGGGCCTCGCCTCGTGTTGCGCGGCTGGGGCGGAGAGCTCCTCCGGAGTGATAACGTAGACAAAGGATGGGAAAATAGAGACTTATCCGCCTGCAGATACATCCCTACAGGTACAGACTGACAGGCGTAATTCTCCCTGTAAGGAAATACCTGCAGGCGTTGGCTCCTCAGACCTTTTCACACAGCGGGACGACCTCCTCGGCCAGCTCCACGTGGTATATCCTGGCAGGTATAATCACTTCTGTAGGTCTGTACCTGTGGAGAGAAGGCTTATATAGCAAAGCAAAAAGAAGAGACATGGATAGGACCACAGCTCAATGTGTTGTGGCGTTTAATGTGTTATGGATGTGAACAAGATAGAAGAACGTCTAGAGCTCGCGTTGAGGCCCGCCGAGCCGCCAACGCTGGAGGAGGTGCTTGAGCAAGTTTCTAGACATGGAGTCTTGCGGGGGCCTGTGGACTGGGTCTTCCCGGCGTGGATGCTTTACGTCGAATACGCGACGCAGAGGATTATCGAGACGTTTCCGTTATCGGAAGAGGAGAAGAGGCAGTTGTTTCACTTCCGGGATACAATGAAGCAATTGTTACTGGAGGCGCAGAGACAGGCAAAGGCCAAGCTGACGACGCTGTACAAAGCCGTAACCGAGGGCAAATACAGGTTGGAGGGCAACAAGCTGTACACGCCAGACGGGACGTGGATGTATGTAAGAGAGGACTTCGCTCCGCACATTATAATCCGCGGCGTAAGCGCCTCGGCGCGTTTTCCCGACCTGTTGAAGTTACCGCGCGAGAGACTTGAGCTACTCCAGCTGGGCTGGAGGGCAAGCGACGAGAGCAATAAGGGCGGCCGACCCATCATGGGCACTACACAACCTTGGCAGGTGTTCGCCTGGGTTGCAACAAGGTACGGAAAGCTTCACATATACATCGATTCAGTTAAGTTGACGCGTGAGGGGGTGAGCACGTTAGTACGTATCAAGGCGAAAGACTGGAGTCAGAGGTGGAGTAAAGCGGAGGCCGTAGATCTCGTCATAAACCATTTCAGACGCGGCGAATGGACGTCCTTGCTAACTATGTGGCTGGGGGATGGTGAGACTAGACAGAGGAAAGTATTGCGCGGCGAGTATGAGCTTGTTATTGCGGCTAAAGAGCCCTGGAGGTTGGGCCACAGCATGAGCACGAGAAAGGCCCTAGTCGCCACGGGCAAGGAGGCGTTTATAAAGCTTAGAGAGGCGGCGGGCGCATACGGCGTGTTGCTGGATCTGCTGAAGGCGCATAAGTGGCTCGACGTGAAGCTGGCCACCGATGACAGCTTTAGAGCCACCTACAAGCTGAAGAAGAGGGACATAGACGTCCTTAGGGAGGCGCCGAGGAGAGTCGCCGTGGTTGTGGCGGGCGTAGTGATGTTCCTGCATCTCGTTAATAGTCGGGGTGGCTCCCTCTTCGCTAAACGCTACGTCCGCGATCTAGGGAAGGCGCTCGCTATTGCCGACAAGCTCAAAGCGGCTGGACTTAGGCCGAACATCGTAAGGTCTGACACCAGATACATGGTGTACATTACCATGGCAGACCTCCTAAGGCTTGCGGAAAACGACAACACGGTCAGAAGTGCCGTAGCGCAGTACCTCGCCGAAAAGGCGAAAAACGGCACGCCGAAGCAGAGGGAGATCGCTAGGAAACTCCTGCAAAGACACCCCTTTTTCTCTTCCAATTCTTATCGTTTCCTCGAAATTGGTATTACCGTGCGTTAGCCAACACTGAGCTTGAACCGATATGCAGAACTTCAAAAACGATGACAGCTACATGCGGAATCAGTCAATGTTTGGTCAGACCACGTCGACGATAGCCAGAAGAGTCCAGTGGTAGACTGGCTGGGATTTTTAGGCGGGGTTCCCCTGAATCTGGGTCGCTTGCGATCACTGGCGCACCAGCAACGGGGTTTGTCCCCAGGTTGGCATCCTAGTCAGGCTAGACTACGGCCCCTTCGGCGCAGATAAACACTCATCGCTTTAAAAATTTTTCCCACCCGCAGGGCTTAACTCCGTGCTAGAGAAAGTTCTCGTGACGAAAGCCACCTCTATCAAACACACGGCTTAGAATGGTCTAAATGAAGCCAGTGCAGTATACTTAGACAAGGGTAGCCTAACCCGCAGACTAACACCCGCATGCCCGGCTTTACGCCTATCTTCCTCACGCCCCGCACCACCGCGGAGAGGACGCAGGCCGCAAAAGACGCCGCCTCGAAAGACACGCCAGGCGGGATCCTAACCAGCGACTTGGGGTCGGCCGAGAAGTACTCCGCGAACGCCGTAGATCTTCCTACTGCGGCATAGATACTCCCTCCCAGATCTACAGTACTCGCACTCGCCGCAGTACTTATAAATCATCCCAGCCACTGCGTCGCCCGGCCTGAGGCCGGAGACCCCCTCCCCCACCTCTTCCACAACTCCCGCGAACTCGTGGCCAGGAGTAGCCGGCGGTTTAACCCTCTGGAAGCCTTGCCAAGCCAAGTAGTCGCGGTAGCAGACGCCAGCCGCGGTCACCCGCACCACCACTCTGCCGGGCGCCGGCCTGGGCCTCTCCACCTCAGAAAGAACAGGCGGCTCTCTAAACTTGTGAAGAACGTACGCCTTCATCACACTAAAGAAGCCCCCGGCTTATAACTATTCCTCAGCCTCTACAGCCCGCACGCCTATGCCTAACAGACGCCTCACTACTCTATCTATCAGACGCACATAAGCGCCTCTGTGTCCTATAAAGGCGCCGAACTCGCTCCTCTTCACCTGCACCAAAAGCTCAGGCCCGGCGAAGTCGGCGTCTGCTATGTGCTTCGAGATCCAGCCCACCGGGTGCACAGCCCTGATCCACTGCTTGAAGTCCAGCGTCATCTCGAGGAGCCTCAGCCTGGCCCCCACCTCGTTCTCAATGGTCTTGATCCTCTCGCCGCCCCGCCCCACCACCCTGCCCAGCTGGCCCTCCTTAACCACCAAGAGGGCGTCAGGCACGTTCTCCCCCCTAATGCCCAGGGAGTCCTTGTCGGCCCTGAACTCCACGGCCGTGATGATGTCCGCGTCTGGGGCGAAGATACGCGCCGTCTCGTATATGTAGCGCTCCGTCTCGGAAAGCTGCCTCTTCCTCATCCTCAGCTCCAAAGCCAGCTTGATGCCCCTCCGAGCGCCGGGCCTCACGATGTCCTTCACGCCCAGGTCCACCACCTCCGCCTTCTCCTCCCCCAGCAGAGCCTCCCTGAGGAGCGTAGCGCCGTCTTTCTCCGCGTCGGCGGGCCTCTGGAAGATGGGGTCGCCGGCCACCATCAACCTGCTACCCCTCCCCAGCCTGATGAGCATCTCAGCGGCGCTCTCCGGGCGGACGTTCTGCGCGTCGTCTAGGAAGATGACGCTCTCGTCGAAGGTCCTCCCCCTTAGATACGACACATCCGTCACAATGACCTTCTCCTCCCGCAACAGCTTCTCCACGTAGGCGCGGTCGGCGTAGGGGCCCAAGATGTCCTCAAGATAGGTGGAGGCGATCTTGTAGTACATCTCCCCCAGCCTCTCAGGCGTCAACACCTCGCCCGTGGCCACGTCCACTATGGGCCTCGCGATGATGAACCTCCTCGCCCTACCGCTCTCCACAGCCCAGATGCCGTATGCAATGCTAAGAAGCGACTTCCCGGTGCCCGTGGGCCCGAAGAGCCCAACCAGCTCGTTCTCGGCATCCCTCAACACGTTGACAGCCCTCTCCTGCCCAATAGTCATGGGCTTCAGCTTGTCGAACATGGCCGTGCCACACATAATTGCTTATAAAGATTATACCTAAACACAGCCATGCAGGCGCCAAAGGTGGCCGTGGCGGCGCTGGCGGTAAAAGACGGGAAGATCCTCCTGGTGAAGAGGAAGTACCCACCCAGCGCGGGCAAGTGGAGCCTCCCCGGAGGCCACGTCGAGCTGGGGGAGAGACTCGAGGAGGCCGTGTTGAGGGAGCTGAAGGAGGAGACGGGGGTAGACGGAGTTGTGAAGGGCTTCCTCGCCCCCGTGGAGTACATAGAGCAAGACGGCGGACAGGTGAGGTACCACTTCGTCATCTTGGTCTACCTCGTAGAGGCGGCAGGCGAGCCCCGCGCCGGGGGCGACGCCGCCGAGGCCGCCTTCGTGCCGCTGGAAGAAGCGCTGAAGATGGACCTCACAAAAACCACCCGTGAAGTTTTGCAACAGCTACCGCCTCAGCGCTGAGATCCTGACAAACGCCTCCTCCACCGCCCTACCTATCTGCGCCTCGGCGGGGGACAGCTCCAGCAGAGCCTTTATGGTGGTGCCGCCCGGCGTCGCCACGTACTGCGCCAGCTTCTCCAAGCCGAACCTGTCGTCAAGCGCCGGAAGCGAGGCCATGAGAGACAGCACCACCTCCCTCGCCAGGTCCCAAGGAATCCCGATGTTAACGCCTGCCCTCACCAACGCCAGCGCCAGCTCCGCGACGATAGCAGGCCCCGAGCCGAGGAGGACAGTCAAGGGGTCTATAAGCCTCTCCTCCACCCAAAACGTCGGCGCCACGCGGGCGAGGACGGAGTTAACCAGCTCGTCGTACTGCCCCGCCACAGCTATGGCCGTGAGCCCCACGTTGGTCATCGCCCTGTAGGGCCGCGAGGAGAGGCGGCGCAAAGACTCAAGCGAGGCGCCTGCCACGAAGGAGACCAGCGGCTTATCCACGCGGAACTCCAGCTCAGCCAGGTTGACGGGCTTCACCGCCAGGATCAACACGTCGCTGTTCTCCACCACAGCCCCGTTGTCTGTATACGCCTCAAGCCCCAGCGAGAGGAGCCTCTGCCGGGACCTCTCCGACTTAACCGAGGCGAGGACCCTCACGCCGTTGCCCCGCAACCTAAGCGCAACCTGACTACCGAGCTTGCCGGCCCCAATTACGCCCACCGTCAACTGGGGGACGCATGTATAGAGAGAAAAGACTTATTTAAATAGTTAAATGCAGTTCCTCCGTGTACTTCATGGCTCGCAAATAGGTGACGTGGAGAACCGCAACCTGAGACATTGTTTATGTTATTGCCAGGAACCATTCTCATACCCTCATCCTGTTTGCGGCGTTTCTGATGCCTGTAAGAGTAGTGCTTGATGCCTCAGTCAGCCTAGCCAGAAGCCCCAGCTGTAAAACAGAAATATAGTTTAAGACGGCGGGGGAGGGGGTTGGCGAAAAGGTTAGTTTAGAGGCGGCGGTGTTTCGTCTGTCTCGCTAGAGTATCTTAAAGTATTCCTTCGCCGCCGTGGTGAATGCCAGCAGTCCCTTTGGTCTGTACACCTCACTTATCTTGTCTTCGTATGTCTCGTATCGCTTAAATTCCAGCTCCAGCCTTACCTCCCTCACGGCTCCGTCCCGCGCGCAGAAGGCCTTGGGCGGGTTCAGCGAGAGACAAGCCTCAGACCCGTCCCTAGCCACGTAAACCTCTATCATGTATGGGTGGAGGATGCTCATAGGCCTCTGCCTCACCACATCAACCATCCACGGAAACCTCCGCATAACCTTGGCGATCTCGATTAACCTCTCCCTAAGGACAAGCCACTTCCTAACCCACTCCACGCCGAAGGATTGAAGCTCCGGCCACTCCCTCAACAACTCCTCCACAGGGTCGATCTTGATATCTAAAACCGGCTCAGGCGGCTCCCTCAACCTCTCCATCGTCTCTCCTCAGCTGTTTTCTTTGCGTATAGTTGTTTTTAAACCGGCGCATTGGGGTGTGGCGTAGACGCGGAGAGGCAACCTCAGCCGGCCTCTCGGCGGCTCTGTATTCGGTGTATCACGGGCTGTATTCAGAAGCTGTGGTTTCCTCCGTCGCCTCTGCTGTCGCCCTTGCCGAGGTGGGCCAGTTTAGGGAGGCGGTGCAGTACGTGCAGAAGGCGGCGAAGGCTCTGTATGAGGGGGCGAAGGGTATATTCGAACATGTCAAGATAACTGTCCAGCGTCTCGTGGAGCTGTTCGTTGAGGCGGTGGCGAGGGTTCTGGCTTGGATCGACGAGCACAAGGCCTATCTCTTCTTGATGGCCGCCGCGGCGGCTGGCGCAGTTGCGCTGTCGGTTGCGTTGAATCTGTGGGGCCTCGTGGAGCTGGAGAAGCTGGCGCATGCCGCCCCTGCGGCGTTTGTAGCCGCCGGCGTCAAGGAGTACTCTAGGGAGGAGGTGTTCAACATTTTGAAGAACGACCCCGATCCATACGAGAAGTTCAAGAAAATTGCCAAGGAGACTAACGCCGGGAGGGTGAAGCTGGCGGAGCCTTGGGAGTCGTTGAGGGTTTTGATTATGCCGAAGCGGTCTGAGGAGAGGAGACTTATGGTGGGCGGGGGCGCCGAGCTGTATTCTAAGTACCGCGAAGACGAAAACTACAGACGCGCCCTATTCTACGCCGTCCTTGCGCTAGAGGAGGCCTTCAGCGTCTACAGAAAGGACGTGGAAGAGCGTGAAAAGGTGACGCAAAGGGTAGAGGTGGGGGAGGAGCCGTTTAAGAAGGTTGTATATGTGGCGGACCTCAAACAGATAAAACAGCTGGCCGAGGAAGAGGAGGCGGCCTTCGAAAATGCGCTGAAAGTCCTCAGGACGAGACTGATCGAATACGCTGTAAAGTACGGTCTGAGGAACCTCCTCGGCGTGAAGGAAGACGTGGCCAGAAGGCTGGCGGAGGCGGAGGCGCCGGAGCTCTCTGAGTTCGGTGGCGTGAATTTCGGCGTGAAGACCCTTGCGGCTTTGATCGCCTATAGGGAGTATGTGCTGGGGAGGAGGGGCGTCTTCGGCGCGGCGGCTTGGTATTGGCTTGAGGTGGGCGGGTCGGCCCAGCTCCTCTACTACACGCCGAGAACGGCGTACGACAGTGCTAAGAGAACTAAAGTGGAGAGGCCGGCGGCGGTAGAGGAGTTGATGGCGGAGATCCTCCGCCGCCTCTTCCTGGAACCAGGCGCCGACCACTACCGCGGCTTCGTCGAAGAGCTCACAAAAGGCGGCAAGCTGGGGCTGATGTTTGAGAAGGAGGACGAGTCGTCTTACATGTTTAGGCTCTACAGGTTTGAGGAGGACGGTGGGCTCAAGGAGCTGGGCATAAGGCTGAGGATTGACAAGGTGGGAGAGAGCATAATCTACGCCTTGATGTTCGACGATGTGGAGAGGTGGCAGAAGTTCTTTAGACCAGGGCTTGAGGCGGCGGTGAAGGCGGCTGAGGAGGTTGGGGGGCGTCTGCCCGTAGAGGGCCGCTTCCCGTACATGGTGGGCTGGGTTAACTCAGACGTGGCGATAAGTGGAGGGCTGTTGCAGATGACAACCTCCCATCTGTGGCAGTTGGCGGAGACTCACGCCTTGTTCGACTGGTCTGACATTGTAGTGTTCCGCGTGAACTTGACTCTTGAGGGGCCGAAGCCGCAGTTCCGCGCCAGCACCTCTCTCGACATGCTCGACGACGCGATTAGGAAAAGTGCAGAGGGCGGGTGGCTTAAGATACTTGGCATTAAGGCGGAGAGCTGGGAAGGCCTTAAGCAGAGGGTTGCGGAGAACTGGGGCGTCGTGGTGGATGCCGCCGTGAGACGGCTAGGCGAGGGGGTCAGGAGCGAGCTGGAGGCGCTGAGGGACAGGCTGAATGACGACAAAACCGCAAGGGAGACCATAGCGCTTGCCCTCCTGCTTATGCAGGCGGAGAGGCTGGGCGTAAACGAGACGACGCTGGGGTACTTCGCCGCGGTGGTCTCCGGCGCAATAGGCGGAGACGGATACGTGTCCCCGGCCGAAGGAAAAGTCGTCTTAACCTGCGGCAAGCACGCCGTAGCCTTGCTCTGGGGGGCAACCCTTGCGGCGTGCAGCATCGAGGCGGAGGTGAGGGGTGCTGGGAGTGCGATTCGTGTAATCACGTCAGGCGGCGATGCCGCCAGGCTGACGCGCCTATACTTCCTCTACGGTCCTCCTCTGCTTGAAGGAGACGATAGACTTAAGAACCACAAGCTGGCGGGAGCCATGGAGCTGAGGACCGAGGGGCTTGACGTCAGCTGGGAGGGGCTGAGGAAGACTAAAGGCGGCCGCGTCGCCGCCGATTTGACCATTTCGGAGGCTGGCATCGCCGTGAAGTACAACGTATATCTGCGCAACAAGGTCGAGCTTGAATTCCACTCGTCGGACCGGGGCCGCGTGGAGCTTGCGGCGCGCCTCCTCAGGATTGCAGGCGTCAGCGCGGAGGTGAAGAAGGAAGGCGGCAGAGACAAGTGGTACGTCGTAGCCACCACCGACAGGCTGGCGGCTGGACACGAGAGACTCAGAAAAGCCCTCGCCGAAATCGTTAGAAAGGCCGTCGAGAAAGGCTGGGTGGACGCCGGCAAGGCTGAGGGCTGGCTGAAGAAGCTGGAGAGCGGCCTCACGCTGAAGGAGGGCTGGCCCAAATACAAGGTGGGGTTGTCCAGTAGCGGCACGCTTGAGGTAAAATTCAACTCCACCAACCCCGACAGCATAGCACGCGAAGCACAATGGCTTGAGAACATAGGTCTCGTGAAGGGCAACCACTTCACGGTGAAAATGCCGGAGGGCGGAAAAGCGGGCTACGTGTATATCCGTAGGGAAGGTTTGGCCTACGCCGCGTGGCTCTCCGTACACGGCTCTGAGAGGCAACGGGAGCCGGCGGCGGAGTTCGTGGAGCGCATACTCCAGAGGGCGGAGAAGGAGGGCGAGGAGGTCTACGGAAAAGCCAAAGAGATCGTAGAGGAGGGCATGTCGAGGGGCTCTCTGAGGCTGAAGGGCTTTGAGAAGAGGGTTGAGGTGGGTGGCAAGGAGTACGTGGTGAAGGTAATAGACGGGGGTGCCGAGCTTGAAACGAGCGAAAGCGGTAAACTCCTCCTGAGGATTAAGATAACGGCGGAGGTAGACGGCGTACGGCGCGAATACGAGATTACATACGGCAGATATGGGAAAAACGAGGCCAGGGGCCGCGCCTATGCCAGCGCCGAAGCGCCTGGGGGTAGGGAGGATGATGCGGAGAGGTTCTCGGCGCTGATTAAGGCCCTTACGGGCAAGGAGCCGAAGGTGTACCGTATGAAGAACGGCAAGATAATAATAGAGTGTTATGAGGGGCATTTGGAGGGTTTCATGCGCTACGCCGAGCTCGCAGAGGCCATAAAGAAGTGGCTAGAGGAGACGGGCCGGTGAGCCATGCCCGTGGGCCGAGAGCTGAGGGGGCATCACAACTTTCTCTACTTCGCCGTCATCGGCGCACACGTCCGCGGCAAGTCCGCGAGCCCCGCCATGCACAAAGCCTCCTTCAAAGCCCTGGGCATCGACGCGGAGTACTTAGCCCTAGACGTGCCCCGGGAGGAGCTCCCATGCTTCCTGCAGCTGGCCAGGCTCAACCTCAGAGGCTTCAACGTCACCATTCCTCACAAGGAGGAGGTCATGAAGCACCTCGACGCAGTGGCGGCAGACGCCAGAGCCGTGGGCGCGGTGAACACGGTCCTCGTCGAGAGGAACCTCCTGGTAGGCTACAACACAGACGCACACGCCGTGTACCGCCTCGCCGGGCCCCACATGGCTGGCGCAGAGGTGCTCATCCTCGGCGCAGGCGGAGCCGCCCGCGCCGCGGCCTTCGCCGCCGTGAAGGCGGAGGCCAAGGCCGTGTACATATACAACAGAACCCGCGGAAGAGCGGAGGCCCTCGCCGGGGAGTTCGCCGAGAAGTTCGGCCGGCGGGTGGAGGCCGTCGGCGCGCCGGTTAAGGCGGACGTGGTGATAAACGCCACGCCGGTGCACGACGCCGTGTTGGCAGACCTAAAGGGGGCCTCGCTCTACGTGGACTTCGTCTACATACCGACCCCCCGCACGGCGATGGTGCAAGAGGCGGAGAGGCTGGGCGTGAAAGTCATAGACGGCGTAGACCTCCTCGTGGAGCAGGGGGCGCAGGCGGAGAAGATCTGGCTAGGCGTGGAGCCTGACAGAGAGGTGATGCGCAGAGCCGTCCTCCAGTTCCTGGGAAAAACATGAACACCTTCGGCAGGGAGTTCCGCATAACCACCTTCGGCGAATCCCACGGAAGGGCGATAGGCGTGGTGATAGACGGCGTCCCCGCCGGCCTCGAGCTCAGAGAGGAGGACGTGAGGAGAGAGCTGGACAGACGCATGTTCTGCCACATACCAGTCCTAAACCCGCGCTGCGAGCCCGAGGAGTTCGAAATACTGTCAGGCGTAAAAGACGGCTACACCCAAGGCACCCCCATAGCCATAGTGATATGGAACAAAAAAGTCATCTCCAGCTACTACGACGAGCTCTGGATAAAGCCCCGGCCGGGACACGCCGACTTCACCTATTACCTCAAATACGGCAGACACTACGACCACAGGGGGGGAGGCAGAGCCTCCGGCAGGACCACAGCCGCGCTGGTGGCGGCCGGGGCTGTGGCAAAGAAGCTGATTGCGCAACTCGGCGTAGAGGTAGTGGGGCACGTGGTGGAGCTCGGCGGCGTGGAGATAGGCAAGCCCTACACCGTGGAGGACATCAAAAACAGCTGGCGCAAACCCCTGCCGGTAGTCGACGACGACGCCCTCTCCAAGATGCTGGAAAAGATCAGAGAAGCCGTCCTCGAAGGCGACAGCATAGGCGGCGCCGCCGAGGTCTGGGCCGTGGGCGTGCCGCCGGGCCTCGGCGAGCCCCACTTCGGCAAGATAAAAGGCGACCTAGCCGCAGCCGCCTTCTCCATACCCGGCGCAGTAGCCATGGACTGGGGCGCCGGGAGGAGCTTGGCGAAGATGCGGGGAAGCCAAGCCAACGACCCCATAACGATAAGAGACGGAAAGCCGAGCCTAGCCACGAACAAAATAGGCGGAACCCTCGGCGGAATCACCACAGGCGACCCCCTCTACTTCCGAATCTGGTTCAAACCAACCCCCTCCGTCAGGAAGCCGCAACAGACAGTAGACCTACAACAGATGACCCCCACCACCATACAGTTCAAGGGCAGATACGACGTCACCACAGTCCCCAAGGCGCTGGTAGCCCTAGAAGCCATGACGGCAATCACGCTGGCCGACCACATACTACGCGCAGGACTCATCAGAAGAGACAAGCCACTCCCGTAGCTCCAAAGCCGCAATCCGTCTCTGCAACGGAATCGCCAATAAGCCGCAAATCCTGGACCATTGCACTTAAGCGCGCGGAGGTCCGCAACGCGTATTAGGCGGGGAACCAGCCGTGTTTAGTCCTCACAAGGCCCCTTCTCCGGACGTACTCCTCCACCTTTTTCCGCACCTCCTCCAGCTTCTCCCGGTCCCCACATATGGGCTTCGCGTCCGCCACGGCGTCCAGCACCACCATAGACCACTCCAAGACCTCGTCAAGCTTGTCCAGCGGCAACCAGACCACCTGGCCGACCCCTCTGTGTTCCACCTTGTAGCCGCCGCCTTCCACCACCGCCAGGAGGTCCCAGTCGCTCAGCGGCGTGTAGTCGCCCCTAGCCCTAGAGCCGAAGAGAGCCACCACAAGCGCCCTCCCGCAGAGCTCCTCTATAAGCCTACGCGCCTCCTCCTCCCTGGCCCTCGCCACTTCACGCAAGGCCGCCAGCCACCTCTCGAACATACCCCCACACGGCATCCATACATCTCACAGCCTCCTCCGCCTCCCACTTCTTGTATTCGTTGAGACGCGCGTCTGGGTACCTCGCCTGTATGTAATGCGTCTCCAAGGCCTCGGCACACCTCGCCACGTCCTCAGGTACAGGCCTCCCCAGCGCCTTCGCCAGATACGCCAACAGCTCCGACACGGCGTGCGTCAACGGCCGGGACCCAGTCAACTTAATCAACACGCCCTTTAGCAGAAACTCGGCGGCTTGTTGCGCGAAAAACGCGGCCGAGTCGTACCTACCGCTTCTCAAATCCTCCTCAGCGTACTCTCTAAACCTCAACGCCTTTCTAATCCAGACCTCATAACTCACAAATTCATGAGACGACAAAGTAATATCTTTTACAGTCGTAGACACGGCGACGCGGCAACCAACGCCGCGACGCTGGAGCCAGCACCGAAGCGGAGCCGGACAAATCATCGCCAGCCTGACCTCCACCCGCCCTAAAGGGTTTGGGCGGTTCATAGGCGCCCTCGCCCCGCCTTCAGCGGCCCCTCGGGCGGGGGTCATGGAGCTACCCGGGCCAGCACCGCGGGTCACACGCTCCCAACAGAGGGCCAAACTACACAGACGTTGTTTTTTAAACTTTTCCCATCCCTGCCCTGAAGGGCGAGGCTTTCGATTATATTGTAATACTCTCCGTCTGTTCCTGACCTTGAATACACGCCGTGGCATAACGAAAACAAAGACCAACTACGCAACGAGACTACATGCCGCAGACGACCCACGCCGTGAAGACAGCCGCGTCCACCTGCCGGAAACGTCAGGGAGGGACACCGCCTCGGGCTGTCTCCCCACACCGCCTATTTGCAAGCCACGAACTCTGGGTTAGAAAGGCGTTAAGGCTTAGATACTACACCGAGGAAAGAGGCGGCACTGTGGAGCCGGCCACTTCCCTAAGCGCGGCGTCTCCTCCCCCCGGGCGGGGCTCACCGGCCTGTCTCTCCTCGAGCCGCTGTAAGTGTTGAACCGGAACAAGCTTGACCCTCCCCTCCCCCACCTCCACGATCTCTTCGGTCTCTACGGGGCGGTGGGAGATGACTACGCATATAGGCACCCTGCTCCTCACCGACGCCTGAACCCTCTCCGCGGTCTGCTGGTCTAGGCCGGAGATCACCTCGTCTAGGACTAGGAGGTGCGGCCGCCTGAGGAGAGCCCTAGCGATGAGGACGCGCTGTCTCTGCCCCTCGGAAAGCTCCTTGGCGTTTTTATCCAGCGGGAAGTCTACAGCGGCCAGCCGCGCAGCCTCCTCCACCTCCTCTCTGCTGTAGCCCTCCCATAGGTCGATGTTTTCGTATACAGACGCGTCGAATATGTAGTCGTCGTTGCCCACGTAAAGCGCCCTCCTCGGCACCTCCACAACGCCGGAGGCCGGCTTGACCAACCCGGCGAGGGCCTTGCCCAGCGTCGTCTTGCCCACGCCGGACGGCCCCCTCACCCAGACGAAATCCCCGGGCCTCAAGACTAGATCCACCCCAGACAGGACGACCTTGTCGCCGTAGGCAAAAACCGCCGCCTTCACCACGGCGGCCTCGCCCCCGCCGTCTGCGCCAGGAGCCGCCTCGCCGTGGTCCAACAGCTCCACCACCCTCCGGTAGGACACCCTAAACTGCATATACGACGCCGCCTCGCTTATAATAATCGCCACCGGCTCAAACAGCAGAGACACGGCCCTACTCGCCGCAAGCACCGCGCCCACCGCGGCCGCGCCCTGCGCCGCCAAGTAGAGCCCGTATGCAATCGTAAACTGAGGCGCCGCATATGCTATAGACTCCGCGCCAAACTGCACGCCCTTGAGGTAGAGAATCTGCCTCTTGGTGACGGCAAGCCAGCCGTTGAACGCGGCTAGGAGCGGGGCCGGCAGGCGGCGCACGCCGAGACGCCTCAAGCTGTGGCTACCGTCAACCGTCTCCTTCACCCATTTATAGACCTCGGAGTACCTCTCCCGCTCCAGCGCGGAGTACCTAAATATCTTCGGCCCAAGTCTCCACACCACCACAAAATACGCCGCGACAAACGGCAACGCCGCCAACGCCAGCGTCGGGGAGAAGTGCCACGCCAAGACGAAATAGACAGAGAACCGCATAAGCTGAAAAGCCACGTCAAATGGCGTGTAGGCCGCGCCCATGGCGTTCATCAAGTCGCCGCTTATCCTCGCAAGCACCTCCGACTTGTCGACCTCCCTCCGCGTCGACGACCGCAGGATCTCCGCCATCAAGTCAATTTCCACACGTCTCTTGAGCAGACCGCTACTGTACTCCCCTATAAGGTTTAGCAGAGGTATCATTAATGAGGTCAACACCAGCCCGACCGCCGTGAGCGGAGAAAAAGAGGAGCCCGCAACGATCCCATTCACAAGATCGTTGAGAAACGACAGCTGGAAAAACGTACAAATAAAAATCCCAGTCCACACTACAAACAATATAGCAAGATATTTTATATATTTCCTATAGAAATAAGTGAATAGTATCGATAGTTCTTTTTTTAGATTCATTGTATCATTTGTATAAGAGATGCTGTGGGGCGAAAATGCTGATTTCCTATTTTCAGCTCTTTTACGATCGACTGGAGAGATGCGTATCGTCCGTTAAGCCACTTGAGTGCCCCGGTTGCGTTTACGTAACTCGCCTTGACGAGATCCGCTGTTGCCGAGACGTACGGCGGCTCGTCAACGGTCTCTTCGTATCCTGCTTCTGCGCAAGCCCTTTGCCCCAGCTTCATAGCGACTGCTTCATGCCGCGTACTATCTCCTCCACAAGCTCCTCCAACTTGTTGCGTCCAACCTGCGTCTCCTTGATGTATTTTTCTACGAGTTCAAGCGCCTCCTTGAAGGCCTCCCTCCAGTCGGCCCCCGTGAGCTCTCTCACGGCCCAGACGATGAAGGCGAAGAATCCGTAGGCAGGCGGCAACTTGCCGAGGGGTTCGAGACCTGTTTGTTTGAACCATCTGTGGTACAAATCCCGATACCACTCCTCCACGCCTTCGAGGGGGGCGGCGGCCACTCGGTAGAAGACTAAGCTGAAGCGGGGCCATTCGCCTATGTCTGCAAGCCACTTCTCCAGGCCTTTCCTGGCCTCCAGCTCCAGCTTTAGGACTTGGTTGAGGGCTTCGTGCGCCTTGGCGGAGAAGGGGAGCGTCATGTAGGCCTCGTCCGATATGTAGTGGCCCCGCCACCTGGCTGGGACGGGGGTTATGTAGCCGAAGCGGTATATTAAAAAGTCGAAGTCTATGTATCCCAGCTCCAAGGCTTTCCCCACGTCTCTCAGCCTTACTAGATACTCCCGTTCAAGTCTTATGACCTGGAGGACCCCCAGTGCCTCCAGTCTGTACACGGCGTCTCTCACGGCGCTGAAGGGTCTCCCCAGCCGCTCGGCGAGACCTCTGATGGAGATCCCAGCCTCGTGGTAGCTTTTAAAGGCCTCTGCAACGACCTCCCTCTCAACCCCCCCGATCACATGATAATCATTTGATTAAATTAAAAACTTTTCGCCCATAAGAGGCGGATCAACAGGAGCCCGCCTAGCCGCGCGGCCAGTTGTCGACGTCCGTCAGCCAGCCCTTCATTGCCCCCGCCCCTCCTTCACCACCTTGCGTCTCCCTGCCGCCTGCGGCTAGAGATTAGCGACGAGCTCCCTAGATGCCGTAATCTCACGTCCTTCATTCCGGCCGTCCCGCGATCGAGCTGACGTTTCTACTTTTGTTGCCGGCAGGCAACCGCGGCCAATACGCTGGTCCAGGCGATAATCGGGGCGGGGGTTGCCGAATAGCGGAGATCTGGAGCGCCGCGCGTCCTGTCCCATCCGGCGGTCGCTACCGTCGTCGGCGTCGCGGAGACCGTGCACATGGCGGCCGCAGTGTATAGACCGGCGAGAGAGGACCATGTATAGCGACATCTTCCTCTCGGCCACAGTCAAGCCGCTGGAGGAAAATGCACCTTCAGCAAGATCCGCAAGGCCCCGAACTCAGCCCCGTGACCCGTCTGCACACGGCAGACCCACAACACGTCAAAAATTACAATTCTTGAAAAACGAAAAACAACTTAGAAGAAGGCGAACAGGGGGAAAAATATAAACTCAGACAATTGATACGTGGCTGTTTTCAGACTGGCGGCATACCTCTTGGCCGCGGCGCTGATGACTGCCCTTGCCGCCGTAGGGTCTCCGCCCGACGTGGTGGCGGTGCTTGTTGAAACAGATTTTGAAATCCCGCCTCTTGCGTATTACGACGGGCGGGAGTTTAGGCCTGTGCACGTGGCTTACGTGGGGGAGTGGGAGGAGGCGTATTGGGTCGGGGCAAACGCCGCAGTAAACACACCCACGTGGAGTTTCAAAAAAGCTGTGATATACATCCCGCGGGAGGCGCTGGGGGCAAAAGCGCCGCCAGACGCCAGAGGCGGAGTCTTACGCATCTCCCTCAACCAGACGGTAGTGGAGCTCGTCGAGGCGCCGCCAGAGGTAGTGGCCACATACAGCTACCACAAACCAGACGAAGCCAAAACCCCCAAAACCAAAGCCCAATGGATAAAACCACCCACCAAAAAACCACTAGACAAAGAACACCGCCAGTCCTCCTCACACCAGCCGCTAGGTAGAGAAGAAGAATCCTCACCCCAGACATCTACCCAGTCCACGACGGTGGTCTCTCCCAGCGGGGCTTTTATCTACCGACAGCACACCGGCTGGATAAATGCAGACGACGAAGTCTGCCTCAACGTGTTGATGCCGGATTCTCCAGACTATGCCCCTAGATGGAATCCTACTGTGGCTTCTGTGGGTTACAACGCTACGTATGTGTGGAGGACTGCGTGGTATGTCTACACAAGCAGATACGGCCGCGGCGTCGTGGTGGGGCGGGGAGTTGTGAAGGTGTGGGCCGTGGATCCGGCAACCTTAGACAAGAAGATGTTGCTAGGGCAGTGGGTTGTGGATTTGAGAAATGGATACGTCACATACACAACCTCCATCCCTCTCAGCTGGCCCGACCAGTTTGTCGGGTTGGAGTTGTGTTTCGTGCCGTACTACGGCGCGTCATACGTGGTAGACGCCAACGCAACCCTAGGATTTAGAAAATATGCAATACCCTCCGCAGGCGGCACCTACTTCCTAGGCACCGCGCCGGCGGACAGATCACAAAACGTCGGCGGAGTTACCCATCTCTTAAGGCCGCCTGTGAGGAATTTAGTGTTCGGCCCGTTTCCTCTGGCAGACGGCTACTACGGCGAGACGCTCAACATAGACATGACTGTGTTCGTGCCTTGGAGCACGCCTCCATGCCCCACCCTAACCGTCACCACCTACGCGGGAGAGTTCGGCCACATCCACCTAGACTCCGCCTCCTTCACCGCCTCAAGCTACAACAACGGCTTGTGTAAATACGAGGTGCAGAGGTCAGCGACGTTGAGCCCAGACGCGGTGGGGCTTTGGTACGACGAGGCCAGAGCCAGAGATAAGGCTGTCGCGATAAAAATCTCCTTCAGCCACCCAGCCTCCCAAGTGGTGATATACAGAGCCGACATATTTGGCCGCAGATTCGCCGAAAACTACATAGACAAAGATGTATTTCAATGGCGGTCTCTTGTTTTAAGAGGCTTCTTCTCCCAGACGTTAAGAGCGTGCACCGCTACTAGGTTGTCTCCGATGAACTATACAGCGGCGTTGATAAACATAGCGACATACAGCGTAGTTGGGGCCAATTTCCTCGCCGTGGAGTCTCCGAGTGGTTACGGAATTAAAGGAGTGAGGTTTAGAATGAAGCCTAACGGGGATTCCCCAGGATTTGTCAATGTGTATGTCAAGGGGGATAGATTTAAGGAGCTTCGGCCGCCGCCTGTCAATATTTATGTCAAGTGGGATAAATCTGTCGAGGGGGGTGAGGGGTTTCGGTATGCGCGTGTTAGGTGGGGTATATTTGAGGAGCCTTGGTGGATGGCGTGGACCTTCGGCGTGTCTCAAGCAGTGAAGACAGTGCTGGATTTTTTCGGCTTATTATCTGGCCCGGTGGGTTGGTTTATGGATAGGGTGTTTGATCTGCGGGACTTGTTGTATCCGGCCATGACGATGACAATCACCAAGGAGTACGTGGATGTCTACTGGCGCTCCGGCATATACGACAAGTTTCACCAAGTGGCGTTTAGGACGGGCGGCTCTACAAGAGACAGAGTCATAGAAATCGTCGACGTCAGAGTGGAGACTGACTCTACACACCTGTGCATGCGGTCGCCCATCACCTCGCCAATGCCCGCGGTAGATGTCATCGCACGCTTTGATCCGCAATTTCTGCGTCATTGGGTCTTTGGCATGAGGGTGACAGTTAATGTCGCGTTTAGGGAGAGGTGATTTCGGCATTGTGAATATGAGGTCGGTTTTTTCTCCTCCCTTTCTTTTTCTTGTCTTGTCTCTTGTGGTTTTTTCTTTTCCGTATTTTGTGTATGGGTTTTTTGTGGGTTTGGATTTGTGGTGGGGGTTTAGGTTGTGGGTTGGGTTTATGGGTTTTGGACATTACATGTTTCTGCTGTTGCAGGTCGCCTACTACGCCTGTAGGCTTCCGTCTGTCTACGTGGCGGCGGGGGGCGTGGTGTTTCTATTGTTCTTTCTCTCCATGACGGCGCCTGGACTTGTGGCGTTGGCGCTGGTTGGGTTTTTCGTGGCTGTGGCCCTTGCCTTGCTCTTCGGGGTGCGGAGCGGCGTCTTCCACTACAGCTGGATCGTGGCGGTTGTGTGGATCTTCCTGTGGAACTTGGTGGGCGGCCTTCTGTCCATACCCGCGCGGCTGGTATTCGGGGCGGGCGAGATGTGGCTCTGGTGGGAACAACCCCCCGCACATCCCGCATACGCCCTGGCGGTGGGAGCCGCCGGAGCCGCAGCCACGTCAATACTCGGCAGATCGAAGACATTGGTCAAGCGCATATGCCGAGCCGCCCCGCCGCGCCACACGTAGGGGGGACGGGCGCAGGACGGAGGAGGCAAGATCCCGCCGAGGTGGCGGCTGACCGCGTGGCCGGGGTATACGCGGTGGTCGTCAACGTCTGCGTCGCCGGGTTCTCGCCTCCATACAAAACGACGTGGCGCGAAGCGGCGTGGGTTTAGGAGGTTCGCCGGCTGAGCGTGGTTGAGAGGACACGTCTCGAAGCTGTGCGCCTCACATATCAAGGCTGGCCGAGGTCTCCTTAGGCAAGATTCGTGCATCGCTGTACGCGCGATGCCGCGGCTTCCGATGGAGACTCATGAAAAGAACAATAAGCTTGGGAGCTCCTCACGAGGTTGCCAACGGCGTCTCTCTCCTCGACGCGGCCGCAATAGGTGGCGTATCCCGTACGGAGAACAGTAGGCGCCTGAGAGGAAGTTGTCCACCGCCAGCTGGCGCGGACGTAGCCGGTTGAGGTAAAAGCGAGAACTGCCGATAAGCGCCCGTTTATATTCATGTCAACAGCCAGCGGTGGACAGCCACAGCGCATCGGGCTCGTCGTGAATATAGGCTCTGTGTCGTCCAGCTATTCCCTGAACTTAAGCCGCGTCTAGAAATACGGAGCTACTATGGTGCCGGTCGCCTTGCAGAAGGCGTAGATGACCCTATCCACGCCCAGCGCCTCGACCTCCGGCACCTCTTTCCCCTCCACTTTTATAAAGTCTAGCCTTCTCTTAGCGATTTCGCAAGGCGCCGCCAGCCGCTGGGGTAGGGAGCTACAGTCGGCTGTCGACACGAGGTGTTTAACGCCGGCCGCCAGCCTCCGGGCGGAGGGCGGGAGCTTTTCGACAGGAGTTATGAGGATTAGATCAAGTACGTGTTCTAGAAAGGCGCCGCTCCGCAGAGCCTCTCTCGCAACCCTCTCGAGAAATGTAGGATCCCCCGTCTCGACGTATTTTACAATCAAGTCATACATACAAGTCTGTAAAAGGTTTCAAATTTATCTCTAACCCCCAGCTCCGAAGCGACCCTCCTGGCCCTTTCCCAATCGACTCTGTCTTTTACCAGCCTAAACCTAGCCACGTCTACGTCTCTAGGGCCGTCTGGCCTAGTGGCTTGGAGCACCGCATATGCCTCTAGGCTAAGCGTCCAGTACTCGACGCAGTCGCGCTTCACTAAGACCACCTCGTTAAAAAGAGGCGTTTCTGAAATCTTGCCTAGGTGAGTTCTCGACATAACCTCTACAGAGACAACGCCCACCTCTACCGGGACGAAGAAATGGAAAACTACGTTGTCGCCTTTTCTAAAGACTTCGTACCTCTCCTCGCCGAGGCCAAGCGCCTCTGCAATTATGCGGGATAGAAACATCGGGTTGAATGCCTCTATGAATATATCTATGTCTTTTGAGGGAAACGCTAGGCCGAGAGTTACGTAGAAAACTTGAGAACCTCCAACTACTGCGTTGTAATGCCTAGCCAAGGCGGGGTAGACCTTTTTCAACACTTCAACCCAGACCGGAACCACGAATATGCCCCACCACTTTTAAACATAAATGCGCGGAACGTCTTCCACATCTCTTGGACCGTTGCCGCGTATCGATAATAGTCAGAAGTGGGGGCAAAAAGAATATGTGCACGGGGGCGGGCGCTTTGTGCGTGGCGTACGACGCCACTACATCGCGTTGAACGCCGTATACTCGCCGGTTTTATCCAGGACGTGTCCCACGCGGCGTCTCGACATTTCCCCGCGGCGAGCTCCACCGGATCGTCCGTACACGCCAGCAGTGACGGCCGCTCGCGGTGGCCGTCAACGAGATCCTCCGGCGGGTGCTCTCACCGCATTGCACTCAGATAACACCCCACAGGTTTATTTGATGTCACTGCGGTTATGTCTTCTCTGACCTCCTCCCCGCCCTAAGGGCGAGACTTTCGATTACCTGTAACTGGCTTGCGGGCCCTTACCCTCTCAATTACGGCACTCGTATCTAGTTCACAGCAACAGCCTCTCCCGCGCCTCGAGGGCCTCCACGTCTGCCGCGTCTAAATCCTCGACTAGATCCTCAGGCCTTACGCCGAGCCTCCTCCTAAGCTCCTCCACTGGGACCCTCCCCTCCAGCCTCTTAACGAAACTGTCCACAAATCTC
>Ga0326760_1000428_pt1 | contig 22760 bp, 21 predicted proteins | sample GCREP_S_FD_207668 | JGI IMG/M metagenome (GOLD analysis project Ga0326760, IMG submission 207668) | Hot spring sediment microbial communities from Geyser Creek Basin, Yellowstone National Park, WY, United States - GCR.EP_S | ecosystem: Environmental > Aquatic > Thermal springs > Near-boiling... | reverse complement strand
GACTTGTAGTCTACCCCTGTCGTGATAGACGCGTATATTAAGGCGAGTTTAAATGACGCGAGTACATCTCTACTCACACCAGTACTTAAAATAGCACCGGTTCCCCCAGTTGAAATACTAATCTCACCGGGGATGAGAAGTCCTCTATTCCCTGAAATAGCTAAGAGCTGTACTCTACACGTGAAGTAGCGCTGATTAGTAATTAGTGTGCTTAACCAGCTGGGGGTAATTAGGATTAGTGTGAGGTAGGCTAGTAAAGTAGTAGTTATCTTAGAGTACACGCGAGTACACCTCAGCGAAACTCTGATTAATCACAGTGTCATTTTTGCCGGGTTTTCATCATCACTACTCTGAAAACCACATAGACCCTAAAATCTCTTAGTAGGTATATTCAGTGGCGTACAAATCCGCTTTTTTATAAGGTTTTAATTCGAATAGGACTATTGGGTAGAGTTTATGGCTGATATGCCATTTAGGCTTCTAGCTGAAACTATAGATAGACTTGAACTAGTGTCTTCTAGGACGCAGATGGTAACGCTACTCGCGAATCTATTCAAAAACACGCCTCCAGATGTTATAGATAAAGTCGTCTACCTGATCTCCGGGTCTCTCTGGGCGGACTGGAAGGGAATGCCCGAGCTAGGTATTAGCGAGAAACTGCTCATTAAAGCCCTCTCACTAGCGTACAGTGTAAGCGAGAGGCAAGTTGAAGACCTCGTTAAGAGCGCTGGAGACCTCGGCAAGGCGGCTGAAACTCTGAAATCCAGGTCTCAGGGCAAAGTATCTCTCTTCGCCTTCACACAAAGCACTACTAGAGAGTTAACAGTCAGCGAGGTCTACAACACCCTCGTGAAAATCGCTCAGTTACAGGGAGAGGGTAGTAGAGATCTGAAAATAAGGCTCACGGCTGGTCTACTCAAAGACGCCTCCCCAAAGGAGGCCAAGTTTATTGTGAGATTTATCGAGGGGAAGTTAAGAGCTGGTGTAGGAGACGCCACTATTATGGATGCTCTAGCAGTAGTTTACGGTGGAGGCGCGTCGGCTAGGCCTATAATTGAGAGAGCTTATAATTTAAGGTCTGATCTCGGCGAGGTAGCAAAGATCCTGGCTACACAGGGCTTAGAGAGCTTAAAGGGCATTAAGCCTGAGCCTGGAGTCCCCATTAGACCAATGCTCGCTGAGAGGCACAATGATCCGAGAGAAATACTAGCTAAGGCTGGTGGAGAGGCTCTAGTAGAGTACAAGTATGATGGTGAGAGAGCACAAATTCACAAGGTGAGCAACAAGGTGATTATTTTCTCGAGAAGGCTCGAGAACATTACTAGCCAGTACCCGGATGTAGTTGAAATGGCTCTGAGCAACATTAACGCGGAGGACGCTATAGTTGAGGGTGAAATAGTAACTTATAATAGAGACACCGGTGAGCTTTTACCATTTCAGGAGTTAATGCATAGAAAGAGAAAACACGACATTCACATCGCGATTAAAGAGTACCCAGTTAAAGTCTTTCTATTTGACCTCCTCTACTTAAACGGAGAGGACTACACCAATAAGCCCATACTTGAGAGGAGGAGTGCTCTCGAGAAAATTATTCGTGAAACAGACGACTTCATGATAGCCGAGTACACTAGGACTAGTAACCCCGATGAATTAGAGAAGTTCTTTATGCAAGCTATTAGCGAGGGCTGTGAGGGAGTAATGGTTAAAGCACTACACAAAGACTCGGTTTACCAGGCTGGGGCGAGGGGCTGGCTGTGGATTAAGTACAAGCGAGACTACAAGAGCGAGATGATCGACACAGTAGACCTGGTAGTAGTAGGCGCCTTTTACGGTAAGGGTAGACGAGGAGGTAAGTTTGGCGCTCTCCTAATGGCCGCCTATAACCAGGAGAAGGACGTGTTTGAAACCGTGTGTAAAGTTGGCTCTGGCTTCAAGGATGAAGACCTAGATAAACTACCAGACATGCTTAAACCATACATTAGGAGCAGTAAGCACCCAAGAGTAGACGCTGAAATTGAGGCTGACGTCTGGGTAGACCCGGTCTTCGTGGCTGAGATTATTGGCGCTGAGCTCACGCTCTCACCAATACACACGTGTGCTAGAGGTATTCTCAAACCGGATGCTGGAATATCTATTAGGTTCCCACGATTCATAATGTGGAGAACAGATAAGAGACCCGAAGACGCTACTACTAGCCGAGAGCTCATTGAAATGTACCAGAGGCAGTTAAAGAAAGTGACTACTAAAGCCCCCGCTGAAGGCGAGGTCTAAAGCCACCTTCTTCCAGTAAGCGCTATAACCAGTTACTCTTCTAATTAGCTTGGTGCTGTTATTGCCAGGCGTAATAGCTGTGTTTACTGGACCTGCTGGATCGGGTAAGAGTAGCCTCGTAGAGGCGTACAGTGAGTGGGCTCGTAGAAGACTACTTTTAAGAGTAGCTGTTGTGAACTTGGATCCAGGGGCAGATAAGCTACTGTATAATCCTACTTTCGATATTAGGAGACTATTTACTCTTCGCGAAATAATGTTGAGGTATAACCTGGGACCTAACGGGGCCTTTATTAAAGCCTCAGAACTCATCGCTGAGAAGTCCGATGAAATCCTCTCCGGTGAGCCTTTTAAGAACCTAGATAAGTGGGACATTATCCTCGTAGATACTCCGGGTCAAATGGAGGCTTTCCTCTTTAGACCAGCTAGTAGAGTCTTCCTCGAAAAGCTCAGAAAGATTAGCCACGCTGTATTAGTCTACGTTATAGACGCCTCAGCCATCGAGAGAGTGTCAGATGCGGTTTTACTATGGTTTTTATTCGTGCTCTTACAGGTTAAAACAGGCCTACTAGCAGTCCCGGTTATTAATAAGAGAGACATTGCTAGAAATCCAAGAATAGCTACGCTTCTAGTTGAAAACCCATTTAAACTCTTAGAGGAAGCTAGTGAAGAGGGCTTATCGAGCGAGATTATCTCAGACCTGCTCTCCGCGGCCTCTAAGACTAGGGGGGCTTACAGAGCCGTACTCGTCTCGGCTCTTGAGCTAGATGACATGGAGAAGCTACATCAACTAGTCCACGAAGCCTTCTGCGTGTGCGGAGACTTAACATAGTGGTGTTTAAAAACTACTAGGCGGTAAACTAGGTTTTAGTCCAGGATTATTATTACGAGTCACATTGAAAGAGCCTAGAAGTAGCTGGGTGTGCGCTATTGCGCGGACTCTATAAGCCAAAGACTCGAGTTGGGAAATACTATGTTATACTGTTCTCTCTACCCAAGTGGCAATACTTAACATTAGCACTCCTATTTTTAACACTTCTACTATTACTTACTGCAGGGGGCTCCTCATACCCGCTACTCATTAACGCTCTACTAGTTTTCCTCTACACGAGGATCTACGCTGTCATATACAAGAACACGGTGTTCTATAAGATCAAGAGGTCTCTTGGACTAGCCCTAGCCGTACTGGTCTACTCATCGCTAATTCTATTCTTCACGAAAAACACCCCTCTAATAGTAACGTCTTCGGCAACTTTAACAATAGTTGTTATTCTCGGTCTTGATGGAACGTCCTTGTTGAGGTACATACCTGCAATACTACCACAGCTAACCACGCTGATCACTATGGCTGTATTAAACTACGTAGATGCAGTCGCGCTTTTCAAGTGGCTACTAGTCTTACTGCTAATAGTACTAGTCGATGTAGCTATATACGCGTACATATCTAGAAGAAAACTCAAAAATACACCACTACCAGAACTCGGGACACTCTTTCTGAGGAACTGGCTTGACAGGAGAGTAGAGATCGAAGAAGTTTTTAGTAAAATAGGCGAAGATACAGTTATTAATCCTAGAATAATAGAGCTCGGAGATCTCCTCGTAATATACACAGATGTTCACTATGGGCCCTTCTCTAATATTGGTAGTAGTAAACTCCCGGGTCTTCTTGTAGACGAGTTCAAGAGGCTGAGAAAGCACGTTATAGCCTTACACGGACTGGGCTCACACGATAGAAATATCGTTTCCTCAGAGTACATAGCAAAGTACAGAGAGAGTTTGTTAAACGAGTACTTGAGTGGAGACAGAGTAAAGTTACTCTATCACGGGGGCTTTTGCAGTAACTACTACGAGTGGGTGCTCTGCGGTTTAGTATTCGACAAGCTATCACTTGTCTTTATTTCAAGGCCTCACGCAGGCATAGATGACATCCCGTACTCTATACAATTCGAGTATGACCTCAAAGCTAGGAGGCTAGGACTGGGAGAGCTAATACTGGTAGATTCACATAACTGGGAGTTGCAAAAACCCCTAGAACTAGATAAGCTCAGAGAATCCCTTGACATAGCTCTGGAGAGAATCAAGGAGATCAAGCGGAGACCTCCATCGGAGATCCTCCATAGACACGTGTGTTTTAAGGCCAGGGCTCACGGACTTATAGATGGTGATCTCTGTATTCTCTGCATTGAGGGCGTTGACAAGGAAAGGTTTTGTCTAATTTATGCACGAGGAAATAACATGAAACCACGTGTTAGAGACCTAGTACTAGAGCACGCTAAGGCCCTGGGCATCCACCTAGTCGAGGTGATCACAAACGACGAGCACAGCGAGACTGGTATTAGACCCTCAATAACCTATATTCCAGTACACGAGAGCAGTGAAATGCTTAAAGCCATTCAGGAAAAGTCACTTGAGCTACTGAAAACCCAGCCAAGTGCAGGGGCTTGGCTATACGTACTGCGCCTCAATACAAAGCTCATGGGTGAGGCAGCTGAGTGCTTAGAGGAGTTACTCGGGTCTTCTATAAGAGAAGCCGCTGCTCTTCTCTTAAGTTACGTGTGCTTAACTCCTCTAGTCCTTCAGTTAGTATCTATTTTCACGGGTTTCCTCTGAGGGTTTCCCCGAGGCAGAGAAGTATTTAAAAATATTTACAGCTAATTACAAACAATTGCCTCGGGGTTCCCGGGCTCCGTTTGGGTTTTCACTGCTTCACTGCGGGGGCTATTAGGGCTCCACGCAACCCAAAAGCCCCTCATCCGCATTGAAGACAACAACTCAAACACCAAGACTCATCACCCACAAGCAAACACACCTAGAGAAGCCAATAAACATCTACAACTAATCACAAGTATTTATAGATCGGTCACAGGCTGAAAGCTATTTATAAAACCTTTAATACTGAAATTTCAAATTGACTATGATTCAGTAAGCCCGGTGGAGAATTTGTCTGTTGAGGGTGCTATTAACTGGAGTTATAGAATAGAGAATATTGTAGCCACGGTTATTCTCGAGCACGAGCTTGATATTGATCAAATAGAGATCTCCCTCCCGGAATTCGTGTACAAGCCTGAACAGTTTCCCGGAATAGTTTTCCACATTGACAAGCCTAGAGCCACTGCGCTAATCTTTAGATCAGGGAAAATGGTTGTTACGGGTACTAAGAGCGTTGCTCAACTAGTTGAAGCCGTTAAGAGAATTTTTAAAATCCTCAGTAGGCACGGAGTAGAAATATACGGGAGGCCGAGAGTACAGATCCAGAACATCGTGGCAGGGGGAGACCTCAATGCTTACGTTAACTTAGAGAAAGCCGCGTACTACTTAGAGGACAGCATGTACGAGCCGGAACAGTTCCCAGGCCTAATCTACAGGATGAGAGATCCCAGAGTAGTACTATTGATCTTTAGTAGCGGGAAGATGGTGATTACAGGGGCTAAAGAGGAAAAAGAAGTTGAGAGAGCGGTTAAACAAGTAGCAGATAAACTTCTGAGTGCAGGATGCATAGTTGGTCCCAGAGAGGAGGAGTTCGAGTAGATTAACCTGATCACGGCGCGGAGAGCACTATATTACACCCTACTCTATTTTTATACTAGTGTGATGAGGCGGGCAGCCTCTTAGACCATGAAGTGGAATGAAGAGCTTATTGCTCACTCTGATTTCCCACTAGTTCCAGGTTTAATAGTAATTATTGATCTTGACGAGTTCGGCGAATTCGTTGAGAAGCGCGGTCTAGATCCCTATAAGCCAAATATAGTTACGGGAGAGCTCACAAGACTCGTCGAGGAGTTTACTAGGAGATTTCAGGGTGTAGTAGTGTATGGTCTTGACTACGAGAGGGGTACAGAGGAAGCATTAATTGAAATACCATATGGAGTAGACTACGTTGACCAAGTAGTCTCGGAGTTAGAGCGTATTGCTCAGAGAATCCGGGAACACGGTGTAACATTAACTGCTGTTGTGGTCATGGACAGCGTTATTGGTAAGCCAGCTAGAAGTCGCAGAGAGGCGTATAGCGGAACTCCTGGTAGAAGGAGAGCTCTTAAGGCTTTAAGAGAGGCTAAGAAAAAAGGTGGTAATAGAGTAGTTGTGTTAGCTTAGTATTTCCTAGTGTAGTATAGTGTGTCTAGAAACCTTATTCTCTTGGGTATTGGTGGGTGTGTTGAGAAGAACTCTGAAATGTCCTCTGTCTCAGCTCTCTTGAGGTCCTCGACTACTCTATCTATATCGACGCTTCTAGGGTCTACTACATGACTATACCTGTAAAATGGATTAGCATAAGTCTCTGTAAAGGCATATATGAAGAGCGCTTTAAGCTTACTTCCAGCTACCTCCTCTCTAGCTCTAGGCGCTCCAGAGTAGTATACGTGTAGTCTAGCTAGAGCTCTCTGCATTGCCCGTGGACTAGTAACGTAGGCTCCTGTTGAGTCAGCATAGTACTCTCTTAGCCTACTGAAAGCTAGAATTAGTATTTGAATAATAAAGCTGACTACTATTGCTAAGACACCCGCTAGAACGAGAACTATGCCGCCGCCACCCTCTCTCCTACGAGATGACAGTGACCTCGCATAACCCGAGATTATTCCTATTCTCACGAGGGTTACTCCGAGGAAGTACAAGACACTTGGAATTAAGCCCATGAACAACATTATAGCGTTATCTCTGTGCTTGTGGTGTCCGAGCTCGTGGCCGATAATAGCTCTTAGCTCATCAGGCGTAGTCATAGCCATTAAGCTCCGAGATACCGCGACATACCTGCCCATTAGTACATTACCATAAGCAAACGCATTTGGAGGCCCCTCGACAAGTACTGCTTTAGGGGGCTTTGAAAAGTTGAGGTTTAAGGCAACCTCGTCTACTACTCGCTGGAGCTGGGGATCACTCTTAGCTCTAAACATGATGTTTATCATGAGCGGTGAAGTCAAGTAAGATATGACGTTAAGTACTAGCACAAGTATGAGTATTGATAATATAAAGCCCGCTGTTACTTCCACTTCTAGTATGTTGAGTAGAGCGTACGCGACTATGCCCACTCCCGCTAAACCCGACAGTACAACAACTAAGCCTAGTATAGCCATAGAAGCCTGTAGTGAAAACCTCTTAGCTACGCGTCTAGCAACGCGAGGCGCAATGTAACCAGCACCTACTAGCATAACAGTAAATCCAATTATGTACACTACTATTAGAGCTATCAGCAGTGATGGCGTGTAAAATAGCCAAAACCACACTCATCATCACCAAGCACTTAAATACTATTAATCACTTAAAAACCCACTATATAGGCATACCCGTAACAGATCTCAGTATAGACCTCTTTAAGAGGAGTAATACAGTTGTGACAGTGACGATGATTATCACCAGGACTACGTAAAACTTAGCCTGGTTTACCGCACTAGCCGAGGGGTTCGAAGTAGTAGTCGTATTATCCCTCCCCGCAGTTGTCACCGAAGTATATGTCTGAAGCGGGTTCTCGGGGGCTTTTCCTCCAAGTGCTCTAGTCACTTGACTAGTCACTTGCATTGTCGCCACTGTGAGGAGGAGGGCTTTATAGTACATATCGCTGTCACTTAAACTACGAGCACTAATAGTTAAGTTTAAGTATAGACTATATAGTGGTATTTTAGCGGCTTCTTCAATATGTAGATATGCTAGTCTCTCTAAATTGGCTACTCGAGCTGTGTCACCTAGAGCTTTGTGCAGTAATAGTGATGTATAACTGAGAATTAACACGGAAGCCCCCAGTATCCCCGTGTCGTTTTTCTCACTCATCTGCGTTGCTGCATTAACATAGTCGTTGACTAGTGCTACAATATCATTTGGTACCGTAGCTCCTATTTCACTTAGAGTTCTCGACACGTAAATATATGATGCGAGAGCGTTGGAGTACACTTGTACAAGTCTCTGTACACTACAGTCCACTTCCCTACTACTTAGAGAACCAATGTCTCTATAAACAGCGTATTCCAAGAGGCTTCTATAGCCGCGGGCAATACTACTAATCGCGTCGTATACACTACTACTCGAATTAAGCGCTGAAACAGCCTGTGAGTAGTAATACCAAGCTAAGTAGAGGTGTGTTCTCGCGAGAGAAGACTCTAGTCCACACGCGCTAGGCGCTTTTTCACTGTACTCGTTTAGGACTTGGAGTAGAGAGTTTAAAGTTGCCTCTATATTTACTTTACCAGTCATAACTCCTAGTTCAAAGTAAGTTGTTAACGCGTCTTCGTAGAGGTCTATCAGCTTAAATAACACGCAACTCGAGTACTCAGCAGGAGATCTTAAAAGATCTGTGAGTGTTTTGTTAATATTATTAAGTACCTGCGTGTAGTAGTACTTGTAGTAAATATTGTTCAACTCGCTGACAGTACTATAAGCTAGGTTTATGTAAGAGGCTACTTGATTAGATACTTCATTTACTTTCTCACTTAGACTCCTCCATAACTCTGAGCTCACGTCTACGTGCGTACTAGTAGTGTTTTTACCGAGTTCTACACCCGTAAAGAAGTACAGGGCATCTAGAATAGTGTTGACTTCAACAACGGTAATATTTAGGCTCTTACCGTACTCTACGAGGTCTATTGTCCTATATGTAACTCTCCTAATAGTGATCCAGCCTCTACTAGTCTCCTCGTAGACGGGGTAAGTGTACAATCTCTGACCAGCTGGTATCAGGAAAACTCTAAACCCGCTTGAAGACGCGGCCTCTAATTTCTCCTTTAATCCTCCAACAGGACCTATGGTCCCATCAGGATTTATCATACCAGTCATAGTCACAGTATTGTTTAGCGATAAGTCCAGCAGTAAAGCCGTGAAACCAACTGTGAATAGCGCTCCCGCACTGGGGCCTCCAATAATAGGAGTATTTGACTCGACTAAAACGTAGTAGTCGTAATTAGAGTAGTCTAGACCAGCCACAACTGAAGCTATATATGCAGCTACTCTAGCCGCGCCCTGCGTTTCAACCTCCGTGTATGGTAATGCTGAGAAGAAAACTCTACCACTACCCGGATATGCCACAGCGAGCGTTATTTTTGAAACTAACCCTTTGCCACTACTCGATACTGCGGGGGCGTAGATTTCAACTACTTTTACAGAGCTGTACTCTAGTAGGCTGTAAACAGGCTCGAGGACTATTAGTGCTAGAAGCATAATTAGTAGCCAAAAGCGCTTCACACTCACTCACCCTAAAACCACAGCTATCTCTATAGTAGTTAAAATAATTCAACAAGTATAATAGATACTTGTAAGTAAACTGTTACTTAAGTGATGAAGCCGACATAGTCTGATTTCTTGATGAGGGGTCGATTTCCTGACTTCTAAGTTAAACACAGTGAGTGTGCAATCTCGTAGTTTTTAAACTCAATCACCGCGTAATCGCGGCCCCCTACTCTAAACCAGTCAACTCTAACAAGGTCTGTAAAGCTCTGAGACTCAATGTAAGCTACTCCACTAGTAGGTGCTTCACCGAGATCCACCCAGAAAACTATAGACATCGAGTAGAGGTCTCTCAGCCTCCTAATTATGGGAGATAAGTACTCTCCGGGTTCAGGTGTAACTGTTATTCCAGGGTGATAGGGGCCGGTAGCAGGCATTACGACTAAATGCCTGTTCTCACTCAGCGGGATTTTAATAAAGCAGGGGAACTTGTAGACATCAAAGCACTTTAAAGCTGGGTGCTCGTGGCCAATTACTATAATATCGGCCTCGCTGACGTCTACGTCCTCGTGACCGTGTGTAAATAGCACCCACTTATCTCCCACCATTGTTAAGAGGCCGTTAGTGAATTGGACTTCGAGCCTCCTTAAAAGGGGCTTAATGAAGTTGTCGTGATTTCCACGTATAACTACTATATCTTCAACTCCCCTCTCCCTTAGAAATTTAACAAGCCCTACTATTTCTTCGCGTTCTTGTCTAAGAAGCCTATCAAAGGCGTGTTTTAAATCACCATTTATCACTACACGAGACACACTCAGCTCGCTCAACACGCTGGATAACATACTGAGTGTTCTCCTCAACTGAATTCTAGGAAGATATACGGCCATGTAGCCGCCGCTTCCACGTAGACTATAGCTGAGGCCTCGAGAAGATGCCTCTTCAAAGCCCAAGTGCAGGTCTGATAGAACTAGTGTTCTAGACTCCTCTATGTAAATAAACGGCGTGCTGACAACAATGTTGAGATCTAGGCTAGGGAATAGTGGTCTTAGCATAGCTGGCTCTTCCAGCTTAGAGAGTAGTGTGCGGGCCCGCCGGGATTTGAACCCGGGACCTACGGGTTAAGAGCCCGCCGCTCTACCAGGCTGAGCTACGGGCCCATCTACTCGTCTTATAGTTGAAGAATAGCTTAAATACTTTATACTGTATCGCGCTCTGTTTTTAACGAGTTTAACTAGTATAGAGACACTGGGGTAGCTGAGTGAGCACTTCGAGGAAGGCGAAGAAGATCACTGATTTCGCGAAGAAAACGCCTCAAAGTGTAGAGGCTTCTAAACCTACAAGTGAGAGTAGTGAGAGTAGAGTTGAAATAGAAGAACTACTTAAGCTGAGACTTCAGAGTAGTAAGAGTGTAGAGAAGCCCGCTTCAATTGAGACTACTAGTGCAAAGACGCGAGAGCAAGCCGTCTCCGTGAAAACTCCTGAAGCTCCTAGTAGGGAAACCCTGGAGAGACTCATACAGCTAGCTAAGGAAGCCGCCTCTAAGTTACAAGTTGACTTCATAGACTGCGATAAGCAGGGTATTTGCAGTGACGGTAGGAGAGTTGGAGAGGTCTTTGAGGATTCACGTGGAGTCAAGTGGCAGAGAGGGTTTCTCGCTACGAGTAGGCTCCCAATATATCTCAACTTCCTAGCTGAGGACTCTAGAGTAGTTGGACGTATAGGTAAGGCCCTCGTAGTGGAGACTCCGCGCGGAGCGAGAGCAATAATACCGGAAGACTACATATGTGAGTTAACGAGTAGATACGGTATAATACTAGATATTGATAAGTGCACTAACTACAAGACACCCGCGTGGAGTGATAAGGGAGGAAAGAGTAAAAAACGTGGTTGAATTAGAGGCGATTTAGTAAATAGCTTACGTTACCGTGTAGAGTACTCTCTGAGGCCCTTCAATATCCATTAATCTCGCAACTCTCCTCCTTCTTCTCTTCCTCACAATTCCCGTGGGTTTCCACTCCATGTCTGGCGTTCCGAGAGTCCCGTCGGGGAACTCGACAATCTTCTTAAGTGCGAGTAGGTGACTAACCGCTCTCCTAACTCTGTCTTCTCCGACAACTCCACTAAATTCTCTAACTAGCTCCTGAAACAGTACAGGCCTGCCCTTTTTCTTTATAGCCTCGTACACTAAGTCTGGTAACTCGTAGTCTCTCGGAGAGACCTCTACTAGTATGTCCTTGTCTTCATATACAACTTTCTTACTGGGCATTGTAAGCACCCTACTTTTTCTCCCTCCATAATATATAAGTGGGGCCGCCTACTTATAAACTTTGTCATTATTCATCCCCACCGATGTATATATAGGTATATACATATACCACATTGAAGTAGAGTAGTTGTAATGTAGTTTTTACCTAGATTAAGCATTAACATGAGAGCGGTGTTGTGTATTGCGTGAACACCCGTTACTGAGACCTCGTGGTAGTAGAGTTTTACTATTGGGGAATGAGGCGATAGCTAGGGGTGCTCTAGAAGCTGGAATCTGCTTCGCTACAGCTTACCCCGGAACACCTTCTACTGAAATCGTCGAGGTATTGTCAGAAGTTGCTAAGGAGTGCGGTATTTACGTTGAGTGGAGTGTTAATGAGAAAGTGGCTTTTGAAGCCGCATATGGTGCAGCTATTGCGGGGGTTAGAAGCTTAACGGCTATGAAGCATGTCGGGTTAAACGTCGCCGCCGACATACTCATGAGCTCTGCTTACGCGGGTGTAGAGGAGGGCTTTGTAGTCGTCACAGCCGACGACCCTAGCGCGCATAGTAGTCAAAATGAGCAGGATAATAGGTGGTATGGCTTACTAGCACACTTACCCGTAATTGAGCCGTCGAGCGCTAGAGAGGCGTATAAGCTCGTTAAAGAAGCCTTTAAACTGAGCTCAGAGTACAAAGTCCCAGTGATATTCAGGTCTACGACGAGAATAAGTCACACTAGAATGCCAATTGAGCTCGAAGAAGACATCCCGGCTACTAAGAAGTGTAGAGGAGAGTTCACCAAGAGCTACGAGAGGTGGGTTTTAGTTCCAGCACACGCCAGGAGGAGGAAACTCGAATTAATGAAGACGTGGAGTGCCCTACGGGGAGAAGAGCGCTTTGTGACAATATTTAACCCCGGGAGAGAGAAGGCTATTGTAGCTGCAGGCTTAGCGTACACCTACGTTAAGGAGTCACTTGAAATTCTAGGGCTTTCCGACAAAGTTACACTCGTTAAAGTCAACATGCCTGTCCCACTGCCGAGTAAACCCCTAATAGGAGTTCTAGAGCGCGCCAAGGAGATACTAGTAGTTGAGGAGCTAGACCCCGTCATGGAGTTACAACTAAAAGACCTCGTGGTTACTGGTGGTTTCAGCGTTAATGTAATAGGTAAAGACCTCGTACCAGGAAACTACGAGTTAACGCCAGAAGCTGTTTACAGGGCTATAGCTAAGTTCACCGGTGCGAGCGATAAACTACCATGGGAGGGTATTGACCCCGTTAAAACTGAGCCTCCAATACCACCTAGACCCCCAGTGCTCTGCGCTGGCTGCCCACACAGGAGTACCTACTATGCTCTAAAAGTAGCGGTAAATAAGACTGGTCTACGCAACGTGGTGTACACGGGGGATATTGGCTGCTATACTCTCGGCTACCAGAAGCCGTTTGAGACGCAAATGACTTGTTTCGAAATGGGTGGTAGTATAGGCGTTGCTCACGGGTTAGCTAAAGTAATAGACAACCCGGTGATCGCCGTTATTGGCGACTCTACATTTTACCACGCTGGTATTCCACCAGCTCTAAACGTGATCTACAATAAAAGCCACGTACTAGTCCTAGTACTAGACAACATAACTACAGCTATGACGGGGCACCAGCCACACCCTGGTACAGGAGTTACAGCTATGAGTGAGCCGACTACGAGAATAATGCCTGAGAGCGTGCTGAGCTCTCTTGGATTTAAAGTGTACACTATTAACCCACTCGACGTTAAAAAAGCAATTGAGGAGTTCACGAGGGCCCTCGAGGACTTTAAGCGAGGCGAGAAAGTAGCCGTAGTTTCACGCATGAGGTGTGCTCTCGAAGTTTTAAGAGACGCGCGAAGACGCAGAGTAGTACTACCAGTTTACACTATTGTAGACGAGAAGTGTACTGGCTGCATGGCCTGCGTCAAGCTAACTGCCTGCCCAGCACTAATAGTAGAACCAGGCTCTAAGAAACCACGCATTGAGAGCGTGCTGTGTGCGGGTTGCGGCCTCTGCGCAGCTATATGCCCATATGGTGCAATAGTAACTGCTAATAAGCCGAGCGAGAACTGGGTTGAGGTGTGGAGTAAATTATGATTAACTACGATATTCTAGTAACTGGCGTTGGGGGGCAGGGCCTATTAACTCTAGGCTCTATTATAGGAGTAGCCTGCAGCATTAGGGGCCTCGACGCGGCTGTGGCCGAAGTTCACGGCATGAGTCAACGTGGAGGGAGCGTGGTTGTGTATATTAGAATTAGGTCTGAACCCGGCCCCGTAATGCCGGTGGGGGGAGCAGATCACATGTTGGCGCTTGAACTCCTAGAAGCCGCTAGATACATGCACTACGTGAAGAGAGGGGGCCACATCACAATTAACGACTTCACTTGGCCCCCACCGCTAGCAACATATCCTAGTAGAGAGAAGTTAATTAGTGAAATGAGAGCTAAGGGCGTTAAACTAAGTGTTGTAAACGCTAACGATTTGAGCACTAAGATTACTGGCTCACCAATATCTGCCAATATCGCTCTACTGGGTTACGCGCTCGGTGTTGACAAGTCCCTGCGAGATATACTAACTCTAGAAGCCGTGGAGGTAGCGCTAGAAGAGCATTTCAGCGGGAGAGCACTAGAATTAAACAAGAACTTGTTGAGAGTAGCTTTCGAGGAGGGTTTAAAGCTTGGCGAGTAGTGTTATAATTAATAGACTCGAGGAGGCACTAGACCTCGTTGATAAAATCGAGAGTACTATTAGTAAGTTAAAGCCTGGAGACCAGATCTCACCGGGCCTAGTCTACCAGCTATATGAGACACTTGTCTTACTAAGAGAGAAAATCGTGGAGGCGAGGCTAAAAGCGTCTTACTGCAGAGAAGCCCCTGCTTGATAACCTATTTATTTAATGCTTTTAAACCGAGTTATTGTAGAGACCACATAATGGTTAACCGCGGTTGATGGGCTTGATTAGAGAGTTGAATATATCTAGAGCAATTATCAGGTATGCTCTGAGAGACCTGGAAGAGATCAGCGGGGTAGACGTGGTTATTGTTGGAGCAGGCCCCTCAGGTTTAACAGCTTCTTACTACTTAGCTAAAGAGGGCTTCAAGGTAGTAGTATTTGAGAGGAGGTTTAGTTTTGGTGGTGGAACAGGTCCAGGTGGTAATTTACTGCCGAGAATAGTGTTCCAGGAGGAGGCGAGGTCTATTCTAGATGAGTTTGGTGTAAAGTACATTAAGACCGAGTTTGGGCTCTACGTAGCAGACCCAGCTGAAGTAGTGGCTAAACTCGCGTGTAGAGCCATAGATGCTGGAGTCCGCGTTCTTCTCGGAGCAAACGTACAGGACCTAGTCTACAGGACGAGTCCTCTAAGAGTAACCGGCGTCATGTGGGTGTGGACTCCTATACACGAAGGGGGTTATCACGTTGACCCACTATACACGGAGTCCCGGGCTGTCGTAGACGCTACGGGTCACGACGCGGAAGTTGTTAAAATAGCCTCTAGGAAAATACCAGAGCTTAAAATAGAGGTTAAAGGCGAGAAGTCCGGCTTCGCTGAGCTGAGTGAGAGACTCGTAGTAGAGAATACTGGTAGAGTTGCTCCTGGACTCTACGTTACGGGTATGGCTGTAGGGAGCGTTTACGGATTACCGAGAATGGGCCCCATATTCGGGGGTATGTTGCTAAGTGGGAGGAAAGTTGCGAGTATAATCACACACGACCTCAAATCTACGTAGCTCTGAGTTTTAGCTATTTTTAACTAAGTTGTACTCAATATTTTCATATCTAGGCTGAGCTCTGGGGGTGCAACTAGTGAATTTAATAGTGCTCTTCGTACTGGGCTTGGCTTCGATTTGGATCACTATTAATATACTGCACAGGGCGCTTTGGCATCGCAGTGAGCGCGTCATAGTTAAGTATGGTGTTTTACTATTCGTGAAGGCGGCTGGTACTGTTAAGGCGAGTGGTATCATTAAGAAGGCCGGTTTTCTATGGGTAGCTCTCTATGCACTCGCACTGTTTTTAGGAGTTTACACTTCTATAGTTGCAGCCTACACTAGGTTTACACAGATGTCACCTAGCGTAGTGATCCTAGTGCCGGGGATAAGTGTTACGGGAGTTGACCTAGTATTCATGATTGCGGCTATATGCATAGCGGCTTTTATACACGAGTACCTCCACGCTAAAGTAGCAGTGTCAAATAGCGTAAATGTAAAGGGATACGGCGTAATACTCGCGTTAATTGCTCCACTTGCATTTGTTGACCTCGACGAGGAGTCGTTTTCGAGAGCACCTAGATCTAGTAGATTTAAAGTACTAGCAGCCGGCGTAGCCGGAAACCTCATATTGTACTTCATTGTGTCTCTCATGCTCATAGGACTAACGCAGAGTACTGGGCTACTAGTAGCTAGTGTTGCTAGTGGAAGCCTCGCTGAGAAGTACGGAATTAAACCCTACGACGTCATATTAGCTGTAAATGGAACAGAGATCACGTCTATTAATACTCTGAGAGATTACATGTCGAGGCAGGAAGACACTACACTTGTCTTTACTGTGTGGAGGTTTAATGAAGGCTACGGAAACATCACGGTATTTAAGCCAGCCAATGTAACACTACTAGGTGTTTCAGCCTCAGTAGCTCCTAGACTAGAGCTAGCCACAGTATTATCACCTGTCACTGTGCTCTACGCTGTGATCTTCACTTCGTGGCTATCTATCGTGAACTTCAGCTTAGCTATAATAAACGCACTTCCACTATACATTACTGACGGGGGGAGAATAGCTACTTTACTGCTAGGTGAGAGAGGGGGTAAAATAGCTAATATTATGGGATTAACACTACTAGTACTATTACTAGCATCTAGCAGAATCTAGATCTAGGTTAAGTAAACAGTTTAAACCAAGACTCCTCGCTCACAAGTCGTGATCTGCGTTTATAGGAGGAGTTGAAAACTAGTTAGTAAAGAGTCTAATTAGAGAAAAATCACTCTTCAATATCTAACTTCTTACCCAGCTTTCGAGCTATTTTAACTAACATGTCTTTAACCATAGCTTCAAACGTCCAGTCTGGACTCCACCCCCACTCCTCTCTGGCTACGCTGTCATCTAGGCTTTTAGGCCATGAGTCCGCTATTGCCTGCCTGAAGTCGGGCTTGTACTCTACTTTGAAGCCTGGTATGTACTTTCTGATCTCCTCTACTAGTTGTCTAGGTGTAAAACTAAAAGCTGAGACGTTGTAGCCTACGTAGAGTTTAAGTCTAGCTTTATTAGCGCTCATTAATTGAATAACTGATTTAATCGCGTCGGGCATGTACATCATTGGTAACTCCGTGTCCTCTCTCAGATAACACGTGTAGGGCTTGCCCTCCACGGCGTAGTAGAATATCTCAACAGCGTAGTCAGTTGTTCCACCTCCAGGAAGAGCCTCGCTACTTATTATCCCCGGCCACCTAACACCTCTCACATCTAAGTCGTATTTCTGTACATAGTACCTGGCCAGTAGCTCACCAGCGTACTTAGTTATACCGTACATTGTTATCGGCTCAATAATAGTGTGCTGTGGTGTCTTGTATTTAGGCGTTGTAGGCCCGAAAACAGCTATTGTACTAGGCCAGAAAACCCTAAACCCGTACTCTCTAGCGAGCTCGAGAACATTGTAGTGTCCAATCATGTTTACTTTCCACGCTAACTGTGGGTTTTTCTCTCCAGCCGCGGATAGGAGAGCCGCTAAGTTGTAGACTTCGTCGAAGTCGGACTTCTTAATAACCGCCTCTAGAGACTCTCTACTAGACACGTCAACTTGCTCAACAGGGCCCTCTAGTAAGACTCCACTGGGCTTCTTGCTGTGATAGCCAGCTACCACGTTGTCTACTCCGTAGAGTTTACGGAGAGCCGGCACCAGCTCGTAGCCTATTTGCCCAGTTGCACCTATAACTAGAGCGCGTGTCAACAAAATTCTCCTCTACTCTAAATTATACCTAGCTTTCTACCGTATTTCTCGTAGGCTGAGAGGGCTTTGTTTAAGTCTTCTCTAGTGTGGTCTGCGTTTACTTGGTTTCTAATTCTCTCTGTACCCCTAGCTACCATTGGGTACACTATTGGAACTACAAATACACCCTCTTCGAACAGCGCTTTCGCTAGTTCACGCGTCTTTTTAGTGTCACCTATTATAGCGGGTATTATTGGAGTCTGGCTCTTACCAGTGTTAAATCCAAGTGACTGCAAGCCCTTTCTAAAGTACTCCGCGTTTGCGTGTAGTCTTCTAATTCTCTCATTTCCCTCAGGGCTCATTACTATCTCTATAGCCTTAATATTCGCTGCTACAACTGCTGGTGGTGGACCAGTACTCAGTAGCCAAGTTCTAGCTCTGTTTCTAATGTACTCGATTATTTCTCTATCAGACCCGATCATTCCTCCACTCGAGCCTAGCGCCTTCGAGAAAGTGCCCATGTGTATGTCTACTTTGTCCTCCACCCCTAAGTGCGCTGGCGTCCCGTGACCATCTCCCAGTACTCCGTCTCCATGTGCGTCGTCAACGTAGAGTACAGCGTTAAACTCCTCTGCTAGTTTAGCTATGTCTCTGAGTGGGGCAATGTCACCGTCCATTGAGAACACAGCGTCTGTTACTATTAGGACTTTATTGTACTTATCCCTGTTCTTTCTCAACTTATCCTCGAGGTCTACTACGTCGCAGTGATTATATATTATCTTCTCCGCCCTGGACAGCCTTATACCGTCAATAATACTGCCGTGATTTAACTGGTCTGATAGTATTAAGTCTCCCTGGTCAACTAGTGCCGGTATTGTTCCAGCGTTGGCGGCGAAGCCCGTTGGGAAGAAGATTCCCGCCTCAGTTCTCTTAAACTCAGCAATCTTCTTCTCTAGCTCAGCGAGGATCTCGTGATACCCGGCAATAGCCCATACAGCCCCTGGACCCCACCCGTACTTCTCCATAGCTTCTATTGCCGCCCGTTTAAGTCTGGGGTCGTTTGCGAGATTTAAGTAATTATTTGAGGCGAGAACAACTACTTCTCTCCCCTCAACAACAGCTCTTGGACCAGCAGGGCTCAGAACTCTCTTAATTTCCCAGAACTCTCCTCTCTCGTAGAGTTCACGTAATTTACTCGCATAGAGTTCTCTAATCTGCTTCTTAGCCAAATCTCAACACCCGGAGACCTAGTTATCTAGAATCGAAAATATAAGCTTATACACATACTTACAGTTAATACACATATATAGAGATAGTCTACACAGCTCGTAAAGAGATATTAAAACATGACTAGAACTAAGAGACATCAAGTAGCTACACACTAGTGAAGACAACTACTCTACATGTGATTAGTACTGTACAGAATAATTCAACTACAATGTTTTCAGAGAAATTCTATTAGTTCCGGTGTAAAACTCAGTTCCGGACCGGAACCATGAGACTCTTTGAGCTCAGACCCAAAACCAAGAGAGAAGATTTATTCAATAGAGAGGGGGAGTTGAGAGAGACGTGTAGTTATTTGATGGAATAATGGGCTGGCTTGTACTATTTGGAAGGAAGTATGCTGATGGGTATAGGGATGTGAGTAGTATTGTGGACATGGCTGTTGAGCTCGTTATTTAGGAGCTGAGTAAGCTGGGTACAAGGGAGAAAATTGTTCTCGAAGCGTAGCGCGTGACTGTAGATCTTGGAGTCAAGTACGTAGATTTATAGATGATAGATATGGAGTAGTAATACCGAAATCCTCGCTTACGAGGATAATTAATAAACTAGAAAAGCTAAGTATAATTAAAAACTATGAGTTCCTAGATCCCGTGTACAGAGAAGCCGCAATGAGGCTGAAGGCGAGGTTAAAAGTAGAGTAGTTATAAACCGCGTGGAGTCAACGCGCTATCTTCGAAGATTTCTAATGTAGAGTTTGTATGCTAGTAGGACTGTTGCAGTGCTCCATAGTAGTAGGCCAGCAGTGTTAAAGACCAGGTCTACTTCTGTACTGTAGCCAAAACCATACCTATATATTGTGACAGCCATGGATACAGGGGAGTAAAGTGCAACTGGAGCTACAGGTCCTAGCCTAGCTCTGAGAGCTCTCTCAGGGTAGAAGACATTTGACATAAAGAAGAAGACGAAGTAGACAAGAGACCTTATAGCCGCCTGGATATTAAAGTCTCTTGTTAAAGTCACCAGCGTTATTGATAAGCTAGACATAGTTACTGATATGAATATTGAAGCGGCGAGTATTAGTATCCACTTATCTAGCGTTGGAGGCGTCATTATTAAAACAGCTAGTATTAAGAAGCCAACCTGGTACATTAACCCCCTTAAAACCCCTCCAAGTACTCTCCCAGCGACAAGAGCTCCTCGAGTAATAGGCAATGAGACTAAGTAGTGAGTTACTTCTCTACGTAGTTCAACACCCACCTCTCTACCAATAGTAAATGAGGATATGAATATCGACAAGCAGAGTATGCCGGGAGTTATGAACCTTATATAGTCCGGGATCAAGTCTGGTCTAACAATACCACGGAATATTAGCCCGAATATTAAGAGGTCTGCTATGTTCATTGCTACTTGACCAGCTAGCCAGTAAATATTCTGCCAAAATCTCTTAAGGTCTCTTAAAGCTACAGTATACGCTTGAGTGGTGAGCTCGAAAAAGTCATAAATCACCTCCATCCACCAGTCTCGAGCTTTTTCTCGTAGAATTCTATTGCCAGTAGTAGTAGGCCCATTGAGAACCCTACTAAGTAGAGTATACTAGCTAGTGGACCGTAAGGGGCTACGAGATAGTACTCTGGAAACACGAGAATTCTGAGAAAATCAGACATGTGTGAAATAGGATTTAACGTAGCAGCCACGTAGTAAGGGGCTATTCCAGTAGACGCTATAACTGGTAGTGGGTAGAAGACTGTACTGAGCCTCACGAGTAAGGCGTCTATGGCACCGACGATAATGTCTGTTAGATCAGTCGACTTTATAGTAAAGACTAAGAGGATTACGAGTGATACTACTCCAGCTGAAAACACAAGTGCTGAAGCTAGAGATATAGCTACTATTACCGGGTCTCTTACTCTCAGCACGGTGTACACTATGATCATCATTGGGAGTGTAAATATGAGTGTTGAAACACCGCCTCCAAGGACTCTCCCAATAGCTAAAGTACTTCTCTTAACTGGGAGTGATAAGTGATACTCTACTATGCCATCATCAAACTCCTCAGCAACCATGTATCCACGAGCAATACTTGTCGAGTAGAGTAATGTAGTGTATACTCCGAGAATGTAGAAGTAGTAGTACTCGACTCCCCCAGTGTAGTTCTCCACAGTCCTTGTGACTATGTAGGAAATTGCCCTCGCAAATACTAGTACTTGGACTGTAAACCACGCGAGTCTCATAGCAACAAATACTTTCTGGTTTCTCAGCTTCATTAAATCCCATGTGGCTACTAGGAGTATTGTTTTAAGTCTACTCAAGTTTACTCCCTGAGCTTCGCACCTGTTAAGTAAGTGAAAACGTCGTCGAGACTTGGCTCTTTAACCATGATCCTCTTTACCTGCAACCCCCGCTTTCTCAGCGCGTCTATAACGTCTACTACTTTTTCTTCAGCTTTATCCGAGTATATAGTGATCATGTCCGAGTTGACGCTCACTCTGCCAAAGACTTCGAGTTCTCTGAGAGCCTCCCGATCCCTGAGCTCTTCTTGAACCTGTATCTCTATGATATCCCCCTTTGGCACGGAGTCTTTGAGTTCACTGATTGTTCCAAGTGCCCTCAACTTACCTCTGTATATAATTGCTATTCTCTCACAAACTCTCTCCGCTTCAAACATGTCGTTTGTCGCAATAATCACTGTTGTTCCCTCTGACCTCAGCTTCTTAATAACATCCCAGAGAGCGTGTTTAGATAAGACATCAACTTGAGCTGTTGGCTCATCTAGAATGGCTATTCTCGGCTTCTGAATAAGAACCTTAGCCAACTCAACCTTCTTCCTGGTTCCACCACTCAGCTGGTAGAAGTACTTGTTTCTATGCTCCCAGAGGCCGAGAAGCTCCATTACCTCTCTGACAACTCTCTTAGCCTCCTCGCGGGGGTACCCCACTATTCTAGCGTGCCATGTTAACAAGTCTATGGCCTTGTCAATCCACATAGCCTTAGGCTCCTGGAACGCTATGCCCACTAGTTTCCTAACCTCGTAGTCTTCACGAGTCACACTGTGACCATAAACATATATGTCTCCACTAGTCGGCTTATACACAGTAGCTATAGTTAGTAGTGTAGTCGTCTTGCCAGAGCCATTTGGACCCAGAAGCCCAAATATCTCGTTCTCGTATATATCTAAGTTTAAGTCCTCTACAGCAGTGAAATCCCCGAATTTCTTAGTAAAATTGATGATTTCAACTGCTTTTCTCCTCACAGATATTCAACCCTAACTTCCGCTAATTACACTAACAACATAGTAAATTAAAGCCTCCTCTATACCCAGTAGCCTAGGAACGTGTCGTGTTAATATTAACTTGAAGTCTACTTGTCAACTAGATAGGGTTTACTGCCATTTCAATGTGTTAAACCACATGGTATTTACTTCGAGGGTTTGGCAATTATCCACGGCCTTGTATTCACAACTCTATATCCCAGTTTCTCGTAGACTCTTATTGCCTCTACATTATCTTTCTCTACACACAGAAACGCTACTGCGCCTGACGAGACTATTCTCCTAGTTATAGCTGAAGTTACAGCTGTAGCGTACCCTCTTCTCCTGTACTCGCTTCTAGTGTATATGTCGCACACTAAGCAGGCTTCGGGTAGCTTAGCGCACACCGCACCGGCAGATACGAGTTTTCCATTTACAAACACTCCGAAGTAGGTTCTCTTAGTCAGCTTCTCCCTAGCCTCTTCTACACTTAACTCCTCACCTCCACTCTTAGCATAGTCTGCAAAGACCTCTACGTGCTCCGGAGTCAGCCTCGTGGCGAGAAACTCGTTGGGGCTAGGCCTAAACGACTCCCCTGTAGTGATCATGTCGTGAAACCACTTGACCTCAGTCTCTTTAAAGCCGAGAGATAGTAGGTAGTGAGAAGTTCTCTCAATGAGCTC
>Ga0326760_1000427_pt1 | contig 22781 bp, 25 predicted proteins | sample GCREP_S_FD_207668 | JGI IMG/M metagenome (GOLD analysis project Ga0326760, IMG submission 207668) | Hot spring sediment microbial communities from Geyser Creek Basin, Yellowstone National Park, WY, United States - GCR.EP_S | ecosystem: Environmental > Aquatic > Thermal springs > Near-boiling... | reverse complement strand
GACTTTATGCCAAGTACATCTAAAGCCTCATCTATTTTCTTGACAATGTATTCGTCAAGTCTGTTAATAGCTACGTCGCGAATATAGAACATGGAGTCATATAGCCACTCGTCAATAAGGTAGGGTAGGAGTTTTAATAAGTAGTCGAGTAATTCTCGCCTAGCTAGGTGAAGAATAAACTCCGCGTCGAGAAATATTGGAGGAACCCCTGCCGTGTACCATGCGCAGGTGTAGATTATTGCGCGGGGGACAGATAGTTCAGTTCTAGGTGTTGGGAGAGTTCTTCCATAAATTTTCCACGAAACGCGCTCTCTCGTGCTGGGGATAACTAGAGATATATTGTGTATTACGTCAATATACCTAGACGCCAAGTTCCGGTATATCTTAGTTGCTTCATCTATGAAGTCTATCACTTCAGCTGGCACTTCGCGTGGAGGTCTATTAACGCCAAGTAATATTTGCTCTTTAACCTTAATGTAGTCTTTAAACGGCACATCGTATCTTACAGCTGATTGTACAGTAGCCGTGCTATAGCCAGCGTATCGTTCAGTCATCTTGTCCACGAGTTCTGGGTTGTTAAGGCCTCCTCTAAACGGTGGTATGCCCATACCCACTATAGGCTTTACCTCAATACCCTCCACGCTTGATAATTTATAGAGCTCATTAATGGCATATGTGACAGATAGTGCTGAGGCTATGTGTCCGCTCTTAACTGCTGCATCGCTCTTGCCGATGAATACTCTTAGTGTACCTACTTCAATGCCGTGTTCTCTAAGCACTTTTAAAAGCGCCATTACGTAGTCCTGTATATTGACGTGTCTATAGGTGTCTTCAATCAGTGGGATTAGCTGTACTGACTCAACAGCTACTTTAAGCTCTTTACGCATAATCTCCTGCTTCTTTATTATTAAGCGCTGAACCAGCCTAACTACCTCTACGTCCTCGACCATTGGTAGGATCAGCCATTTAACGGCCTGTGTGCCAGCTAGCTTGTGAGAATAGTAATTCGCTATTAAACCAGCCTCTATTGATAAATCAACTCTATCAAACTCCTCGAGAGAGGGGTTTGGAATCCTAGGTGTAACGTAGAATCCCTCACCCACCGGCAAGCCGAGTTCATATGCGCGCACTACAATATCCTTTGGCTGCGCGTAGGGAGTAAGTTTACCTTCATAATCACTCATGACCTCATCACAACCATACATAGTATAGCCTTGAATAGCCTCATCTACTTCTTGCTGAGTAGTAATTTTCACAGTGGAATCTGGATGCTGTGTACACATTAATCTAGGTATATATAACACTACAAACACCCATAGTGAGATAGATAGAACAAGGCAGGGGTTAAATAATAAAAATAGTAGAAGCTAGTGTTCAAGTCGCTTCTCCGAGAAACGGTCTCAGCTATCTCTAAACGCTTCATTAGAGCACTAAAGGCCTAGCAGAACTAGACACGCCATCTGCAAGTACACTTATGATTTCACAACTCCTCCCATAGAAGCGTGAACTATTAGAAATAACCCTATTTAAAGAGGTATTTAAGGGAGATGCGGGCCCGCCGGGATTTGAACCCGGGACCTCCGGCTTAGGAGGCCGGCGCCCTATCCTAGCTAGGCGACGGGCCCTTTTTCAAACCTCTCAATTATTAGTAGAATTGTTAGGTGTAAAATACTTTGCTCTGTGTGTTTTATTGTTTAATTTGCCTTGTTTTTACATGAGAGTTCTCTTAGTGTTTCTAGGATTTTTTCAGGGCTTATTTTACTTGTGAGTTTTGCTGTAATGTGGTCTGGTTTTCCACCACCTCTAACTCCTAGTGGTGTTAGTGTTTCTACTAGTTTTCTCAAGTCTATTTTTAACTGCTCTGATAACTCTGGGCTTATTGCTGCTTCAAGCATATCTCCCATTACAAGTACTACTAGTAGTTTTTTCTTTAAAGATAACTCTTCAATTAGTGATTTTGCTAATTTCTCATCTTTAATTGGTAACTCTATATATGTAGAGTTTACTCCACACAGTGGTATTTTCTCTGCAAGGGCTTTTTCTAATAGTACTTTTTCTAAAACACCTCTATAATCCTCAATTACACTTAAAGCTCTCTTATAGTCTTCATATAGTTTCTTAATAGATGTAAATAGTTCACCATGCTTCACCCCAATAATTTCAAGTATGCGTTTCTTCTCGGCTTCAAGTTCTCTTAAGTGTTCAACAAGCCTAGTTCCAGCTATAAACTCTAATCTTACAACACCATCTTGTATTCTCTCAACACCAATAATCTTTACTCCACCAACTTCAGATGTATTAGTAAGATGTGTTCCAAAACAAGCTTGTGCATCTACACCTGGTATTTCAACAATCCTCAATATTGGAGTATAGACAGCCCCACCTTGATATATTCTAACACCATACCTTGACTCAGCAGTAAACCTATCTAGATAATTGAATTTAACAGGTATTCTATTATTAATAATCTCATTTGCCAACTTCTCTATTTTCTCTACTTCCTCTTCACTCAGCGGCTTATGGTGAGTTATATCGAGGCGAGCTTTACTAGTAGTCTTCTCAGCTCCAGCTTGCCACACGTGATCTCCGAGAACACTCCTAGCAGCAGCTAAAATAATATGTGTTGCCGTATGATGCCTCATTAATTTATAACGTCTCTCCCAGTTAATCTCTAATTCAACTTCATCACCAGGCTTAAAAACAGGTGTTTTCTCGAGGACATGTATTATGACATCACCAACTTTACCGACATATGTGATCTTGTAGACTTCACCACCATACTTTATAAAACCCTCATCATGTTCTTGACCACCACCCCATGGGTATGCAATAGTACTCTCAAGTACTACATAGTTATCTCTAACCCCGAGAACACGTGTTTTCAATTTCACTAAATATGGGTCTTCGTGGAAAACTCTACGAGTCTCAGGGTATTTCAAAGCCCACTCAACAATTAATTGTGGAAACTCATATTCCTTCTCCTTAATCAACTGTGTTGGTGAGCTATGACGTGATGCTACAATCGAGTAAAAGTCTGGTGGAATTTCTACTCGAATATTATACTGTGCTAATTTCTCAGCAATTATATCTGGTGGTATACCATGTGAATCGTAGATCTCTACAAGATCCTCGGTGGTAAAAACCCTCTTCTTCTTAACAAATCTCTCAACGATCTCTAAGCCTCGTATTAAGCTATTTATAAACTTCTCTGTCTCAACTTCTACGACATTAACTACGTAGTCCCTATGTCTCTCTAATTTGCCATAAATATAGTCACCTCTCCAATACTTAATCTGCTCTTCTACTAATTTCACAACAATATCTCTTAGCTCAGAGTGTTTAACGCCGAGCTTTAAGAGGCTTCGTAGAAGTCTACGTAGAACAAGTCTTGCTAAGTAACCCTCACTAGTATTAGATGGAACAACACCATCTGATAACATAAGTGAGAGTGTTCTCACATGGTCTAATACACTATATAAATACACAGCACTCACAAGTCTTCTCATATAGTCTTTAAAACCTGTTTTCTCAAGTAATTGAGCATATTCTTCTACACTACGATACTCAATATTACTAAGAACATAGACAGCTCTCTTTAAGACATCTTCAGGCGGTTCTTCGACACCCAGAATATTCTTATACTTCTCTACTAGGTCTCCATAAATAGCGTGAAAACCTGTTGGAGTACGTTTAGTTAACCATGTAATTCTCTCAATTCCATATCCACAATCAACTACGAGTAATGGGTTTAACTCATAACGTCCATTAACTACTTTATAAGCCATGTGAACTAGAGTAGCAACTTCAATACCATCAACAAGAACCTCTGGTGCTGGTCCAGCATTACCACCACCCTCCCACCAACCCTCTTTAAAAACCAAGTCATCTATTTCAAGCCCAATAGCCTCTGTAAAAAACCCTATAGTGTTCTCAAATATGCCCTCAGACCAGTAAATGATCTTCCCAGGCTTATTAAAAGCATGCATACCCCCCATTTCAAAACTCGAGAGGTGTCTTCCAAAAGTTAAACCAACATTATCAATATCTGTTAATCTTATTGAAGGCTGAACTATTACTAGAGGATTATGTGGTGGATCTATAAGACCCTCTGTTACAAGTGGTTGAAATACAACTATAGAAGCTATTGTCAAGTAGAGGTCATTTCTCCACTTAGCAACAACAGGGTATGGATCTACTACACCATGACCTCTTTTAACCAAGTACTCTATAAATCTCCTCCTTACATCACTTAAGTTAAGAGGTGATACTTTAGCATAGTTTTTATATAAAAACTCATATCTACTACAAGGCCTATCAGGACAAGTATCTCGAGGCACACGACTCCAGAAAAATCCACCACACACTTTACACTTATATCTCTTATAACCATACTCCTTCTCTAAGTACTTAAAACTCACTACTTCACTCTGATTCTCCACACACAAACACCAATAAATATCACGACTTAATAGACTTAATACTAGACAAATTACTCAGTATAAGTAAAATTAATATCTTTAATATATCTTTAATACATAAACTAATCTTAGATTTAGTAATTAGTATAGATTATACTACCCCCTACTTAAGAGAAAAATTTGAATTTAATGTTACCTTACATTTACCACGTATACTATTTCAGCCAAATAGTGATGCAAAGCCCTCAGCTAGTGCTTCTTCACTCAGCTCTTTACTCTCTTCTTTCTCCTCCCTCTTCTCTTCTTTCTTCTCCTCTACAGGTGCCTGTGTAGTCGTAGCTGGGGCTGCAGTAACCGCTGGCACTGGTGTTGCCATAGTTTGCTCTAACACTTTACCTATATCAATGTTCTTTACAGCTGCTACTAGAGACTTCACCCTAATCTCGTCTACTTCAATACCTGCAGCTTCTAAAACCCTCTTCAAATTCTCTTCATTTATCTCCTTACCAGCCTTGTAGAGTAATAGAGTCGCATATATATACTCTATATGCATCACCTCCTAGAGCACACACTCTTTGAATAAAATGTCTTAGTGGCTTTTAAATAATACTAGCCGAAGAGTGCTGAAAACCCCTCAGCTAATGCCTCTTCACTCTCTTCTTTACCCTTCTCCTCCTTCTCTTCTTTCTTCTCTTCTCTTTTCTCTTCTATTTTAGGCTGCTCTATAGTCTTTACTTTAAACTCTAATCCTAGTTCAGGGGCGTATTTAGCTATCTCTACTGCTAGAGCATATGTATCTATTAATGCTTTTCTAAATAAGTGTTCAATTGTCTCAGGCGCTATGAAACCTGTAGTAGTAGCTAGGGTTAATGCGTGAGTGTGTGCTTTTTGAATCACATAACTAAGAACCACTGGTTCTGGAACTATGAGCTCAACTGCTAATTTAAACGCGTCTATACAAGCACGCCTTATATTCTCTTCATATTCTGCTATATTAAGCTTTAATTTATCAACTGGTATTACTAATTTCCCGTCAACAGCACATTTAACTTTTAACTTGATCTCTTTGAGGGCTAATCCTAGCTTTTGTAGTAGACTAGCTAAATCTGGTGATATAATATCACCCTTCTTCGCGACAACAGTGTCTTTAGCCACGTAAATGACGTTACCTTGTACTTTAGTCGGTATTTTAAGTCTACTAAACACGCTGAGTACTGGTCCTGCAGGTAGACCAGTATTGCCTTCGGGAATTGTGATCTCGGCTTCTGCTATTTCGCCTGGACCATAGTAATCGTGTGTAATAATCCCCTCTATAATACTGGCGAGTTCAAATGGGTTTTTACTAGAATATATTAACATTATTTGACCAGTTAAGTGTGGCTCAAGCTCCTTCACAGGTAGACCTAATTGCTTAAAGACCTTTAATGCAATTTTAGGTTTAACAACTTTTACTACTGCAATATTATTTAACTTCTTCCTCACCATTTGAACATGTTTTGCTGGAACACCAGTTAAATCAGCAATGAGAAAAACCTTATACCTCTCTGTTAACTCAGCTATTTCTTTAGCCATTTCAAGCTTCCAGCTAGGTATTTTCCTATGTTTACTCACAGTAATACTCATAATTAAACACCTCTTAGAGCACTTCTATAGGGATACCCATAGTTGTCTTTACATATATTTGCTTGATATTAGCACTACCAGCAGGTAGTTTACTCTCAATTAGCGATAAAACTGCAAGGGCGTTTTCAACAAGGTCTTCTGGTGGAAGATCCTCTGTCCCGATAACAGTCATTATCTGAGGTTGATCTTTAATTCTAACTAACACAGTATTCTTATACCTAGATACAAGAGCTTTTATATTTGCCCCTGAAGGCACTGGTATAGGTACTTTTCCACGAGGTCCTAGAGCTGGTCCTAAAACACGTCCAACAACACCCATCAACTCCGACTTAACAAGAATCCAGTCACATGTAGAAGCAATTTTCTTAGTCTGCTTTTTAGTTAAGTTCTTTAAGTCACTGCTAGGTATTATTAAATATGCATTAGCCTCTTTAGCTGCTTCGAGGAAGTCTCCATCACCAATTACACAGATTTTTGCTTCTCTCCCCCTACCTTTAGGCAAAAACACTGCTTCTCTGATCTTCATAGATTGAGATTTTAGATCAACATCTTTTAATGTCACTATAAGCTCTACACTTTGTTTAAAATTCCTCTTCTCACCGTTTTCAATTGCTTTTCTAATTGAATTTAAAAGCACATCTCTACCAGGTAGAGGCATAAACTCACCAAGTACACTCTTTAACTCTTATTCCACTCATCTTCATATCTCTTTATTAATTCATCATAAAACCCCTGATCTATTAATCTCACTACTTCCCTGGGATCTTTGCCCTCAATAGTTACTCCAACTGCACGAGCTGTACCTAAAATTGTTTTAACAGCAGATTTAAGCGTCTTAGCTGACAACTGCTCTTTCTTAAGAATAGCTATTTTAATAATATCTTCGAATTTTACATCTCCAATTTTCTTGTGAGCAGGGTCTCCAGTAGGTTCTTTAGCACCCGCAAACTTCATAAGTAAAGCTGTTGTTGTCGGTATTCCAACTTTTACTTCAAATTTCCTATTATCAGTGTCTATTGTAACCTCTACTGGTATTGGTAATCCCTCATAGTCTTTTGTCGCATTGTTAATAGCATTTACCACTTCTACTACGTTGACTTTATATGGTGATAAAGCGGGTCCTATTGGTGGTCCAGGCGTGGCTTTACCGCCCTCTATAATGAATTTTAACGTCTTCTTAACCATACTTTACCTACCCTTCTTCTTCACATAGCTAATAGGGACTGTTATTGGTATTGAGAAAGCAGCCTCTAATATATTTAAAGTCACAACATTCTTACTTTTATCAACACTAACAACAACAGCTTTCATGCCTCGAAACGCCCCTTTAACTATCTCTACTTCTTCACCAGCACTGATTTCTTCAATAACAGCCTTAGGCTTAATTAACTCAGTAACCTCGCCTAATGGTACTTTTGGAAATCTCCCAGCTTTAACATATTTTACACCTAAAACCAGCGTTGGTACTATACTAGGCTTTATTGTCTCAATAAATACAAAGCTCTTAACACCTGGAATTACGAGAATACATTTAACACCTGGATTCTCGCCTCTCTCAAGTCTCTCTGCTACACGTCTCTCTATGATTAATGCTACATCTAGCTCCTTTCCACTAGTTGTCCTAACAGCTACTATTTCTGTTTTCACACTAGGCTGACTCAAAGAAATCAACCCGGATATGGGAATAAGAAAGTGTAAAAGACTACTCTAATAATAAATGATACAATGCCAATTATTATTAATCCAAGTAGAGTTATCTTTAAAATAGCTAAATACTCATCTTTTGTAGGCTTAGTAACTATTATAAGTATTCTCCTCCAAGCATCTACAAGCTCTCTCAAATTCACAAAACTAACACCTCCTATCTCCTACAAACTACTCTAGTGGAATCACCTTATCTACGTATTCAAGGTAATCAAAGACTTTTAAATCCCTATAACCCTGCCCCGTCCCAATAAAAAGTATAGGTTTTTTAAGCACATATGCCAGTGTTAATGGAACTCCGCCTTCCTCATAAGCATCAACTTTTGTTATAATTACTCCATCAACACCTACATTATTATTAAAGAAGACTGCTTGTTCAACTGAATCATTCCCTGTTAAAGCATCAACTACTAATATCTTAAAGTGGGGTTTCACTACTCTAATAATTTTTCTAAGCTCATTCACTAGATCAACATCTACGTGCATACGCCCAGCTGTATCAATGAGAAATACGTCATAACCTCGATTTAATCCAAATAATACACCATCATAAGCAACTGAAGCAGGATCAACACCATACTTACCTAGAAAAACCGGTATACCCACTCTCTCAGAGTGTACTTTAAGCTGCTCTTGGGCAGCCGCCCTAAAAGTATCAGCAGCAATCATGAGTGGTTTAAACCCATGATCTCTAAAATACACAGCCACTTTAGCTATAGTTGTAGTTTTACCTACACCATTAACGCCGAGAAAAACCACTTTAAATGGCCTATTACTCACAGCTAGATTATAAAGGTCTACGCGATTAATTGAGGTAAAATAGCTAATTATAATTTCTCTTAAATTCAACATTAATTGCTTTTTAGACTTTATAATTCCTTTTTCAACAGCCTCTAAAAGCCTATTAGTAATATTCTCTGCTACCTCGTAAGCTACATCTCTACTAATGAGTTCTAATTTAAGATCCTCAATTACCTCTACTAATTTATCTTTAGTTGTTAATAGAGAAGAAGCTGATTCAATAAACTTTTTAAAGACTTCTCGAAGTTTTTGAAACACTATTTCTCACTCAAGATCTCTTAGCTACTCTAGCTCTATGTGTTTCAATAATTTGTGATATTAATCTCTGTAGAGCTAAGTACTCCTCAAGCAATGCTCTATGCCGTGTTTGCAGATCTCTGAGTACTCTTTCAAGATCTCTTATACGGCGACTTAAAATTTCAACAGCTTTTTCCCTAGTAGTCTTCATGTAATAGCCTAAGCCAAGATTAACGAGGACATTTTTAGCCCAATCTTCACTGATCTTGACTGGTATGTAAACCGATGAAAGCCTATCTAGAACAGTAAAACCAGTAGTACTAATTTCAGGTAGATTTTGTAGAGTCTCCATTGATAACTGTAATTCCTTATACTGATCTAAATACATATTTAATACTGTACTAAGAGAATCTAATTGCTCTTTAAGCTCAGTAGCTCTCCCCACGAGTTCTTCAAAAGTAATAACTCTCTTCTCTTGTTTCTCTGTACTCATCTCTTAACAAGCCTCATTACTCTACTTAAATACACTACTTCTCTACTAGTAGCTTCTTCAAGCGGTATTTCATATATCTTTTCTATTTTTATATGATATCGCTTAAGCTTGTGAATACTCCCAAGAAGAGAATATATTTTTTCAATAGCTTGCCTTTCATTTAATGCTCTTACTTCTTTCACAAATTTCTGCCAAGTCGGGTACTTGTCATGACTTATCAGCATTCTCCCCTCTACTCTATATATTTTCACCTCATTATTCAACTACACCACCCTCAAATCCGCGTTTAATGCGGAATATTTCGGGACCCGTAGTATTACCACCAATAATTACTCCTTTATTATTTGCTATAATTCCGCTCTTCACGTATACAACACCAGCATTTACAGTAGCCCTCTCTACATTAACACCCATGAGCTCTCTTAAAGCCTTAATATCATCATCACTAGCATCAGGGTGTATAACACCTCCATAATCAGTAATCACAGCAACACTCCCCACAAGGTCTGTATTTACAAGTCGTCTTCTTAAAACCTCAACGCCTAGGAAGTCCTCTATAACCTCTACTTCTCTCTCATTAAAGAGTTGACTTATAATACACTTACGACTATTACAGAGCACTAGATTTCCCAGAGCTGTATATTTACTATCTAATACCACTATTTCTAAGTCTAAGCCGTTTTCCCTAATATGCTTCTTCAAGTATTCTACATCATTATCAAATACTATGTGGGGTAAGAGTATTGCCCTATTATTACCAGATACTAAGACACCGATGAGTATTGTACCAGCTAGTTTTGTCTCAATAACGATTTTTGTTTTTAAAACACTCAATAATTCTTCAATATCATCTCGACCAAGTCCAGGTGGGAGTAATAAGAGTTCATCATTTGCATAAGCATATACTCCAATATTTGGATTTCCGAAAAAACTCATTTTTCCAATTTCCATTAACCCACCATACCCGGCTTAATACTCCTCCACTTGGTTTGCCTAACTAGTAGTATATGGGCTGTTTTCTCTTCTCTATTAAATCGTATTTCAACTACAACTCTACGTGGAGGTTTTTCTCGACTACGTGACCAAATATAAGCGTTTACCTCTGGATCAATTATTATTTTCTCAGCTTCTTTAAAATGCCTAGTCACATAGCGTCTTAGTAGTTTAATAGCTCTATCAGCTCTATTAAACCTACGCCCAAAATAGACTCTTTTAAGAGGGATTACATGTATAGATCTCTCAATACTACTCTTACTCATATTTCAAAACACCCATAAAAACTAAATATTCTTCAATTTACTTCTCCTCCAATGTCTTATTCTAAACGGCCTTCTAACTCTCAGCCTAGTCTTAATTGTAATCCACACTGGGATAGGTTCATTACTCTTAGTCGCTGCCGCTAATCGCAACTTTCTAGCTACGTGTTTAGCGCGAGCCATATGAGATCACTACTTCTACTTTCTCTTAAATGTAATACGCGTCTCTCTACGCGTCTGCTCATATAGTTCAGAGAGGAGTTTCTTTAAAAATTCATCTGTTACAGGGATAGGTATACGTTTACTTTGGGCTAGTAAGACGAGTTGTTCTTCAAGCATACTAGCTAATTCTGGCTTAACTAATTTAAGGTTATAGAGTCTTTCACGAGCCTCAGGCGTGAGGATTTGTCTTAAAATAGCCTCAATACGCGCTCTCCTCTCACGTTCTTCTTCCAGCTTCTTCCTCATTTCAGCTAGTTTTCTAAGTTTTAACTCTTCTAATTCCTCATCGTAAACTATGTCTTCACTCAACACTATACACCCCTCTGTGAGATAGTTAGTCTAAGTGAGGGTGAAATATACTTCGCATATTCTGGGTTTTCACGTGCATATTCAAGAGATATTTCGAGAGCTATTCTATCTAATAACGCCCTACCCTGAGAAGTTAATACTCTACCTTCACGTGTTTTCTTAACTAACTGTGCTGCTTCTAATTGCTGAAGGATTTTTCTTATAGCATTTCCAGGTGCTCGATAAGTTCTCTCAGGCATAGAGCCTCTATTCTTCCTCCCACCATATTCTCTTCTAAGCTCTGAGAGCCCCACAGGTCCACCTGCTTTATAGAGTTTTCTCAATATACTTGCAGCTCTATAATACCACCAATCAGGGTTTTCAGGCGGCTTCTCCTTAAAACACCCTGTTTTAACAAACATAGCCCATCTTGGTGGATTAACCTCAGGTACATTTTCTTTTAAATACATAGCTAACTTCTCAATCAACTTATCTGCTGGCACCTCTAAAGCTGTAACCATGATACAACACCCATTACTAATCTACTACTCAAATAGTACTCTACTCTCACTTAGCTATAAGCTCTTAATTCTCCTTAATAAGTGTAAAAGTAAATCCTCTAACCTCATAAACCCTAGAATTAGTCTTTTCAGCAACTTCCTCAGCAATTTTCTCAATACTAGTATTAAACACTCTCCTAAACGACTTAAGAACACGTATTTTTACAACCTTCTGTTTCTTTAATCTAAACTCAACCTCCTTGAGAAACGCCTCTGTAATACCACTCTTACCTAGTTGCATATCTATTTTACCCGCTACTCGCTCACTGATCTTCTCTTTGATGTTTTTATTAGAAATCTCCTTATCCACCCACATAGTAAACACTTATATACAACTCTACTACCTTTACCCTCACTCCTAATTCTCACACTAAGTGTTAATCCAGGTATTAAGGGTATATAACATCTTCTACAAATACTCCTCTTAATCCTCCGCGGCAATTTTAAATTAGCCTTACTAGTAATCTTAAGCATTATTTCAATATATCTCCTAGCTAATTCATAATCACCTCTCCTCACACGCTCTAAAGCCATATTATAGAGTAAATATGACCTCTGAAGCGCTAGATCTCTAAGAAACACCAAAGACTTCTTCAATAATACACACCAAGACTATGTAGAACTAAGAGTAGTATTAATTTTGGTGAGTAAATATCCTTGTACTCGGTGTTATATTTGTATAAGAGGCCTTTAATAATCCTACTCTTAGAAACCGCTTTAGAGCTTGTCCCGCCAGCTATAGTCACTCATCCCTCAGTTATTAAGAGTGCTAAGAGAAGGAAGAAGTCTCCTAGTGAAATACTATTAGATGTTAGTTTACACTATCATGCTATGAAGAATCTTGAGAAAAAACATAAACGTGGTAGGCCAGATATTGCCCACATAAGTCTACTTGAAGCACTTGAAAGCCCCCTTAATAAAGCCGGTTATTTGAAAATAGCTATTCACACTATAGAAGGACACGCTATATTCATTGATCCCTCAACTAGAATACCGAGGAATTATAATAGATTTGTAGGATTAATAGAGCAATTATTTAAAGAGGGGAGAATACCTCCGAAGAGTGATAAGCCTCTAATGTATATTAAAACTATTACGTTAACACGTCTACTAGAAGAATTAGGGGCTCAAGGATTAATACTACTACGTGAAGTCTGCGAGAAAAAGTCCTTAAGTGAAATTGTAAAAACAGCTATTGTTGAGAAAATGGCTATTGGTATTGGAGGATTTCCTCACGGAGACTTCGAGGAGTCTACAATGAAACACGCAAATATTTGCTATTCAATATATGAGAAACCACTAACAACATTTATTGTAGTTTCTCGTGTAATCTCCTCAGCTGAGAAGATCTATGGGATCTTAGAATTATAGTTTAAATAATATCGTAATACCAATGAAATACTTTCAGTGCTTCTTTAAAAAGGGCTATATTGAAAATGATGTATAGAGGGCGGTATACATGGAAAGTATTCAAAAAGATCCTCTAGTCGACTATGCTAGTTGGAATAGGCTTGATGTTAATGAAAATGCTAATAGATATCAGGGACCTAGTAGTTTCTTCGCCTGGCTTTTAGATAAATATATGGAGAGAGATGCATATGAAATCTTACCACCACATCTAGTTAAGGCTCATATTAATGGAGACATATATATTCACAAATTACCTCACAGCGTCTTTATACCTTATTGTACAGGTCATAGTTTAGCTAGACTACTTGAAAAGGGGTTGAGAACAGTTACTATTATTTCAAGACCTGCAAGACACTTTGACACTTTCGTCGATCACATCGCCAACTTCCTCATCACTATGCAACACTACTTTACAGGTGCACAAGCACTATCAAAAGTTGAGTGGTATGCTGGACCATTTCTTAGAAATGATAAGTTAAATTATAAACAAATAAAACAACAAATACAAAGATTACTCTACAATTTAAACTACCCTACTAGAATAGGGTTACAAACACCATTTACAAATTTCACTATTACTATGGATGCTGCAAAAAAAGCGCTCGAAGGAGATAAAGCTATATATGGTGGTATAGAAGCCGGAGTACTTGGAGAATACGAAGAAGAGGCAAAAATCTTCTTAAAAGCACTTATAGAACTATATAGTGAGGGAGACAGCGTAGGACAGCCCTTCACATTCCCCATACCAACACTAATGGTAACAGCTAAGTGGATCTGGGAAGACCCTGAAATACATGAAGCAATATTCAAAACAGCATCTAAAAAAGGAAGTTTTTACTGGTTAAATACAAGAATAGTAGACCCAGATGCTGCATACGCAATGTGCCTCCACGAAAGTGAAAAAATCGTTATAAAAGATGGTGATGTCATCAGCGTTATTACAATGGGAGAATTCTTCGATGAGTACGCGGGTGAAAGAGAGTCAATCGACCCAGATGGTGCAGAGTGGTATAAGCCTGTGAGAGAATTCAGAGTTTTAGCTTTTGATTTCGAGTCAAAAGTTGCTGAATGGCGCACAGTTAAGAGATTTCTTATCAAGAAATTGAAGCGTGCAATAAGGATCAAGTTAAGTGATGGAAAGGTCTTCATAGTTACACCGGATCATCCGATACCCGTATATAGTAAATACACGAAACGAGTGGATCTCAGGAAAGCGGAAGATCTTCTTAGAGTTAAACAACTCGGAATGTACAAGATCCCGATTCTAATGCATGAATTACCCGGTAAATACATAAAGCTAAAAGGAGAGATCGAAATCACCGTTGACGAGGAATTTGCTCGGTTCCTTGGATTATACTATGGCGATGGAACACTCATTAGAAATAAATATAACGCTGTGAGAATGAAGAGTCCTAATAAAATACGTGGAGAGTCTTACCTGCGTGGTGTTCAATTCTCTCTCAATAAGAGCGAGGTTGAAACCATAAACTTTATTACTAGTTATGCAGTAAAGAATGGTTGGAGTATAAGGGAATGGGATGATCCAAGATATCCAAGCGTCCACTATATTGCCATTTATTCAGCTCCACTTGCACGCCTCCTATGGGATAATGGTGTAAGCCCACACTCCGATGAAAAAAGAATACCTTGGTTTATCTATGTAAGCCCCCCATCAGTGAGGTTAAGCTTTCTCAAGGGCTTACTCGAAGCAGATGGATACTTCAGGCTTAATACAACGAATAAAACGCGGGCGCAGTGGGAGCTTCATATTAAGAACCGAGACCTAGCAGAAGACATAGTCTTACTTGCATCAATAACGGGGATATCTGCATACATACGTAGAAATAAAGATGGCTCAGAAGTCGTATACATCCCTGCAAGGCCCGATGGGAGTTTTGAAACTACTAATCCATTAAAGCATAGGAGAGAGGGATCAATTGCTTGGGTAAATATTAAAAGTGTAGAAGAGGTAGTATTTGACTCAGAACAACGCTTTATCGATATCGAGGTTGAAGGATTTCACTACTTCGTCCACAGTTCGGGTGTGATCACTCATAACTGTTGCCGTATATCTATTGATCGTAGCGAGCTGGCATACGCGCTTCAAAACGCTGCGAGGACCGGCTCTAAGTTCACTCTAAGTGCACTTAAAAAGGATCTGGAGCAGGTGCAAGAGGATTACTGGGGTAAAATTGAGAGGCAGAGGTTTGGTGGTTTATGGGCTTTGCCTGATATAACTGGGAGTGTTAATGTGGTTGACGTGAACTTACCTAGGATTGCTCTTGAGTCTAAGAAAGAGGAGTCTAGGTTCTGGGAGCTTTATGATGAGAGATTAAAGCTTATTAGAGAAGCTGTTAACTGGTTTAGGAATAGGTATGAATATATATTGAAGAATTATCCTAACTTCTACGCTATGATATTAGAGTATATGCCTGAATTCCCCTTAAGCCACTTTAACACAATCGGCCTTATAGGATTACCTGAGGCAGCCGCGATCTTGATGGGTGAGCCGAGGCTTTGGTTAGATGGCTCCAGGAGAGATTGGCTTAGAGCAGCTGAGTTAATGAGGAGAATAGTTGAGTATACTACAAAGACTGCTAGGAAGTGGATGATAGAAGAAGGTGTGCCGTGGAATGTTGAAGAAGTCCCAGGTGAGTCTGCATCACCCAAATTAGCAATGCTTGACTTGAAGAAATACCCTGAGCTTAGAGAATACATGCCTGACCCTGAAAACCCAGTCTACGCTACTAGTATAGTACCATACTACGCTAACATGGAGTTACCTGATAGAATAGAGGTGGAGCAGAGAGTTCAAAAATACTTCACTGGAGGCGTCATGATGCACATATTCCTCGGTGAAGAACCTGAGCCCGAAGCCTTAGCAGATTTAGCTAAGAAATTAACACAAACAGAGCTAGTGTATTGGAGTTATACTCCAGCAGTAACACACTGTAACACCTGTGAAAAGACGTTTACAGGATTATATGCGAAGTGCCCCTCTTGTGGAAGTGAGAATATTGATGTGTGGAGCAGGATAATAGGCTATTATAGGCCGCTAAGAAACTGGAATCCACAGAGGAGGAAAGAATTCTGGACTCGAAAACACTACGTATTCTAATAATACTACTTAAAGTGTTTCTTTTTGACTAATATTACAAAACTCCTAATTGCAGGGTGGAAGAGCTTATCACTCATAGACGTCCACGGCCATACATCATTTACTCTATGGACTTGTGGTTGTAATTTAAAATGTCCTTTTTGCCACAACTGGAGAATAGCTAATATAGACCCTGCTATATGTAGACTAGTAAGTATTGAGGATATCTTAGAGGAAATCTATGCAAGCAAGTTTTTAGTAACATATCTCCACGTTACAGGAGGCGAGCCTCTATTACAGTGGCGAGAGCTAATAGAGTTATTTAAGCAAACACAGAACATCGTTCTCAACAGTATAAATACAAATCTCACACTCTATGGACCATTAAAGAAACTACTAGACTCTAATTTAATACACCACGTAGCATTAGACTTAAAAATACCGCCTGAAAAACTCTATGGAGTAACATATAACTCTGCAAAGACACTGTGGCAGTTGTTTTTAAAATCACTAACATTAATTAGAAAATACCCCATTCTCGTAGAGCTTAGAATACCTGTTTACAAGGGGTTAACACGAGATATTTTAATAAAATACTTAAATAACATTCACAGCTTACTAGACCCCGATAAAACAATAGTAGTTCTCAACCAGTTGCTTGGAGAGCCGATAGTAGATCCCAGGGATAAAGAGTGGTGTCGTGTAGAGTGTTTTCCGCCAGAACAACTACTAGTTGAACTAGTAGAAGTAGTGAAGTCATATGGGTTTTCGAGAGTTTACATTAAATCAATAAGTGCATATTCAAAATGAAACATCACTCTCAACAAGTACTATGTGAAAATCTCACTCCCATGTTTTAAGTGTATTTAAGAGGCATTTTAAGTATAGGGTGGTTTTATGTGATTCTCAGTGATTGGGATATTAAAGTTTACTTAGAAAAGGGATTATTGATTATTAAGCCAATATTCGAAGACACTGTGAGAGAAAATGGCGTTGACTTAAGATTTGGCTATAGATTTTGCAGATTTAAAAACACTAATTTAATTGTAGACACAAAATTCATGAATGTATCAGAGGTCTTAGAGTGTATTGATGTTAACTTAGAAGAGGGCTTTATAATTAAACCCTACGAACACGTATTAACAACTACTCTTGAATGGGTTGAATTACCACACGATCTCGTTGGATTAGTAAACTTAAGAAGTAGTTTTGCAAGAGCGGGAATATATATACCACCAACAGTCATAGATGCAGGGTTTAAAGGAAATATTACTATTGAATTAATAGGAGGACCAAACCCTGTTAAAGTATACCCTGAACAAAGATTTCTCCACATAGTATTCTTAAGAACAAGTAGCCCTGTCTATAAACCATATCAAGGTAAATATCAAGGCCAAGTAAATGTAACCCCTCCAAAACCCGACTAACAAAAGGATCTTTTATAAATATGCCGCCGCCGGGATTTGAACCCGGGTTTCCCGCACCCTTATCCGGGCCTTTTAGGGTGTCACGGGCTCGAGAGGCCCGCATACTTGACCGGGCTATACTACGGCGGCGTCTACTAGTGAAATTCTTGTAAAAGGCTTTTAAGTATTATTCCTTGATTTTAATATTGTGGTTTCTTTTTCCTAGTAATGTGTGGAGAGGTAATTATGTATTTTAACTCTGATCTCTACTTTTCTCTTAGAAGTTTTAAATATTTAAGTAGTTCTCTTCTCCACATTATTAATATAAATAGTAGTGAGATCTGGCCGAGATCTGGGTAAATAGAGCCGTAAGGATCATATTGCTCGACAATGGTGAGTGGATATATAGCTATAGATACACCACTTTCAGCTACCGCATAGATAACTCCATAATTTATAATCATGAGCATGAGAAACATAACTGTAAGTACATCTCTAACAATACCTTGAATCTCAAATAGAGCTACTATTATTATTACCAATAAGATAAGTATAGCTATAATTTGACTTAACAACGTGATCTCTGGATTTAAGATCACAGTAATTACTCCTCTACTCTCACTTATTTTTAGATTTATAGAGTTCACTTATAATTAAATATGCCATATAGAGAGCTTTATTCTTAAATTTAACATACTCTAATAGGTATTCTCGAGCCTTATTTGTCAAGTTCTTTGATTCTTCAATTTGCTTAATTATTTCTCTAATTTTCGCAGTATTCACCGAGGCTTCAAAACCAATATATGTTACAATATCATCTATTCTCAAATACTCTAATCCACATTTACTTAGTAATTCTGAAAAATCTATTACTCTATCTCTGTGATTCTCTATAAAAAATACTAGGCGTTTTAAATTAGCTTGTTTAAGCTGTGAGAGAATAACATCTCGACTCTCTAATAGTAGTGTAAAGTCCTCGTAGAAGACTCTATTAAGCAATACTTCCTCTACCTCGAGTAGACTACGCGGAGGCTTTACTAGTGGTATTGGCGGGTAGAGCTCAACTACGCCGTAGAAGTCTTCACCATCATAAAATCCCTGGCAAACTAGTAGTGTTGGAGTAATAGTCTCTTCGCCTAAGACTTCACTGATAACACTATATGAGATTATTTTTAAAGCTGGACTTGGGCGAGGTATATAGATCTCCTTGTCTTTAAATAAAATTTTCAACTTATCTCTAGCTAGAATATAATCTACAACTCTAATAGCCTGCTCCTTCACAATATCCCAGTTAAACTCTATTGTTACTAGAGTTGAGTATGCTATATCATCTATTTCTGAGAGGAGTATTCTATCAAGCTCATCTGGATTATAGTTCTCTAAGAGCCTCCTAACTTCTAGCCAATCAATTTTCTCAATAATACCTGCTGCCTCAGGCTCGTGGAGTGTGAAATATTTATCTTCACCAATTTTTGTAACATCATACATTATTGCCCCAAGCGGTATACTCTTTAACCTCCTAAGTACTATCATTAATAAACCCAGAGCTAGTCTCAATAATTCCGCGTTTTCACGCGGATCAACACTATAAGTGTAACCATATGTGAAATCTCTATATTCACCGGCTGTTGGTGTTGGAACATAAATAGTTTTCTTATCATAGTAGACAATAGGCTTCCCCTTAGCAAGTATAAATCTCGGCTTTTCAGAACGTATAGTCCAAATACAGCGCTCTGGTATTTTAATATATCTGCCAAAACCACTACGAGGCACATAGACAACACATAGTTCTTCGCTCGTAATTCTCCCAGCAAGGAGATCCCTCATAAACTGCGGCTTCTCACCCCAGTTCATTTTAATATACCTATACTCTTCAAGAGCCACTGCTAAAGCATCATTAGATTTAAAGTCAATATCTCTTATAGGCTTCTCAACTACACTTCTCACATGTCTAGTACTCTTACCGTAATTAATCGAGATCACTATTGACTCTTCGCTATAATCTATACAGCCAGGCTGAAATTTTTCTACTAAGTCGCAGTGGCCAATAGGCTCTAGTGGTATTAGAGAACCATTTTTCTCAAGATACCTCTTTATACCATATGGTGGAGCATACTCATAGAAGTTTAATTTATTATAGAGCTCCTGTATAAGCTTCTCATTAACTACGCCTTCACGTGTAAGTACACCAATACTCTTAAGAGCCCTGACCTCAACTTCAGATAATGGTTCTTTAAACCAAGGTGATATTAGTTTTAAAACACCACTTAGTAGATAAGTGTAGAGATTATCTGGATTAATCAGAGTTTTCTCTAATCCCAAGTTTAACCAAGACTTAAACATCTCAATACCTTGACTTAACAATTCTCTATCCCACCGCGAATATGGTATTATAACAGTCTCAGAGAAGCCTAGCTCAGCTCTCCTCCCCTTCCTCCCTTCTCGCTGATAAAACTCTCTAACACTATCAGGAAGCCCTAAGTGCACTATGCGGGATACTAAGCCAATATCTATACCCTGAGAGAGTGTTCTAGGAGAGACGATAACCTTTAATCTACCCTCTCTAGCAGCTTCTTCAACTTCTTCTCTAACCCTCTTAGGTACTAAGTGATGATGTGTTGCCACAGGAGAATTCTCGCCGAAGCTCGTCTTAATAGCTCTCACAATTTCCTCGGCTGTATTAATACTCCTAGTAAATACAACTGTAACATAATCATCTATTAAGTAACTACCAATAATTTCAACAGGATCTATGCTTAAACTAGGCACCCCTACTCCAAGACTCTCAAGTAGGGAGAGAATGTAAAACGCGTTTTTCTTAAACTCCTCAAAGTCCTCAACGCTACTAGTATATTGTTGTAATTCTTTATATTTAACAATAAGTTCACGCCACACTGCTTTAACTCTACTCCAAATCTCCTCGAGATTTTTGCCGAGAACTATATATACGTTATTTTCAACTCTAAAAGGACTCCCCTCAATAATATAACATTTCCTACTCGTAGCCTTCTCTAAGAAATTACAGAGCTCTTCAGGATTTGAAATCCCAGCTGAAAGTACAACTACCTGTAGAGGTTTTTCAGTTATCTTAGAGAGTAATATTAATATTGAGAGTAATAGTGCTAAACTCCTAGGACTATAAAAGTCTATTTCATCTATAACGAGGAGTTCTATTTTATTATAAATAGGTGAGAGAAGAGCACTCTCTTTCTTAACAAAATATTTCTTTAAATCGTGTAGTAGAAATGCTGGATTTGTTATAATTAAATTTGAAGAGGCAATATTAGATTTTAACATAGTCAAACTAGTTGTTTTCAAGTATTCTTCTTTCTTAACACTATCAAGTTGTAAAGTGTTCTTTTTAACTACACTAATATACTTCTCTAATCTCTTAATCTGATCATTTGCAAGAGCCAGAGTTGGATAAAGAACAACTGCGTGAAAATCATTACGCCTCTTCACATTTTCAATAAAATAAAGCACCCACGCCTCAGTTTTCCCACTACCAGTTCCAGCTCTTAAAACTACATTTAAACCCTCTTTTAACTTACTATAAGCTAAATACTGATGCTTATAGAGCTTACAATCACCTATTTCAAGGCTTGAAAACTCTGGAATAATGTCTTTAAAACGTAGATCAACATAAATCGGTATAGAAGCAGGCTCCTTGATCTCTAGGAAACTATAACCCTTAGTAAGTAAGACGTCTCTAGTACTTATACGCATATTAACTCCTCTACCAGACAAAAATAGAAGTTAAAAGGTTTAAAGAGAAAATAACCTGCATTATGCTTCAAGATAAGAGAAAAACACTTCAAGATCTATTAGTTAACCCCACTTACCCTTCTTTAAGTGTGCTTCTAGTTCAGCTTTAATCTTCTGAATTGTGATGAGGGCGAATTCCCTCTCCTCCATAAATATCTTATGGCAGCCTGGATCTAGGTTATCTGCAATACCTTTCTCAGCTATTTCAAGTAGTTCTTGGAGGAGAGTGTGTGCTTTCATATGTAAGTAATTAGTTAACCTCGATCTAGTTATTAATCGCTCCTCCTCTTCAGTTAGTTTAATAAACTTTTCTTTAGGAGCTCCACACTTTGGACACTTCTCCGGCGGCTCTGTAGCTTCATATATGAGTCCACATATAGTACACTTCCATAGTGGCATTTCTCACACCATGTTAAATTTACTATTGTTTTAGATTTAAAATTGATGTGTTAGAGAAACTGCAGGTTACTTATGGATCACTATTTAACTCGTTTGACTAATTAAATTCACGATGGTATGAGCTGTTCTATCATCAATACGACACTTCTTAGATATCTCCTCTATAGTAGTCTTATTACTGTGGATTTCTCTTAGAATACACTCAATTCTAGGATCTATTTTTACGAGTTTACTTAATGCTTCATTTAGATGTTTAGGATCTATAATAAATCTCTTATTAACAACTCTAATTTCACGTATAATTCCAGCTCTAACTAGTACTGATAAATGCCATTCTAAAACAGCTCTACTACTAATTTTCATTAATGTACTTATTGGAACTACTTTCTCCGAGATTACTTTTTCATATATTGTTCTCCTAATAGGGTGTTCTAGTATGTTTTCACTTCGAATTCTAAATCTAAGTAGTGTGAGAAGAAGTAGTATTAGAGGTTTTTTAAATATAGTTGTAATTTTCTCTCTACTACTTTGACTTATTTGACTAATCGAGAACACTGTTATAGACGCTACTATAAGAGTACCTATAATTAATGGTAATAGTAGTGTAGACTTAGGAGTTTCTTCTCTTATAATTATGGTTTCAAATATTCGTTTAAGAGCATTTAAATCTCCATATAGGCAATAGCTCCACAAGTCTTCATGACTAATAATATTATTGTTTACACTTAGTATACTTGTTCCTATATAGTGTGCATTACTATTAGTAATTATTTTTAAAACACGTCCTATTTCACTTTGAAGTGAGGTGTTTGTTGCTAGTATTATATAGTATGAGCTTGGTGTAACATTGGTAATTATGTAAGAAAAAGCCACATAGCCTGTATTATTGAGAAATAATTTATTAATATCTCTTGCAACTTCATAACTACAACTATCAAAAACTACAAAAACCACTTGATTCTGAGCATAAATCGCAGTAAATGCAAAAAGCACATAGAGTATAATTATAAATGAGCCAATAGTTACTACTAGTAGTCTTTGCTCATGCCTCAAGCCACACATCCTTATCTACTAATTAACGTTTAGCTTTAATCTAGATATA